>Ga0326728_10021431_pt1 | contig 12150 bp, 7 predicted proteins | sample MB3enrmetagenome_FD_207602 | JGI IMG/M metagenome (GOLD analysis project Ga0326728, IMG submission 207602) | Lab enriched peat soil microbial communities from McLean, Ithaca, NY, United States - MB31MN | ecosystem: Environmental > Terrestrial > Soil > Wetlands > Peat | place: USA: New York...
CTTCCGCTCCGCCACCGACGCACACCGTTTGTCGGCCATGCGCCAATAATCCCGCACACGGCATGCATAGCACAAGCCCAGGCAAATTGGAAAAGTTATTTCTTACCAACCCCTAAGTGCCCACGCTATGACCAACGGGAGCGGACCCGCCAAACAGACGGGGGGCGCAGCCCTAATTGAAAAGCAGCTGGAGGTAGACCTTTCCCTCCGGCGGCGTGTTCTCGCCGACATGGATGTGCTTGATCTCGTGGTACTCCGCCAGGCCCCACTTGCCGAGCTCGCGCCCCACCCCGCTCTCCTTATAGCCGCCGAAGGGGAAACGCAGATTGATCAGATGGTAGTCGTTGATCCACACCGTTCCGGTCTCGATCCGGCGGGCGATCGCCACCGCATGGTCCTTGTTCGCCGACCACACCGCGCCGCCGAGGCCGTACACCGAGTCGTTGGCGATGCGGACCGCTTCGTCCTCGTCCCGGAACCGGATCACCGACACCACCGGCCCGAAGATCTCCTCCTGGGCGATGCGCATCTTGTTGTCGACCTCGTCGAAGATCGTCGGCGCGTAATAATAGCCCTTTGGCATCTCGGCAGGCCGCTTGCCGCCGGCGACACATTTGGCGCCCTGCTCGTGACCGAGCGCGACGTACTGCTCGACCGTGTTCAGCTGCGCCGCGCTGACCACGGGCCCCAGGGTGGTGGCCACGTCCATCGTGTCGCCGATCTTAATGCGCTGGATACCGGCGACCATCTTCTCCATGAACGCGTCGTGGATCGACTCGTGCACGAGGACACGCGTGCCCGACTCGCAGATCTGACCCTGGTGCATGAACGTGCCGAACAGCGCGCCGAGCGCGGCGGTGTCGAGGTTGGCGTCCGGCAGGATGATGTTCGGGGACTTGCCGCCCAGCTCGAGGGTGACCTTCTTCAGCGTACCGGCGCCGAGCTGCATGATGCGGCGACCGATCTCGGTCGAGCCCGTGAAGGCGATCTTGCCGATGTCGGGGTGCGCAGCGAGCTCCTCACCCACCGTGCCGCCGGGACCGTTGACCGCGTTCACCACACCGGCCGGGACCCCGGCCTGGGTGCAGACATCGGCGAGCATGAGCGTGGTGACCGGCGTGACCGAGGCCGGCTTGATCACGACGCAGTTGCCCGCGGCCAGCGCCGGCCCTATCTTCCACGAGCCCATGACCAACGGGAAGTTCCAGGGCGTGATACCGGCGCACACGCCGATCGGCTCGCGGACCACAAGGTTCTTGCTCGGGACCGGCACCACCTCGTCGTACTCCTCCTGCAGCATGGCCTTGTACTCGCCACCGCAGATGTACTCACCGAAGTGCATGAAGGTCTGTGCTGCACTCGGAACGTCCGCGGCCCGGGCCTTGCGTATCGTGCCGCCGCCGTCCTGCACCTCGGCTGCGGCGAGCTCGTCCAGACGTTCGAAGATGGCCGCTGCCACTTTCTGGAGTATCTTTCCCCGCTCTTCCGGAGACTTGTTGCGCCACACGCCGCTGTCGTGCGCTTTCTTGGCAGCCGCGACGGCGCGGCGCACGTCCTCACGGTCGGCGACCGCGACGGTCGCCCACGGCTCCTCGGTCGCAGGGTTGATGGTAGGCGCGGTCTTCCCGCCCTTGGCGGCCTCCCACTGGCCGTTGATGAACAGCCCGAACTCTTTCATTGTGATTTCTCCTTTGTGTGCGGCGGCCGTCTACAGCCGCGCCGGTCCTCGCAGGGCCTTGATAGGCCGAGCCGAGCGGGATCGTCGCGCCAGACATGTCGCTGTGTGAAACATTCTCAACCGATATTTCCCAAATGCACGGCGCGGCCAGCGATCAGCATCGGATAGGATTGCATGGGGGGTCCTTTCGGTCAGTCGTTATGCTCATTCGACTATAACGACGGCCTCCGCAACACAAGCCCCCGGGTCGTGCTACAGCCGCAACGGAAGGGACAGAACGCGTTGAGCCAGCCTACGACGGTCGCAGTCCCGAGCGAGATGGTAGCGATCTGCGCCTCAGTGGCGGGGTTGATCACCGGGAAATCATGCGTCTTGGTCGGGCTAACCCACTTCCCATCGATATAGAATTGGCGGCAGTCTTTCATTTGTTTCTGCGTCTCCTGCGGGTGACCGTTATGTCCTGGTGGATATAGAGAAGCCCTCTTCAAGACAAGCCCCGACTAGTGCTAATCTCGCCAGGAGAACATCATGAGCCGGCCGAGGCGAGCAGAAGTCGCGACAAAGCTATTGGTCCGCATCAAATTGCAAGGCGGCGGAGTGTTCGGACCAGGCAAAGCCGAGCTGCTGGAATGCGTTGACCGCCTGGGATCGATCTCTGCAGCTGCGCGGGAGATGTGTATGTCCTACCGCCAGGCCTGGAAACTCATCGAAACAATGAACGATGTGTTCCGCGAGCGCGTCGTCGAGACGAGCCAAGGGGGTGCGCACGGGGGCGGCGCGACGCTGACCAATGTTGGCAAGAAGTTGCTCGACTGCTACCGCTCGATGCAACAGAAGGCCACCCACAGCACCATCGACGATTTGGAGACGATCACTACTTTGCTGGCGCTAAAAACCGCGCGCCCTGTGCCCAAACGCCCACCCGGCCGCCGCTCTGTCTGAGCATCGCGTGCACCTTCTGTGCACCCAGGCCCGGCGCAGCCAGTTGCTCGATCCACCCCCGTGCCTGGATCTCCCGTTCAGCCAAGATTTGGTTCCTCCCTGGGGCGGTCACGGGCAACCGTAGTGCCGCACCCGGTGCTGGCGGCACCGACGGCGCCTCTGTAGCCCGCGGTTTCAACCGCCGGGCGGTCGTCGGGCTGGCTATGTCTAGCGAGTCACTCTAACCCGCCCGCAAGCGGTAGCGAGGGAGTGTCATGTGGCGGTGATGCGGGAGTCGGCCCACATGTCACGCAGGCGGCGCTCCATTTCTTCCAACCGATACCGGATCTCTCGCGACCCAGTCGGCAGCGATTCGCGCAGCGCCCGTACCTTCTTCAGAAAGGGATCATCGGCGGCCAGGTCGCCCTCCCTTTCGCGTTCGAGATTGCTGGACATACGACTCCCTTCCAAGTTCCCGACACCCACCTTCACTTTTCCCTTCCACCACCCCACTAGCGCAGGCAGCCGCGGCCGGTCAATGTGTCTCAATCCGCCATATCGCGGCGCTCAGGAATTCGTCGTGCTCTTCGGCCCACTGCGGCATGCCGCAGTGGCGGCTGCGAACCAGCGGGCGTGTTGGCGCACCGGATGGCCGTACTTATTGCCGATCACGTTGAGTAACACCAGCGTGGTGGGAGCCTCGGCTATCGACGCCAGCCGCCTGCCCGGGATCTTCACGGCGGCCCAAGGATGGAGCGATCGTCTGCGCGCGGCGACCGACGCCGCACTGGCGCTGGCGCAGCTGACCGACCGCGTCGCTGTCGAACGAGGCAGGTGCTGGGCGCGGTTTGGGCACCAATGGGAAGCGATCGTCAAACTTGCCGGACAGTTCGGGGCAAGCAAGACCGAAATCGTCGTCGCTCTTCTCAACGCCGGCTTGGATCGGTGGCGGTCACGCCGCCGCCCGTGAAGGGCTGCCCAAACGTGGCTGGCGTCCACGAGCACGCCATCTGCCCCCGTTGCAGGTTTGAGTGGTCTGTGGCTGTCGAAAGAGCGCTCGCTCATTACAAACTGTTTGCTTTTTCCCTGTCCCTGATGTATTGTTATGTTGCATCGTCTTGTCACTCCCACTCGCGTCATCGAACTTCGCCAAAGCTCAATGCCGAGAACGAGTCTCAGGACGATGCGTTGTTTTCAACCCCGCTCAATACCTGTCCCTCGCCAAAACTCCATCCGCGCCTTTGAATCCCCCGCCGTTCCCGGTGGTGACAAAAAATGTCACCTCCCGCATATGGGACCCTGGCGAGGCGCACGCGAGTTTTCGGGAGGGACAACTCCACATACAGCGCTTTGGGCATGCCTGGATTGACAGCCGTTTGCAATATGGGACTGTGAATCGGCGTTGAGGACTGTTGTCCCTCGCCAAAACCTCATCCGCCGCACTTTGAGCCGAAGATCGGTTGCCTGCGCGTCGGACGCATCCGGCGCGCCCGTCAACGCTTGCCATTACCGAGGGAACCTCACATGGTCCTGCGATGCTTCTCCTCTTCAAGCTCGCCCTCTGGGGGCTTCGCTCCCTGGCGACCTGCCGAAGGCCACCGACAAACCTTCGGTGCGCGGGCACCGTCAGCGACGAAAAATCAGCTTGCGCGAGACCGCCCTGTAGAGGTAGAGGTGTTACACAGTGGCCCGCAGAAATATTGGCGCCATCGCATTATTGCTGCTGACTGCCACCGTGCCGAAGCTGGTCGTTGGGGCGTCCAACCCAGGCGCTTTGCCGCAGTCGACGCCGCCCATGATCGTCGCCGGGGAGTTGGTGGTGCAGTTGCGTGCGCCTCTGCCCGCAGCAGAAAGCCGAGGCGCAACCGTTGCCGCCTCTGCCTCCCCTCTCGCAACGCTGCGGGGGCGCTACAGTCTTGGAGCAACGGAGCCTGTCTTCCCTGGTCTGCACACGCTGCCGCAGCGCCAGCCGCTGGGGAGGACACCGGGCCCGGGCAGGACCGTGCCGGACTTGAGCCGCATCTACCTTGTGCATGTCAGTGCGGACGCCGACATCTGGGACCTCGTCGTCAACTTGCGGCGCGATCCCAATGTGGACTGGGCTGAGCCTAACTACCTCATTTCGGTCAAGTCGGCCGTTCAGAGTCGACAGTCGACAGGGGGCCCCTCGCACCCGGCTGCTCCTCTTTTTTCCCCTCGCCTTCCTTCGACAAGCTCAGCACAGGGTCTGGGAGGGGGCCGGGATGAGGGCAGCGGCACGCCACAGCTGCCCGACGACCCGTTCCTGCACTCAAGCGGCAGTTGGGGGCAGCCGTTTCCGGACCTCTGGGGACTCTTCAAAATCGAGGCGCCAGCTGCGTGGCAGCTGTCGCAGGGCGAGGGCGTGGTGGTAGCCGTGGTCGATTCGGGCATCGACATCGAGCATGAAGACCTTGCTGCGAACGTGTGGCACAACCCCGGCGAGATTCCCGGCAACGGCATCGACGATGACGGCAACGGATTCATCGACGACGTGAACGGCTGGGATTTCACGCATTGCGCGAAATCCAACGATGTGGGTGTGTGCCTGGAACCAAAACAACCCGGACCAGACGTGTCCGATCAGTTTGGCCACGGGACGCATGTAGCGGGAACCATCGCGGCGGTTGGCAACAACGGGATCGGGATCATCGGGGTGGCCCTACGGGCGCGGGTCATGGCGGTGAAGGGTATCGACAGTACGGGCTGGGGAACCGATGCCGATCTGGCTGCGGCGCTGGCCTATGCCGCGGACAATGGCGCCCAGGTGATCAATGCGAGTTGGGGTGGGGCGCCGAATAACACCATTAGCACAGCGGTACAGTACGTCATTGCACGCGACGTGGTGATGGTGGCGGCAGCGGGTAACGACGCCACCCCAATCGAACGGGGGGACTCGCCCGCCGACTTGCCCGAGGTCGTCACCGTCGGCGCCAGTACGCACACGGATGCGAGTGCGTTCTTTTCGGACTTCGGCGGGCCCTTGGCACTGGTGGCTCCCGGCGGCGGGGACGCCGAGCCCCAGTCGGCGGCGGACCCTTACCGCTCGATTTTGTCCCTCCTGGCGCGCGGCGCGGTCCTCGGCCAGGACTGCCAGTTCGGGTGCAACAGCGACGACCCGGATACTTGCGACATCATCCCGGTGTGCGCGGTGGCTCCGGTCGTGATCGGTGACAACTACCTCCGCGAGGCCGGCACGAGCATGGCCGCGCCGCACGTCAGCGGCGTGGCGGCGTTGGTGCGCAGTCGGCATCCGGAGTTCACGCGCCAGCAGGTCCGGCAAGTGCTGCTCGCGACGGCCGACGACCTCGGGCCGCCGGGCTGGGATCCCACCTTCGGCTTCGGCCGCGTCAACGCGCTGCGTGCCGTTGCGGTCGATGCGATTCCAGTGGCCGAGATCACCGCACCAGGCAATCAAAAGGTATGGGACTGGCAGTTTCCGTTCACCGTCCAAGGTAATGCGCTCGGTCCTCAGACGGCATTAGGCAACTGGCAGCTGACGTTGCACGAGCAGGATACTGGACAGGTGACCGAGATCAGCCAAGGGAGTGCGCCGGTGACCGACGGGAATCTCGGAACGGTCGATTGGGCGCAGGTGCAGCGGGGGAAACGCTACCTGCTGGAACTCACAGTGGACGACGTGGCCGGTCATAGCGCGATCGACACCAAGACGTTCCTGGTGCCCGATCCTCTCTTCGCGGTCATTCCCGTTCCGGACCCGGTCAATACGGCCGGGGGAAATGCGACGCTGAGCAGCGACGGGACGCGGCTTGCGTTGACGCGCGGGGACCGTGACGAGCAGAACACCACGGTCTGGCTGTACGATACTGTGAGCCGCCAGCTCCAGCGCGTGGCCAGCGGCATTGGTGTCACGAGCGACTGGCTTGCACCAGACGGCCGGTCGCTTTTCTACTCCGGATTCCTGCCCGACGGCAGCAAGTGCGGCCTCGCAAGCTCGATCCCGGCCAAGATTCTGTACGGCGTAGATGCCGCTTCGTATACTTGCCTAGGCCTGCAGCTCGCCAGCCTTGGACCTACGGACGCTCATGGCGATCGGATGGCGTTTACCGAAACCTCCGAGAACTCCGATGGTACCAGTCTCGTAACGGAGACGTTCCTGTACGACGTGGCCACACGAACCGTTCGGCAGATCACGCAAGGACTGCCGGATCCGTACGATGTTACCGACCAGGAAGTCGGAAACCTGACCATGAGCCTCGACGGCATGCGCGTCGCCTTCGATGCAGACGTCGATCTCGACCCCACAGCGTCGACGGGTGGCAACGGGACCCAGCAGGTCTTTCTCTATGACGACACAAGCAAGACCGTCCGGCAGTTGACCGGGCGCCGCGCGATGCCCACTGACGGGCAGTGCCCATCCATCAGTGGCGACGGAAATGAAATAGCTTTCTTGTCATCCGAGGGCGTCTTCGTGATGGACCTCCGATACGGCGCGCGGCAGATCGTCGATGGTAGCGGTAGCCCTTCCTGCCCCCTCCTGTCCGCCAACGGCAATCAGCTTGCCTTCACGGCGGCGCTTGACCTCGACCCGACCGTGGAAAATGAGGACCTGAGTCCGGAGGTGTTTCTGATCGACCTCGCGACGAGTGCTGCAACTCAGGTGACCGACACCCATGCGGGTCAGTCCTTCCCGGTTCCGGCCGCCATCAGCGCGCCGGGGGACGTTTTACTTATTGACAACAGGGAAACGCAGGTCGATGGCTTGCCGCTTCCACTAAACCCAGGTCTCATCCGCATGATTCGACGGCAGGCCAATCAGCCCCCGAGTCTCGAGGCACCGCCGTCGGTGGCGGCTCCGGCTGCAACTACGACGCACGTCGCGTTGCTGGCTGTCGACCCGGACGGTTTCCCCATCACCTTCTACGTCCAAGGCGTCTCGACGCCTCCCAGCTGGTGGCCGGTGGTGTTGACCGATCATGGTGACGGCACCGCCGATCTGGCGGTCACGCCGCAGCTGCAAGACGCCGGCACCTATACCCTGCGCATCGCGGCATTCAACGAAGCCGGCGGCGTGGCCGAGCAGGACCTGCAGCTTGCGGTCCCCTCCCCAACAGCCACACCGAATTGGGCTGAGACCTTCGCGCCGACAGGCACTGCGACTCCGACACCGAGTGCGACTCGGATGCCGACCGCTACGCTGACGCAGACTGCCACAGCCACGGTCACCCCCTCTGCGACGCACACATCAACACCAACGGCGTCAAGCACGGTCACACCAACAGCTACGCCCAACGATCCACCGGTCGGGTCAAACGGCGGCGGCTGCGCCATCCGATCGTTGAACGACGAGGAAGACGCCCTCCGACAAACTGCCCATCAACTTCCCGTCTCAATCGTCTCAATCCGTCATGCCCGTAATCCCTTGGCGGGCACCCAGTGCGTTGGGGATGGACTACCCCCTGAAGATTGCGGGAATGACAGAACGCGCGGGTTCACGGGCTCTCCAAGGCAGCGCCCCAGCCGGTCGGTTCATCTGGAGCAGGTCGAAGCCGGGGCTCGGCTCTTGCGACGGGCGGCGCGTGGCGGCCTGTTGTTGCTCGTACCACCCGGCCTCCTGCTGGCGAGGTGCGCACGTCGTCGGAGGTCGCGGGAATGAAGACGGCAACAGACATGACCGCGTATCGACGCCCCATCGGCCACTGGCGCGACCTGCGCGGTGCGCTTGCCCTGCTCGCGGCCATGGTACCCCTGCTTCGTTCGCCACTCATTGCAACCGCCACAGACATCATCGTAACCAGCACCGACGACACGGTCGATGCGTCCTCGTGCACGCTGCGCGCGGCCATCATCGCGTGCAATACGCAGACCGCAACTGGGGGATGCCCAGCGGGCAGCGGCACTGACACGATCACGCTCGCGGCGGGTGTCACCTATTCGCTCACGCAAGTCGGAGACACTACCGACGGGCCAAGTGGCCTCCCCTCCGTCACCGGGACGCTTACCATCAACGGCGGCGGGGCGACGGTGGCGCGAGGCAGTGCGAGTGGCGTCCCGCCCTTTCGCGTTTTGCGCGTCGCTCCGACCGGGAACCTTACTCTCATCGACCTGACCATCACCAACGGAAGCACGTCGGATCTCGGTGGCGGCATTCTGAATACTGGCACGTTGACCTTGAGGGGCAGCACTGTCAGCCACAACGACGGGCTCGGTGGTGGTGGAATTTCCAACACGGGAACGCTCATATTGACGCAGACCGCGGTGAGCAACAATCTCGGCAGCTTCGGTGGCGGTGGGGTGCTCAACAACACGCTGTCTTATGCGGGGCCGGGCGGCATCAGCGTATACGTCGTCGGGGTGCTCTGGGTGATAGACAGCACCATCAGTGACAACGGCACGCTGAGCGACACCGCCGCGGTGAGCGGCGGAAATGGTGGTGGAATCGACAACGTCGGCGTGGCCACGATCATAGGCAGCGTCGTGACCCGGAACCGGACCGGGCAGGGCCCAGATGTTGCGGACATCCCTGGCGGCGTGGGCGGCACCGGCGGCAGCGGGGGCGGGATCGCCAACGGCGATCTCGGCTTTGCGTCCGGAACGCTGACGGTGACCCTCTGCACCATCAGCAACAACACGACCGGCCCTGGTGGCACCGGCACCCTAGGCGATGGTGGCGGCTTCGGCGGTGATGGCGGCGGTATCAACAATGACTACGGGACCGTCATGGTGAGCGCGAGTACGATCAGCGGAAACACCACGGGGAACGGAAGTACCGGTACGGTTCTCGGCGGATCGGGCGGCAATGGTGGCGGGATCGCTAACGGCGACACTCTAGTGCTCGTCAACACAACCATCAGCGATAACCTCACCGGGAACGGCGGCACCGGCGGCGCCGGTCTTGGAAGCGGCAGCGGTGGTGGCGGTGGCGGTATCAGCAATAGCCTCCCTGGAATAGCCACGATTGTGAATAGCACCATCAGCGGCAATGCCACCGGCACCGGCGGGTGTTGCGGCGGCTTCGACAGCGGTGGCGGCATCGCCAATGCCGGCACAGTGACGCTCGCAAGCAGCACGGTCAGCGGGAACACCGCGGGCGTCAACAGGGGTGGCGGTCTTTCCAATCTCAGCACCGGGACCATGACCTTCAAGAACAGTATCATTGCGACGAACTCTGCCACCGACGATCCGGATTGCTCCGGCACTCTCACCTCACAAGGATATAACCTCATCGGCAACGTCAGCGGCTGCACCGTCGCCGGTGATTCAGTCGGAGACATCATCGGCCAGGACCCCATGCTCGGCGCCCTGCAAGACAACGGTGGCCCAACGCCCACCCAAGCACTGCTGGCGGGTAGTCCTGCCATCGATGCCGGCAACCCTGCCGGCTGCACCAATGCGAACGGTGCCGTCCTCACGCGAGACCAGCGCGGCGCGGCACGCTCGCGCGCGGGCGACACCCGCTGCGACATCGGCAGCTACGAATTCGATGCCACGGTGCTGCCGCCTTGCATAGGCGACTGTAACGACGACGGCGTGGTTACGGTCGATGAGATCCTCGTGGCCGTCCAGATTGCCCTCGGCGGCCTACCGTCCGCAGCGTGCCCCGCGCTGACCACCGACGGAAGCGACACGGTGACCATCGACGACATCCTGCAGGCTATAGATAGTGCGCTCCACGGCTGCTCATGAGTATTGCTCTGAGATTTGGGTCCCCTCGCCCTCTGGGAGAGGGTCAGGCCTGTCCTGAGCCCTGCCGAAGGGGTGAGGGCTCGACAAACAGCAGCGCCGCCAGTGTCAAGCAACTCCCCGCGGTTATCGTCTGTCCCGGATACCTCGCGAATCTGGCTTTTGTGGAGATTCCGTGGGCGGCCGACCTGACCCGGCTGGGGTTTGCCGCATTGTTCCTCGATCGGCGCGGACACGGAATGAGCGGCGGCGCACTGTGGCCGACCCCGGCAAGCGACAAAGGCCTGGACGATCTCGAACCCGATGTAGCCAAGGCCGTGGCGTATCTACGATCGCAGCACGGGCTCATCGATCCGGCCCGAATCGCGCTGCTCGGACACAGCGATGGGGCCACCGCGGCTATCACTGCCGCTGCTGCCGATTGGGATGTTCGCGCCACGGTGGCGGTGAGCGCTTCGGTGGCTCCAGCCGAATTCGTCAATCACATCGCACCACAAAATCTGCTGCTGGTATACGGCGCGGAAGATCACTTCGTGCTGAAGCAAACGGACAGCGCACTGATAGCACACGGCACGCGTGGCTACCTGGCTGCGCCGGGCCGGTTTGGGGACCTCGCCAGCGGCAGCGCGCGGCAGCTGGTGCGCGTACCCGGGTGCGGACATCTGGACGTGTTCTACAGCGACGCCGCGCGGTCGCATATCCTCGAATGGCTGCGGCAGTCATTGGAATCTCCCGTACGGCAAGCCGCTCTTGGCAAGTTGGCCCTGTCCCCGCACCGAGCCGTGTGGTTGATAAGTGGTGCGGCCGCGATGATGCTCGCGCTGATCTGGCCTTTCGATCGTTCCTTCGCCGGCCGGCTGCCACACGTTCGGCCTGCTTGGACGGCTTCACACCGGCGAAAAGGAACGGCGGCGCCATCACGGGAGCGGAACAAGGCGGTAGTTCGGGGACTGCTGGCGCTGCCGCTCCTGTGGGCGGCGGGTCTGTTGCTTTCTCCGTGGCTGGCGCGCCACAGCCAAACGGTAGTACCGGGCCAAGAAGGGTCGGTACTCGCGTCACTGTTGGTGGGTCCCGCTGTCATCCTGACAATCTCCGGCATCCTCCGTGTGCTCGCTTGCACGGTCCGCGCGAGCGCACGACAGACTGCTGTCGGCCCGAAGTCCTCTGGGGGATGCCGCTTGGCTCACAGCTATTTCCCAGTTCAGCAAAGCCGACGCGACCTTTCGGAAACGATTCGGGCCATCCTCCGTGGATCAATTGCTTCTGCGCTCCTGTTCGGCGCCGCACATTTCCTCTTGCTGCATCATTACGAGATCCGCTTGGACGCGGCACGGTGGGCGCTGTTTCTGATCTTTGCGGGTATGGCAGTGCCCACTTTCAGTGCGTTGGAGCTATGGTTGAAGTGGCTGCTTGGCGAACGTCCGCTGTATGCAGCGGGGTGCATTGCGGTGCTTGCCGGCACAACGGCGTTCCTTTCTGGCCACCTCTTCGAGCGCATGTCGATAGCGCCGGGCTACTTGCTGGCGGCAAGTCTCCTCGCGTCGGCGGCCTATCGGATTGGCGATCCGGATCGCAGCCCTGTGGGCCCGGCGGTTCTCGGTGCGCTAACGATCAGCTGGATGGGCGCGGTTGGAGTGGCGCTGTACTGATGGACGCGGAGACGAGAATCGACTGGTCGCTCCTGGGTCGCTGTGGCGCGTGGATCGCCATCGCTGCCTGTTCGCTGCTGGGCTGGCCTGCTCTTGCCGGAAAGCCAGTGGCCTATGTGACCAACTTTGACTCCGGCACCGTTTCCATCATCGACGTTGGCACGTTGGCGGCCACTGGAAGCGTTGCGGTGGGCGACGGGCCCATCGGGGTCGCGTTCATGCCGAACGGGCGTTTCGCCT
>Ga0326728_10021433_pt1 | contig 12149 bp, 11 predicted proteins | sample MB3enrmetagenome_FD_207602 | JGI IMG/M metagenome (GOLD analysis project Ga0326728, IMG submission 207602) | Lab enriched peat soil microbial communities from McLean, Ithaca, NY, United States - MB31MN | ecosystem: Environmental > Terrestrial > Soil > Wetlands > Peat | place: USA: New York...
TTGGCCAATGAGTTCCGCTCTTTGTATCTTCTACGGTCCAACGGAACCATATAGTCCGGTAAACGTTGTCGGAAGGATACAATCGAACCTCGAATTATTCCGGACAATAAAAAGTGGAACGAAAATAAGAGTGGAAAAAATATAAGACGAGCTACGCGGCGGCGAGCCGATAAATCTTAATCCGCGTGTTACCGCCAGCCGATTTAACCAGCCGGCGTCTCTCGAGTTCCTCAAGGATATCTCGCGCGACGCTAAGTCGGACGTTGAATTGAGACGCGATAGAGTAAGGAGTTAGTGCTCCAATCTTCGAGAGTTCTCCCATGAACTTTGCGTCCTCAAAATTAGGAAGATTTATTCCACTAGTTTTCTTCTCCGCAACGGTCTTTCCCTTAGCTTTGCCCTTTGAAGGTTCTGGCTTCTTAGCCGCGCCTGCATCTGATTGCTGCGTCTGCTGCTTCTCCATCTGAGCTAAGCTCTTCTTTTTAGCGCCACCCAACAAAAGTCACTTCTTAGGCGGTAGAATACATGGTGCATAAAAATCTTGGTTTTGTCATCTCTGCCCATTGGTTATGAAGCGTATTTCACGCGCAGATCTGCTAGGATCAGGTGACGAGTAGATACTTCGCCCTACGATTATGTAGCTAGCTCCCGCCTCAATGGCACGTTTGCCATCTCCGCCCTGTACGCCAATACCTGGACTGTATATCTGGATCCCATCACCAACTATCTTTCTAACGCGGGAAATTACATCGGGCTGCGTAGCACCGACAACTACCCCATGGGCTTTCCAGCTAAGAGCTAGTTCAGCAAATCGTTCGAATATTGGAGTCCTCGGATCACCGACCATAAGAGAATAGAAATTTTCGGAGCCCGGATTGCTCATGTGGACAAGCAAGATGACCGATGGCATCGAAACCGCATTCCAAGTACGCTCGCGTCATAGATGCGTTCGTATGAGCCACGTCGTTTAGTTTGGCATCAATGATCGTAGGTAGCGAGAGCGAGTGCGCGAAGTCAACGATCAGGTCGACTCCGTTAGTAAGGCCCAGTGCCAAAACAAGCTGACGATTAATCTTTACCGCACAGATTTGGTCGCCAACTTCTCTGAGCAATTTTTCGCATCGTTTAATGAGAGCAGGCTTGTCTTTATCCTCAAGATCTAACGCAAGAACGGTTCGAGTACGATTCAGTTCTGATGCTCTGCGTACGCTTTCCCCGAAAGGGATTTGCTGCCTCATGGCTCCGCCATCTAAAAAATAGTGAACCATATGCTAAGCGTGTTCGCTAATTTTCTTTGGAAAAATGGGCATATCATGCACGTTGATGATTTTCGCATAGAAACACTTGGCATCACTTGTGTTGCTCACATAGTCGAGTTTCTCACCGATTGGTTTGATTGCAATGTATTTAACGAAACCCTGATCATGCTGAGGAGGCTCATCCAATGAAACGTAAAAGAATACAGGTAAGGCATCTGCCTCATAGTAGTGTTCGAATGGAATACAAGTACCCACGATATGGCGTTTATCGCGTGTGAAGTGCCATAATGGGAAAAGGGTTCCTTCTCTTAACGAAAGAGGCAAAAGAATTCTGGCAATAGATTTGATATCTTGAACTTCAGCGAGCATCGGATGCGGGATATCTGGGAACTTTCCTTCCAAACTTTCTGAGAAGGCCAATGGAATCTTCTTCAACTCAATAAATGAACCGTACCGGTATCGAGTGTCGCCAGCCTCATCAGAAAACATCCATTCTTCACCCTTTGGCGAATCGCTGCGATACGCCAGGAATGCTTTGGGAGGGGTTTCAGACTCAGTATAGGCTAGTATGGGAAGGTCTCCGTCCCAATACATGTAGGCAGTGAAAAGGCCTAGAACATGTCCCCCTTTGTGTTTGAAATGCCAGAGAATTTGTGAACCTTCAGTTAATGCCAGGGCAAGCCTCGCAAAGCTCAGCATATCTTTAACATGTACAGGAACTGGAGGCTTCACCGACTCCATCTATAACACCGTTCGTTGCACAAATAGGGATGGATATAATTAGCTTTCCGAGCTGTGATTTCGTACTTTGCAACGTAAAAATGGCTCTGATACCTAGGCGGTTGAATTTTCTACGTGGATTAACGAAAGAGATCTTCTTCCGGAGGACGAATAAGTTGTCTTGCTGAACCTTCTCCAGTTGCGTAATCAATTCCCCTAATGAGTGCCACGGGAGTTCCGTCAGTCTTTTTCATTACTAACTCAGCAGCTGAGGCCAGCTCGTCGGCGATTGCGATTTGCGTTACGTTCAACGTTCTGCCAAACATGTCCCCTGATCCTCGGTAATCGATTATTGGAAGTAGGCCGTCAACGCCTATTGCAACGTTGACTTGCCCTATCCGCCATGCACGGCCGAAGGTGTCAGCGATAATTACCCCTATGTTTGCACCTGTCAACTCACGAATTCTCTCTCGAATTTTGTGCGCGGATTCGTCAGGATCGGTTGGCAGAGTAATTACGCAGTCCTCGTTTTCGACGTTTGATCTATCTACTCCGGCGTTTGCACATATGAATCCGTGACGAGTTTCAACGATAAGGTGGGCGCCCTGCATCCGCACGATTCTCGCTGTGTCGTTGAGGATAGCTTCTACGTGTCGAGGGTCTTTTTCATTCGACTTTGCGATCATTTCCGCAAATTTGGAGGGGGTGATCGCCTGTAAGTTAATTATTTTGCCCTCCGCCTTGGAGACAACCTTTTGCGCGACTACGAGTATGTCACGGTCTCTGAAACTGAGGCCCTGCTGCTTGGCTGCAGCCAGAGCTACGGCTGCTATGTCGTCACCTTTCTTTATCAACGGCATTTTTCTTATGTCGATTATTTCAAGCAGCTTCCATTCACCGACCTGTTGCGCCTTTTACCCAGAGAAGAACGATTCCAGTTTCTTGATGCCTGCTAAATCTTCGAACTCTACTCCCAAGGAGTCGAGCACTTGCTCGAACGTGCCACGGATATATTCGATATATTTGGAAGTGTCGATTTCTTCGAGCCTAGCTAATTGGACGGGTTTTACTCCGGGTTCTCCTCTAACTTTTACGAACGAGATGATGTCGCCTGGTTTCATCTCTGTTCCGGCTTGTTGCAGTTGTCTCGCGGCCTTTACGTGTTGCGGCGTAGTCTTCGTGTAGTTCTCGGGTGTCCGACTCATCATCATTGAGAATGCGAGTTGATCTAGCGAGTACTCTCTATTACGCAATTTGAGATAGCATTCTTTGACAATCTGAGTGAGGCTGGTCTTAGCGGCTTCGATATCGGCGGGGGACTTGACGTCCTTCAGGATGGAAATCATTTGGTAAAATACGCTATGAAGGAACTCGGGAATATGTCGTTTCTTTCCAGTTAAACCTTTGATGTCTACATTCCCGTCGGTGAAGACACCGAAATAATTTTTTTTCCGAGAACTTAACGCTAGATATCGATAATGCTTGTCGATCTCAAGTTCCATCTTTAGCTGAACTCGTGACCATTCGATCAATCTATCGAGTAGCTCCGGATTCTGGCTTCCAAGGAAAATTGAGTCTGTATCGCCGTAGAACACTTCCAATCCCAAGTCTTGTGCTTTTTGCAAAGCTTGCGTTATTACGTGCCGTCCTATCGCCGCGGTAGCTTCAGCAACGGGTGGACAGTATAGTGCGAAATTATCCGCGCCAAATACACCGTAGCTCGCGTTGAGTACGACTTTGAGGGCGTCGGACGCGATCTTGTACCATGATTGGGCAGGAGTCGGTAAAGTGCGGTCTTTTGATTTCACTTTATACCAGTTTACCCGGAGGTCGCGTAAAGATCCGATAAGTAGACTCTCGAGCGCACGCTTTTTGGTACATACCCAGTGTGGAGTCCCAGGAATCAGGTTTTTCCTGCAGGCCTGATCGGTATGAGGACATCTTACTGTTTCGTATCCAAGATTCCATATCTTGATGATTGATGGGTAGAGTGATGCGAAATCTAAAACGGCCACGTTGAAGTGTACGCCGGGCTTTGGTTCTACAACAATCGCACCCTTGTACTTCTTGCCTTTGATAACCGCTTCAGTCGTCGTTTCACCTTTGACTTCTAGAATTTCATCTTTGCGCGGTATCAAATAATTCCTTTTTCTGTGGCTACAGAAGAGAATGCTTCTAATCCAACTAGAGACACCTTGCCTTGAAACGTCATCGAGTGTCATGTAACTGATTCGCGAGAGAGCAGTCATCAGCTTCATGACAAGATCGTCATTGATTGAAGTCAGGTTTAGAACGATTTCTGAATCCCTATAGCAGTAGGTTGCGAGCTCTTTGTACGTAGCCCGTGAGACAGAGTCAATCTCAACCTTTGACGTCCCTACTAGTGCTTCACCTACTCCGTCGAGAGTATTTTCACGATATTTCTGACCGAAAGCGTAGATCTGTATTGCTCTATTGAAGAAGAATTTGTATAGATCGATATGTACGCCGTACTTTAGGTATGCCACGTCTCGTCCCAACTCGATCGGAATCTCTTCATTCTTGAATCCTAAACGTTGCGCACGATGATAGAGGTATTTCAGATCGAATTCGTCACCGTTGAAGGTTACAATCATAGGGTAATCGAGAAACGCTCTAAACAATGAAACGAGCAAATCATCTTCTTTTTCAAAATATTCTAGGCTGACGCCTGCAGGCAACTTCACTTCGCCTTCGCTGATGCCTCCTCTCTTGAGGAGTAGGACTCTGCTCGTACCATCTGATCCTACAAGGCTTACACAGATTACAGGAAGTTCAGCTAATTCCGGGTCTGGCACGCGCGTTTCTACTTGTTGGTAAACCTCGATATCTACTGCAACACGTCGATATTGTGGCACGGGACATTCGAGTAGTTGCATCCACTCATTGGCTAAGGTTCGATATTCTTCGGTTTCATCAGCGAGCACTCTTTCGATGTCTCTGCTCGCGCTCTCCGATATCTTGTACCCAATCGGAATTAGATGACTATTCTTGCATTCATACATCATTCCTGGTTCCAAAAAACGGTCGTAGATGTAGTTCTCCACGTACTTTATGTCAGCCTCCCAAGCCGTGATCGAATCTCTGATCGATCCTGTCGGCTTTCCGCCAATCGTTAGAGGATCCTTGGCAAAGATCTGTGTAACATTCACCGGTTGACTTCGCAAAGCGTCGAACTTAGAACATGTCCCGAAATGATCAAAACCAGGATTCTTAGATACAGCCGCGTTCTTCTGAAGCTCTTCTACCGGTTGCTTACTGAAACAGTAAGGTTTGTGATCCGAATCATCGAACCAGAAACGAATGCGATGTGAGACTGGATCATAGAGCCTCAAGAAGCACTTTCTTAGCGCTCCGTCGTAACCCATAGAGATCAGGTACGAAGGCGGGATCGAAGTTGAAGTTGTTGGCGTGAAAACTAAATCTTCCTTCCTAGGTTGAGGCACAGGGGCAGAAGGCTTCGCCGCTGGCTGAAAATAAGTTTCAAGCGTCGTGTCTCACGCCTCCACGCAGACGATAGGCAGCTTGCAAGTTCTTACTAAATAGTTACCCTCACCTATATTCGGTCCGAGTCGCCCTAAATGAAGTGGTACTCTTGAAAAATGCTCTTGCCACTGCCATCGAAGCATTAAGCTGGATGTCATACGCTGGCCTTGGTGAGAGAACGGCCCTCTTTAAGGCAGCGGAACAAATCGGCGTGGACGACCGAAATGATTTGCGTTACGCACATAGGCTCATCATGGAGGTGACTCGAAATCAAAACAAACTTGAATATCTAATTGACAGGTACCTACCCAAATTTACAGAGGAACTACCACACGGTATTGGCAGTTTCCTCAAGATCCTCGCGTTTCTAAAATGGGTTGACTCCTCAGAAGATAAGGACCTCAGACGAACAATTTTCACAGCACGGCAAATACTCGGATGGAAAGAATTACACCCTTACGAAGACGCAATTTCAAGAATAGTTAGTGCACCCCAAATCTCTTACCAACAGATAGACAACGAGAATCAGAGAATCGCATTAGCGACATGTAACCCAGAATGGCTCTTGAAGAAACTTGAGATAATCTTTGGAAGAAACTTCGCACTTCACGTACTTCAACGAAACATGACTGGACTACCGACTTACGTACGTCTTAATCCCCTTAAGAATACGAATTCTTCAGATCTGGCGGAGCGACTTCAGAGACTGGGATCATCGAAGATGGACTTTGGAGACGTTTGGAAGCTTAGCGGCGCATCTCAGCTAAACCAATTATCTCGACATATTTCAAACGGAGAAATTGTAGTTCAAGATCTGGCAAGCATTGTAGCAAGCCTAATCGCATCCCCTAAACCGGGAGACACGGTTCTTGACATATGCGCCGCACCCGGAAACAAGACGACCCATCTTGCAGCACTCATGGAAAATAACGGAAAAATCTATTCGCTAGATATTTCCGCCAAACGACTCAAGCAGTGGAAGCGAGAGGTAAAACAAAAAGGAGTTAAAATAGCAACTCCGACACTTGCAGATGCTGCAAACCTTCCATTTATTTGTGATGCGGACATCGTCCTACTCGATCCTCCATGCTCTAACACTGGAGTGTTCGCTCGCAATCCGTTACTAAAATGGAAAGTGTCTGAATCAAAAATTAGATTGTTCGTCAAGCGACAACGTGCAATATTACGAGAAGGATCCAATAAGGTTCGATTAAAGGGCGTGATGATCTACTGCACCTGCAGTATACTTCCTGAAGAGAACGAGTGGCTGATCGAAGAGTTCCTAGAAAAGAACCCTGGATTTGAATTGGAAAAGCAATCACCGTCCATCGGAGAACCGGGCTTGAGAGGATTAGATAAATGTCAGCGGTTTTATCCGCACATACATGACTGCAATGGCTATTTCATCGCGAGGCTACGTCGAATCAATTAGCCCCTTCGATTTTTCAGCATGCGCGAGAGTTTCAAAAATAAGTCTGGCCGCGGCGACGGCTGCAGAACCCGTATCATAGATAGGACAGACTTCAACCAGGTCAAATCCGATCAAACGACTCTCTGCCACTGTTGAAATTAACGGAAGCAACTCACTTGGGGTTAAACCGTTAAACTCAGGATTCGCTACACCAGGGCAAAATGCCGGATCAAGGACATCCGAATCAATGGTCAGGTATGAATGCTGAAACCTGCTAAGAAAAGATTTCAATTGAGATTGAACTTTCTCAACACCAAGTTTTCGTATATCTGATGGAGTCAACGATTGAATTTTTGTTTGGTTGATGAATTCAACCTCTTCCTTGCATACTGCACGTATCCCACAGACGAAAACGCCATCGGTTCCGACCACTTCAGTTATCCGTCTGAGAACTGTAGCGTGTGACAATTTTCCGCCACCGTACTCATCACGTAAATCCCCGTGCGCATCGAAACTGACAACACCTACATTCTTTGGCAGACTTCGGACCGCGCCTAGAGTGATAGTATGTTCACCTCCTACGCAGATTGGAGTTTTCTTCGCAGCCAGAATATCATCAGTTACCCTCTGCAGTCTTCGCAAAGTTTCCGAAGCATCATCGACGACATGGAGGTCCCCAGCGTCATGAAGTGGAATAGCTTCCACGTCAACTCCTGTGTCGAGGCTATAGGTCTCAATATTTAGAGACGCCTCTCGGATTGCTCGAGGGGCGAAGCGCGATCCGGCTCTGTACGTACTAGTATAGTCGTACGGAACTCCAACGATCACGTACCGTGCCTTTTCGATTGGTTTAGAGTAACCAGAGAATCCGCTAAGAATTGAGGTGTGTAACGCTAAATTTTCCATGCTCTACCGTCCGTCTCAATCGGTAGAGCTGGCGGTCGGAGCACCCTTTTAATGTTTTATTCTTCCGTCCGCTGAGCAAAAAGTCTTGAATTAACCCACGGAGGAAAAGATGCTAGCTTTTGCACTTACTTCATACGAACAAAGTTTTATGGCACAGAGTTAGAGGGAGTACGGCCTTCCAATATTAGGTGGTTGAGAAAAATGTCGAACAATTTCAACGAACGTTCAGCAGGGGTTTGGTTCGCTTTGGTATTTTATGCGTTAGGAGGAGTTTACATGCTCGCCTTTTGGGGAGTCTTCGACCCATCAGCATACGTGCTGGCCGCGCTAGGCGGAATTTCAGTCGTAATCGGCGTAGCTCTTTTTATGTTGTCTCGTTGGGGATTCTGGATAGGCCTATTCACTTTTCCACTTTACCTGGTCGAATTCATATATGCGACGGTGTCGTCGGTGAATCTAGTTGGCTGGTTTCCGGACGCTGTTACGGGCATGTTTCAGTCATCCATGATCATTTACTTGATCTTCCTCTGTTTTTCATTCATCCTTTTGCTCGACAGACGCAATTCGCTGAAGAACGATAGAATTCTAGAGTCGTTGAATAGAGTCATCACGGCGAGCAGGTCCGAGAAAACGGAAGCGTAACCGTCAACCTGGCTTGCCCATCCCAACCTTTGGCGTCCTGTAGAAGTAGGACGCGGTAGAGGAAAGTCCGTCGATAGTTGCTCGAGTATTCGAGATTAGAAGCCCATAGAGGATAGCTCCCAAGTAACCTAAATGCGTAATTCTTCTGAATTTCGCCGTCTGTATCCTCGGAACTTCAGAGACGGTCAAGGTTGATGCTACGAGCGGAGCGCCGTATATTACAACGGACAGAAGGAAAAGCACTAGAGCGATCTGGTATCTCCAAAAATCCAGGGCCCAGAAAGAAGGCGGAAAGGTGGTGTAGTATAAGATCCCGCAAAAGATCCCGAGAATCGTTAACGGGCAAATGAAGTAGGTGGCCAAATGCAGCATTGCTTCGAATTTCTGAAGCAAATTGAGCTGTTTACTCCGTACGATTGCAGCTCCGTGCTTTCTGAGGCATTCAGAGAATCCTTTTGCCCAACGTGACTGCTGATTACGCAAATTCTCGAAACTCGTAGGTATTTCGCCAGGACATACGACAGTCGGGACGTAAATGTACTTCCAGCCTTTTAGGTGCAACCTGATTGAGAGATCGAGATCTTCTGCGAGAGTATCTGCACTCCAACCGCCGACATCTTCTATGGCTTTTCGTCGGAAAACTCCACATGTTCCGCTGAAGTGGGCCAACAGTTTACCAGTGTATCGGGCTCTCTGATCCACAAAAGCATAGATATCTATTGCAAGCGAGATCGCTTTTGCGATCCAGGAAAATTGTCCATCAAGATAACTCCATCTTGACTGAACGAAACCGATTTTTTCATCCGAGTAAATGTAAGGAATCATCTTCTTCAAGAAGTCTGCAGGCGGTACATAGTCTGCGTCGAACAGCGCGATGAACTCGCCTGAACTATGTTCCATTGCGTTCTCTAACGCACCTGCCTTAAAGCCGACACGTTCGTCTCGATGTATAACGTGCACCGTGCGAGGATACATTGATTCAAATTCACGCGCGATTTTAGTTGTCTCATCAGTAGAATCGTCAACCACCGTAATTTCCAGTTTATCTCGCGGATAGTCCATAGCTATACAAGCGGCCAGCAAACGACCAGCAACTCTGCTTTCATTGTAGAGCGGTAAATGAATTGAGACCGTTGGCCACGTTAGCACTTTACTCGGAAGGCCAAGGATTCGCCGTCTTCCATAGAGGGATAGAGCGGTTAGAAACCAAACGTTTAGCGCATAAACTGCGATCAACGTCGTAACGATGACAACCATGACCAATGCGAACTCTTGCAACATGGTCAGGTTAGTCGGGAACCACGGCAACGTCAAAATTCCAGCTTGGGAGTCGCAACCTGAGCCCTATATCGTATAAGGCTTTCCTGTTCCGCTTACGCTAGCTGCATCGTTAATCGGGAAGAGAATAGGACTTATAGGCTTCTGATTTGAATGCACCGTCGTTGGTCCTTGTCAAAGCGAGAAGTTTACAGTCGCATGATGAGGATTACAGGAGCCTGCTTTCTCGGACTTGCGATTATAATTTTGCTCTATTACGCAATTCAGGTACCAACTGAGCCTTCATTCGGGCAACGGTATGTAACCTCTGAGATTCCCCTAATCTTTCCTTTCTACGTTATCTCAACTTTCAAACCGATAACTCTAACAATCTACTTCATTTTCGGCGGGACCATTTTAGTTCTTGAGTCTTCACGCGACTTTCTGCGACGTTTTGATACAAGAGGAACAAGGATACTCTTCACTTTTCTGAGCTTTGCGTCGGGCTACGAACTCATTTGGAACTTCTTCGCGTGGTTCAGCACATGGCAAATCAAAGGTGGATCTCTGGATGAGTTGAGCAATACTCAGCATAGCTACTTATTTCTCCCAGTAAACTTCAATTTCGTAACGAAACTTTGCTTCCTCATTTTTGGGTTGTCGTTGTATGTCGCTTTGTTCTTGGGTCGAATAGAGGACGACCGCCTATCGAGCGAACGTCGTAAATTTGATCAGGACTAAGTGAGTTCCTGTTTTTTGGCAGGTAAACTTTGGCTGACCGTAACTTCTTGAGCCTTCGCTTTACCTGCCTTCATTCTATTTACGAAACAGTTCGAGCATGAGACCATCGGCCGACGGCCTTTAGATCGATTTTGAACCATTTGAAAGCCACACACTGGGCATCGCTTGTCAAGTAGCGTGAGCACTCCGAATTGCATAACAGGCAAGCTGAACGTACAGTTGGTTTTCCATTTTCCTGAGCAACCGATAAACCGTTTTCCAGTCTTCTTACTTCGGACAACTACCAATGCATCCCCACATTTGGGACAAGGCACGCTGAGTGTAATCTCAGCCATTTTCATTTCTTTGATTGTAGCGGTGAGCTCTTGACCGATCTCAGACTCCTTCACTTTCAGATCTTCAAGAATAGGTTTCAGATAATCCACAGTTGCCAAATCAACATGTTCTCGTGTCTCTTTTCCTTGTTCGATCTGGTCCATCATTCCCTCCAACTCGCGCGTAAACGTCACGTCGATAACTTTTGGACAATATTTCGTAAGGATTTCAGTAATTCTGAAGGCCAGCGGTGTGGCTTGCATCCGTTCTTCCTTAACGTATCCTCGTTGGTACAATGTCTCCACTATGTCAGCTCTAGTGGCCTTTGTTCCTATCTCCGCTTCTTCCATTGATCTAAGGAGACTGCTCGGGTTATAACGTGGAGCTGGCTGCGTGTACTTCTCAGTCACTGTGATCTCGCTAATTTTGATCTGCTGACCCTCGCGAAGAGGCGGGAGGGTAATCTCGTCAAATTTTGCGTAGGGTTCGTAAAACGCGATCCACCCCTTCTCCAGAATTCTAGAGCCGCGCAAGTAGAACTCGTTCTCTCCGACCTTTATTGTCGCTTTGTCACTCTGTTTTGAGGCGGTTTCTCCGAAGGTCGCCAAGAATCGTTTTACCACTAAGTCGAATATTTTCTGTTCTCGTGGGTCCAAGGCTCGTTTCGGTACGGTTCCGGTTGGGTAGACGGCTGGGTGAGCCGGATCGTCCTTTTTCCCTTCGTTAGGCACAAGTGTGCCAGAAGTTAACAATTTGGTGGTGATCGGCCGATACGCCTCTAATTCACTAAGGCCTTTCATCACATCCTGATAATTGATCGACGGTGGTAGTTTCTGGCTGGAAGTTCTTGGGTAGGAGATCAGTTGATCGAGGTACAAGCGTTCCGCTAGTCCCAAGGCGACACGTGGCGTAAATCCAAAGTGTCTGTAAGCCTCAGACTGCAGTGCTGATAGATCAAATGGGGTTGGAGCGGTCAGCCGATAGGTCCGTGATTCTAATTTCTCAACTACGCCGGTCTTGTTGGTGCATTCGTTGACAATTTTCTCAGCGTCTGTCTTTACATCGAAGCGTTCAATTCGAGACTCTGCTTCTACTAGTTTGCCGTCGACTTCTATTACTGTGTGCAATACCCAGTACGGGTTTGGTACGAAACACTGAATCTCTCTTTCTCTATCCACAACGAAGCGTAGTGTTGGTCCCTGAACTCTGCCCGTGCTGAGAGTGGAATATCGATTGCTTGCCTTTAGAGCGGATTGGGTGAGGGAACGAGATAGATTGATTCCATAGAGCCAGTCCACCTCATGACGACACATACCTGCATAAGCTAGGGTAAAATCGAGTTCAGGTGAGAGATTTGAGTATGCCTCACGTAGTTCCTTTGGGGTTAGGGTAGA
>Ga0326728_10021439_pt1 | contig 12146 bp, 8 predicted proteins | sample MB3enrmetagenome_FD_207602 | JGI IMG/M metagenome (GOLD analysis project Ga0326728, IMG submission 207602) | Lab enriched peat soil microbial communities from McLean, Ithaca, NY, United States - MB31MN | ecosystem: Environmental > Terrestrial > Soil > Wetlands > Peat | place: USA: New York...
GTCGAGTCGATGATGACGAAGAGAATCAACACCACCACGGCCACCGCTGGCTCGAGGCGTCCGTAAAATTCCATGACCGTCGTGAACCAATGGCAGCTTCCCGCAAAGAAGAAGGCGCCGCACACGTATCCCAACAGGAAGGCGTGTTTCAGGCGCTTTTCCACCGCCAAGACCGCCAGCAGGGGCAGGCAAGCCACCCACACCAGGCCGGGTAAGTGGAGTTTGGGAAAGCAGGCCATCAACATAAGCCCGCTCAGCGCGGCAGCAGCCCACGTGAATTTTAGATTTTGGATTTCAGATTTTGGATTTGAAGGTGCGAATTCTTCCATTTTATGATTGTTCGTTCGGCGCGCGCGGGAGCCCTTTCCTGCAGCCAGATTTTCCCGCCGCTTGCCCATAAGTTACCGGAATGTCTTTAATCCAAAATCCAAAATCTAAAATCCAAAATTGTCAGTGTTTAATGAAAGGCTTGAATCCTTCTTGCGTAAGCTTGTTGCGCACGTTGTTCGCGTCGTCGCGTGTCTTGAAGGGGCCCACTTGCACGTGGAAAAGGCTATCGGTGGCGTGGGGGTCTTGCGGGGTGACCATGAAGACCGGGTAGCCCCGTCCCTTAAGAATTTCCACCAGATGGTCGGCATCCTCCCGGTTGCTGAGTGCGGCCACCTGAAGAATGATCCCCGCTCCCCCCTCACGCGCAGCAGGGGTGGGTGGAGCGGGAGGATTCGAACTGGACTTGGTCCCAGGCTGAGGTTGCCCGCCCGGAGGCGCAGCGACCGTCGGCTTCGCGGCCGGGGGAGTGGGGCCTCCTCCAGGGGGAATGACCTCGGTATCCGGCGTGATAGCGGGGGTGGGGGAGGGAGCCTGGCCACTATCCAGCGGTGCATTGATCGTGGGGGGGATGGCCGGCGGCGGGGTGACAACTTCGGTGGCCGGCGCGGAGACGGAGCGGCGTTCGTTGAACCCTACCAGGAATCCCATCGAGAAGAAAACCGCGCACACCACGATGCAAATGAGAAAAATGAGGATGAGGGTGCGCGCGGAATGGCCTCTTTCCTCATGTTCCATTGCCTCCGTAGCCACGATGTTCCTCCCACCCACGATGTTTCCCGAAAAACTCCACCCGTAACCACCCCGCCCTGCGGGCACCCCTCCTGCACCAGGAGGGGAACGAGGACTCCCCTCCTTAATTAAGGAGGGGCGCCCGCAGGGCGGGGTGGTCCAATATGAATATCCCGCCGTGAATCTGCTACTTCTTCTCCGTCCCTGATACCGGTGGCGCAAGGCCTTTGCCCATGAGGGCGCTCAGCAACTCCACCGGTACCGGGAAGACCACGGTGGTATTCTTTTCCGTCCCAATCTCCACCAGCGTCTGGAGATAACGCAAGGTGATGGCGACGGGCTGTTGGGCGATGACGGCCGCGGCCTCGGCGAGTTTGGCGGACGATTGGTATTCCGCGTCGGCGTGGATGATCTTGGCCCGGCGCTCGCGCTCCGCTTCCGCCTGCGCGGCGATGGCGCGCTGCATCTCCTGCGGCAAGTCCACCTGCCGCACTTCCACCTTGGTCACCTTGATGCCCCAGGGCTCCGTGTGCTCGTCCAGGATGGATTGCAGCCGGCTGTTCAGCTTCTCGCGCTGGGAGAGCAGATCGTCCAGCTCCACCTCGCCCAAAACTGAGCGCAGAGTGGTTTGCGCCAACTGCTCGACAGCGTAACGGTAGTTTTCCAGCTCCACAAAGGCCTGCTGGGCGCTGATCACGCGGAAATAAACCACCGCATTAACCTTTAGTGAAACGTTATCCCGGGTGATGATGTCTTGCGGGGGCATATCCCACGCCACCAGGCGGAGGGAAACCCGCACCAGCTTGTCAATCGGCCAGAAAATAAAGATCAGCCCCGGCCCTTTGTCCGGCCTTTGGAGCCGCCCCAGGCGGAACACCACCGCCCGCTCATATTCCCTCAATACGTGCAAACACGCTGAAACCCACATGAAAAGAATAACCACTACAGCGATCCATCCCATAAGGCACCCCTCTCCGCATTCCTGCGGCTCCGACAACCCTTATCACTTCAAAAACTCTCGAGAACGCAAGCAGTGTAGCGCGGACCTCCGAGTTTGAGGTCCGCGGCTCTTCACGTGCAAGACTCAGAAATCTCACAAACGAGCGCACGCCTTCAGTTCTGGCAGCCCGAGTCCAGGGAAGAACCGTCCAGATGCATCGGGACGCTACCAGTTCCCCGCCTGCTGTTCTCTGCCTACTGCCTTCTGCTTTCCGCCTACTGCTTTCCGCGCAGGCAGTCTACCGGGTTTCCGGCGCTGACTCAACCACCAAGGTCAGGCCATCGATTTCGCGCACGCGAACACGGGAGCCTTGGGGAATCCTGCCCGCGGCGCGCGCCTTCCACAATTCCCCATGCACCAGCACATTCCCCGTCGGGTCAAGGTCGCTATCGGCCACCCCCAACAAACCCACCATCCCCGCCTCGCCGGTAAGCGCTTTGCGCCGCTGGGCGGCAATGACCAGACTCAGCAGAAAGACCGTGATGGCGGCCAGGGGCAGCGTTACGCTGAGCGCGGTGGAAAGGTGGATGCGCGCTTCCGGCCAGGGCGATTTAATCAGGATCATGGCGCCCAACACCATTGCCACCACCCCGCCCGCCGCCAGCACGCCGTGCGAAGTCAGCTTGGCCTCCAGCGCAAACAGCGCGAGCCCCGTCAAGATCAGCAGGACCCCGGCGTAATTGATGGGCAGAAAATTAAAGGCATAGAGCGCCAGAACCAGGCAGATCGCCCCCACCACACCGGGCGCCACCATGCCGGGGTGAGTGAACTCAAGGTAAATGCAGGCGAGCCCGATGGCGCCCAGCAGGAAGGCAATGTTGGGGTCTGCCACCCAGAGCAGCAGGGCTTCAATGCGCGACATCGGGTAGGTTTCAACTTCCGCATCGGCCAGATGCATCGTGGTGGCCCCCCCCGTGAAGCGCTGCACCTTTTTGCCATCGTACTGAGCGAAAATTTCTCCCGGCGACCCCGCCACGGCGTCAATCAGCTTGTCGTCCAGCGCTTCCTTGTCGGTGAAGGATGCGCTCTTGCGCACCGCATCCTCAGCCAGCCCGACGTTGCGCCCCCGTTTCTGAGCGATCGACCGGATGTAGGAGGCCAGGTCACTCTCGATCTTCTCGTTCATGGTCTTGCCGGAATCCCCTCCCAGCAGGTCCACGGGATGGGAGGCGCCGGTGTTGGTGCCGGGAGCCATCACCGCCAGGTCGCCCGCCAGCAGAACGAAGAAGCCTCCGGAGGCGGCGCTGGCCCCACTCGGGGTGACGTAGGTAATCACCGGGGCACGCGAAGCGTAGATGGCCTGCACCAGTTCCTGCGTTGAAGTGACCAGTCCGCCGGGCGTGTTCAACTCCAGCAGGATGGCGTCGGCATTGTGCTCATTGGCGTAACGGATTCCCCGCTCCACGTATTCGGCGCTCACCTGGTGGATCATCATGTCGAGCTTGATTTCCACCACGCGCGGCCGGGGTTGGCCGGCGCGGAGAGAGTGAGTGGGTACTGCGGCGGCGGTCAGAACCAGCAATAAGAGTGCAGGACGCAGGAATTTGACTCTCAAGGTGTATTCCTTGCCGGGGGCGCGGCCGGGATTTGCTGCATCAATTGCATCGCCTGGGGGTTGCCGGGTTCGAGTTGGAGCGCCGCCTGCCCCTGGGCGCGGGCCAATTCCGGCTGATTCATGGCAAGAAAGACGCGCGCCAGCGAAAGGCGGGCTTCCACGCTGTCGTGCAGTTTGAGGGAGGTTTGCAGTTCCCCCACGGCATTCGAGTGCTTGCCCTCCGCCTCGAGCGCCTGGGCCAGGAGGATATGCGCCTGGGGATCGCTCGGAGCCAGGGAAACGACCTCCGCCAGTTCGTGCTCCGCTTCCCCGTATCGGTTCGCCGCCAGGAGTTTCTTGCCCTCGGCCAGGTGCGTGTCAATATGGTCCTGGAGAGAGGCCGTGGCCAGGCGCTGTTCCGTGGCGTTATGCAAAGTCAACTCCAGCAGGCGGAAGGCGCGGCCGTCATAATTTTTCTTCAGACGCGGCATGGGGAGCACAGCGCCCCCCCCGCCGGCGGTCAGGCCCACCTCATGGTCGGTAAGCCATTCCTGTTCCTTGCGCTCCGCCGCGGCGTCGCCCAGCTTGCCATAAACCATCGCCAGCCACGTGTGGGCTTCGGAATCATCGGGAATTGCCTGGATGGCGGCCTGGAGAGATTCCGCTGCCTCCCCGTAGCGCTTTGCGTACGAGAGGGCCACGCCCCGGTTGAAGCAGAAGTCCTCATCCGACGGATCGCTCTGGTAGGCGCGCTCGAAATTCGCGAGGGCCTCGTCATACCGGCCGCGGCGGGCCTCCAAAACTCCCACGTTATTGGCGACTTCGCTGAGCGGCAGGGTCTTGGCCAGGATCTCGAAATCCTTTTCCGCCGCCGGTTCGCGCCCCAGGAAAAATTCATCCACGGCGCGCAGGAAGAGCGACTCGCTCCAATCGGAATCGGACTCCTCGACCTTGCCCAGCCACTGGGCGGAGTTGGCGTAATCCTTCTGCTCAAAATAAAACCGTCCGAGGGCAAAGTCCGCCCGGTGATCGGAAGGGTCGAGGCGCGCCGATTCCGTAAAGAAATGCAGGCGGCTGGCATCGTCAGTGGCCAGCAGGCCGCGAATATAGTTCTCAAAGGCGTCAAGGCGGATATCGTGGAACCGCCGCCGGAAATCCTCCTCATTCCCCACCGTAAAATCGGGGTCGTGCGTGGCCAGCAGCCGCCATGCCAGGCGCGTTTGCAGATCCACCAACTCCGCCAAATCCCCCGAAACTTCCAGGGGCTGTGAAAGCTTCAGCAGCTTGACGTCGAGCAGTTGCGCGTGGGCGATCAGGCGATTGTCCGTGACATTGAAATTACCCAGGATGGCCCAATCCACCCCCAGCGTTTGCGCCACTTTGAATTCACTGGCCAGCGTCAGGGGCGTGTCAATGGGCATTCCCAATTGCGTGCAGGCGGCGTTGCGCTCGTTACGTTCCAGCACGTAATTGTCCGGTTGGGGCAGCCGCGTGGAAAGGACTTGCGCGAAACTTTCCGAGATCCAATTCAGATCCGCGCGCGGGCTGAGATTTTCAAAGGGGAAGACCAGCAGGGATCGCACCTCTTGCGAGCCATGAAGCTGCCAGGGGCAAAACAACAAAAACAGAAGGAGTCCAACGGTTCTTCGCATGAGAACTCAACCCGACGCTACATTATAGCACCGCTGGAAACAAGCTTTTGCCCCAGGAAATATTCGGGATCAGTTTCCGGTGTTCCAGACCCTGGGTGACGACAGGTTCGACGGCGCTGCTCACCCGAATGAAAAGGCTGGGGATTAACCCGCGATGCTAATTGCTTGAGCCCCCCGCTGGCCTTTGTTACACTGTGCTCACATCATCGTCAGGAGAGGCCGGTTATGCATGCCACCTTTGAAAAAATAGCGGCTGACGCCATGAGACTTCCTCCGAGAGATCGGGTGAAACTTGCGCAGCGTCTGGTTTCCACCCTCGACCCCGGTGTTGAGAAAAAAGACGAAGAAGGGCTTTGGCTGATGGAGGCGGAACGGCGGCTGGAGGAACTGCCCACGGGCGAAGCCACCGGTATCGATGCTCCAGAGGCCTTCCGAAAGCCGCATGAAGCTCTCAAAAGGTGAAAACCGAATTCCATTTTGACCCTGCTGGTACAATCACCGGATGTCCATTTGTGCACGCGCGAGGGAAGGAGTGCCGGCGGGCGAAGCGCAATCATGACGAGGAGTGTGCCGTGAGTGATCAGGAGGAAGACTTTGCCGCGATGTTCGAGGCTTCGACCCAGGCCAAGCGCCTGGATCAAGGCGAACTCGTTGAGGGTAGGATCGTCGCCATCGGCCCGGAGGTGGCGTTAGTCGATGTGGGTCGCAAGGGTGAGGCGGTCATGGATATCGCCGAACTGAAGAACGCCGACGGCCAGTTCGAGGTGGCGCTGGGCGACCTGGTGCAAGCGATGGTGGTATCGACGTCCGGTGGGCTGACGCTCTCCCGCCGGCTGGCGGGAGCGGCGGCGAGCGATCAGCAGTGCGAGGCTGCCTTCGAAAGCGGCCTGCCGGTGGAAGGGAAGGTGGAACGGCAGGTGAAGGGCGGCTACGAGGTGCGCATCGGCCGGCGTCGCGCGTTCTGTCCGGTTTCTCAGATCGACCTCCGCGGCGCGGACGCGGCGGCGCACGAAGGCCATGTCTACCAATTCCGCATCATCGAGTGCAAGGAAGGCGGCTCGGACCTCGTCATCTCCCGGCGCGCGCTCCTCGAGGACGAGCAGCGGGCGAGCGCCGCCAAGGTCCGCGCCCAGATCGTCGCCGGCGCCGTCATCACCGGCCGTGTCGCCTCCGTCCGCGAGTTCGGCGCCTTCGTCGATCTCGGCGTGGGAGTCCAAGGGTTGCTTCACGTCTCCGAGATGGCGTGGTCCCGCGTGTCGAATCCTGCGGAGATGGTCAAAGCGGGCGAGGAGATCACGGTCAAAGTCCTGCGCGTGGACGAGGATAAGCGGAAGATATCGCTCGGGTTGAAGCAGCTTTCCGCCGACCCATGGTCGAGAGTGGGCGAGGTGTACAAAGTGGGCCAGGTGCTGCCCGGCCGCGTCACGCGCGTCGCGGAGTTCGGCGCGTTCGTGGAGCTCGAGCCAGGTGTCGAGGCGCTGGCCCATGCTTCCACCTTCGTGCCCACCGGACGATCGGGAGGCTGGGCGGGTCAGGTGGCTGCCGGGATGGCGGGCACTTTTGAGATTCTCTCCATCGACCTCGCGCAGAAACGCATCGGCGTGGCGCTGGTCGAGGAAGGCTGGGCGCGGGCCGAGGGGGCTGCGGCCGCCCGGCCGGGCATCGTTCCGGGCGCACGCCTGACGGGAAAGGTGGAGCGGCACGAGAAATTCGGCGTGTTCGTCTTCCTCGCCCCCGGGCGTACCGGTGTCATCCCCTTGAGCGAAACCGGCATCGCCAAGGAAGCCGATCTCCGGCGAGCCTTGCCGGTCGGGGCGGACGTCGAGGTCATCGTGCTGGAAGTCGATCCGTCCGGCCGGCGCATCCGCCTGAGCGCCAAGGCCGTCCTGGATGCGCGCGAGGCCGAGGAAGTGCGCGAGTGGAGGGAGCGCAATGCGCCTCCCGCCGAGGGCCTCGGGACACTCGCTGACAAGCTGCGCTCGGCGCTCAAGTCGCCGGAGAAGTGACAGTCGCGTTGTGGTGAAGCCAACCAATGATGGGGTGGCGCATACATTGATTTTTATGTATGCGGCACTTCGCCTGTAATGTATGCGCCACCCGTGAAACGAGCTAAACCAGCCGATATGATTAGCGACGCGGCGGGCGCATTTCAGCCCTCCTCCGCGGCTCTTAATATGATGGGCATTTACATAGTTATTAATGCTACACAACAAACTGCCGCAGAGGAATCCGTTGGCTGACGGATACCTCTGCGCTACGGGCCCGCCAGGGGCTTGCCGCCTGCATATTCTTCTTGACATTCTAGCCTATGGATGGTAAGATGGAGGGGTGGTTAGGGTTCTGGCGCCGGAAGAGGCGGTGCGCACCGGAATTCACGCCTGAAAATCAAGCGCCGGGAACGCCAAACGGAAACCAAATCAGCGGGGACATAAAGTAATGCTTGAACCTCTGAAACGATGTAATAGAAAAAAGTGAGTTATTGTTCGTGCTCGAAAAAGTCAAAAACGTATGTCGATGAATTTGCATGGTTTAGGGACGCTCCTTCCGAAGCAAAAAATAAAAAATTAAAAAATTGAAACTCGCGGAGCTATGTTACTGAAAACACTCGGCAAACTTTCAGACAATTGGTCACTTTTGCGATGTTGAAACGATATATATGAAAACAAAGGACCTATGGGTTTCCCCTTATATCCATGAAAATTAAATAACTTAACGAAGAAAACTGCATTGAAATTGCAGAAATTGTTCCGCACTTTCGTTCATAAGTTGTTAACAGACTCGTTGAGGATGTTTTGAAAACGGGAACCCCCACGTGCCGTCCGCAAGGGCGGGACGACCCCTCAACCTACTCCCGTATATTTTCCCTTTCTTCGCCGGCATGTTCGGCGTGCTGTGGGGGACGCCGCGGCCACCGCTCCACCCCGGACGCGCCGGCGGGTAGAACCCTGACCCGGAGCGGGCGGGTGCGGACGTGGGCGCATTTCAGCCCTCCTGCCGGCTCTTAACCTGATGGGCGCTTGCAGACTTATTAATGCTAAACGTTAAAAGATGCAGAGGAATCCGTCGGCTGAGGGATAGCTCTGCGCTTCCCGCCGCTCATTTAATTTTTGATGGCCACCGGGGGGTTGCGCATGAGTTCGACAAATGCGGGGTATTGGCTGATCTTCTGGAAGTCGGGGTCTTCCTGGATCCGCTTCGGGTCGCCATAACCATCCTCGAGAGCGCGCCGGAGGTAGCGCACGGCGTCCTCAGCGTTCCCGATGGAAGCGTAGGCCTTGGCCAGGTAGAAATAAAATTCCACATCGGTGGCCCCGGCGTGGACCACGGTGGCCACATTCGACTGCTGATACACCACTTTCGGATCGATGCCCAGAGCGGTACGATACTCTTCCACGGCCTCATCGAACTTTTTCAGATGATAATAGGACGTACCCAGATTCATATGGAAGGCCGCGGTGTCGCCTCGCAATTTCACCGCGCGCTGGTAGTAGGGCACGGACTTCCCGTACTTTTTCTCCATGAAGTACACGGTGCCGATATTGTTCCACGCCTCGGCGAAGTTCTTGTCGAGGCGCGTGGCGTGGGTATAGGCCTGGCGGGCGCTATGGAGCTTGACCTCCTGCTGAAAAGCGATTCCCAGCTTGTTCCACAGCACCGGGTCTTTGAAATTTGATTGTTTGATAGCCCGGTAATAGTAATCCGCCGCGTCAGCATAATTCTTCCTGGCCATGAAGATGTCGGCGCGTTGTTCCAGGGTGAGCTCGCGGGGCGGGGAAGTTTCGGGTGAAGAAGATACCGCCGTGGGGGCGCCCTGTTCCGGAGCGAAACCTGCCGCGCGTGCCGGCGTCGCCCACATCAGGGGAACAACCATCACCAGAAGCGTGGCTGCCTGTGAGCTTGCGCGTCGCGTTGGGTGCTTCATCGATGCTCCTCGGACCCTCGGGGGACGGGGTCCCGAGTCTCATCCCTCCGGCGGTTTTTTCGGTGGATCCGGAGGGTTAACCGGTTGGGAGTTTTTCCCTTTAAAAATCGACAGGAACCTTTTCAGAATTCCTTCCTTCTTCTCGCCAGGCTGCTGTTTGGGATCAGTCGTGGGATTTGTTCCCGCCGTATTTTCACTTCCCGGGGAAGCAGGAGAGGCTGCGGTGGTATTACCCGAGTGGAACAATCTGCTCAGAATTCCGCCGCCGCCCTGCCCGGTGGTTTGTGCCTGCGGCTGCGTTCCCTCAATAAAATACTCATCATGGATCGATATGGCCTCACCGCCGCTGGGCAGCGTGGAGGCCACTTGCACGGGCACCGCCACGACGCCCGGGGGAGGTTCGAAAGGTTTGGCGTCCCGATAGTCCGGATACTGCGTTGCCAGCTTCATGAACTCCGTCCAGATGGGCAGGGCGGAATCGGCGCCCGGGAGTCGCAATTCGCGATCATCGTCATAGCCCACCCAGGCAATGGCCAGCAGGTTGGAGGTGAAACCGGCAAACCACCCGTCATGCGAAGTTCCCGTCTTGCCGGCGGCGGGCAAGGTGAACCCACGGCTGCGCGCGCCCGCTCCCGTGCCATTGTTGATGACGCTTTCCAGCAAATTGACCATCAGGAAGGCAACGCGCGGGTCCAGCACCTGGCAGGTGACTCCCGGGCTTCGCCAAAGCAGGCGCCCCGAAGCATCGTTGACGGCCAGTATGAAACGCGGCTCCACGTAGGCTCCGCCATTGGAAAAGATCGTATAAGCGCCGGCGATTTCCAGCGGCGTGGCCACGTACGCTCCCAGCGCAATAGCGGGGGTGGCCAGCAAACCCTTGTTGAACCCTGCCGCCAGCGCCAGGTTGCGTACTTTCTCGTATCCCGTCATTTCCGCCAGGCGGACGGTGGCCACGTTTAATGAATACATCAGGGCCTGGCGCAGGGTCACCTCTCCGTAGTATTCCTGCTTGTAATTTTCGGGTTCGTAAGTCATGTCGCCGAACTGGAAGGTGGTGGGTTCGTCGTTGAGCACCGTCGCGGGGGTAATGAGGGGTTGGGAGCCATCCACACCGGAAGTCAAAGCCGCCGCGTAGACGAAGGGTTTGAACGATGATCCCGGCTGGCGTTTGGCCAGCACGTGGTTGAGCTGGCTGCGCCCATAATCGCGCCCACCCACCATGGCCTTCAGCCATCCGCTATGGGGATCGAGCACTACCAGCGCCAATTGCGGCTGCAAGGGATCATGCGGCGGGGCGTCTTTCGAGGCCTTCCTTTTCACGCGCTTGTCAACTTCCATAATCCCGGTGGTAATGGCTGCTGACGCCGCCTGTTGCATGTCCAGGTCGAGGGTGGTGTAGATCCGGTAGCTTTGCGAGAGCAGATCCTGGTTGGAGAACTGCGCGAGCAACTGGTCCTTCACCATGTCAACAAAGTAGGGCGCCTGCGTCCCCTCCACGTTGCGCACCACCACGCCCAGGGGCGCTGCGGATGCCCTCTCCGCCTCCTGCGGCGTCAGCATGCCCAGTTCCAGCATGCTGCGCAGCACAAAGTTGCGGCGTTCGAGCGCGCGCGCGGGATACTTGTAGGGGGAATAGATGTTGGGCCCGCGAATCACCCCCGCCAGCAGAGCGGCCTCCGCAGCGGTCAGGCTGCCCACATCCTTGTTGAAATAGTTGCTGGCTGCTTCCCCGAATCCATAAATGGAAAAACCGCCGCGCTGGCCCAGATAAACCTGATTCGCGTACAGCTCAAAAATCTGTTCCTTGCTCAGGCGCTGCTCCAGCAGCAGGGCGAGGAAAATTTCGGTTAATTTGCGCCCAAACCGGCGCTGCGTGGAGAGTCCGAAAATATTGCGGGCGAGCTGCATGGTCAAGGTGCTTCCGCCCTGCATCACTTCGTCGGACCGGAAGAGATCGTGAAAACCGGAGGCGATGATGCGGTAGAGGTTCACGCCATGGTGAATGAAGAAGCTGTGATCCTCCGCCGCCACCACGGCGTCGACGACGGTTTTGGGAAGATCCTGGTAGCGGACCAGCCGGCGCTTGCTGCGGGAATTGTCAAACAGGGTGGTGATGACTTGTGGTTCCAGATTGTAGCTGGCCAGCGGAGTCGGGTTGGAAAGTGCGGTGATGGACACGATGTGTCCGTTCGCGAACTCCAGCGCCGCGTCGCCCTGCTTGAATTCGTCGCTTTGAAAGAAGGACGCGGATCCGGGCCGGATTTCCAGGCGATTGCCCACCAGCCGGTAAGTGCCGACGTTTGACCCGCCCTCGTACTCGGCGTAAAGGCCCTTGCGCAGGCGGGCGGCCACCTCCTGAGCGGATATGGGCTCACCGACAAACACCGGGGTGGGCGCGGCAAATACCAGGGAGGCGTTGTTGAAGATGTCGCCGCTCAGCCGGGCGTCAATCACCCGCGAGAAGCGCACATAGAAATAGATGAAGGTTCCCAGCGCCACCAGAAAGACCAGCAGGCCGGCGCCGAGCAGAGCCTTTTTCCCGTTTCCCCAACGGGAAATTCCCAGCCCCGCAAATTTCCCCCGGCCACCTGACGCGTGGGGGCCTCGCGATGCCGAAGATGGACGGACAGTCACGTGTTATATCGACCGGTTTTCTGATGAGTCGGTGAAGTGGAGTTGCAGCGTATATACCTTCAAATCCACCGGGACGTGGAAGTCAATGCTGATGCTGACCTTGTTCGGATTGTCGACAATCGTCACATCTTCTTCCGCCAGGGGGAGATCCAGGTCCTGGGCTTTGGCCAGAATGTATTTGCGCACCGCGTCCTCGGTAGTACGCTGGGTCAGCCAGAAAGGGGTCTGCGTCTGAATGTAGTCTTGAAGCTGGTAATTATTGACGTAAACAGGAATGATTTTAAAAGCCGAGTAGATTACCGCCGCGACAAAGGCGAGAGAGAGGATGGCTTTAAGAGTTATTTT
>Ga0326728_10021440_pt1 | contig 12146 bp, 14 predicted proteins | sample MB3enrmetagenome_FD_207602 | JGI IMG/M metagenome (GOLD analysis project Ga0326728, IMG submission 207602) | Lab enriched peat soil microbial communities from McLean, Ithaca, NY, United States - MB31MN | ecosystem: Environmental > Terrestrial > Soil > Wetlands > Peat | place: USA: New York...
TTTATCGAGATCATTGCGCCGTGTCCGACTCTGTATCTGCGCCGCAACAAGCTGGGCGACGGGCTGGATGCCATGAAGTACTATCACGAAAAATCGGTGGTCAAGAATGACGCCAACACGCGTGACTTGAAGATCGATTTCGAGTCCGAGATTACAGTTGGCACGTTTGTCAATCGCGATCGGCCCACGTTCCTCGAAGCCATGAACCAGCGTTTTGCCACTGCCTTGGGCAACAAATACCAACCCTATCCGGTCGGGCCGAATCACGGGCAGAAGAGCCAGTCGCAAACGCAGGAAGTTGCATAGGAGAAGGTCATGCCAGTTACAGAGATCAAGCTCGGGGGATTCGGCGGCCAGGGCGTCATTCTGGCCGGCATTATTGTCGGCAAAGCCGCTTCGCTGTTTGACAAAAAAGAAGCCACGCTCACGCAGGCGTTTGGCCCCGAGGCTCGCGGCAGCAGTTGCAGCGCCCAAGTCGTGCTTTCAGATGACCCGATCCTTTATCCGTACGTGACACATCCGAACATCATGGTCCTGATGTCCCAGGATGCCTACACCCGCTTTTCTCCCGAAGTGGCGCAAGGTGGCACGCTCATCGTCGAAGAAGAGCTGGTGGAGCCGGGCAAAGTCCCCAATGGCGCCAAGCTGTTCAAGATCCCGGCCACCCGCATTGCCGAAGAGCTCGGCAGGCGCATGGTCCTCAACATCGTCATGGTGGGGTTTTTCACCGCGGTGACCAAGTGCGTCAGCGCCGAGGCGATGCGTAAAGCGATCGAGGACTCGGTTCCCAAAGGCACGGCCGACCTGAATCTCAAAGCGTTTGATCGGGGCTACGAGTGGGGTATGAAAGCCGTGAACTGACGAGTGGAACGCGCGCTTTCGTGATCAGCATTGAGGATGAACGCGAGACAGGGCGTGACCGGGGCGTAGCCCGATTGGGGGCGGTGCGGACGCGAGAGTCTCAGAGGTTGTAGAGCTCGTCGCCGAGGACGTGGACCCAGTTCCTCTTCAACATCTCGACGGCCTCGTCCGTCTTGTCGACGCTCAGGATGAGGATGCAGTTTCCGCCCACTCGTCCGAGGTAGCCGTAGAGGTACTGCACGTTGATCCCGGCTTCGGCAAGGGGCTTCACGACCGCGCTCAATCCTCCCGGGTGGTCGGGTGTTTCGACCGCGAGCACCTCGCGCTCGCGGCAGATGTAGCGGTGTCCGCGCAGGACCTTCACCGCCTTGGACGGATCATCGGCGATTATCCGGATGAGGGCCGTTTCGGCGGAGGCGTCCGCGACGGAGACCGCGCGGATGTTCACGCCTTCTGCGCCAAGCATCCCGGAGAGCTTGGCGAGCTTCCCCGGCACATTCTCAAGCTCAACGGTGATCTGCCTGATGGCCATTCTCTGCTCCCTCGAGGCTATCGTACCCGGCACGCAGACACTGCTCGTTGATCGCGACGAGGTTCTTCCGACCGGCGCCGAATACCTCGGGCAGGATGGCGATGACGGACTCGATCGCGACGATCCTCGTCACTTTCACGAAGGCGCCCAGCATGACCGCGTTCGTCCCCCTTGGGTTGCCGAGCTTCTCGGCGATCTCGCTCGCGGGGACGCGAAAAATCCCGACGTCCAGGCGATGTGGCTCCTCGGTAACGAGCGTCGCATTCAAGAAGAGCTGTCCGCCCGTTTGGATATGGTTCTGGAAGTGCACAAGCGAAGGCGTGTTGAAGGCAACGACGTACTCTGGTGCAGAGGCCACCGGCGAGGCGATTTCCTCGTCCGAGATCGCGACCGTGCAATTCGCCGTACCACCCCTCATCTCGGCGCCGTAGGATGGCAGGAACGTCACGTGCCGTCCCTCGACCATGGCCGCGTCTGCGAGGGCATAACCGGCCGCCAGAACTCCCTGGCCGCCGAACCCGGCGAAGACCGACTTAATCAGCATCGCTGTTTCCCCCGTCGGCTGCGGTGGTTGAGGCCGGCTCGTTCGGTCCGCAGGCTGCCGACGAACCAGCCCCATCCTCGAAGTCCTTGACGAGACCGAGCGGGAACTGCTTGCTCATCACCTCGCCAATCCAGTGGACCGACTCGACCGCGGTCTTCTTCCAGTTCGTCGGGCAGGGAGAGAGGACCTCGACCAGCGAGAAGCCTCGTCCCTCCATCTGGGCCTGAAAGGCGCGTCGGATCGCCTTCTTCGTTCGCCGGATGTTCTTGGGGGTATCGACCGCAGTGCGCTCCAAGTAGGCTACGCCGTCGAACACTTTCAATAACTCACATATTCGGATGGGTGCGCCATGAGCGAGCGGATCGCGACCGCCGGGGGTGGTCGTTGTTTCCATGCCGACGAGGCTCGTCGGCGCCATCTGGCCGCCCGTCATTCCGTAGCACGCGTTGTTGACGAAAATGATTGTGATCCGTTCGCCGCGGTTCGCGGCGTGGATCGTCTCGGCCGTACCGATCGCGGCCAGGTCGCCATCCCCCTGATAGCTGAAGACGAGGCGGTCGGGCTGGATTCGCTTGATTCCCGTTGCGACGGCGGCGCCCCGGCCGTGCGGCGCCTCGACCATGTCGACGTCGAAGTAGAAGTAGGCAAGGACCGCACAGCCGGCCGGCGGGACGCCGATCGTCCGCTCGCGGATCCCGAGATCGTCGATTACCTCGCAGGTGAGCCGGTGGATGATCGAGTGGCCACAGCCCGGGCAGTAGTGGAAGACCGCAGGCTTCAGCGAGCGCGGCCGGCCGAAGACCTTGCGGCTCATCAGGCGGCCCCCCTCTCGATCTGGTGGTACTGGCGGGCGACGATCCGCAGGAGCTCGGCCGGCGTCACGATCACTCCGCCGGGCCGGCCGTAGAAATGCACTTCGGCCGCGCCGTTCAATGCGAGCCTCACGTCCTCGACCATTTGGCCCATGCTCATCTCGAAGACGAAAAAATGCTTCGTGTGCTTCGCCGTTTCGCGGATAATCTCCTTCGGGAACGGCCACAGGGTGATCGGCCGGATAAGTCCCACGGCTAGGCCTTGTTCGCGGGCTCGATTGACCGCGCCGCGCGCGATCCGGGCCGAGGTCCCGTAAGCGACGACAACGATCTTCGCGTCCTCGGTCCGGTAGGTCTCGCAGCGGACCTCACGCCGCTCGATCTGGTGGTATTTCCGGAAGAGCTTCCAGTTGTGGGCCTCTTCCACGTTCACGTCGAGCAGCAGCGAACGGATGAACCGGCTGTCACGGCCGGCGCATCCGGTCAAGGTCCAGTCTTTCACGGGCAGATCCTTGCGGGGCTCTTTTCCGAAGACGACCGGCTCCATCATTTGGCCGAGCATGCCGTCGGAGAGAATGAGGACCGGGGTTCGGTACTCATCGGCGAGATCGAAGGCCTCGATCGTGAGATCGTAGAGTTCCTGGACGCTGGCTGCGCCAAGGACGATCGTCCGGTAGTCGCCGTGGCCTCCCCCGCGCGTTGCCTGGAAGTAGTCCGACTGGGCCGGCGCGATGTTACCGAGCCCGGGGCCGCCCCGGACGACGTTCACGATAACGGCCGGAAGCTCCATCGCGGCGAGGAAGGAGATCCCTTCCTGTTTGAGGCTCACCCCAGGGCTCGACGACGAGGTCATCACCCGCGCGCCGGAGACGCTCGCGCCGAGGACCATGTTGATGGCGGCGATCTCGCTCTCGGACTGGATGAAGACGCCGCGGTCCATCCGAGGCACGTTGCGGGCCATATACTCGCAGAGCTCGTTCTGCGGCGTGATCGGGTAACCGAAGTAGGCGCGGCAACCGGCGCGGATCGCCGCCTCGCCCACTGCGTCGTTCCCGCGCATGAGCCTTTTCTCGATCTTCGGCTCAGTCGTCGTCACGGAAGACCTCAATGACAACCTCGGGGCAGACGAAGCCGCAGATCGCGCAGCCGGTGCATCCGCCCTTGCCATCGGCGTTCACGAACTCGGCCGGGTAGTAGCCGGCGGGGTTCAAATCGCGGAAGGTGACGATGACCTTCTTCGGGCAGAACTCGATGCAGAGCCCGCAGCCCTTGCATCTTTGGGCATCGACGGTGATGTAACCTTTGGGCATTGCTCGATGGTACCTTTCGCCGCCCGGTTTCTCACCGCGGGGGCGCGTGAATGCGCTAAGCTAGTCACCGCTGACGATCGTGTCAAATTCCACCGCTTGCCACAGCCGAAGGCCGGTTCGGCTCGGGCCGGATCCGTTGGGGACGTGGTTCCGAGTGTTCCAAGTTCCCGAACACGCTCGCCGCGGCGGGGTGGACCTCACCGACCGGCTGCCGCGGTGACGCCGCAGTGGTATGTGCACCGTCTATGCTCGCAGCCGACGCCCTGACCTTGGGATACTCAGGCAACGACTCCGGCTCGGCATGGCGCCGGTGTGTCATTGATGTCCGAAAATGGCCAGACATTTGTCTGCCTCTGCGCCATACTGGTCGCATGACTCTTCCGGCTGATGCGGTCTGCTACCGGGCGCTGTCGACCCGCGACGTCCGTTTCGATGGGCGTTTGTTCGTCGGCGTCACCAGCACGGGCGTCTATTGCCGGCCGATCTGTCCGGCGCGCACCGCCAAACCTGAGCATTGCCGTTTTTTTCCGAGTGCGGCCGCAGCGCAAGCGGCGGGGTTCCGCCCCTGCTTGCGTTGCCGGCCGGAGATTTCGCCCGACGCCGCAGCGTGGCGCGGGACCTCGACCACGGTCGCGCGCGCGCTCGCGCTGATCGCAGAAGGGGCGCTCGACGGCGGCGAGGTCCGGGTCGAAGCGCTCGCCGGGCGCCTGGGCATAGGTGAGCGCCAACTGCGGCGCTTGTTCGATCAGCACCTCGGTGTGACGCCGATCGCCGTGGCGCAGACGCGTCGCGTGTTGTTCGCCAAACAGTTGATTCAGGAGACATCGCTGTCGATGGCGGCCATTGCAGAAGCTTCGGGCTTCGGCAGCGTGCGGCGTTTCAATGATGTGTTCAAGCGACTCTATCGCCGCAGTCCGCGCCAGCTACGCGTCAAGCAGCGCGTCGCGCCGTCGGCGGTCACGTTGCGCCTCGGCTATCGCCCGCCCTACGATTGGGACGCGATGTTTTCGTTTTTCGCCGCGCGCGCCATCGAGGGTGTGGAGCTGATCGAGCACAACCGCTATTGCCGCACGATCGCAATCGACGATGCAGCCGGCAGCGTCGAAGTGGCGCCGGGCCGCAATTGCCTGGTCGCGACCATCCGGCTGCCTCACGTGCGCGCGCTGCTGTCGATCGTCGCACGGCTGCGCCGCCTGTTCGATCTCGATGCGGACGTCGAAGCGATCGGCACACATTTGAAGAGCGATGAGGCGCTCGCGCCTCTCGTCGCGCGCCGTCCGGGATTGCGGGTCTCCGGCGCGTGGGACGGGTTCGAGCTGGCAGTGCGCACCATTCTCGGGCAGCAGGTCAGCGTCACGGCCGCGCGCCGTCTCGCCGGAAAGCTTGCGGCGCTCGCGGGGGCGCGGGCCACGCCTGACATCACCGGACACGAGCACCTCACGCACATCTTCCCGACGCCGACCCAGCTCATTGCTGCCGATCTTTCGCAATTCGGGATGCCGCGGGCGCGCGTGCAAGCCGTGCAAGCGCTCGCGCATGCCGCCGCGGCGAACCCCAAGCTGCTCGAACCAGCAGGCACCCAGGACGAGGTGATCGAGCGGCTCTGCAACTTGCCGGGCTTCGGGCCGTGGAGTGCACAATACTGGGCGCTGCGCGCGCTCAGAGACAGCGACGCCTTTCCGGCCGGTGATGCTGCGCTGTTGCGCAGCCCGGCCCTTGCCAACGGTACGCCGATTTCACCGCAGGCGTTACTGGCACGCGCGGAGGTGTGGCGGCCGTGGCGCGCCTATGCCGCACAGCATCTATGGACCGCGGACATCGACACGAGGAGCACCAATGATTGAACGCGAGAGATTCTTGATCGACAAGATGAACACACCGCTCGGCACGGCCATCCTGATTGCGGACGAGGCTGGTGCGTTGCGCCTGCACACCTGGGACGATGCTACGGAACGGTGGCGCAAGGAGTTTCGTCGCCGCCATGGCGACGCCAAGATCGTACTCCAGCGCGATCCGTTCGGGCATGTCGCGGCGCTTGAGCGCTATTACAACGGTGAGATTACGGCGCTCGATACGATCTGCGTCGCCTTCACCGGCACGCCCTTCCAAAAGAAGGTGTGGAATGCGCTGCGCACCATCGCGGGCGGGACCACCCTGAGTTACGGCGCGCTCGCCAAACGCATCGGCGCGCCCAACGCCGTGCGCGCAGTCGGCCTCGCCAACGGCAGCAACCCCATCGGCGTCGTGGTCCCGTGCCATCGCGTCATCGGCAGTGACGGGTCTTTGACCGGTTACGGCGGCGGTCTGGCACGCAAGCGCTGGCTGCTCGAGCATGAGGCGCGTCATTGCGCCTTTCGTCTGGAGGTGTCGGCATGAGCAACGCCAATTCCGCGTGCATTTCGCACCCTTCATCAGACGAGGCGTTCCTCGCGGACGGCCGCTCCGAGCCGTTTAACGAAAGCGTGCTCAACCGGTTCATGCCCTGGCAAGCCGGCGATATAGTCGCTTCGTCACAGTGGCGGGTTCCTACCGCCTCGCGCCTCGGGCCCGGGGTGAGGGCGCATCCAGCTCGGGGTAGTGCCGGAAGATCCCCATCTGGTTGAATGGTTGGCGCCGCTTCGATGTGAGATAGCTCGCGGTGCGAGACCTTGCCGCCACGCGATCGCGAAGCCCGATCACGCGCGGGAACTTGGGCTCGAGTCGCGCCATCGCATTCGGAAAGGCGTAGCGCAGCCCCTCGACGACCTGGAACGCCGACAGATCGACGTACGTGCAAGCGGATCCGATGAGCCATTGCCTCCCGCTCTTCCGGTTGCGCGCCAGCACCTTCTCGAGCCACCCGAGGTACTTCGGCATCCGCTCCTTCACGAAGTGCCGCGCGCGGCGCTTCGCCGCGGCTTTCTGGTCTTCGTAGTAGAGGCTCCCTGCGATTGGATGATGTGTGTCGTGGATCTCGTCGACGAAGTCCGCGACCGTCAGCTGGATCTGATTGGCCTCGGCACGGAGCGCCTCGTCGTCGGGCACGAGCCCGAGCCGCAGCGCCAGGAAGGCGAGAATGTTCGCGGTCTGCGATACGACGATGTTGCCGACCTTCACGAAGGGCGGCGCAAACGGCAGTGCGCCCGGCTCCTCGCCCTCGGGTCGCTGACCCTCGGGTCGCTGGCCCTCGAGGAAGCGCATCATGGCCGCGAGTCCGTTCTTCCGCTCACGCGCAACGTCGACGTAGCTGGCGCCGGCGTCCTCGAGCAACAGCCGGACGAACTCACCGCGTCCTTGAATGCCAGGCCAATAGTAGAGATCGATCGGGATTCCGCGTTTCTTCATAGTCACCTCGCTGTCTTGGCGGGATTCTATCAGAACGTAGCTCAGAAAATGGTTGGGCGGGCCTCCGTGCAACATACGGCCACATGGTCGCGGGTCTAAGAAAAGGGCTGACCCCAGAGAAAGTTCACGCAACCATCGAGAGGAATCAACCGTTGCATCGGGGCGTGTCGAGCTTGGCGCGGGCGATTCGGTCCAGCCACGCCCTCTGGCTCAGGCCACCTGCGCGGCCGGGGCTTCGCCCAGTTCGGCGGCGATGACGTCGCGCACGCGCTGCGTCAGAACCTCTACCGGCGTGTCGGCGAAGGCCTGATACGGAATCTCGTCGAGGACGCGAATACGGATCTCGTGTCGCCCGCGCAAGACGAAGCCGCGCTTCGGCAGTGCGTTCGCCGTCCCCTGCACGATGATCGGCAGCAGCGGTGCGGCCGCGCGTTGCGCCAACGCGAAGGCGCCGGTCTTGAACGCCCGCAGGCGTCCGTCCGGCGAGCGCGTGCCCTCCGGGAACATCATGATGGAGCTGCCTTCTGCGATGGTGCGCTCGCAGGCATCCAACATACGCTCAACGCTGGCGCGGTCGCCGCGGCGCAACTTGATGTAGCGGTTCAGCGACATGTTCCAGCCAATCGCCGGGATGCGGAAATTCTCGACCTTCGAGACCCACTTGAAGTGTACGAACAGGCGGAAGAGGACGAGGATATCGAGCAGCGACTGGTGGTTGGCCACCATGACGTATGCAGCATCACGCCTGATGCGCTCCAGCCCTTCGAGACGGACACGCCACACGGGGTTGAGCCAAGTGTAGAGCGATGCCCAGAAGCAGGTGAACCTATGCAGCAGCACGAGACGGCGGTCGTAGAGGACCGTCGCAACCCAGATGAGCACGGCCACGGGGAAGAGCAGGAGCGAGCTCACTACAATGAAGAGCCAAAACAGCGCCGACAACAGGCGTGCGAGCATGGCCGCCTTGTAGCACGATAGACTTGAGGATCAACGCTCTTTCAGGTCAGGTGCCGCTGATGAGCAACGCGGCGATCCGACAGGAGTTCGTACACGCAGCAGCAGATTCTCCGACCAAAGGGCCATCGCATCAGGGGGCTGCGCCGGTCCGTCCCCAGCCGTGCCACATCGGCTGTCCTGTATTGGCAACGGGCTCCGCAGGGCACTTCACTTTGCGGTGGGCGCCTTCCGACTCGGCAGCATTTTGTTCGCGTGTTCACGGCTCGTTTCCCGACTTGACGGGATAGCCTGCCTCGCGCCACGCTTTGATGCCGCCATCCAACGCCAGGGCGCGCTGAAAGCCCATTTGATGCAGTGTCGCCGCCGCTAGCGTCGAGATGAGGCCGAGTTCGCAGTAAGCGAGGACGCGGCGGGTCGGGTCCGGCAGAGCCTGGTTGACACGCAGCTCGAGTTGGCCACGCGGCAGCAGCCGTGCCCCTGGAATGTGGCCGGCCTCGTAGGCATCGCGCTCGCGCACGTCGAGCACGAGCAGGTCATTCTCCTCCACCTCAATCCGCGTCTTGAGTTCGGCGAGCGACATGAACGGCACGGTGGCCGCCGCCTCGGCGAGCAGCTGTGCAACGGTCTTCCCACCGCTCATGTTGGTGCGCAGCGCCTCGGTGACATGCGTCGGCATGGTGAGGTTGAGATTGCGCATCATCTCGACGAAGGCGGCGCGATCGCGCTGCTGGAGGCGCGGGTTGTCGGCGAGTTCCTGCGCGATGGTGGAGTGGCCGCGACCCTTGTATTCGTGCGCTGGGAACACCTTGAGCCCAGGGTCCAGCCGCAAGATGCCGCGGAACAGGCTGTCGTAGAGCGCCTCCGGGTCGCCCGTCGGCAGGTCGGTGCGGCCGGTGGCGCTGATGAGCAGCGTGTCGCCGGTGAACAGGCGGTCCTCGACGAGCAGACAGATCGAGTCGCGCGTGTGTCCCGGCGTATGGATCACCTGCAGCCGCAAGCGGCCGACCACCACCATCTCGCCGTCGTCGACCCGCATGTCCACGAACGGTGCCGGGCTGCCGCGATGCATCACGACCGGCACGCCGAGCTGTCGCCCGAGCTGCTGAGTCGCCGAGAAATGGTCGGCGTGAGTGTGAGTATCGATCAAGTACCGGATGCGCAACCCGTTGCGTGCGGCGAGCGCAGTGTAGCGATCGATCTGGCTGATTTCCGGATCGATCACCGCCGCTGCACAGGTCTCGGCGCAGCCAACGAGGTAGGATCGGCAGCCGCCCACAACGATTTGCTCGAAAGTCATACTGCCCTCCGGCCCCCCGTCGAGGTGCGGCGGTTGGCTTGACAAGAGGCCTCGGACCCGAGGTACAGGCCCGAGACATCACAGGGATAGCGCTATAGTGACTAATATCCCTCGCGGAGGGCGATGTGTCAAGTCGCCTGAGCGGATCATCATTTTGAAGTGAGCGCGCGAGTGTGGTACAGCCACGTTACGGCCCGCACGCAAGGGGAGACTGTGCGCGTGACTATCGATTTTCAACGCGACCTACTCAACAGCGCAGAGCGGTCCGATTCCCTCTATCGTTTCGCGTAGTGGGAAGAATGATGTGCTGCGCGCGGCTCCTGCTTTTGTGCCTCGTGCTTGGCGCCGTCGCGTGCGGCGAAGATGACGCTGGGTTCCAAATCAGCGTGCCCACGCGAACGCCGACCCCCACGCCCGAGCCATGCGGCGCAAGCAGCTTTGGCGCGCCGTGCACAGCCGTCGTTGATGCGACCCCTGTCCCCGGCTACTGCACCATCCAATTCGTACATTTCATTGGAACCCCTCAATATGTTCCAACCCCTCAGTACACGTGCCTCCCGTTTGCTACACCTTGTCCGGGCGGCTCGTGCACCATCGAAATCTGCGTCCTCTACCTCGATGGCACTGCGATCCCGTGTCCTACGCCTACGCCAACCCCGCCTTTTGTACGGCGTTCCCACCTCACGCCATGCTCAGTCGGCAATGAGGACGGCTGACCCTTCGGATCGACGCGGCCGAATGGAAGCGGAGGTCCACCATTCAAATGCATCCCGCCGACAAGCTACGTTCGAGGCTTGACCCTTGGGCCGACCCCACCGCGCGCTACGCCGCCCGCGTCCGTACGCCTTCGAACTCGACGGAAAGTCGTCCGCCGAGCGCGCGGGCGATTCGGTCCAGCAGGTCGAGCGATGCGGTGAACGCCCTGCCGCCCTCGATGCGAGCAATCACCGCTTGCGTCGTCCCGGCACGGGCCGCAAGCTGCGCCTGCGTGAGACCGGCCACGGTCCGAGCCTGCTTGACCATTACCGCAATCGTCGCCCGCGCGACGGCGGCGTCGATCCGCGCTCGCAGTCGCGGGTTTCGCTCCGCCCGTGCCCGCACGTCCGCGAGGGCGTCACGACCGATGTGCGGATTGCGGCGTTTCGTTTTCTTCATCGAGAACCTCCAAGAACTTCCTTCGCACGCTGCCAAGCCAGATCGAGGTCGCTTCGTGCTGTCCGCTGCGTTCACGGCTTGGCAATCCAGCGATCTAATCGCGCACCGGCTCGTCTCCTCGCGCGGAGCGATAGTATCTGACGCGCACTGATCACGCATGCCCGATCGGGCATATCGATGTCAACGATGTCTTCTTGCCGCGGATTTGGAACAGCCCGCCGCCTCCGCCCGCCCCGGGGCCCAGCCCAGCTCGACGATTGCGTTGAGCATCTCGCTCGACAGCACCGGGGAACAATGGGCCGTGTTGGCCAAGCTCTCCGCAGGCGGCACGATCAGGATCAGGATGGCGCTCCACGAAACGTTCTGGGGCGCCCGCTTCGGCATGCTCACCGATAAGTTCGGTATCGACCGGACGCTGAACTGCGCCCGCACCAAGAAATAGTGCGCCGGCGCGCTCGCCGCCGTCGCGCTGGCGCTGTCGGCATTCCGGCGTTATGAGGCACCTTATGACGAGCGACGACAGTAGCCAAAATTGTGGCTTCTGGCAGAACGTGGATAATGCGGCAGGCACCGTAGCCGTTTCTGCGTTGGGAGAGATTCGCGGGTGTAGCGTGTAACCATAAATAAGGGAGCAAGTTTGTACACAGTGCGATCTACAGACATCAGCGACAGGGTCATTTCACTGGGGCCGGGGCTACCGGCGATCCCCGAACGCCTGCTACTTGCACATGCGCGCGGCGAAGTTCTCTTCGTCGCCGGTGCAGGCATATCGCAGCCAGCTGGTCTGCCCGACTTCCGCGAGCTCGTGCTCAAAGTCTACGCGCAGCTCGATACGGCGGTTCACGGCGTTATCTCCCGCATCCCGCGCGCAGTCTGCAACCAATGGAGTGTGGACGTATCCGCCTTGAACCACAGACAAGCTGCTGAGGTCAGGAGATTCGTCGCTAGAGACTATGACGTCGTCTTGGGAATGCTCGAACGACGAATGGACGAGCAATCGCGTAGTAATAGTGGAGTTAGGCAGGCCGTAGCACGTGAACTGCGTACTCCTGGCGTTCGGCCGGCTCGAATCCACCGGGCGTTGATGCGCCTTGCCGACCGTCGCGGAGCGGCGACGATCGTGACGACCAACTTCGACCTACTCCTTGAGGATGCCGCGAAGAAGTCACAGCCGGCAGTTCAGACGTACGCTCTTGGAGGAATCCCGAGACCAGGGCACAGCAACGATTTCGCAGGGGTCCTTCATATCCACGGGGCCCTAGCAGGCTGCTGAAAAATGCCGAACGCGAGCAAGATTTCTCTTCCAGGTGATCATCAGGTTCGATCAGAGTCGTTCGATTCGTCGGTAGAGCGG
>Ga0326728_10021442_pt1 | contig 12145 bp, 8 predicted proteins | sample MB3enrmetagenome_FD_207602 | JGI IMG/M metagenome (GOLD analysis project Ga0326728, IMG submission 207602) | Lab enriched peat soil microbial communities from McLean, Ithaca, NY, United States - MB31MN | ecosystem: Environmental > Terrestrial > Soil > Wetlands > Peat | place: USA: New York...
GGCTGCTGGGCGAGTGCCGCAGCTTTGTGCGGCTGCCGAATGGCAACACGGGAGCGCAGTCGGGCACGCACGACGACCGGGTGATGGCCATGGCGATCGCGCTGGCGGCACGGGCGGAGCTGGCGGGAAGAAAGCGCAGCCTCTAGCTACTAGCTTCTAGCTTTTGTCTTGCTGAGGGATAGTTTTTTGGTATGCCGCAAACAGCTTCGCCAGGCACGAAAGACCAGAAGCTAGGAACTAGAAGCTGCTTCTCCGCGATTGCGCAGACGGGCGAATCCCCCTTACAATATGGATAGCGAAGAGCGCAAGGAAAGGTCTGTCTGTCGATGCCGAAAGAAAAGATTCATCCCAATTATGCTGCGGTGCGGGTAATGTGCGCCTGCGGAAGCAACTTTGAGACCCGGTCGACTCACAAGGGCGACATTCATGTGGAAATTTGTTCGGTTTGCCATCCGTTCTTTACGGGCAAACAGCGGTTGGTCGATACGGCGGGACGCGTAGAGCGGTTCCGGCGGAAATATGCCAAGAGCGACGCGGCCATCGCGGCGAAGGCGGCCAAGTAGCCGCGGCGCGAGTTGGACGAGTGAGCCTCCGCCGCGGCGGAGGCTTCCGTTTGTTTGGGAGCACGACGCTCGACGCAGGCGAGACCAGGAGCTGAACGAATGCCGCGCAGAGGTTTCACCGTGAAGAAGCACTGGGACAATCCGGTGGAGCATTTGATGCCCGCTGTGGCACGGGTTCCGGCGGAGGTGCGGCTGGGCGCGGTGGTGGTGCGGCCGGCGACGGTGCTGGCGCCGATGGCGGGAGTGACGGACACGGTGTTCCGGCGGTTCATCCGGCACGCGAGCTTGTTTACGAAAGACAGGGAACAAGGGAACAAGGGAACAAGGGAACAAGAATGCATGGATCGTGTGCCTGCAGCCGAAAACATTGATGCCGCCATCAGCAATGTGGAGTCCGGCTGCGGGCTGATCATGACGGAGTTCACTTCGGCGGATGGGTTGAGCCGGATGCGGGAGGCGAAGCGGCGGCGCTACCTGACGTTTTACGACGACGAGCATCCCATCGGCGCGCAGTTGTTCGGGTCGAATCCGGCGACGCTGGCCGAGGCCGCGCGCATTGTGGAGGAGACGGGCTTCGATACCGTGGACCTGAACCTGGGCTGCCCGGCCAAGCGCGTGGTGGGATCGAACGGAGGCTCGGGCCTCTTGCGCGACCTGCCGAAGATCGGCGAGATCTTTCGCGCCATTCGCAAGGCCGTGACGATTCCTTTCACGGTGAAGTTCCGCATGGGCTGGAGCGAGAGCGAGATTGTGTGCGTGGAACTGGCGCGGATGGCCGAGGCCGAGGGCCTGGACGGGCTGGCGCTCCATGCGCGCACGCGCGAACAGGGTTACAGCGGCCAGGCGCAGTGGAACTGGATTGCCGCGGTGAAGCAGGCGGTGCGGCTGCCGGTGATGGGCAATGGCGACGTGCGCACGCCGGAGGACGCAGTGGCGATGGTGGCCGAGACCGGCTGCGACGCCGTGATGATCGGGCGCGCGGCGCCGGCCAATCCATGGATCTTCCGCCAGATTGCCGAGTACACGGCGACGGGCAGCTACGCGCGGCCGGCCGACGAAGATCGGTACAGAATGATTCGCGCGTACTTCGAGATGCTGATGGCGGAGGCCGAAGCGACCAAGGATCTGCCGCGCGACGCGCGACTGGGCGATCCGGCGGGAAAGATGAAGCAGTTTGCCACGTGGTTCACGCACGGCGTGCGGGGCGGCGCAAAGCTGCGCGCGGCCATCTACCATGCGCGCAACGGCGCCGATGTATTGAGCGAAGTGGAGCGGTTCTTCGTGGCGCGGAGGGAAGCGGGCGAGAGCGATGAGCCGGAGGACGCGGCGGAGAACGATGACCCGGCGCAGGGTTTTCCGGATGCGGCGCTGGTTTGCGATCATTGATCCGGACCGATTGCGTGAGACCGCGCTTTCCCACCCTTTCCGGTCGCCGCGGCGACAACGCGGAAAGGATGGGGCACCCAAGCCCTTTTGCAAACGGGAAAACCCCGGCTCTGGCGGGGCGACAGTCGCTGTTTGAAATTTACCGGAGTCGGCCCCGGGTTGGGCTTTCCATTCTTCGCAGAAGGGCCAATGGGATGCGTGCGATCAACATGCGCCGTCCCTACGGGACTCCGTAGCGCGATTGAGCAATTTCGTCTCCCCACGCTGAAGCGCGGGGCTAACAAACACTGCGCCTCCGGCGCGGGGGCTAGCTGCTTTCGGGCGGAGCGCTCCGGCGCAGGCCCCTTTGAAGGGACAGCAACCCTAAAGCCTCCGGCCATGCCGAAGGATTCTTACTCTTCAGGCCGGATCGATATTGACATTTCAGCCTTTGAAATTAGATACTTTCATCATGCCGAACTCAAGGGAATGCGGAATTGCGGTCATGGCCATGTGTATGTGTATGGCGTGCGGGCCCGTCCGTGCGGCTCTTGAGCGGCCAATGCGCTAACGGCGCAACCGATTCAAGCTGAGCGGCCCGGGTCCTTAAAGGGATGCGGGCCGTTTTTCGTTGTGGCCCGCGGCTCCCCTTGCCGTTTCCCAGCAATGAACCCACGAACCCGAGAAGGAGATCCTCATGCCGGAACCAAAGCAGTACAAGCTTGCCACTAACGCCGTTCACGCCGGACAGGTGGCCGATCCCACAACCGGCGCGCGCGCCGTGCCCATCTATCAGACCACCTCCTACGTCTTCCATGACGCGGACCACGCCGGCCGGCTCTTTGCGCTCAAGGAGTTCGGCAACATCTACACGCGCATCATGAACCCCACCACCGACGTGCTGGAGAAGCGTGTAGCCGCGCTCGAAGGCGGCGTGGCGGGGCTGGCCACGGCCTCGGGCCAGGCGGCGGAGACGCTCACGATCGTCACGCTCGCGAGCGCGGGCGAAGAGATCATCTCCACTACCTCCCTTTACGGCGGCACCTACAATCTCTTCCACTACACGCTGCCCAAGCTGGGCATCGTGGTGCGCTTTGTGGATGCCGACGACTTCGACGGCCTGCGCGAGGCCATCAACGACAAGACCCGCGCCATTTACACCGAGACGCTGGGCAATCCCAAGCTCGACGTGGTGGACATCGAGAAGCTGGCCGCGATTGCCCACGAGCACAAGCTGCCGCTGATCATCGACAACACTTCGGCTTCGCCGGCGCTGGTGCGGCCCATCGAGTGGGGCGCGGACATCGTGGTGAACTCGGCCACCAAGTTTCTCGGCGGCCACGGGAATTCCATCGGCGGCGTGATTGTGGACGCGGGCAAGTTCGACTGGGCTGCTTCGGGCCGCTTCAAGGAGTTCACGGAGCCCGATCCCTCGTATCACGGACTGCGCTATACCGAGGCCTTCGGGCCGCTGGCCTTCATCTTGAAGGCGCGCGTGCAGGGCTTGCGCGACACGGGCGCGGCGCTTTCGCCGTTCAACGCATTCCTGATTCTGCAGGGCATCGAGACGCTGCACCTGCGCCTGGAGCGTCACTCCGAGAATGCGCTGGCCGTGGCCAAGCACCTGGAGCAGCATCCCGGCGTGGAGTGGGTCAACTATCCCGGCCTCGCATCCAGCGCCTATGCCGCACGGGCCAAGAAGTATCTGCCCAACGGCGCGGGCGCTCTGGTCACCTTCGGCATTAAGGGCGGGTACGATGCGGGCAAAAAGTTGATCGACTCGCTCGAGCTGTTCTCGTTGCTGGCCAACATTGGCGACGCCAAGTCGCTGGTGATTCACCCGGCCTCGACCACGCATCAGCAGCTTTCGGTCGAGGAGCAGGCGACGACCGGCGTGACTCCGGAGCTGGTGCGGTTGTCGGTGGGCATTGAAGACGAGCGCGACATCCTGGCCGATCTCGATCAGGCCATCGAAGCCGCCAACGGACAGAAGTTCGCCGGCCAGGCCGGGGCCGATGCTGCAAAATAGGAAAGGCAGCTACTAGCTTCTAGCCTCTAGCTTCTAGCTCATGGCTTGCATGCGTGGAGTTTTCGGGCAGGGAAAGAGGGAGAAAGATGGCGCAAGACTATCGGGACTTGATTGTTTGGCAGAAGACCATTGATTTGACTGTATGTGTTTATCAGTTGACTCGCTCTTTCCCGAAAGACGAGGTTTATGGGCTGATTCCACAGATGCGAAGGGCCGCGGTTTCAGTTGCAAGCAACATCGCGGAAGGGCGTGGCAGGCTCAATGTTGGCGAGTTACGTCAGTTTCTCGGGCTTGCCCAGGGATCGCTTTATGAACTTCAGACCCAGCTCCTGGTCGCCCGAAAACTTGGCATGGGATCGGATGACACACTGAATGCGGTGGAGTCGTTGAGCAACGAGGTTTCAAAAATGCTCGCGGCGTTTATTCAAAAGCTGAATTCCAAAGCTGCGACCAGGCAGCTAGAAGCTAGGAGCTAGGAGCTAGAGGCTGTTCTTATGTCCGACTCGTTTAGTCGCAGCGGCGCTTCGCCGCCTAAAACTCTGGATCCGACCTACGAGGGCGACTTCGTCCTCGACGGCTCCCTGCCGCTCGACTGCGGCCAGGCCCTGATCTGTCCCACGCTGCATTACGCCGTGTACGGCCGGTTGAATGCAGCGCGGGACAATGCCGTATTGGTTTGCCACGCACTCTCGGGCTCGGCGCTTGTCGGCTCCTGGTGGCCTGAGATCTTCGCTCCCGGCGCGGTCCTCTCGCTGGAGCGCGACTTCGTCATCTGCATCAACATGCTGGGCTCCTGTTATGGCTCCACAGGGCCCGGGTCCGTCAACCCCGAAACCGGCAAGACCTACGGGCCGGATTTTCCGCTGGTCGGCGTTCGCGACAATGTGCGGGCGCAGGCGCAGCTGCTCGATTCGCTGGGCATCCGCAAGCTGCGGCTGGTGCTGGGCGGGTCCATCGGCGGCATGCAGGCCCTGGAGTGGACCATCCTCCATCCCGAGCGCGTGGAGCGCGCCCTCGTCATCGGCGTCACGCCGCTTTCCGCCATGGGCCTGGCGCTCAATCACCTGCAGCGCCAGGCGATTCAGCACGATCCCGAATGGGCCGGCGGGCGCTATCTGCCGCAACGGCCGCCGCGCCGCGGACTGTCGCTGGCCCGCCAGATCGCCATGATCAGCTACAAATCCGCTCCGCTCCTCGATGAGCGCTACGGGCGCAATCCCGACCGCAGCGGTGAAGATCCCTATGTGGCTGAGGGCGCCTGCGGCGGCCTGATCGGCGGCCGTTTCGACATTGGCGGCTATCTCGACCACCAGGGGCAGCGGTTCATCGACCGCTTCGACGCCAATGCCTACCTGGCCATTCTTCGCGCCATGGATACCTGGGACCCGGTTCGCGGCTACAGTTCACCCGAAGAAGCCTTCGGCCGCATCCGCGCCCGGCTGAGCCTCATCGGCATGAGCACCGACTGGCTCTTCCCCGCCCAGGATGTGCACCGTTTTGCAGAGGCCATCCGCAAGGCCGGCGCCCATGCCGACTACCGCGAGATGGTGACCGACCACGGCCACGACGCATTTCTGGCCGAACAGGCGGAACTGGTGCGGCTGCTGCAATAGGGGTTTCCGCGCAGGCGCAAGCCCCTGCCGGGCCGTGCCGCTTACTTCGGCGGCAGGGTCGGGTTACAGCGGGATGGGACCTGAGGAGACCCCTGCCGCCGTAGTGGGTCAGTTTGAACAAAGCTGCCCTTCAGGGGCTAAAGCCCCGGTTTACACATTGGCATTTACGGCACGACTAAAGTCGTGCCCTTTCGCGACGATTTCAAACCGACCCACTACCCCTGCCGGGCTTGCTTGTCAGGGGCAGGTTAGCTTTCTATAATCCTCCTACGCATCCTTGCGTAGCCGTGGTATCGTATTATCCGTTGCTGTGACGCTCGACCGCCGGGTTGACAGTTGGACTCTTGCCGGCGGACGGGCAGGTTGAGATTTCCATTTAAGTAGTTCCCAGGAGCATTGCATGAAGAAGTTAGTCTTTGCATCTGCGATGGCATTGGCAGGCATATGCCTTGTTTCCACGCCAGCGATTCGCGCTCTGAGCTCAAGCCAGACCATTCAGATTCAGGATCCGGCCGAGTTCAACAGTTATCAAAACGCCAGCACCCAGAACGATCCGGCGCAAAAGTGCGTGGCGCTGGAGAGTTTTCTTAAGGCCTACCCGCAAAGTACGGCCAAGTCGGCCGCATACGATCAGATGATCGACTGCTACCAGCAGTCGAACCAGCCGGACAATGCATTGGGCGCTGCGACCCGCCTGCTGCAGATCGATCCCAACAACATGAAGGCCATCTTCGTTTCCGTTTATGTGAAGAAGACGCAGTGCGGCAAGGCCCTTGACCCCAGTGGAGCGAGCACCGATCCGCAGACCTGCGACGATGCCGCGGCGCTGGCCCAGAAAGGCCTCATGGTTCCCAAGCCTGCGGACACCTCGGACCCCGATTGGAAGACTCTGACCGGAAATCTCTATCCCGTCTTCCATTCCGCCATTGCCTACGACGACCTGGTGGCGAAGAAGGACTACGCGAGCGCCATCAGGGAATACACGGCCGAGTTGATGCTCTTTACGCAGGATGACTGCACCAAGCCGGGCCCCTGCCTGGCTGACACCCTGCAATTGGCGCAAGCCTACTCCAAGCCCGGCCCGGCGCGCGATGAAGTCAAGGCCGTCTGGTTCTATGCCCGCGCATGGGACTACGCTCCCGCCGGCTTCAAGCCCGCGATCGAGGGGCAACTGGACTATCGGTACAAGCACTTTCACGGCACGCTCGACCCCGATTCCGCCATTACCAAGCAGATCAACGACATTAAGGCTCAGGCTCAGGCCACGCTCTTCCCGCCCGCAACCTTCGTCATTGCGCCTGCTCCCACGCCCGAGGAACTGGCCCATCACGCCTACACCAGCGGCGACCCAACCAAGCTGAACCTGGAAGACATCGAGTTCATTCTGGCCAACGGATCGGCCGAGGATGCCAACGGGCTCTGGGCTCTGCTCAAAGGCAAGGCCACTCCGGTTCCGGGCAATGTGATCTCCGATCCCGCCACGGTGTTAAAGGTTACCGTGACCACGGCGGCCTCGCCCAAGCCGAAGGAGTATCTGGTCAAGCTCGCCAACTCCGTGGCCTGCAACGCCGTTCCTCTCGCGCCCACCGAGTTGAAGATCAAGGAAGCGCAAGCCTACATCCTGGCCAACGGCGTCAAGGCCGATACCGACGCCCTGGGCGACGTGCTGACGGAGACGCCGGCGCATCTGAAAAAGATCGAGGTTGTGCCCTCGGTGACGGCCATCAACGTGGCCGTGACCCAGGACGCCAAGGACAACCACATCGCCGATTTCAACGTCAACCTCAAGGAGCCGCTCTCCTGCAAGGAGGCTCCGGCGCCGGGTGCGGTTCTTGGACAGGTCGCCAACAACGCTGAGGAACTGGACGGAACCTACGACACCTACGCTAAGGTTGCGGCCGCGGGCTCCATGGGCCCGACAGCGCAGATTGTGATAGCCCAGGGATTCGTGCAGCAGCCGAAGAAGGGTCAAGTGCACCACGTGCCGGCCAAGCCATCCGCTGCCCACCACGCGCAGTAACTGCGCCAGGCAAAAAACTCCTGGGATTCGAAAGGGCAGTTCGCTTTTGCGGGCTGCCCTTTTTCTATGCGTACACACTGCTGCCCGGCTATGGGCTGAACGGGACCCGGCCGCCGTCTTTAACGCATAGGAAGCGAACTTCCTTCCGCGGCCAGCTCTTCAAGATCTCTTTCGCTTTGTGCGGCGCGTGCACCCAGGCCCGGATGGCCCCCATCCGGCGTAGATTTCCAGTGCGCGCCTTCATTTTTTCATCATTCCCAGGAGGCGCACCGCGTGTTGAAGCCCGTTGACCGGGCCACTTGAGCGGTTCCAGATTTGCTGCACCCGGGAGCAGGGATGCCAAGCGGCGTTTTCCTCATCGGGGCCCCCGGAAAGCGGTTCCTTGCTTTCTGGGGTGGAAGTAAACGCCACCTTTCACCGAGCTATGTGGCGCGCGGGAATTCTGGAGCTGCTCGAAACGGCACTCAATAATTCATTGCATCCAGGGTCTGAAATGCCCTATCATGAACCCCACTCGGGTCGAGCACTGACAATCTTCCTCGAAAGGCATCGAAATGGAATTGCGTGTACGTGACCGCGAGCGTTCCCGCTTCGTGAATTTTCTCTCGTCATCGTTTGTCCGGGCCTCGATGATTCTGTTGGTTGCGGGCGGCGCTACGCTACTCCTCTCCGGCTGCGGACCCCATAGGGTCCGTGCCGACTTCACTCACTACGAAAGCAGCTACGCCTTCACCTCCAATCAGGAGATGCTGCTGAATCTGGCGCGACTCGATCAGCACGATCCCACCTATTTCTTCAAGCTCGGCCAGATCTCCTCGAGCTATCGCATGGAAGCCGCTCTTACCGGAGCCGGCCAGGTTTCGACAATCACTAATCCGCCAGCCAGCGTAATCCCCACGGGCGGCGGCACGCCCACCTTTCTTTATGAAAACGATCCGGCCTTCAGCTTCATTCCTGTGAATGACCAGACCAACGCCCAACTCCTGCTGCAGCCGGTCCCTGAAGATGTTTTTTACAGCCTTTTCCAGCAAGGCTGGCGTGTCGATCAGCTCTTCCGGCTGATGGTGGACCGCATCGAGGTCACCCTCCCTCCCGACCCGGGCAGCACTACTGACAAAGGATGCCGTGTTGAGGTCATTCGCAATGTGCCTCCGCCGCCCTTATACGGGACGGACTTCTCCCAATCCTCTCGCGACCTCGTCAGGTATGTGACATTCCTCCGCGTCAGCGCCGTCGTCTACGCTCTGCAAAAGCACGGCCTGCTTCTCTTGCGCGGAACCAATACCTTCGAACCGATCGACCGGGCTTCCTTCATCCCCAATAATGCCGAAGGGGGCGGCGATGCATCCTCGAAAAGCGCGGTTCTCCCCACCGCCAAAGACTTCAACGATGCTGCGGCCAAGAGCCAGGAATGGGAGCTGCAGGGAGCAGACGCCCATGGCAAGGGCGGCCAATGGGTCCTTGGCCAGAAGACCCTCGCTCCCAAGTTTCAACTGAACACGATGGTTCCCGACGCGAGCGAGTCAGCGGAACAATTCTACGGACAAAGTGTGAAGACCGTCGAAGACAGCCTCCGCAACGACTTGCTTCCGGGCGATCTGAGCCTGGCCCAGTTGGCCCAGGCCCCCGAGCTCACCGATACTCTGGAGGTTCTGTTCAGCGGTTTTGCCATTGGCGGCTCGGCTACTGATCAGGACACTGGCAGGGGGCCGTGCACTTCGTCAGGCCATGGCGTGGTCACCTCGCATCTGGTCCTGCGTTCGCTCATCGCTCTGATGGCTGCGGCGGCTCAGGAACAGGCGTTCTACGACGCTTTGGCAAAGTCCGGGAAAGATCCTGAAGTCCCCCTCGGAAGTGACGACATTGTTAAAAAGATCCACATGGGTTTGCTGGTCGCGCAAGGATTGACCCCGAAGCAGGACAATCCCGCTTATCTTCAGCGCGCAGGGGCTTTGGCTGGCAGGACATTTACCTTCAGTCAGCTTGTCCCCACCATCGAGCGGCTTCCTGTCCTGCGGCTCAGCTGGCCCGACGAAGTGAAGCCGCCCGTGGCGCCATCTGCTTCCTATGCCAAAGAGTTTGGCCTTGGAGTGAACTACCGTGGCAAAGAATATGTGGTTGCCGACGTCGATCCCGAAAGAGTGAATCCCTCTGAGTTCGCCAGGGAGAACGAAACCTGGAATCGCGACATGTTCCGTCTCATCAATCAGCTCTCCTCGCAGGTCACGATCGACATCTCCAAGTTCCCGCCGCCCGAGCTTCTGCAACTACACACGAACTGACACCGTATCATCAGGCGAGTATGCCCATCGATGCGAAGGGAACCAATCCGCTGGTCCGGCTTCCCGAGGTGCTGGCCATCGGCTTTACCGGTCATCGCAAGGTTCCCGACGAGACCAAGAGCCGCCAGGCCATCCGCGACTTCCTTGCCCAACACAAGGAATCGCACCAAGGCATCGTCTATGGCATCTCCTCGGCCGCATCGGGCGGCGACCAGCTCTTTGCGGAAAGTTGCCTGGAGCTGAACATTCCTCTGCGCATTCTCCTGCCCCGCCCCGCCGCCGAATTCCGCGCCGACTTCGACGAAGCGTCCTGGCTGCGCACCGTGCGCATCATGGAGAACGCCATCTCTGTAGAAGTGACCGGCACGTTCGAAGCCCGGAGCGAGCAATACTACGACTGCGGCATTCAAACCGTAGCCGAGAGCCAGCTTCTGGTGGCGCTGTGGGACGGCCAACCAGCGCGCGGCGCCGGTGGCACCCAGGAGATGGTCTCCTACGCCCGGAAAACGGGCCATCCCATCGTGTGGATTCACAGTGAGACCGGTGCGCTGCAGTTTCTCAACAAAGACGCCCTGGAGCACATCGAGAGCAGCTCCGAGCTCGAGTTTCTCAACCAGTTGCCCGACGTGGGCCCCAACGCGAGTATCGCCGCGCCCGCCGGCACCTCCCGCGACTTGGCGCAGGCCTGGCTCGAAAAAACCGATGAAAACGCCAATCGTTTTGCGCCGCAGGCGCGCCGCGTGGCCTCCATCCCCATCGTTTACACCGCGGCCGCCGCGGTCATGGCCGGCGTGGCGCCAGAGATTCCCGGCGCTGCTCCGTGGCTGGCCATCAGCGCCGCGCTGGGCGTGGTCGCTCTGGCGCTGCCCGCCGCCCTTCGTCTTCACGTCCGGCAAGCGAGGTGGGCGCGCACGCGCACCGCGGCTGAAATCGCCCGCTCCATTCTCGTCATCTGGCGCGCGCCCCGCCCCTATGACGTCATCGGCGCGGAGGGCGCGCCGTGGCTCTCAGGCATTTTGCGTTCGCTCAACTTCCTCAAGATGGTGGACAATCACCGCGTCGCAATGCCGCTCTCGGACTTCAAGCAGGAGTATCGCCGCGATCGCGTGGCTCACCAGATCGAATACTTTTCCCGCCAGGCGCAAAAGGCCGAGCGCCAGGAACGGCGTTACGGAGTGCTAGGATGGGTCTGCGGTGTGCTGGCCACGCTGATCGCCGTCGCCTGTCTCTCCGGCGGACTCGAATGGCTTGCCAATCACGGCCTTTCCGGCCGGCAATGGCTGGCCTTCACCATGTCGGCCTTGTTTGAGGTCGCCACCATGGCCGGCGCTTTCGCGGCCATGAAAGATTGCGCGCGGCGTCGCCGCCGCTATCGCGAGTTGAGCCTCGCCCTGCGCCGTTGGGACACTCAACTGGAAGCACTCAACACCTGGAATGCCGTGCTCCGCGTCGTGGAGCGCATCGAAAGAGCCCTGATCGTGGAACTCTTCGAATGGCGCTCTCTGGTGCTGGGCGCGGCCTCGCATAAGGGATAAGACCATGAAAAGAATTCTTGCTTTGGATGGCGGCGGCATACGCGGCGTCTTCACCCTCGAAGTCCTCGTCAAAATCGAGGAGTTACTGCGCGACTACTACGCAAAACAGGACCCCGAGAAAGCCAAAACCTTCGTTCTCCGCGACCACTTCGACTTCCTTGCCGGCACCAGCACCGGCGCCATCATCGCCACCTGCCTCTGCTGGGGAATGCCCGCGCAAGAGGTCAAGGACCTTTACATCGCGGAGGGCCGCAAGATGTTTGAGAGCGTCTCCTGGCGCCACCCAATCAGGAAACTATTCTCGCTCTACGATCCCGGGCCGCTCACCGATTTCCTCCAGCGCAAGTTCACGGAAAGGAACGGCGAAATAGCCACGCTCGCCAGTCCCCGGCTGCGCGATGGCGAAAAGAACAACTTCCTGATGGTGGTGGTGCGCAACCATACCAATGGAACCGCGTGGCCGCTCACCAACAATCCCGATGCCATCTACAACGATCCCACCCGTCCCGACGACAACCGTCAGATTCCTCTCTGGCAGTTGGTGCGCGCCAGCACTGCGGCGCCCGTGTTTTTCCCTCCTGAGAAGGTGCGCCTCGGCGATACGGAGAGCGTTTTTGTCGATGGCTCGATCACGCCCTATTCCAATCCGGCATTGATCGCCGCGCTCACCGCCATCCTCCCCGGCTACCACATGGACTGGCCCACCGGACCCGACAAGATTCGCGTGGTTTCCATTGG
>Ga0326728_10021445_pt1 | contig 12145 bp, 17 predicted proteins | sample MB3enrmetagenome_FD_207602 | JGI IMG/M metagenome (GOLD analysis project Ga0326728, IMG submission 207602) | Lab enriched peat soil microbial communities from McLean, Ithaca, NY, United States - MB31MN | ecosystem: Environmental > Terrestrial > Soil > Wetlands > Peat | place: USA: New York...
ACCACGGCGCGATGATCGGCGCGGGCGAAGACACAAGAAGAACCGGCGCCCAATGACGCGGCAATATAAGCATGGCCGTCGACTTTCTCTCCGGGTAAGGCAATAAAAAGCGAAAGGGGCTCGGCCTTGCGCGAATCCACGACGACCGACTCGATGAGCGCCGAAGCCTCGCCGACGAGAGCGCCGCCGACTGCATCGGCGGCCTCGGCGGCGGTAAACAGCGTAACGCGATCAGTCATGAGAGGCCTTCTTGGGATCGATCACGACGCGGAGCCGCCTATCAGGCCCGGCAATCTCGAGGCCAAGGCGCTCGGCGTTGGCCTCGGTCCTCTCCCTGCTCGAGAGCACACGGATGCCCGCTTCTATCTTCTTGTTCTCTTGCACCCAGGACTCCTCGGCCGCCTCAAGGCGCCGGGCCTCCGAAGCGAGCGCGGCGAAGCGGCCCGCCTGCCAGGATACCGCAAGGAGCAATAGAGGTATGGAAATGAGTATTGCGTAAAGATAGCCCTTCTTCATGCCGCCTCCCTCCTGCGCGCGACACGCAACTTGGCGCTCCGTGATGCTGGATTACGACGCACTTCTTCGAGAGAAGGCTCGAGAGGCTTCTTGATCACGAGCTCAAGTATGGGCTCGACCTTAAGAGCGCCCCCGGAGGCTGGGCTTCGCCCAGCGAGCTCGCGCAGGACATTCTTCGCGATCCGGTCCTCGAGAGAGTGGAAGGTTATGACCGCCAAACTGCCGCCGGGACAAAGGAGGGCGGCGGCTCTGCGGATGCCTCGCTCGGCCCGTCCGAGCTCGTCGTTCACGGCGATGCGGAGGGCCTGGAAGGTTCGGGTAGCGGGATGGAGGCGGCCGTGCCGATAGTTTGGCGGCACCGCGTTCCAAACGAGCTCCGCAAGCTGCGCGCTCGTGCGTATCCCACCCGAATGCCTGGCCTCGACGATGGCCGCGGCGATACGGCGGGAGAGACGTTCCTCGCCGTACTCGTAGATGATGCGGGCGATCTCCTCCTCGCGCTCGGAGGCGAGGAGCTCGGCGGCGCTGCGCGGTGCGTCGGGCGAGAGGCGCATATCGAGCGCCTCGTCCTTGGCATACCCGAAGCCCCTACCCGACTCGGCGAAGTGGTACATCGACACTCCTAAGTCGAATAGGACCAAATCCGGCTTCCCCAACCCGGACTCGGCCCAATTCGCGAGAAGCTCGTCGAAGTAGCCAAGCTGATAGTTCATCCTGTCCGCATAGGCGGCGAGGCGTTCCCGCGCCTTAGCCTGAATACTCGGGTCCGCATCGAGGCCTACGTAACGGAGGCTCGGATAGCGCGCGAGGAAGGCCTGGGCGTGACCTCCCTCCCCCAGCGTGCAATCGAGCATCAGTTCGTCGTCGCGGCGCGGCACAAGGAAGGACAGAACCTCCTCGAGCATGACCGGCGTATGGGCGATTCCCGCCATGACCTATCCTGACGCCTAAAGCGTCAGGCCTCCCAGTTCTTCGGCCGCGGCTAGAAATTCAGTCTCGTTGTCCTCGAGGTACTTGCGGTAGGCGTCGCCGTCCCAGATCTCGAGGTACTTCGTGATGCCCAAAATCACGCATTCCTTCGTGAGATGTGCGAACTCGCGCAGACTCTGCGGAATCGCGATCCTCCCGAGCTTGTCGATCTCGACCTCCTGAGCGGGAGCGAGGATGCGTCTCTGCACGAGACGGGCCTTGGCCGCGAAGAGGCTAGTCGACTCCATGAGCTTCTGCGAAAGATTCGCCCACTGATCAGGCGGGAAGAGCCAGAGGCAATTGTCAACTCCCTGCGTGAGAACGAACTCACTCCCCGGTAGCTCGCCACGAAGCTTGGCCGGAAGAGAAAGTCGTCCTTTTTCGTCCAGGGTGTTCCTGAACTCGCCGGTAAGTAGATTCATTGCCACCAGTTCCTACGTTTTACCACTTTTTCCCACCAACAACTTTATACTACTTCGCTATACGCAGCTGTCAACGAAGCTGAATTTGAAAACACTCGACAGAACAGTAATTTACGAGTATTTAGCTAGACGCCTGTGTAGCTTTTGCCAAAAAAGAGAAGGGAGAAGACCAATTGGATCGATTCAGGACTTAAGTAATGAAGAAGACAGCGAAACTGCGAGAGAAAGCTTCTTCTGTCGCCAAGGTGGAACAGAAAATGTCTATCACACACTTCACAAAGGCCGCAGGCTCAGGCTAGGATCGTTTTCAATGACGATCGACGAATACTATATCGTATACCCGGAAGGAGAGAGCCAGGAGCTCGAAGCCCCCTTGAAAATCGACCAGCTCGTCGACCTCAATGGCCTAAGCCTCGACCTACCCCTGTCGAGTCCCCGCACTATCGCCTACCGTGTTGTGAAAATTCGCCATACCGATGAGCGCGGCATACACGCCGTCTACCATTATGTCGAGCTTGTCCCCGCCCAAGAACTGATTGAGGCTGTCTCGTAACCACATTGGCAAGTGGCAATTTCTTCAGTTTATCGATCAAGGGAAGTAAACCAATTTCGCTCATCATGACGGAGGGTTGAATGTCCTCCCCGGAAGACCAATCCACGAGAAACAGTGGAAAGGCTGCTTATGCGACAGGGTGATGATTCCCCGGTACATCCCTAGCCCTGGGGTTTTCCCATCACGCTTCCGCATACCACGGGAAGCCCCCGGCCATCGCCAGCAACTCGTGCGCCTTGTATCGAGCGATCTTCCCGATGTTACCCGCCAGCCGCAATAACTGGAACTCAAGTGCAGCCTTTGGCAATCCACGTAAATGGTGTTGCCGCCATCCCAGATTCTTTTGGTCGTGGCCATGGTTGGGTTCCACGATCCCTTGCCGCCGTCGATATGTTTCCCGCCCTTCGGGACTCCGAAGCCGCTCACGCATTACGTCACGAAATGGTTCCCGCGAATCGTAGGACACATGCCGGTTGCCATCTTTTGATTTCGTGCAGAGGGAACGTACCGGACACTCGGCACAACCAACCCCGGCGAACACTCGTTCTATATGCCCGTCATCAAACCGGGCTTCCCGAAGCAGCTGCATTGCCTTCCCCTCAGAACAGGTCATCGTCATCCCATCATCGCCCGACTGGAACTTGCTTTTGTCGTATTCGCCTCGAGCTGTTTCCCCGGAGTCGACGACTTCCTGTCGTTTATCGGGAACATGGAACGTCTCTTCCCGATCTTCCTCCATGGCGCGTAGGGTCTTATAGTCGGAAAAACCAGAATCCGCGAGCACCGAATCGAAAGCCTTGCTCGCATTTTTTTCGGCCGCATCAACCAGAGCGAACAAATCTCCTGGTGTATCCCCTGTCTGCGTCGTCGCGACCGCACAGGTGACTCCGTATGTGCCGTCGACCGCGCTTTGCTGATTGTAGCTCGGCAGTATCCGGCGATCCTTGTGGCTCATTATTTTCGCATCGGCGTCTACCATGTTCACTGATGCCTTTTCATCCTCGAAGGTTTCGAGAACTGCGAGTGTCTGTTTCAGCCGTGCTTCCTTCCGTTCCAGCCGCTGTTTCCGTTCGTCGATTGTCTCTTGTGATAGCGACTCGTTTGGCTCCTGCTCGAGAAGTTTCGCCATTCCTTTCCGTATTCGTTCTAGCTGTTTTTTTGCCCGAGCGCGATCCATATTGTTCCGGAAGCTCGCGTTCGCCGGAATCTTCTGCCCATCAATGGCGAGGCTCTTGAAATCGACCATGCCAAGGGTCGCGCACAGTGTCACGATCTGGGTGAAAAGCCCCGGTAACTCCGCCATATGCCGTGTACGAAACGTGTTGAGCGTCCTGAAGTCCGGAACCTGATCCCCGGACAGAAACACATAATCGGCTCTGACCTGGAGCCCTTCCTCCATCTTCCGACAGCTCATGTTCCCGATCAGGTAACTGTAGAACAGCACTTTGAGCATCATTTTAGGATGGTAGGCTGGCTTCCCTTCTTCCTTGTACCAGGCGTATAGGTGGTCGAGATTCAGACGCTCCACTACAGCGTCGACGATTCTAGCTGGATGGTCTTCTTCGAGTAGCTGGGCGGGAACAAGTTGCCGATACACACCCTGGTGTTGATCGTACTCGCGAAAGTTCGGCATGGTCCCACCCCCGGTGACACTATGCCATAAGCAGCTATGGTTTGGAAGTTACGAGACAGCCTCAATTGGGTGGTCTAGACAAAACTGTCGTGTCACTAGCCGCCAGAGGGGGGAAGGGCTGAACCGGAAAGGTGGAAAGAGCGTTAGGCGCCTTCCCTCGGCCGTTCAGATTTTTTTGATGAGATCAACGATCGGATTCCCTTGCGCCTTTCCAAGTCGTAACACTGTTTTTTTCTGCTTGGGTGGCAGTTCCTGGTATTTTATGTCAACCAGTGGGGCCCATTGCAGACTCACCACAAGTGATCTTCCAATTTCTAGCGCGGTTTCTAAATCGTTGGCCTTTTTCGTAGGTATATTTCGCCTCTCGCTTATCAGTAGTTTGTGAAAGCAATACGCAATCGGGTTAGGAACCGTAATGCTATACTCGGCGTACTTGATGCTTATTGTATCGTAGAGAAGATCGTCGACGAGGCGGAGACTCGAAACTCGTATTCCGAGCTCTTCGATTTTTACCGCACTATCGTCGCCTTTCCCTCGTTCAGGAATCAAGAATTCAATATCAAAATCTTTGGACTCGAAGAAAGTACTACCATCTTCGTTACCCGAAGGACGGAAACCTATTCCTGCGAGTTCGCTGGCAAGGTTACCCCGTGTTTTTAGTTGTGGCGGCCTGGATAATAAAATATCAATATCAGAGGTTCTGAGCGTACTATACTGAGGTGATTCAATGACCTGGCCTTCTTTGTAGAGAAGTTTAGCCCATCCCCCAATTATTACGACGTCCTGCAGAATACCTAGCCGGTTCAAGACACCGAGAACGGCTTTAAATTGCTCAATATCGTCAGACACGTAGCATCCTTTCGATGCGCCGTAGTTCTGCCTTCACCGCCTGAAGCTCTTTTACTATTCTTCTCCGGTCTCCTATTTTTACCGATAGTTCCGACACAGCAGGTGATTCCGCAGGACCAATATACTTGCTAATAACCCGGCCTCCTTCTCGAAAAGTCAGGTAAGCATAGGGATGATTTGATTTAATCTTGATACTTATAGACCCCTTAGGGAGCCCGGCCGCATCCTCTTCAAGATGAGACTGGTAACGCTTTAGCCGAGACCTTTCTTCTCCCAAAACATAATCAAGCACCGCCATAGCATCGCCCTACCTTACATTATTACTATATTCATATTTTGTTGGGCAATCAAGAGTCAAGACGGGGTTCCACCAGCACCGGAGCAAAAACCAACATCTTCCTTGCCGCCGTCCCACTTGCAATCGTCCCAACCTGAGTTGCAATGCTTACCGTCGCAGTCGAGGTAGCGCTTGAACTAGAACTAGACGTTGGTTGCGAACATCCAACTACCATTAGTACCAATGGGAAACAGAGAACAAAGGCCAATACCTTCCTATTCATTTTCCCCCTCCTCATTGAGTATTCCGTGCCAATTCTGCCACCCATTCCGGTCTAAACCTGCCATTTGAGGCAGATCGGCGGAATAGGCGGCAGGGGATTAGCTGAACTCAATATCTAATTGTAGGGGTCAATAAAGAAAGGGCTACCAAACTTTAGTTTGGTCTACCGATGGACGTAAGCCCAATAACGAGTTGCGTCCGAGAACGGAAGCCGGTTTTTTCAATACTGAGAGCCGCTATCCCCTTTTTCATCATCCCCTCCACAGTGGAATCTCTAGTATATAGTGAGCTGACCCTTATGATTATTGCAACTCTTGTTGCAACTCTTCACCTTGAGTGAGAGTTACCGAAGTTGGCCCCCATGTTGAACCATTTTGTGCTTTTGCACTTATTGAGTACGTACCGGGGCTAAGGGAAACAGTCACAGTTCCAGACGCCCCATATCCAGGTGCTGATGTCCAATAGGAAGTAAGGGTGCCTTCAAGGGTATTATTAACGTAGCAAGAGATATAACCTAAAGATCCTTCTGGTGACCAAAAACTTATCCCAGTAGTGCTGGACGAAGTAGTCGTTGAGCCTGAATTCCCACCAGTCGTCGGTGTCGTAGTTGTGCTTGAACTACCGGCATACGTATACGAATATCCATTGATTGAGTACGAGCCAGAGATCGTGTACGTGCTCGTTGTAGAGACTGACTCGGTGAGAGAAATGGTATACGTGTACGCTGTCCCGGAGTAATTGATATCAAAGGAACCACTATAACTCATACTTTCTGAGGAACCAGTCGTTATCGTCTCCGTAATATTGCCCGAGACAATCGTGACTCCCGATGCTGTGTAGTTTGAAAATGTCATGGTTAGGGTGTCACCGGTCGAGATAGCCGAGATATTAATTGTAACTCCATTGCCGTTATAAACGGTTCGGGGGCTACCAAGGGCATTGGGCGAAGATACAACCACTCCCAGTTGATTGAGTACATCTGCCTCACTGGAAGAAGAGATTGTCCTGTGAATCGACATGGCGGAACTCATAGCGCTACTCGCCGCCGAGGCTACGGCACTCATCACGGTAGCGGTCAAGTTGTCCGCGTCTGTTTGTGCAAACGGCGCGGTTGAAGAAGATCCTGTTGGAGTCGAAGAAGAAGGGTTTGAACACCCAACTACCATTAGTACCAATGAAAAACAGAGAACAAAGGCCAATACCTTCCTATTCATTTTTCCCCTCCTCAGAGTATCCCGTGCCAATTCTGCCACCCATTCCGGTCTAAACCTGCCATTTCGGGCGGATCGGCGGAATAGGCGGCAGGGGATTAGCGGAACTCAATAACCAATTATAGGGGTGAATAAAGAAAGGACTACCAAACTTTAGTTTGGTCTACCGGTGGACGTAAGCCCAATAACGAGTTGCGTCCGAGAACGGAAGCCGGTTTTTTCATAGATACTGTGTGTATGCCACTTGACCGTTCCCTCGTCTATATCAAGAGTTCCTGCTATTTCCTTATTCAGCTTACCTTGGCATATCTCAAGGGCTATATCCGTTTCTTTCGGCGTAAGACCATACATGCTGACTATTCTCTTCCAATCGATGACCTGCTCCGCCTCTTTTGTTGCTTCTCTGGACAAGAGATTGACGGAGGCAATCGGTATTCCCTTGATATGGGGTAATCCCAAATTGGGGCGAGTTATAATGTCTCAAAAGTGGGACATTAAGTCAAGAGGAAGTGTGACTATTTGCCTCTTCCCTTTCTGGGTTCCTTCGGCCTAAAGTGGATGGATGCATGGATTAACGGTTGCCGAAATAGCCGTAGAGCTTGGCATCTCTATAGCGGCCGCCAAGAAGCGGCTTTCCCGGGCCGAGATAAAGCCGATAAGCTATGCAGGTCCGACGGCGATTTACGCGCCCAGCGCGCTGAAAAAGATTCGCGACACCCTGCCTAGAGGGAGACCAAAAAGGCTTGATTAAACCGGGTAGATTTAACCAAACGAAACAAAAGTCCCATGAGGGGGATGTGCTATGAGCGACGCTCCAATGCTGCAAACAGAGGCCCTGGATCTCATCCGCGGAACCCTGCGCGAGCCGGTCAGACCGCAGGCTCTCTACCTCTTCGGTTCTCGGAACGCGGGAACTGCCCGGCCGGACAGCGATTACGATATTCTCGCCGTGATCGATGGGCCATCTAGCATGAAGGAGCGCGTCGCGCTTTCTACCTTGTGGCGGGGGCGTCTGGCCAAGTTGGGGCTGGACGCCGACATCCTCGTGAAGACGCCCGCTGAGATAGCCGAGTACCGCGACAAGATCGGGAGCATTATCAATGCCGCTCTGCGAACGGGGATCGCCCTATGACCGATGCCGACTACATAGATTCTTGGTTTCTCAAAGCCGAGCAGGACCTCAAGATCATTGAGCAGGGCATGGACCGGCCAAAGGAAGACTGGGTCTCTGAGGTTCTCTGTTTCCATGCCCAACAAGCGGCCGAAAAGGCGCTTAAGGCCTTTCTCATCGCGAAGAGGGTCACTCCTCCGCGCACCCATTCGATCGAGATTCTCCTGGAACAGTGCCATCAGGCCGATCCTTCATTTCCGAATTTCGATATCAGGAACCTGTCATATTTTTCGGTGGAGATCCGTTACCCCGACGAACTGTACCAGCCTGAGGCCGAGGAGACGCGCTACTATGCGGAATTATCCCGTCGTATCGTCACCGACATGAAACTCAGGACCAGGTCCTAGGAGGGTACCGCGATTATTGGGGCTGGAATTTAGACTTTACCCGGTCGCGGCCTGTTTTGCGGCCGTGAAGTGCCCCTTTGGCTTTAACCTATAACCCCCTCTTGTCGGTTAATCCATTTTGGGGGACGGGAGCAACTGTTCTAAATTGAGGGATCATCATACTCCGAATAAAACCGGGGCGGCGTGATTCACTCCGTGATTGAGCTGTGCTAAACTGCATGTAATGATTCACAATTGGAGGGTACATGCACTCCATTCGCCCAGCATTCCTGGTTCTAGCGATATCCCTTATCTTCTCTCTTCCTGGAGCCTTGTTGGCCCAGGCTAAGAAGGTAGCCCTAGTCATCGGCAACTCGAACTACTCCACGGCGTCTCTGCGTAATCCCGTGAACGATGCGGCTGACATGGCCGAAGCTCTGCGCGAGATCGGCTTCACCGTAGCCTTGGGCACGGACGCTAGCAAGAAGACCATGTACCAACTTGTGGATCAATTTGGGCAGGACATTCGGGGCGCCAGCATCGCCCTATTCTACTACTCTGGTCATGGCGTCCAGGTCAACGGCGAAAACTATCTTATACCCGTGGGGGCTGATATTAGCCTCGCCTCAGACGTTGAGACCGAGGGTGTGCAGCTGCAGCGCGTGATGGGGCGGATGAATGCGGGCGGGGCCGGCACCAACGTAGTGATTCTAGACGCCTGTCGAAACAATCCTTTTCCCCAGGCCTCGAAGGACATGGAGAGGGGACTCGCGGTAGTGGGGACGAAACCACCAGAGAGCGTCATCGTCTACGCGACCGAGGCGGGCGAGACCGCCGCCGATGGAGTAGGACGCAATGGCGTCTTCACTGCAGCCCTCCTTCGGAACATAAAAAGGAGCGAAGAAATCACGGCTGTCATTCGCGACGTGAATGCCGAAGTTCGTCACGAGACAAACCAGAAACAAAAGCCCGCCAAGTACGACAACCTTACCCGCGCAGTATACCTTGCCGGCAACCAGGCAAGTGCCGCATCGGCCTCTCCTGTGCCGACGGCTCAAGCGCCTATAGTCTCCATAGCTGCGCCATCCATGCCAAAACTAACTGTGACGCGGAGTTACGGCAGTCTCGTCGTCAGTATTGCAACTACAGGCTCCCTCTACCTCGACGGCCAGGCCATGGGCGACATTTCTGTAGGCGAGGAAGCAAAAGTCGACCCGGTCGAGGTGGGTGACCGAAGCCTTGAGCTTCATTATCCCGACGGACAGGTCGAGACTAAGACAGTACGGGTCGAGGCCGACGCCATGGCGAAAGCGACTTTCACGTACAAGCCCGAACCACGGGAACCAAATCAAGCTTCGGCGCAGTCTGGCGAGGGTCAGACCTACATTGACCGAACATATCATGTTGGGGATACTGGTCCAGCAGGGGGTATCATTTTTTTTGATAAAGGCAGTAAGAGCGCTGGATGGCGTTATCTAGAGGCTGGAACAAAAGATCTGGGATATTGTAAGGGGTTGGGTAGTTGGAACTTATGCAAGAATTACACAGGTGGCAATTTCCATGATTGGGTGCTGCCGAGCGCTGATGAGCTTAAACTTATGTACCAGAATCTTTACAAAAATAGACTCGGCAACTTTATTTCCGATTGTTGCTATTGGTCTTCGTCTTGTGATGTTCTGAAGTATGGAGAGGCTATGGACTTCTATACTGGGCAATTAATATCAGGACAAGAAACCAATAATGACATTTTCTTAGTACGCCCACTCCGACGTTTTTGATAATGGGGCCTGGGGAAGCCAAAAACTCGCCAGCCCCAAGACTTAAGCGCCCGTCCGGTTTAAAGCCGGGATGTTTCACCCGTCTGTCTCAAGTCATTCAATCAAGATACCCCGCAGCTGCGAGGTATGAAATATTTCATTCACTCGACAAAACCATAGGGAGCAAAAATATATCGAGGGAGAATATAAATGAAATTACGAATGCTTAGTTTGTCAATTTTGGTGTTGGGATTTGCAAGTTGTACTACTTTTTCCTCTCATCCCTATCCCGCTTACATCGTCGATCCATCTCCTGCTTTGCTTAAAAGGGGTATGGTAGCCGTGGTTAAGCCTGGGTTTCTCCCTGTTCTCTCTGGAGGACTTCTAAATTATATCGCGGCCAACAATTCTGATCAGGACCACGCGGTGGAAATAGAAGCAAGTGAATCAATTTTGAAATCTAACATTAGTAGCCTGAACGAAGCAGGAATCGATACTGTCCCAGTTGATCAGACACTTACACAAGACCAGCTCATGCTGATTATTAAAGCTGGTTATTCAAAGCAAAAGAACGCTATTAAGGCAATCGGTGAACTTGCAAAGGCAATTGCACTACAAAACAAAGCACAATATGTGCTTATTGAGTTTCTGCAATGCTACATAGGGGAACCATTGGTCATTGCATCGCATAGAATTCATGGGGAGGCCATGGTTATTTCCGCCGATGGAGAGATCGTAGGTTTTGGGTACATAAATACGGGATGGGCAGATTTTGAACTAATAGATCCTGAAAAATACAAACTCCTTCTCGTTGAAGCCGAGATGGACTCTGCCAAACTTATGACAGCCTTTTATGCCCCTCCCTTAAAATAGATCCAACTTAGTAGGTTCAACGGGGGTGCGTTTAAACAAACGTCACCAAAGGACCATAGTATTGGGGGTCTGGGGAGTAATGGAACAGAGAAACGGTATAAGCTTCATGACGGGATGAAGCTCCTTTCTCGACACGGAAACGGGGCGAAAAAACCTCTATACAGGGGCCAAAAAAACATAGTATTCATAAGTCTAATGATGCGCACTTCGAGCCCTCCCGCCGTCCTTCCTCAGAACCCCGCTCTATCGACCGGTTCTCTGTCCCCCGACGATTTTTGGGACGTCCGCGGCTTATTTGTACCGATCTTCCTTTTGCCAATGAGACTATCTCTTTTTGTACACTTCTTTGCGGTCTCCAACTTTTAGAACTAGAATTGTAATCTTTTCGTCTTCAATCTTGCAGATGAAGCGGAGAGATCCACGACGGTACTTCCAGTAGTCACTGAGCTTTCCAGAAAGAGCCTCTCCTATACTTCGGGGATTCTCGAGTTTAGGGAGGTCGGTTTGTAGAAACTTTATTGCCCTTTCTCTGGTTGGCTTATCAAGCTTTTCCAGCGTCTTTTCGGCCGGGGCAAGAATTTCTACTTTATAGCCCATATTCTCGTGCTACATCTTCGATCGGCCTCGCTGTTGTTTTCCCGGCCAGATAGTCACTGTATGCCTTCTCGGCAAGGTACAGGTCTTCCATATCCTCAAGATGGAGTTCAATAGCCTCACGAGCATAATAGGTTTTTGTCCGCCCCGTTTTCTTTGCAAGCTTATCGAGCCTAGTTTCTATGTCTTCAGGTAAACGAAGTGAAAGCATAGATGCCTCCTTGTCATACAAGTATGACGGTAATCGTGAGAAAAAACTAGTCTTAAATTTGTGTATGTCAGTTTTTTTGGTTTGGTGCGCGGTGTCCCCTCACGTTCGTGGCGGGTGAATCTCCTTGGCCTCTGTTTGATAATCTTGTATTAGCGGGACAAATGAAATCGGAGGGAACTGAGGATCCGAAACACGCCCTACGAAAAGTTCACCGCAGCATCGTTCAGGCTTTAATTTTGATCACCTTGCGGACTTCATTGATGTCCACGAGTGCTCCAGAGACGAACTTATGGACAACCGACCCGATAAGCGTTTGATAGGGCATCCCTTCGCGTTCAGCAAGTCGCCTAATAGCTTCCAGATCAGTTTCTTCCATCCGTAGCGTGACGGGTCTCCGGATTGAGGCCCCCCGCAAGGACGCGATCATAGCTTCTTTCTCTGCTTCGGGGAGAGAGGTGAGGCTTTCAAACTTGTCTTCGATTTCCTGCTCCTCGGAGTCCA
>Ga0326728_10021447_pt1 | contig 12144 bp, 6 predicted proteins | sample MB3enrmetagenome_FD_207602 | JGI IMG/M metagenome (GOLD analysis project Ga0326728, IMG submission 207602) | Lab enriched peat soil microbial communities from McLean, Ithaca, NY, United States - MB31MN | ecosystem: Environmental > Terrestrial > Soil > Wetlands > Peat | place: USA: New York...
AGTCGGCGCGAATGGAATTGATGTTGAACGGTTGAGGGCGATCTTGCGACCAAACGTCCAAAGCCCACAGCAGCGAATGAATGCCATGCACCACGGCGGCACCGAAAATCGATCGCCGCGCCGCCACCGGAGCGATGTGGACAGGATTGAAATCGCCCGAAAGCTCGCCAAACGCCAGTTGGTCGGCCAAGCAAAAATCTCGTGTAATCATTGCTTTTCGAGGACGGCGAGAAGGTTCTGCGCTGACTTGATTTCTGCCACTTGATCCGTTGTGAAGCGGATGCCGAATTCCGATTCGATGCTGAGAATGAGGCGGACTGTGGCGACCGAATCCCAATCCGGGTAGGTTGCGGGTGAAAGCTCCGATGTGAGCCGGATCGAGGGATCGTCGAACACATCTTGGAAAACACTTTGCAGTTTCTCAATGGTGGTCATCCGCCAAGCCTCACCGAAGTGCTCCTCGTCGATTCAAGCTCAATGCTAGCATACACCTGTCCCTCGCCAAAATGCCATCCGGGCGGAATGACGAAAGGGTTTGAACTGAGCTATTGTATCGAAAGTGTTTTTTGGGGACTGAGGAGCCACGGGATAGTGACCACGAACCGATACGAAAGGAAAGCTGAGTCGGCAGCTATTGCGCGGCGGGCGCGGCTCTCCGGCAGTTTGTTGCCGGTTTCAATGCGAGTTGCTCTCGGCAGCGGCTCAGGCGGCCAGATCGTAGCGATGATGCAAGCCTCCAAGTCTTGGCATCGCTATGACTCTGCTGCTCGCTTCAGAGTTACTCATTGCTTCGCGGCCAGCAGGCGCGTGCCCACCCGCGCCAGCGCAAGATGAGTTCGGTGCACGTGGTAATAACGGACGTACTCATTTGGGAGGCGTCTCAAATGCCATTGATTCACGACGATCACATGGTCGAGCAGATCGCGGCGGCAATTGCCGACCCAGCGCTCCGCAACTCCGTTTTGCCACGGACTGCGGAAACTGGTCCGCTTGGGCTTGATGCCAAAGCTCTTTACCGTGTCGATTACTTCTTAGTTGAATTGAGTGCCGCGATCGAAGATCAGATAGCGCGGCGCGGAGTCGTAAGGGAGCGCCTCGCGCAACTGCTGAATCACCCAAGCACTGCTCGGGTGATTGGTCACGTGGAAGGCCGTCGTTCCTAGCCGATTCTCTCCAGGAACCAGCACGATACTGCGGTCAAAAAGTTCCCCGCTTTTTGCGAACAGGAGCGAGTAGAGAGCGCTCTTGCCGGAGCCTTTCGGGCCATAAATGATGTCGATATCTCCGCGATAGAGGCGGGTCCACTCACCGGTTTCAACGAAATACGTGGCCAATAGGTCCGCCTCCTCCTCGGCGACGCGCTGTCCAAAGGAGACGGAACGTAAGATTTCATACTTGTCCATTTGTCGCAGCATTGCGAAAACTCCCGGCATGCCGACCACCGGCGGTCAACAAAAGTATACGACCAGGAAGCAGCGTGTGCTCCCCGGCCGAAAGCGGCCCATTGCTTCATCACTCTCCGTGTAGATCTGTACGTCGGCGGGTAGCCCATCGCTCAAACGAAATCGTCTTCGCTGCCAAGGCCGCCCGCGCGGCCAGCAGCGCCGGCGCCAGGTTGATGGCGGCGGCGAGCCACGCCGTTCTCCAGAAGCCGAAGACCGGGATGAGGTAGGTGCTTAGCAGGAGCGCGCCCGCGCATCCGCCCAACAAGTCGATGGCATAGAGCGCGCCGAGGCCAGCCCGGCCGCCGGCGTCATGAAGGTAGACTTCGTTCGCGATGGGGAATTGATAGCCCCCCAGCACTCCGCAGAGAGCGGCCAGGGCGGGGAATGCAAGCTGCGCCGCCAGGCTTGTTGCCGCCACTCCGCTCGCAGCGGCGAGCAGGCCGGCCACGAAGATCAGCGCGGGAGCGGAGAGCGCGAGCAGAAACTGGTTGGCGGCAAGGACGCGGCAGGGAGCAGGATGGCCGCGGCCGGCGCGGCGCAGGCCAAGCCAGCTTCCAAACGCGATGCCCGCCATGCCCAGCCCGATGAGGATGGCGAGCTGCGAGTAAACGTAACCGTAGATGGATTGGAAGGCCAGCAGCACGAAGATCTGGAGAGCGATGAGCGTGAAGCCGGTGGCGGCGGTGCAGCAGGCCGCGGCGGAGCGGGCGCGCTGCTGGTGAGAGCCAACCAACGCCAGCAGAATCGTGGCAATTGCCAACGGGACAAAGACGGTGGCGGCGACGCTGTTGAATCCGGTGTGCGCGGCGGCCTGGAACCAGTGGGAGTAGCCGCCCTTGAACTGCGCGCTCCAGAGCAGGATGTCGAAGTAATAGGCGGCGGGCGCGAAGTCGCGATTGATGGGCGTGGAGGCGAGCGGCTCGAGCTGCTCGTGAACCTGCGCCATGCGATCCGGCATCATGCGGTAGGGAATGAAGTATTCGCGCACATACCTTGTTTGCAGATGCCGCTCGCGCAGCCTGGCCATCAGAATCTTCGGGTCTTCGGTCAGCACGCCGGGGCGCGCGGAGGCGAAGAAGTGGATAGTGTCGCCGGGGATGACGGCGACGTAGGGAAAGACCTCTTTTAGGGTGCGCTGGATGCAGCGCAGAAACTCCGCCAGGTTGGGGCTGATAGTCTCCTCCGAGGAGCGCAGTTGGAAGGCCAGCACTCCGCCGGGCGCGAGATGGTCGCGCGCGGAGCGAAAGAACTCGACCGTGTAGAAGCGGTTGAGCTGCGCGGTCTGCGGGTCGGGCACGTTGAGGATGATGGCGTCGAAGCTGCGTCCGGACGCCTTCAGATAGGAGCGCCCATCCGCGTAGTGCAGATGGACGCGCGAGTCCGCGGCCCAGGCGGCAGGCTCGGCGGGGAAGAACTGGCGCGCAACGGTGATGAGCGCAGGGTCGAGTTCGACGTAGTCGATGCGCTCGACGGTGGGATGCTTGAGCGCCTGACTGATGCCGCCGCTGACTCCGCCGCCGATCAGCAGCACATTTTTGGGCGCGGGATGCTCGAGCAGCGCGTAGTGAACGGCCTCTTCGGCGGCGGCCTCGTCGGGCGCGCTGCCGAGGAGCGTGCCGTTGTCGTAGATGCTGCGCAGATTGCCGGTCTCGATCACCGCCAGGTTGCCGTAGATAGAGTTTCGCGATCCCGCCAGATGGAAGCCCCGCCACAGGCGCGCCTGCGCGGAGCGCTCCAGCATTGGCGCCGCGTAGGCAAGAAGAAAAACCGCGAAGAGCGCCGCCGCCGCGCCCGCGGCCCACGCCAGCCGTCGGCTCATCCGCTGCAGCAGCATCGCGGCCATGCTCAGGTTGAGGAGCGCGACGAGGGCGGCAATCTGAAAGGGATCGAAAAAGCGCAGGAGCACGAGGCTGGCCAAGATTCCGCCTAGGCCGGAGCCGGCGGCCTCAAGCAGGTAAGCCGAGCCAACGGCGGCGCGAGCGGGGACGGCACGCTCGGTCTCGACCATTCGCGCCGCAGCCGCGAAAAGCGCACCTGAAACGATGCAAAAGACGCTCAGGCAGACCAAGGAAGCCAGCAGCATGGGCAGCGGGCCGACCAGTTCTCCCGGCACGGTTTGAAAGAAGGACTTGGCCGTGCGCAATGCCCACAGCGTCGGCAGCAGGCTCACGGCGAGCAGGCATTCCAGCGCGGCTACCGCGCGGCGGGCGCCGCCTGGCTCGCGCAGCCGAAGAGCGCCGATCGAACTGCTGCCGGCAGCGGTCCAGAAGAGCCAGGCGGCCAGCATGATTCCCAGCGAAATCTCGTTGCCGTTGAAGACGACGATGAGCTCTCGCATGAGAACGATCTGGGCGACGACGGCGCTGAAACCTATCAGCGCGACGGCCGCTGTGACGGCTGAGCCCGGTTGCAGCGCGCGGCGCTTGGTGACGGACTGTATCGGCGCTTCCACCAGAAGGGAATTAAAAGCCTGTTGCCAATGAAAAGCAAGGGCGTCGATGGAACGCCCAAAGCTATTGGTAGTTTCCGATCAGCACGAAGGGCGCCCAGTAGAAGGGATGGGAGTAACCAGCATCCTGGGAGGCAGGCGTCGCATCCTCCACCGCTTGAACGCCGCGGCCGCTTCCTCCATGCGTGGTCGCGGCCGGCCCGCGCAGGAAGGCAAGCTGGGCCTGGCGCAGCGCTTCCGCCTTGCCGTCGGCGGGGTGGGCCACCCATCGCGCGTAGAAATCGCTCATGATGCGGCTGGTGCTCAAGTCGTTCACGTCCCACAGCGTGGCCAGCACGGCCTCGGCATCCTTTTGCTGGGCGATCATGCCCAGGCTGTCCATCTCCATGCCGTCCTTTGCCACATCGCCTTTCGCCGTGCTGCAGGCCGAGAGCGTCAGGAGCCGCGTTCCGTGAAAGCTGACGGTCGAATCCTCCAGCCTTGAGAGAGTGAGCGGATAACCTTGCGGATCGCCGGCGCTGTCTCCGCCCAGCATCAGATAGGGCTCCGTTCCGCTCCCGCTTTCCAAAACGAAATGGCTGGCAATGTGGACCACGGGAAAGGCCGATCCCGCGCCCAGCTCGGTCTTCAAGGCGGCGTAAGTGAAGCGGTCGTTGGGCAGCAGGATTCCGTCCATGGGGCCATGGGATTCAGGCACGGCGGGGTCATGCGCCACGGCATCCAACTCCGGCATCACGCCGGGCAGGGCCGGCAGGCCTCCATAACTCTTCGACAATCCCATTGCGAGGACGCGGAATGGAGCCTGGCTTGCGCCGGCGTAGGCCGTCATGTGGCCGTAGCTCTCGGGAGTGAAGAGGACGTTGTTGAAGCGCTCGACCAGGTAACGGTGGCCGTCGTAGAGTGCGGCCATGGGCAGATAGCGCATCACGCCGTCCAGCGACCAGAGCAGCGTGGGAACATGGCCGTTCTCCTGAGTGCTTTGCTCCAGCGCGCTCAACTCGCTTTCGAGCGGGGCCACGGTCATGGCGTAAAGCTCAGCCAGATGCGGCTTGGGATCGGATCGGGGCGAGCGCAGATCGTCCCGGGCCTGCAAGACCTTATCGCGCAGCTCCGCCGGCGTGGCTTGCAGCTCGAACTTCTTGCGCGCCTGCGCGGTTACGACGATGGCGTACGCATGCTCGTCGCCCAGCAGCAGACGTATGCCCATCACGTGGGGTCCCAGTCCCGCAAGAGTATTTTGCAAGCGGCTGACCTCGGATTTCTCCTTGCTCAATAGCGCATTCGCATCCTGGGTTCCGGCCTTCTGCGCCAGCTCCGGATAAAGCGTCTTTCTGAAGAAGTCCGAGACCTCTCCATTGCCGGCCTCGATCTTTGCTTCCAGCGTCTTCAGCCGGGCTTCTTCCTCGGGCGTGCGCGAGGCCTTGGCCAGCAATGCGGCATACTCCGCGCTCATCTCCGTTAGCGCCACCGCCGTCTTTTCGGTCGCTTCCAGGTCGCTCTCGGCCCTCTGCTGCGCGCCGTTCAGCTTCAGCGGTTCCGCCTTGGCCACGCCGTTCTCGGCGGCGCCGCGCACCACTTCCTTGAGTTCCTGCTCCTTCAACAGATCGAGAACCTGCTCGGCTTCTCCCAGCCGGCCGGATTCGACCAGCAGCTCCGCCAGGGTCCGGTAGGTGGCCGACTTGGACTGCACAAAGCCCGTTTGCAAGGCTTTATCCAGCCCCTCGATGTTCTTGCGGATCTTCTGATACGAGTTCACCGCCTCGGCGCCGAAGAAGATCGCCTCCTCGCCGCGATGCTCCTTGCGAAAGCCGATCATCAGCGTGTTTTCAATCCCGCCCTCGATGCCCGGATCGCCCGCGGCCTTGGCCAAAGACAATGCCGCCAGCTCGCTGGCGAGCGCCTTCTCCCTCTGGCCCAGCGCCGAGTACGCCCAGCCGATGGTCATCAGCGCCAGCGCCTCGCCGCGCCGGTCTTCGACCTCGCGCCAGATGAGCAGCGCCTGGAGGTCGAGGTCCAGCGCCTTGTCCGCCTCTCCCAGATCGGAATAATCCCGGCCCATATTGTTCAGCGTCATCGCTTCGCCGCGCCGGTTTCCCGTCTCGCGCCAGATGGGCAGCGCCTGAGCGCAGTACTCCAATGCTCTTTGCGGCTGGCCCAGGTCGGCATAGGCCCTGCCGATGTCGCTGAGCGCCAGCGCCTCGCCGCTGCGGCTGCCCACTTCGCGCCAGACGGGCAGGGCCTGGTTGTAGTAGTCCAGCGCCGTCTGCTGCTGGCCGAGATCGCGATAGAGCCGGCCGATGTTATTCAGCGTGAGCGCCTCGCCCTGGCGGTTGCCGAGGGCGCGCCAGATATCGAGCGCCTGATTGTAGGCCTCCAGGGACTTCTGCTTCCGGCCCAGGTCGGCATAGGCCCGGCCCATGTTGTTCAGCGTCAGCGCCTCGCCGCCTCGCTCTCCCGCTTGGCGCCAGATGGGCAGCGCCTGGTCGAAGTACTTGAACGCCTCCTCGCTCTGGCCCATATCGGAGTAAGTCTTACCCAGATTGTCCAGGGTGCTGGCCTCGCCGGCGCGGCCGCCCGTCTCCCGCCAGTTTGGCATGGCATCGTTCATCTCTTTCAGCGCCGATAGCTGCCCCAGGTTGCGCACCCGCTCCCGGCTGTTCATCATGCGCCCGTTGCCCTGGCCATTGCCGAGACTGCGCCAGATGGCGAGCGCCTCGTTCAGATCCCTAAGCGCCTGTTCCCGCTGGCCGAGGTTGTTATGGGCTTTGCCGATATAGTTCAGAGTGTTGGCCTCGACCTGGCGAAGGCCCAGGTCGCGCCAGACCCCCAGCGCTTGGTCGAAGAGCGCCAGCGCCTTCTCTTCCTGGCCCAGGTCGGCATAGATTCTGCCCATGGCATTCTCGGTCATTGCCTGGCCGGCCCGGTTGTTTTCACTCCGTTCAATGGGCAGGGCTTCGTTCAGGTAATCCAGCGCCTTTTGCATCTTGCCCGCCTGACGGCAAAGGAAGCCCAGGACATTGAGCTCCGTGGTCTCGTCTTTCGTGCTCCCGGCCCCGCGCGCCGCCGCCAGCTTCTGCTCGTGCAGAGCAATCTGATCTGCGATCGGGCCGCTCTGCGCCTGGGCCGCCGCGGCTAGCAGGCCGATGCCCAGCCACGCCATCATGCGCATCTTCCGCGCCGATTTCATCTTGCCCCCTCTGCCGCTCCCGGTCATCGCCAGCTTGATCCGCCGCACCGCTGCGACCGGCACGCATTCAATAAAGTAATTCACGGCGGGCTATTTCGTTGTGCTGCTCTTCTTCTTTGCGGCTGCGGCCGCGGCTGAACTGGCAGGAGCGGGGCTGGCCGCGGGCTTGGCCGCAGACGAGGCATCCAGCGGCTGCACACTGACGCGCATGGAGGCATAAGTCACTCCGGGAACAGCGGACTGCGCGCGAGCCTGCAAGGGAAGATTCGGATCGGCATCCTTGCGCACCAGGTAGCCCTGCACCAGATCGAGATTGGGCAGATCCTTGGCCAGTTCGTCGGTATGCGCCTGAGGAAGCATCAGATAGTCGCCGTTGAGGAGGCCGATGTAATGGTCTTCCCGATCCGGATCGGCATGTGCCTGCTGCGTGGCTACGACGGTGGTCAGATTGCCGGCCATAAGGAACCTGGTGCGGTCCTCCCAGTAACTCAGCACCTCACTGAAGGCGCTGAGCGCGGGCACGCTGATGGCCGGCAGGGCGACCAGAGGAACCGCGATCTTGGCGCCCGCCATGATGACATTGAGCGCCTTGACAAATCCCGAGGTCGAAGGGGCCCTGGAAACGTTGACCGCCAGCTTGCCGGTACCCTGCGTGAGCAGGATCTTGCTGGTGCCCTGCGTCGCCTGGGGCGTCTTGAAGCCGAGCTGGTCGAGCGAAACTTTGCCCGCCTTGTCGGGCTGGAGCGATGCGATCGCCGTCCAGGCCAGGGGAGCGATGATGTTCATGTAGGGGTGAATCTGGGTGGTATCGACGCGAAGCTGCGAGGCATGAACGTTGGTTTCGCCGCTGCCGGACCGGAACTGCGACAGAGCGATGCTGACGGCCACGTCGCCGTCGTGGTCCAGCAACTCATCCCTTTCGATGTCGGTGGCGTAGCGAAGCCTCTTGGTATCGGTCCTGTAGTGCAAGTACTGGGTCTCCGCGCCCGGATCGGGAAGCTGGTCCTTGGGCCCGCGCGAAGCCGATTTCTTTCCATAGTTGCGGCTGTAGGGGTTGACGGAGTCGAAGAAGCCGTTCCAGAAGTCGTAGGAATCGTGCGGCGTGTCTTCCGCGGGCGGCTGCGGAGCAGCGGCTTGTCCAGCTTGTCCTGCGGCAAGCTCGGGCAGCAGCGCTGCCAGCAATCCGAAAACCGAGGCATCGGTTACGAAACGGCGGCGGGATACAGGCATGATCGTTCTCCTTCAGGGAAAACCGGGTTATGTTCAGCGGTTGTTTGACCTTGGCGGCGGTTCATGGGACTCACTTGGCCTCGTCCTTGGGAATACTGCGAATTGTAATCAGCCCGATGCCCCAGTCGGTAGGAACTTCGCCGGAAAACCCGCGAGTTCCGCCGCTGGTTTCGTTGAGCAGCCTCTGCAGGGGCGATTCCATGCCCCGCGACCCGCGCTGGGCGACCCCCTCGAAGTTGAGCGCGTAGGGATCGGGCAGCGGCTGCGCGGTGCTGAGCAGGATCAAAGTGTCTACCCCGTAGGGCGGGCCGATGCGCAGGGTGGGCGATCCGGGCAAGACAAACTGGCGGCCGTTGTCGGCGGCATTGGGAAACTGGTTCTCGGCGTAGTTGCCCGGATAGAGCACTGAACCTCTGCCGTGGCAATCGATGTCGAGAATGTAGACCCAGCGCCTGTCGACGACCCGGTCGGTGGACTGCAAAGCCAGCTTCAGCAGGTCGCCCTGGTGAGCGGGCTCATCGCCGGTGAGCGGCGTCTGGCCGGATGCGGGAACAAGGGCCAGGGAGTAGTAGCCGGCCGTGGACGCGTCGGCGGGGCTGTCTGCCAGTTCGAGCCAGCCATGCACCTTGGCGAGCAGCGATGCGAACTTGTTGAGCGCCGCGCCGCCCTGGTCGAGAGCGCTCGCGCCGGCGATCGGCACCCAGTCGCTGCGCACCGGATACTGCGAGGTCGCGGAGCAGCCGGGGCTGTGGAGGGTACTGACGGATGCGGGCGGGCCGGCCACGAGCTCGCTCTTGTGGAACCAGGCGTAGGCAGGTCCATCCGCGGTGAGCACGCCGGCCAGGGCGTAGTGGGCGCCGGCCAGATCGGGCGTGGCCTGGACGGCGCTGTTGCGGTCGTCCGGCGCGAGCTTGGCGGCCAACTCCCGCGAGGGCGGCAGGTTGGCCCAGAGTTTGGCGCCCGCGGGAAGATGCTGCTTGAGAGCCTGCGCGGTCAGCGGCGCGCCGAGGCTGATGGGCGCAGGCACGCCGGCCTGCTGCAGCGTCCAGTTTGTGCCGTCCCAACTGAGAATGTGGGTCCACGGCTCTTCGGCTGGATCGGAGACCAGGGCGGCTCCGCTGGCTGTGACCTGGGCCGCCGCGGCTTGGATTGCATCCTGAGAAAGATTCGCAGGCCAATGCCAGACGCGCAGCGGCGCGGACTCCGCCGGGTTCCATTTGGTCAGCTCGAAGACCTCGCCGGGAGCGATCTTGGCGCCCGGCGGGCTGACGACCGCGGCCGAGGAGCGCGCGGTACCCTCCAAGGAGGTGACGCGCAGTGTGACGCTCCGGCCTTTGCTGTCTAGAATCATGGAGGGGAACTCGCTGCCGACGCCGATGCCGGAGACGCTGCCGATGTCCAGCCACACGCTGCCGTCGTCATCGGTCTGGAGAGCGGCGGCGCGAACCTTGCCGGAGTCTGCCGCCGCGCCACCGAAGAGCGGTTGCCGGCGCCGGGCGGCGGTTGCATCCAGATCGGGCTCCTGGTCGGGGACGCTGCCGCCTTCGAGCACGGCCTTTACGCGCTGGTAGACCACGGCAGCCGGCGTGCCGGCGGGCAGCGCCTGGAGAGCTTCAATCAGGGCGGCGGTAAAGGCCCCATGCGCCTCGGTCGCGGTAGCGGAGACGGGCATCTCCTTGGCCGTCTGATCCTGCTGCGCGGCCGACAGCACCAGCGCCGGATTGTCGGTCCGCTCGGTGGGCGCGGGGCGCGGCTGACCGTTGGCAAGCAGGTCGGGAGCCTCGGCAATGTCGCGCGGGTCGAAGGCCAAACTGCGCTCACGATACTTGGGGCCGATGCCGCGGCTGATGCCGCCGCTGTGGCAACTGTCGAAGATGGCGGTGAGATGAACCCCCTTGTCCAGCGCGGCATTGAAGATGCGGGTGATCTCGCGGTCGCGGACGTCGAAGCCGCCCTTGTAGGCGTCGGCGGGCACCAGCGTGCTATCCGCATGGACGTAGCTGCCGTTTACCAGCACGGTCAGCTTGTTGCCCTTGCTGTTGACGCGCAGGGATCCGTGACTGGCGTCGTAGAAGACCACGGTGTCGCCCCGCTGCGGCAGATCGACGAGATACTTTTGCATGGCGGCCAGAATGCCGTCGCGCGAGGTCTGCTCCGCGGGCAGAACGACCACTCCAGGCCGTGGATGGGGCTCGGCCGGGTTGGTGAGCAGAACCACCTTATCCGCCGGGAAGCCGAACTTGGGACTGGTGAGCAAGTCGGCCATGGCCCGCGCATCGTTGACCGCTCCGTCCAGATTCTCGAAGGCGCCCAGCTCGCAGCGGCCGTAAACGCAACCGGCGGGATGCTGGGCCTGAGTCCCGGCGGGCTGGTAGGTATCGATGCCGATCAGCAGGGCGCGCTTGGTCTGCGCGGCGGCCTGCGTGGCGCTGAGGGCGGATAGCGAAATGAAAACAGCGGCAAAGTACAGCTTCATACCCGCTCCGCCAGGGAAAACCCGCAACAAGCAAGGCTCTCCCTAGGATGCAACAAGAACGCGCCTGCTGACAAAGGGATGTGGAGGCTTGACTCCGGCATCCTGCCGGGCGGCCGCAATCCGCCGGTCACGACTTGCGCGCCGCCTTGGCTGCCGGCGGTTGCGGTCGCTTCCCAATTACCGGATCGGGTTGCGAGCGTATCTCTTGCACCCATGTAAATCCATCTCAGGGGAAAAAGTCGCGGTTGTCCGACGGTTCAAAGCGGATCGGTGAATGGCGTGAAACCTGTGGCAGGACCGCAGCATCTCGATGAGCGGCGGATGTCTGGAGAACGAGGCGGCCGGCCGCGCCAGGACCGACCGCAGATCCTTCGACTCCCCCTCCCCTTCGACAAGCTCAGGGTCAGGGTCGCTCAGGATGACAGAAAGGATGAGGCACGGAGATGGTACAAGAACAAGCGGTCAGAGAGCTGGGGCACCCGCTATCACTGGTTCACATGCACGACCTTGGCCGGCGGAAAGCCGTTGAAGTAGGTGCTGCTGGCGCTGGAATAGGCGCCGATGTTTTCGGAGTAGACCAGTTCGCCCAGGTCTAAGACCGGAAGCTGTTCGACCAAGCCAATGGTATCGAGCGCGTCGCAAGTGGGGCCGAAGACGGCGCAGAACTGAGTGGGACCTTTCTTGAAACTTTTTAAGTGGTACTGGGCGTGGTCGAAGATTACGCCGCTATAGGTTTGATAGACGCCATCGTCGAGATAGTAACAAAGCTTGCCGTCGCGGACGGCCTTGCCTATGATCTGGGCGACGGCGGTGGCGGCGCTGGCGACCAGGAAACGCCCCGGCTCGGCAAGGATCTCGAGCGGTTCGGGGAAAAGACGGTCCAACTCGGAGTTCAACATTCGGGCGAGTTTCTTGAAGGGGGGGACGGTGTCGTCGTAGTGGGCTGGAAAACCGCCGCCGATGTCGAGGAGCTTGAGATCGAATCCGCGCGCCTTGGCCTCCGCAAAGACGCCCGCGGCGACGTGCAGCGCCTGGCTGAAGTTCTGCAGGTTAGTGCACTGGCTGCCGACGTGGAAGCTGAGCCCCTCGACCTCGAGCTTGTTATTGTGAGCGAAGGCGATCAGGTCCACGGCCTCGGCGGGCAAGACGCCGAACTTGCTCGACAGCTCCACCACCGATCCGGTGCTGGGGACGCACAAGCGCAGCACAAGGCCCGCGTGCGGCGCATGGCGGGCGATCTTGATCACCTCTTCGTAGTTATCGTAGGTGACCAGCGGCTTGTAGGGATCCAACCGCTGGAGCGTTTCGATCGCCTTGATGGGGTTGGCGTAGATGATGCGATCCCAGATGAAAGCCT
>Ga0326728_10021448_pt1 | contig 12144 bp, 6 predicted proteins | sample MB3enrmetagenome_FD_207602 | JGI IMG/M metagenome (GOLD analysis project Ga0326728, IMG submission 207602) | Lab enriched peat soil microbial communities from McLean, Ithaca, NY, United States - MB31MN | ecosystem: Environmental > Terrestrial > Soil > Wetlands > Peat | place: USA: New York...
CCGTTATACACATAGAGTGTCGTGTTGGTCGAGCTGCTGTTTTCGAAGATTCCGGCGTATGTGTCGTCCGCCGTGGCGACCAGACCCGCGGTCTGCCCGTCCGGCCCGTCCGCCCATACCCCGGCGGAGTAGCCGTCGTCTGACTCCAGATCATAGAACACATTGCTGAAGCCGCTCGAGTTGGAAAGGCTGCCGAGAACCCCGACGGAACCAAGCGATTGCGTCCCCAAGCTTTCTGTCCCCCAGGCTTCATAGCCGGCCGTGACGTAGATCCCATCGCCGTAGTTGCCCGTATTGCTGGCGCTGATGGCGGACGCGTAGGCTGTGCCGCCGGTGTTGCTCACTCCCAGCATCGTGCCCGATTCGCTCGAGCCGGAGAATGCCCGAGCCACCGGAATTTCCTATATTTCGCTCTCTTCCCGCCGGCCCAAGACGTACCCCTGCACTCCATCGAACCCAATGACGAGGCGGGTTTGCTGTGACCGATGCTTCCGCGCTATGCGGAGAGGCTTATTGCGGCCTTTGATGAGGACCGCCACGACCGCAGCCGCCACAGTTCAAACCGGCCGGCGCCAACATGTATGTAGGAATACGCCCACCTGATTATAAATCATCAAGGATGAATTTCAAGTCATGGCATTTCAGAAATGATGAGAGTGCGGCGGGATGGAAAGGTAAGGCGGAAGGCGGTAGCTGCTGCCACCGCCTTCCCATGCGCTTTAAGTTGGCCCAGTGTACGACCTGCGGACTATGAGCTTTCTCCGCCTACTGCTGCTTCTTTTCGGGATCATTGTTGTCGGTGGACGGATTGACCGCTTTCTTGACTCCCTCACCAACCTTCTTGGCCGCCGGGCCCGCTCCCGGAATGACCTTTTTGGTCTCCGTGCTTACCGCCGTGCCCGCCTTCACGGTCTCCTTGCCCAAGCCCTCACCGGCCTCCTTGCCTCCCTTACCCATGCCTTGGCCCAGATCTTTGACGGCCGCCACGGGTTTACCCTGCTTGAGTTCGTGGCCTGCCCCTTGGCCGCCCGTTACCACTTCTTTGCCGGAGGCTTTGAAATTATCGCTAACGGTCTCTTGCTCGACTCCCAGTTTTGCGGCCGTCGCGGCATCCAGGTGTCCGGTAACGGTCAGTTTCTCCGCCTTCTGATATTCGCTGAGCGCCTGCCGGGTCTTGGAACCCATGACGCCGTCAATCGGCCCGGGGTCATAGCCTTTGCTGTGCAGAGTTTCCTGCGCCTTTTTTATGTTGTCCTGATCGGATGCCAAAGCCCGGGACATCAGCCCCAGTCCGAACATCCCCGTCATCAAAAGGATGAACACAACTCTGGTGCGTACTGTCTTCATGTCTGGAAACATTTTAGTCCTCCATTTTGAGGGTAGTTGTTGGTTCAAAATTCCCTAATGCCCCGCCGGGAGCGCAGAGTCCCCCCCTGGCGAATTCATCTGCGGCCTTTCCTCCATGGACGCCGACCCATACTTACGGATTGTCATGCCCAGCAAGGCACGGCAAGGCAATCCATGCCTCACTGTGCCGTGCCCAACAGGAACAGACAGAAGCGATTTTCTCCGCCCACGTAAGATAAGCTCACATTCTACCCGCCTTTTCTTCCACTGTCAGCGATGTTTTGCACACCATGTTTTGCCCGCCGGTCTAAAGCGGTCATCAAGATTGGTCGATGATAAGAATGTGCAAAAGTGCAAGCCCAAGGCGAGCTTGTCCCTCGCAGTCCTTCTGGCGAGCCTTGCCCTTCCAGCAAGGGCGCAGCAGTATAGCTTTCGCTATTACGGGGCCGAAGACGGTCTTACCAACTTGGCCGTGCAGGGCCTTTTTCAGGATCGGATGGGATTTCTGTGGGTGGGGACGGAAAGCGGTCTGTTCCGTTTTGACGGCCAGCGGTTTGAGCGCTTTGGAGCCGATGAGGGGCTTCCGCACGAGGTGGTATTGAGCCTGGGCGAAGCGCCTGACGGCAGTGTGCTCGCGGGATACCATGGCGGGCTTTTCCAGCAGAAAGGCCGCCGCTTTCAAAAGGTGCCCCTGCCGGGGGCGCGCGGCGTTGACAGTTACAGCGGCATTGTCTTTGATGGCCGCGCCCGAACCTTCATCTCGACCGAACGGGGTCTGATGGAAGCCACCAACCCGGTCGCCGGAGGCCCCTTGCTGCTTCGCCTAATGCCCACTCCCGCCGCCGCCGGCGGACCCGATGCTCACGGGATCTTTCTGGAACAGGGAACGGTGTGGTTCGGTTGCGGCACCAGTGTATGCCGGATGACCGAGGCGGGAGATACCATACTCGGGAAGCCCGCCGGTCTGCCCGCGGGAAACTACCTCAGCATCATCCGGGATGGCAGCGGTGATTTGTGGGTGCACAACGCCCAGAACTTTGCCGTGCTGCGGCTGGGGAGTGCACGCTTCGAAACCTCGGTCCAGGGCATTCCGCAAATGGCCGGCGGGTGCGTGATGCAAGTCGACAGCCGGGGCAGGTTGCTGGTGCCCACCATCGAAGGCCTCGCCATCCACGACGGAGAACACTTCCGAACCGTGGGCGGCCGCGAAGGCCTGCGCGGGCCGGTCTATTCCGTGCTGCGCGACCGGGAGGGCTCCCTCTGGCTGGGCCTGGCCGGACACGGCCTCGCGAGATGGAGAGGCTACGACGAATGGGAGGCTTTCACGCCCCAAGGCGGCCTGGCGAGCGAGCTGACATACCAAATCCTGCCCCTCGCCCATGGCACGCTCCTGGCCGGCACCGAGGATGGCCTCTTTGCCGGACGCAAGACCGGCGACCAATGGACCTGGCAAAGGGATTCCCGGGTGGGCAACGTGCCGGTCCACACTCTGCAACGGGAACCGGATGGAAGCGTCTGGCTGGGCACGGAGCGCCATGGCGCGGCCCGCATAGATGCCCGCACCGGGCGAATCGAGTGGTTCAAGCAGGACCGCGGGTTGGAAGGTTTCCTGACTTATTCTCTCGCGCTCGACCGCTCACAGCGGATCTGGGCGGCCACGGACCGCGGCCTCTTCGTCGCGCCGCTTTCCGGCAAGCGCTTCCAGCGCGTGGAGGCAGTTCCGGCGGTCCGTTGTTACGCGGTCATCGAGGAGCCCGGCGGGGCAATTCTGGTCGGCTCGGCCATGGGGGTTTTCCGGTTGTCGGGGGAGCATTGGCGCCAGATCACCTCCACGGATGGACTCCGCCATGACGTGGTGCTGGCCTTGGCCGCTTCCCGGCTCGGCGAATTCTGGGTGGGGTATTGGTACTCCGGGAGCGTGACGCGCGTCCGGGTGGAGGGTGAACGCCTGTCCATGACGCACTTTGGCGGCGAACTGGGGCAGCGCGGGGAGATGACCTACTTCCTCGGTTTCGATGCGCGTGGCCAGTTGTGGGCAGGGACCGATCAAGGCGTGCGCGTCTTGAGCGGCGACCGCTGGATCCGGTATGACCACAATGATGGTTTGGTTTGGGACGATTGCGATCTGGAAGGGTTTGCGGCAGAGCCTGACGGCGCGGTGTGGATCGGCACCAGTGGCGGCCTGGCACGCTTCACCCCCGGTCCCCTGATGCGCCCGGTGCGCTCCCCCGGCGTCGCGTTCACCCAATTGACGCTGGGGAAAACAGACGTGGAAAAAGGCGCCCACATCTCGACCAGCTCCAATTCCCTGACGGCGCGCTACTCCACGCTCACCTTCGCCCATGAGAGCTCCGTGCTTTTCCGCTATCGCCTCGAACCCCTGTTCAGCGACTGGCAGGAGACCATGCAGCAGGAACTCCAGTTCCCGGGGCTGCCTCCCCATGATTACCGGTTGGAGGTGCAAGCCTCAGACGCGCGAGGTCCCTGGAGCAAGCAGCCGGCCGTCTTCGACTTTGAAGTCCGGCCCCCCTGGTGGCGCACCGGGTGGTTCCTGAGCCTGTTGGGATTGACACCGCCCATTATCGTGCTCCTGTACCTGCGCCGACGAAACCTTCGGCAAAAGCGCGTTCAGAGGGCGCTGGAGGAGGCGGTTACGGCGCGCACCTCGGAATTGGCGCAGGAAAAAGCCCGCGCCGAAATGCAAAAAACGCGTGCCGAACAGGAGGCGTTGCGCGCCGAGGCCGCCAATCGCGCCAAGAGTGAGTTTCTCGCGAACATGAGTCATGAGATTCGCACTCCCATGAACGGCGTCCTGGGAATGACGGATCTCCTGCTGGCCACGGAACTCGATTCCACTCAGCGTGAATATGCCGACATGGTAAGGAGTTCCGCCGACTCCTTGCTCGGCATCATTAACGACATCCTGGATTTCTCCAAGATCGAGGCCGGGAAATTTGAATTGGAAGCCCTGGAATTCAAGCTGCGGGGCAGCGTTGAGCCGACGCTGAAGACTCTCGCCCTGCGCGCCCACCAGAAAGGCCTGGAGCTGAACGGCATCATTGACCGAGACGTGCCTGAGGTGCTGACCGGTGACCCCTGCCGCTTGCGCCAGATTCTGGTCAACCTGCTTGGTAACTCCCTGAAGTTTACCCAAAAGGGCGAAATCAATCTGCGCATCCAGCGCCAGTCCGCCGAGGAAGACTCCATTTGCCTCCACTTCCGTGTGGAGGACACGGGCATCGGCATCCCCCTCGACAAACAGGCGAGCATTTTTGATGCCTTCACCCAGGCCGATGGGTCCACCGCGCGCCGCTTTGGAGGGACGGGCCTGGGACTCACCATCTGCCGCCAACTGGTGGGAATGATGGGTGGCCGAATCTGGGTGGAAAGCGCTCCCGGCCAGGGGAGCACATTCCATTTCACCGCCTGCTTCGGCCTTGTCCAGGGAGCCGGGCTTCCCCTGGCCGCGCAAGAAGTCCACCTGCCCGGCATGCGGGTGCTGGTGGTGGACAACAATTTGACCAATCGTCTGGTTCTTGAGCGCATGCTCTCCGGCTGGGGCCTGCAGACGACGCTGGCGGAGAATGCCCGGCAAGCTCTGGCCTGCTTGACTCAGGCGGCGAAAGCCCATCAGCCGTTCGCGCTGGCGCTGATCGACGCCCAGATGCCGGAAAGGGACGGGTTCCAGCTTGTTGAGGCTATCAAAAAGAGCCCACAATTTTCCTCGACCGCCCTGGTGATGCTAACCTCCGGCGGGCAGCGCGACATTGCGGCTCGATGCGCTGCCCTGGGGCTGGCCGGCTACCTCAGCAAGCCCGTCGGCCAGGCGGAACTGCTGGATGCTGTCCGGTGCGTGGGCGGCGCCCAGGGCGCAACGGAAAAGCCGGTGTCGGCTGCCGGCCTAGCGCTGCACGAAGAGGGCAGGCCCCTCCATATCCTCCTGGCCGAGGATAACCCGGTAAATCAGATGCTGGCCTCGCGCATACTCGAAAAGCACGGTCACAGCGTGGTCACCGCCCCCAATGGGAGGGAAGCGCTGGAGCGGCTGGAGAACGAGAGCTTCGACCTCGTCCTCATGGATATCCAAATGCCTGAGATTGACGGGCTTGCAGCTACAGCAGCGATACGCAAGAGGGAAGCAGGGACGCAAGTCCACATTCCGGTGGTGGCGATGACTGCTCATGCCATGCAAGGCGACAAGGAGCGCTGCCTGGCGGCCGGCATGGATGGCTACATCTCCAAACCCATAAAAATCAAGGAACTTCTCTCCGCCATTCAGGCCGTGCTGAAAAAAACCAGGCTGCGTCGGCCGCCATTTCCGAACGACGCGCCCGGTGACATGGGGAGTGATCAGCATGTGGTGGCATAGGCGGGTCTTGCTGCGCTGTCCGAAGCTACCCGCTCACCTTCGCCGTGGCCAGAAAGCCGGGAGGGCAGCGTTCGCGGCTGGCTTGCTCGAAGGCAAAAGCCATCTTGATCAGCGTGGGTTCGCTCCAGGCGCGGCCGAAGAAGGAAATTCCCACGGGCAATCCTTCAACGAAACCCGCCGGGACGGTGATATGAGGGTAGCCCGCCACAGCGGCGGGGGTGGAGCAGCCGCCCAGGTCGTGGTCGCCATCGATGAGGTCGGTCAACCACCCCGGGGCGCCGGTGGGCGCCACCAGGGCATCCAGCTTGTACTGGTCCATTACTGCGTCAACCCCCTGCGCTCGCATCAGGCTCTTGCTCTTATCGAGCGCGTCCAGGTATTCCTTTGTGTAAAGGGACCCTTTTGCCTGCGCTTTGATGAACATGTCCTGACCGAAAAAGGGCATTTCCTGTGCCGGGTGCTGATCATTGAATTCGATAATATCCTGAAGGGTATGCACCGGCGCAGCATCGCCGAGATGCGCTAGATAGGCATTGAGGTCCGCCTTGAGTTCATACTGCAACACCAGGTCCTCTGCCGCGGCGACCTGGTCCAGGGTGGTGATGTCCGCGGGGTCCACCACCGTCGCGCCCTGCCGCTTCAAGACCTCAATTGCGCCATTTATCATCTTATCCAGCGCTTCATGGTAGCCGAACAGCTTGCGCACTACGCCCAGGCGAGCGCCGGCGAGGCCCCGGGCATCAAGAAAGGGAGAGTAATCCGCCAGCGCTTTTCTATGGCTGGCGGGCGTGGCCGCGTCGTCGCTGTCAATGCCGGTGAGCGCCCCCAGCAAAATCACCGCGTCCGTGACCGTGCGCGCCATGGGCCCGGCGGTGTCCTGGCTATGGGCAATGGGAATGATTCCGGCGCGGCTTATCAGCCCCAGGGTGGGTTTGATGCCGACAATTCCGTTGACGCTCGCGGGTGATACGATCGAACCATCGGTTTCCGTGCCGATAGCGACGGCGCAGAGGTTCGCGGCCACGGCGGCGCCGGAACCCGAGCTGGAGCCGCTGGGATTGCGATCCAGCGCGTAGGGATTGCGGGTCAGGCCGCCGCGCCCGCTCCAACCGCTGGTGGAGTGTGACGAGCGGATGTTGGCCCACTCGCTCAGGTTGGTCTTGCCCAGAATCACCGCGCCCGCGTCACGCAGCCTTCTGGCCACAAAGGCGTCGTTCGGGGGCACCGATCCCACCAGCGCCAGCGAGCCGGCGGTGGTTTGCATCCGGTCGCGCGTCGCGATATTGTCTTTGATGAGAACCGGGATGCCATGCAGCGGTCCACGCACCCCTTTCGACTTTCGCTCGCCATCGAGGGCATCCGCCAGGGCCAGGGCATCCGGATTTGACTCGATGATGCAGTTTAACGCGGGCCCGTGCTTGTCAATCGCCCCGATGCGCGCCAGGTATTTTTCCGTGATCGAGCGCGCCGTGAACTTTCCAGACGTCATGCCCGCCTGGAGGTCGGCAAGGGTGATCTCATCCAACTCGAAAGAGGACACCTGGCTCGGCGGCGAGCTTGCCGGCGCGGTTTGCCCCTCTGCCCAGGGGGCAATGGCGGCGGCCACCCCGAGCATTCCGGCCCGCAGAAAGCGGCGGCGATCGAGTCCAGTAAGATTGGAAGTGTTGGTCATGAGCTTCGGCCTCCGGCGAGGATGGGTAAGAGCGTGCCTGCACAATATACCAGGGATAGAGTCAATCCGCTGAACAGACAACATCCCATCCTCTGGCCGCATCCCGACAAAGGGCGGGTTAAGGGACGGCGATGAAACGGGCGGCAAAATTCGGAAGCCTCGCACTGCTTATGCTCGCCGTTTGTTCCCGTTTGGGTGTGCAAGCCACGGCGCCCACTTGGCGCAGCAGGGCAGCGGGGACGGCGCCGAGTGTGGCCACCTTTAAAGTGGACGTCGACCTGGTGCTGGTGGAAGTGGGCGTCCACGATGAACACGGGCGCGCCGTGGGCAACTTGCAGAAGGAGGATTTTCACATTTTCGAAGATGGGGTGGAGCAGCAAATCCGCGCCTTTTCCCACGAGGAGTTGCCGCTGGCGGTGGCGCTGGTGATTGACAATAGCTCCAGCATCAGCGCGGCGCTGGAGGAACTGCGCTCCGGGGCCCTGGATACGCTGGCCCTGCTCAAGCGCGACGACCAGGTGGCCATCTTCAGCTTTGGCGAAAAACCTGAAATGGTGGAGGGCCTGACCTCGGATCACGAGGCCCTTTCTGTGGATTTGTGGGCGCTCAGCCCCTATGGTGGCACTGCCCTCAACGACGCGCTGTACGACGCGGCGCTCTACCTGGGACGCGCCGCGCCCAACCGCCGCCGCGCCGTCATTCTGGTCTCGGATAATGAGCCTTCCGATGAGGAGACGCGCGGTGTGCCCGAGGTGGTGCGCGCCGCGCAGCAATCCGGGACCCCCATTTACAGCGTCAAGGTGGGATATCTCCAACACTCGAGAGCATTTTTTCTGAGCCATTCAGAGGCGCGGCTTCATGATGTGGAGAAGATCTGCAAGCAAACCGGCGGCGAATTGATCGACACCCACAACGGCATCTCGGTGACCTCGGCGATGGAGACCATCATCAAGTGGCTCAAGCAGGGCTATACTCTCGGCTATTCCCCCACCAATAAGCGGGCCGATGGGTCCTATCGCAGCATCGAAGTGCGCCTCGACGAGCGCAGCGAAGCCCATGCGCGCAAATACAGCATCTATGCGCGGCAGGGTTATTACGCCCCCACCGCCCCGTAAAAGCCCGCATGGCCGGCGGATGCTTGCCAAAGATTTCATTTCATGATACCCAAGTGGCGCGATGAGCAGTTCCACGAGGCGTACGCGGACAAGCGATGCTGCCCAGCCCGTAATGATGGGGCATTCAATTCTGGAGATCCGGTTATGCGAGTTGCTCAAAAGGTTTTTGTGGTGTTGATTGCTGCGGTATTTTTGTGGGCCGGAATCTCGGTGGGCAGCGGGAGAGCCGCAGCCGGCGGTGACCAGGCCATGGGCTTGGCGCCCACTCCGCCCATGGGATGGAACAGCTATGATGCGTACTGCGGTGACGTGACCGAACAGGAAGTGAAGGCCAACGCGGATTACATAGCCGAGCACATGGCGAGCTTGGGCTGGAAGTATGTGGTGATTGATTATTACTGGTATTTTTCCCAGACCCACCCCACCCTGCAGCAGGACACGCGGGGATTCAACATGGATGAATATGGGCGGCTGATTCCAGCGCCCAATCGTTTTCCTTCCGCGGCGCAGGGACAGGGATTCAAACCCCTGGCCGATTACATTCACAGTAAGGGGTTGAAATTCGGGATTCACATCATGCGCGGAATCCCCCGCGCCGCGGTGGCCAAAAACCTGCCGATTCTGGGCACGACCGCCCACGCCCAAGACGTGGTCGATACCGGGAATGCCTGTTCCTGGTCTACCGCCATGTACGGAGTGGATGTCAATAAACCCGGCGGCCAGGCGTACTACGATTCCATTGCAGCCCTGTATGCTCAGTGGGGCGTCGACTATATCAAGGCTGACGACATGAGCCATGCGGGAAAGCCGGCGCGCGAGGATTACCACGCGGCGGAAATCGCCGCTCTGCACCGCGCCATCGTGAAGTCGGGCCGGCCCATGGTGCTGAGCCTCTCGCCCGGCCCGGCGCCCGTGGGCGAAGCCGCGCACCTCGAGGAAAACGCCAACCTGTGGCGCATTTCCACCGATTTCTGGGACAAATGGAAATTGCTGAAAGCCACTTTTCCCCTTTGCCGCGCCTGGGCGCCGTATATCGGCCCCAATCACTGGCCCGACGCGGATATGCTGCCTCTCGGGCGGATCCGCATTCGCGGTTACGAGGACGCGGAGCGGCGAACGCGCTTCACGCCGGCTGAACAGCGAACCCACCTTACCCTTTGGGCGATTTTTCGCTCGCCGCTGATGATGGGCGGTGATCTCCCCACCCTGGATGCCGCGACTCTGGACATGCTGACCAACCCGGAATGGCTCGAGGTGGATCAACACAGCAGCCACAATCGCGAGTTGTTCACACTGGGGAACCAGGTGGCCTGGGCTGCCGATGCGCCCGGACTGCGCGACAAGTACCTGGCGATTTTCAACCTGAATGATTGGCTGCCCTCCCGCATCAGCGTGGATTGGAGTGAGCTGGGCTTGGGCAAGAAGTGCGCCGTGCGCGACATTTGGGAGAAAAAGGATTTGGGAGTTGTTGATGACTCCTTCGCGTCATGGGTCGCGCCACACAGCGCGGGGCTTTACCGGATTACGCCTGTCCGCTAGAAGCGAGGTGTCAGGTATCGGGTGTCAGGGGCTGGGGGCTTGAAAAGGGTAAAGTATAAAGGGTGAAAGCAGAAGCGTAATGGGTAGGGTGTAAATGGTGAAGGGTAATGGATAAATGTGCAAAGGATCGATGCTCCATGGTTTATCCTTTACCCTTCATCCTTTACCCTTCCTCCTTTGCCCCTCACCCTTTATCCTTTATAACTTTCAAATCATGGCTTCTGGCACCTGATACCTGGCACCTGATACCTGGCACCTGATACCTGGCACCTGATACCTGGCACCGCCTTATGATTTCAGTCACCATCCCCACTTACCAGGAAGCGGCGGTTATCGAAGAAACCCTTCGGCGCGCGGCAGCGGCCATGCGCGCCACCGGTGAGGAGTTCGAGCTGATCGTGGTGGATGACGCGAGTGCGGATGGCACGGCGGAGCGGGCGGAATCACTGGCCGCGGAGATTCCGGTGCGCGTGCTAAGGCGGCCGGGGCGGCTGGGGTTGGCCACAGCCGTACTCGATGGATGGGCGGCGGCCCGGGGAGACGTTTTGGGCGTGCTGGATGCCGACCTCCAGCACCCTCCCGAGACGCTCACCGCGCTCACGGCCGCGATTCTTCGGGGGGCTGACCTGGCCATTGGCAGCCGCTACATGCCCGGCGGCGGCACTTCCGATTGGACGTTGGTGCGCCGATTGATTTCGCGCACCGCCACGCACATGGCGGCCACCGTATTGCCGCTCAAGCTCGCGACGGTCGGCGACCCCATGTCCGGCATGTTCATGCTGCGAACCTCCGCCCTGCGCAACGTTCACCTGAATCCGCTGGGTTACAAGATTCTCTTGGAAGTTATTGCCAAGGCGCATTATAATAAGTTTGTAGAAATGCCCTACGTATTTCAGGAACGTGAGCGCGGCACTTCCAAGCTCGGTGCGCGCCAATATTGGGAATACCTCCGGCACCTGGGGCGCCTGGCATTGGGGACCGGCCAATTTCTGGGCTGGATGCGCTACGGCCTGGTAGCGCTGCTCGGCGCCCTGATTGACGTGGGCTTGTTTTACGCCTTGATGGAGCGGGGACACTGGCTTGCGCCCGTTGCCTTGCCCGTGGCCATTGAAGCGGCCTTGCTGAGCAACTTCGTGGGGAGTGAAGCCCTCACCTTTCGAACGGTCAAGACCTCCGGCTTCCGCCGTGGGTTTCTGCACAGGGTGCTTCGATATGAACGGGTTTGTCTTCCCGGCGCGGCGCTGAACTGCCTGGTGACGCTTCTGTGGATCTCGCAAGGTGGTCCGGTTCTCCTCGCCGCTGTCGCGGGGGTTGTGGCCGCGGGCATCTTCAACTTCACCGTCAATATTCCCGCCATCTGGAGGACGTGGGGCGGCCCGCGGGCATAATCAGGAATGACTAGTACCAACGGTTATGGCGGACCATGGCCAATGGCGCTAGAGTGGAGCAGGGAAAATGATGAAACGAGAAGGCATTGCGCTGAGCGCCATCAAGCTGTCCGTTGTGGTCACGGTGTTCTCCGAGACTTTTTCGATCGACGAGACCGTAAATCTGCTCCTGGCCCTTGACCGTGGATACATCGCGGAAATTCTCCTTCTGGTGTCTCCACGCGCATCGCAGGAGACTTTTTCCATTTGCCGGCGCTGGGAGGCTCAGGAGCCGCGCGTCAAAGTGCTGGTCCAGAAAAACAACCCCGGGATCGGCTGGGCCTATCGCGAAGGGATGGAAGCCGCCAAGGGGAACTACGTGGCGTTGATGGCCGGAGACCTGGAAACTGAACCCGCCGCCGTGGACCGCATGGTGCAAAAACTTGAGGAAACGGGCTGCGATGAAGTCATTGCCAACCGCTGGCTGCCGGGGGGCGGATTCACCAACTACGACCCTCTGAAACTTGTCCTCAACTGGATTTTTCAGAAGGGTTTTCGGGTATTGTTCTGGTCCCGCATTGGCGACTTCACCTTCGGATTGAAGCTGCTCAGCAAAAAAGTTGCCGACGCCATCGAGTGGGAAGGCACCACGCATGAAATCTGTATCGAGACCACTGTGAAGCCCCTCAAAAAGGGCTATTATCTGGAACAGGTCCCCACCGTGTGGGTGGGCAG
>Ga0326728_10021450_pt1 | contig 12142 bp, 10 predicted proteins | sample MB3enrmetagenome_FD_207602 | JGI IMG/M metagenome (GOLD analysis project Ga0326728, IMG submission 207602) | Lab enriched peat soil microbial communities from McLean, Ithaca, NY, United States - MB31MN | ecosystem: Environmental > Terrestrial > Soil > Wetlands > Peat | place: USA: New York...
TTCCGCGTGAACAGCTCGCGTCCTTCGCGCCAGACCTGCGGCCAGCGCGCGGGCTCCACGCCGCCGCTAGGCCGTTTCGACCAAAAGCTCGACCTCGACGGGCGCGTTGAGCGGGAGCCCGGCGACGCCGAGGGTCGTCCGGGTCCCCCGGCCGGCGTCGCCGAACAGCTCGATCAACAGGTCGGAGCCCCCGTTGGCGACCTCGTGCTCCCGGTGGAAGCCGGGGGAGACCGCGACGAACACCCCGAGACGGACGACGCGTCGGATCGCCTCGAGGCTCCCGAGCTCGCTCGCCAGAGCGCTCAGGGCCTGCAGGGTCGCCCGTTGCACGAGCTCGCTCGCGACGGTCGCGGGGACGTCGCGGTCGACCGTTCCCGGCCGGACCACCGCGCCCTGCTCGAAGACGATCTGGCCGGAGACCCAGGCGAGCTGGGCGGACCGGGCCACGGGCGAGTAGGACCCCTTGGGGGTCGGTGGGGGGGGGAGCGCAAGGCCCATCCGGCGAAGTCGTTCCGAAACGGTCGGGGACATGGTCCGGGGAAACGTCCGGCTCGAAAACGCTAGCCCCACGCCGGGTCGACACGCTTAGGTCCCCGGCGCGATGGCGGTCGCATGCTCCTGTTCCGCCGTCGGCCACGGGACAAGGACGGCCCGACCGACGAGCCGGCTGACGGACGCGCCGCCAGCGCCCCGGCGACCGGGGAGCCGTCGGTCCCTCCGGCCACGGGACCGACGCCTGCGCCCGCGACCGCTCCACCGCCGCCCGAGCAGGCCGCGCCACCGGCCCTCCCTCAGGGCCCCCCGGGAGCGGGGTCGTCCGGTGAGGCAGGGGCGAAGTTCCCACGATGCTTCGTCTGCCGGTCCCCGCTCGAGGCGGGCGCCTGCCCGGTGTGCAAGATCACCTGGGTCGAGTGAGGGGCGTCGCTGCCCCGCGACACCTTTTGTGCCCGGCCCGCTCCTCGGGGTCGATGGCGCCGCCGGGCGAGCTCGATGCCGTGGAGCGGGAGATCGTCGATCACCTCTTTGAGCTCCAACCGGGGTACGCCGTGGCCCTCGGGCTCCACACCTACGACGGGCGGACCCCGGACCTCTCGGCCGCGGCGACCGACCGATGGGTGACCGAGGCCGACCGCCTGCTGGCACGGTTGGAAGGGATCGACCCGGCCGGCCTCGAGCCCGACCGCCAGATCGACAGGTTCCTCCTGCGGCTCCTGCTGGAGAGCCCGCTGTTCGACCTGCGTGACGTCCGCGATCTCGAGCGCAACCCGATGGCGTACGTGGCCGTGTTCTCGCTCACGCCGTACCTGGCCCGCGACTACGCTCCGGCCGCCCAGAGGGTCGAGGCGATCGCAAAGATGCTCGTCCGGGCCCCCGCGATCCTCGACGCCGGCCGCCGCCGCCTGAAGGGGCCGCTTCCCCGGGTGTTCGTCGACATGGCGGTCATGATGGGCGAGCAGCTCCCCGCCCACTTCGCCGAGGCGGAAGCGTTCGCCGCCCGGAACGGCCTCGCTCCCCGCCTGGCCCCGGCCCGCGAGGCCGCCGAGGGGTCGCTGGCGGCCTTCGTGTCGTGGTTGAAGGAGCAGGAGAGCCCCCGGGCGACGCCCGACTTCGCCCTCGGGACGGAGCGGTTCCGCAAGATGCTGTTCGTCCGCGAGGGGATCGAGGCCCCGCTCCACGAGCTCCGGGACGCCGGGGCCGCGGACCTTCGCCACAACCAGGCTCGGCTGGCCGAGCTGGCCCGGGAGGCGAACCGACTCCCCGCCGAGATGATCGCCACGCTGGCCGAGGATCATCCCGGACCCGGCGAAATCCTCGCCACCGCCCGAGCGTACGTCGACGAGGCCCGGGCGCTCGTCGTGGGGATGGACCTCGTCACCATTCCCGAGCCGGCGTCCTGCCGCGTCGAGGAGACCCCGCCGGCCGACCGTGCCTGGACGACGGCCAGCATGAGCCCTCCTGGCCCCTTCGACGCGGCCACCTCCGAAGGGGTGTACTTCGTGACGCTGGTCGATCCCGCGTGGAGCACGCACCAGCAGGAGGAGTGGCTGCGCACGCTCAACCGGCCCCTCCTGCGGAACGTCACGGTCCACGAGGTGTACCCCGGCCACTACCTGCAGTTCCTCCACTTCCGAGCGCGGCAGGCCTCGCTGGCGCGGAAGGTCTACGCCTCGCCGTCGTTCGTCGAGGGGTGGGCGCACTACGCCGAGCAGCTCGCGATCGAGGCCGGGCTCGGCGGCGCCCGGCGCGAGGCCGAGGTCGCCCAGCTCCACGATGCCCTCCTCAGGAACTGCCGTCTCCTCTCCTCGATCGGGTTGCACACCGAAGGGTGGCCGGTCGAAAGGGCGACCGAGCTGTTCCGGACCGCGGCCCATTTCGGTCAGCTGCCGGCCGAGCGCGAGGCGATCCGGGGAACGTTCAACCCGGAGTACTTCTGCTACACCCTAGGAAAGCTCGGCATCCTGAGCGCGCGCCGGCGGTTCCTCGCCTCGAAGTTCCACGGCAACCTGCGCCAGTTCCACGACGCGCTGCTCAGCTCGGGCTCGCCGCCGATCGGCCTGATCGAGCAGATCCTGGAACGGCACGCGGCCCCGTAGTCCACCCGGGCCGCAGGGGACGCGACGTCCCTACAGGTGAAGGCTGCTGCTCCGGCACCCGCGGCAGGTCGTGGCGCCGGCGTCGTTCGTCAGGTAGCAGTACGGGCAGACCCAGCTCCTGGGACGGGACGGCCGGACCGCGATCGGTCCTGGGGCCGGCTCGCCGAGGGTCGGGCCGGCGCCCGCGAGGCGGGGCTCCCGGCCCCGGGGCAGCACGGCCGGCTCGGACGGGGCGGACGTCGGGGTCCCCGGCAGCAAACCTCCGCTGCGCGCGTCGGCCGAGACGGCCCGGTCGTGGGCGTCGGAGCCTTCCGGCGCGGAGCCGACGACCTCGGGCGGTCGCTCGTGGTGGCCCTCGAGCGCCCGGGCGAGCCAGAGCCTCTCGAGGAGGCCCGGAACGTCGAAGAGCCCCTCGGACTCGGGGGGATCGGGCGAGAGGTGCTCGGGAAGCGGCACGACGAACCCGACGGACCGTGAGCTCTGTGGCACGTCGCTGGGGATGATCCAGAGCGGGGGCGGCGGCTCAGGAGAGGCGAGAGGGGCCGGCCGGGGGTCGAACCCCCTCTCCTCCGGCGTCACCCCGGGATAGGCCGAGGCCTCCCTCGATCCGGGCCGCCCCTTGAGCGGTTCCACGCGGACGGCCATCGCCACCTTCTGCTAAGGGGCCTCATCGGGCTGAGATATAATGGGTGGAGTGGAAAGGAAGGATGCCTCCCGCGCGGGCGAGCGGGCGGGAACGGAGGGCGTGCGCCGGCTCAGGCGGAACCTACCGCGAACGCGATCCCGGCCAGGTGCTCTCCGAACTGGCGGCAGCGGGCGACCTCGCTCTCCGGGAGCTCACCGTTCGTCCGGTTGACGACGACCGAGATCCCCGGGGAGGCCAAGTGGAGGGCCGGGTCGGCGTCCTGGAGCGACTCCCTGAGCTTCCGCGCTCCGGCCCCGTGACGCGACGTCGTCCCTGCGTCGAAGACCGACACCGTCTTCCGGTCCAGCGCGCCGGCGGCCAGGACGGCGGCGAGCTCGTGGACCTCGCGGGCCGCTTCGCGCGCGGAGGCCGGCGACCCCAGGACCACGATCCCGGACGCCTCGACCTTCTCCGGGGAGAGCTCCTCCAGGCTCGAGACCATCGTCACGACACGGGCGCCTCGAGAGATGCCTAGGGCGATCTCCTCCGCGGCGAGGCGGGTCTCGCGATGAGAGCTGTTGAAGACCACGAGGGCCCTGGCCATGACCGGCGGACGCGCGGATCCTCCCGCCCCCGCACCCGCCTGGAGGATTTGGGTCGCAGGTCAACACCGCTTGACGGAGCGACCCGGGGAGTGCTCCGTCCGCAGGGAGATTGGGGGAACCCCGAAACGCCTCGGCTCCCCCCGTCCCTCCCTGGGCAGGCCTGCTGATCAGGGCGGTCGGCCGCGCCCTCACCACGGTCGGGGGACGGCGACCGGGCCGACCCCCGCCGTCTCACCTTTCCGAAGGAGTTGGTGGGGTTTCCCACCCTCCGATGCCGAATCCGTTCAGGACCCTGGGGATCCCAGGGTCGAGGAGAACGAGTGCCCCGGGTCCCGCTGAGGTCGCAGCCTCGCCGCGTCCGAGCCGATATCTACTCAGGAAGCTACGGAAACCCGCTTGGCCGTGACCGCCTCGCCGTCCCCACGGGCGCCTACGGGCGACTCGGCGGCCTCGGACGGGAGCCCCTCCTCGGCGAAATCCAGGGCCAAGCCGACCCGGTACTCGCTGACGTTCTTCGTGTTCACGATGATCACCATCGCGACGGTGATCAGCATCCGGAACTTCCCCACGATGGCCCTCGTCGGCTGGGGAGGGATCACCTTCAACGTTCTGGCCGTCGTGATGTATCTCATCCCCGCCGCCTTCGTGGCGGCGGAGCTCGCGACCGGCTGGCCCGAAGAGGGCGGGATCTACCCCTGGGCGAAGCATGCCTTCGGGGAGCACTGGGGGTTCACCGCGGTCTGGCTCCAGTGGTTCCAGCTGACGATCGGGTTCATCGGGATCCTCGCCTTCATCGGCGGAACCTTCGGCTACCTCTTCGATCACGCGCTCGCCAACAACAAGTGGTGGGTTTTCCTCGTCATCGTGGTGGTGTGGTGGGCCGCGACCCTCGTCAACCTTCGCGGGATCAAGGCCTACGCCCGGTACACGACGAGCCTCACGATCGTGGGGGTGCTCGTGCCGATGGCGATCCTGATCGGGGGAGGCCTGTGGTGGGTCGGAAGCGGGCATCACCCGCTCATCCCCGTGGCTCCGTCGCTCGGGTCCTTGGTCCCGAACCTCTCCGGCGTGAACCAGCTCGTGCTGCTCGTGACCTTCGTGTTCTTCTGGCTCGGGATCGAGGTGTCGGCGGCCCACGTGAACGACCTGAAGAACCCGGGTCGCAACTACCCTCTGACCATCCTGGTGATCGCCCTGTTCGGAGTGGTCACGATCGTTCTCGGGGGACTCGTGGTCGCCTGGACCGTTCCCGTGGGGAGCCTCAGTCTAATCGCGGGGATCCAGCAGACCTACGCGACGATCTTCGGGCCGAGCCTCGCGTGGTTCGTCACGGTCTTGGGCGTCCTCGTGATCATCGGCGCGGTCGCGGAAGTGATGGCCTGGGTCTACGGGCCGATCCGCGGCCTCTCCGTGGCCGCCCGAGCGGGGGATCTGCCGCCCGTTCTGCAGAAGGTCAACTCCAACGGCATTCCGGTCGCGCTCATGATCCTGCAAGGGGTCATCGTGACGGTCTGGGGCCTGGTGTTCGTCGCCCTTCCGGGCAACGTCAACTCGGCGTTCTGGGAGCTGTTCGCGCTGGCGACGACCGTCTACCTGGTGATGTACTTCATCATGTACGCGGCCGCGATCAAGCTGCGATACTCGGAACCCAACACTCCACGAAAGTTCCGCGTTCCGGGCGGCAAGCTGGGAATGTGGATCATGGCCGGCTGGGGGATCGCGGCCATGGGGTTCGTGTTCGTGATCGCCATGGTGCCTCCGAGCCAGATCCCCGAGGGCACGCCCCTCACGTACGAGGTCTTCCTGGTCCTGGGGACCGCCATCGTGGTCGCGGTACCGTTCATTATCTACTGGCTCCGCAAGCCCCACTGGATCCCAAAGGCTCCCTCCGGCGGCGCACCGACCCCCGTGACCCCTCGTACCAAGCCGCACGACGATCCTCCGGTGGAGGCGGCCTGATGCCGACCGCGGGTCGTGGGAGGGGAACGCCCGCCGAGATCCCCCGACCCACGGTCGAGGCCCTCTTTCTCGGTCCCAAATCGGAGAACCGGGACATTTTCACCTCCCTGCTCGACTTCCTCATGGACGAGCATCTCCACTGGCGACGGGACTTCCACCCGACGGATGCTGCGGTGGTCTCTCCCTCGGAGATGCGGGCCGATTCGTTCCTGGCGACCACCGACCGCATGAGGGCCGTCCTCCTGGAGCTGTCGTCTCGCCTCAAGGAGACCTCCACCCCGTGGTTCTCCACGCGGTATCTCGGGCACATGAACTCGGACACCCTGATGGTGTCGAACCTGGCCTACATGGCGTCCATCCTCTACAACCCGAACAACGTCGCGTACGAGTCCTCCATCGCGACCTCCCGCATGGAGGTCGAGTGCGGCGCGGATTTTGCCGCGCTCATGGGATACGATCCGGCCACCTCATGGGGACACGTCACCGCGGACGGCACCATCGCCAACTACGAGGGTCTGTGGCTCGCGCGGAACCTCAAGTCGTTCCCGCTCGCCGTGAAAGAGGCGAGCCCCGGTCTCGTACGGGGAAGGACGGGATGGGATCTGCTCAACCTCCCGTCGTCCGAGGTGCTCGACCTCCTGGACGCGACGAAGAAGAACCGCTCCTTCGCGAGGTCGTTGAAGGCCTCCGTCCGGGGCACGGGAGCCGGTGGCGGGAGGACCGGGAAAGTGCTGGTCCCTTCGAGCCGACACTACTCCTGGGAGAAGGCGGTCGACATCCTCGGGATCGGGGTTGACCAGCTCGTGAGCATCCCGGTGACCGACAAGTTCCGTATCGACCTCGGTCGCCTCCGGGCGGTCCTGGACGACTGCGCGCGACAGCATACCCCCGTCCTCGCCGTCGTGGGGGTGGTCGGGACCACCGAGGAAGGGGCGATCGATGATGTCGGCGGGATCGTCCGCTTGCGTCGCGAGTTCCAGCGCCGCGGATTATCGTTCTACTTCCACGTGGATGCCGCCTACGGAGGGTACGGACGGAGCCTCTTCATCGACAGGAACGGACGGTTCCTGGGCTACAAGGAGCTTCAACGGACGCTCCAAGCGGAGGGTCTCACGAACTGGGGGCCCGGGATCCCGAGCCGGGACGTCTGGTCCGCCTACAAGGCGATCTCCTCCGCGGATTCGGTGACGATCGACCCGCACAAGATGGGCTACGTGCCCTACTCGGCCGGGGGGATCGCCGTCCGGGACCGACACATCCTTGGGCTCGTCTCCTATTCCGCGGCGTACGTCTTCGATGCCAAGACCCCGCTCGACGTGAACCTCGGGAGCGTCATCCTGGAGGGGTCCAAGTCGGGATCCTCCGTGGCGGCCGTGTGGGCCGCCCACCGTCTGCTGCCCCTCAACCTGGAGGGGTACGGCCAGATCATCTCGCGGAGCATCGAGGGAGCCTGCCACTTCGAGAAGACGCTCGAGACGGTCCGCGAGTTCGCCGTGGGGAGGAAGACGGTGGTCTGCCAGCCCCTCCTCTCCCAACCGGACTTCAACATCGTCTGCATGGCGTTCAACGTGAAGGGGAACCGCGATCTCGAGAAGATGAACCGGTTGAACGAGGCGATCTACCACGCCTCCTCCTTCGAGTCGGGTCCCCTCTACGGAGACAAGTGGATCACCTCCCACACGGAGCTGACGCGGGAGATCTACGGAGACGCCCCACGGAACTTCCTGGCCCGACTGGGCATCTCCCCCCGGGACTGGGATCGGGTGGGAACGGTCTACGTGCTCCGCAGCTGCGTGATGCACCCGTGGATCGCCAAGCACAGCACGTATCCGGAACGGTGGCAGTCCTACCTCGAGATCATGAAGGCCCAGATCGCCCGGATCGTCTCTGCCTGACCGACCGAGCGGCCGGAGCCGGTCTGCGGACCCCCCGGGGGTTCGAACGTCGTGAAAGGCGACCCGCGGAGGACGCTCACGGTGGCCACCTGCGCGGGGGTGCTCAGCCCCCCCTCACGTCAGCGTGACCGCGACCCCGGCGGGTTCCGCGGGCGCCCGCCGCCCCCCGGGGGAGTGGGCGTCCGATAGCATCTCCAATACAGGAACGCGACGGCGAACGCCAGGACGATCCCGAACAGGATGCCGGCGTTCGGCAGCCCGATCCGGTCCGCCGTCTCGGCCACGCCGATGGTGGGGACCGCGAGGGCGAGATAACCACCGAGGTAGAACCCCGCGAGGATCTCCCCCCGCTCGTCCTCGGGTGCGATGCGGTCGCTCAGCGTCACGCTGCCCATGAACGTGAGGCCCACGGACCCGCCCAGGACCGCCGTCACCACGACGAGGAGCATCCACGACGCCAGCGGCAGCACCACGACCAGAGCCACGAGGGCACCGAGCAGGAGCGGGAACCCGACCAGGAGCGCGCGCCGATCGTGGATCTGCGAGGTCGCCAGCTGCGCGAGAGCGGCCGTTCCGAACATCAGGGCGACGACGGCCCCAGCCACCAAGGGACTCGAGAAGCCGAGCTCGGTCCGGACGTACGACGGGACGAGGGCAGCGAACAGACCGTAGATGGAATAGCACGCGGCGATCCCTCCGACCGACACCCAGAACGGGCGACGCACCGGCGCGGGCACCGAGATACGCTGGATCCGGATCGGCAGCTTCGAGCTGAGGGCCGAGGCGGTCTCCGGGGTGACGGAGATGGCCAGAAGCCCCACCCCGCTCGCGACCACCGGCAGCAGGTAGACGAGCTGCGTGGAGTGCGCGGCGTAGCTCACGAGGAACCCGCTCAGGACCACTCCGACGGCAAACGCTCCAAAATTGGCCGCGACGGCGACGCGCGCGACGTGATGCTGGTCGTGGTTCGGCTCGAGGTCGCTCATGGCGGCCGTCGCGACGCTCGTGGTCGCCCCGACCGCTAGTCCTGAGATGAATCGACCCGCCGCCAGCCAGAGGACGTTAGGGGCGAACGCGAAGACGACGGCCCCGAGAGCCGTGAACGCCATCCCGAGGTAGAGCAGGTTCTTCCGACCGACCTGCTCGGCCCGCGGCGCCACGAAGAAGAGCGTCAGGAAGACACCCGGAGTGTACGCCGCGAACATCAGTCCCAGCACGCCCGAGGAGAACTGGAAGTGTTGCTCGTAGAGGGGATAGATCGGCGTGGGGATCGCCGCGCCGAAGGCGGTGACGGCCAGGACGTAGGCCGTCCATCGGAACGCCCCACGCGGGCCGTGGAGCATCAGGGCGGCAAGTCCAGACGAGACAGGTCGAGCGCTCGCGTCGCTCATGGTGATCTGTCTGGGGCGCGGGTCCACGGGCGTGGGTGCACGAACGTCACGGTCCGAATCCCGGGGATATCCCGGGTCCTGAAAAGGAACCCATGACCTACGTTTCTGTCCCCCGCCCTGTCGAGAGGCGTAGGTGCTCAGGTGGGACGCTTCGGTCCACGTGCGTCGGGACCGCTTGAGCCCTGGATCGTCGATACGGGGACGCCCCCCTCCGCCACCGTGGTCCGAAACCGGTCCTGCCGCGTCAGGTTTGGGTCGATCGTCGGCCCGGGCGTGCCAAACGACGGGGCGAGTCCGCCACCCGTGCAGGCGATCGTCGAACGCGCGCGCTGTTCAAGAAGCCCGCTGCGGATCGTTCGTCCCGGTCGATCCTCAGGCCCTCGGTCGGACCCGTGGGACTCCCTAGGCACAACGTGGACACGAGTCCGCGGACCCCATCTCCGGCCTGAGGGTTGCCCGTTCGTGCAAAGGAGCGCCAAAGTGAACGGTGCCTCCCGACCGGTGCCAGGTTGCTGCGCGGTTTCGACCGACTAGACCGGGCCATTCTCGAGGAGATGGGGTCGTTCCTATGGGAGTGTTGGAACCCTCCGGGGAGGTGTCGGAGGGGAACATGACCGGCCGGTTCAAATCCCCCACCGCGGGGGGATTTCTCGTCGCTCCTCCCTGAGGTTCTTGCCGGTCCGTCCCGTCGAGCGCACACGATTGGCGGCCATCTCTTGACCGACGCCCCTGAGTCACCGACGGCGCCGTGCAGGGAGGGCTACCTTCGAGGCCGCCGTCCGCCGGAACCAAGAGCTAAGTAACGCGAGTCCGGTTCGCCTTCGGAGTTCGTATGTCGGCCACCGCTCGAACAACGCCAAAGAACCGTCCGCGAGGCGAATCGAGGAGCGTCGGGCCCTCAGGCAAGGTCTACGCTCCGCCGGGGCAAGCCGGAAGCATCGTTGAGGTCAAGGCCCAGTATGGGAACTACATCGGAGGCAAGTGGGTTCCCCCGGTCAAAGGCGAGTACATGGTGAATCTCTCGCCGGTCACGGGGAAGCCGATCTGTAAAGTTCCGAAGTCGACCCCGGAAGACATCGAGCTCGCGCTCGACGCAGCCCATGCGGCCAAGACGGCCTGGGGGGAGGCCTCGCTGGCGCAGCGGGCGAGAGTCCTCAACAAGATTGCGGACGCGATTGAATCGAACCTGGAGATGCTTGCCGTGACGGAAACTTGGCAGAACGGCAAGCCGGTCCGGGAAACCCTCGGAGCTGACATCCCGTTGTGCGTGGACCACTTCCGCTACTTCGCGGGGGCGACCCGGACCCTCGAGGGGACGATTACCGAGATCGACAAGGATACGGTGGCGTACCACTTTCACGAGCCGCTCGGCGTGGTCGGCCAGATTGTCCCGTTCAACTTTCCGCTCCTGATGGCCGCGTGGAAGATCGCGCCGGCGCTGGCGGCCGGCAACTGCACGGTGGTCAAGCCGGCCTCGACGACCCCTTGGTCCATCCTCAAGCTGGCCGAAGCGATCGGCCCCTCGATTCCCCCGGGCGTGCTGAACATCGTGACCGGCCCGGGCGGAGAGATCGGCAAAGCGCTCGCCACGAACCCGCGCATCTCGAAGATCGCGTTCACGGGCGAGACCGTTACCGGGCGCCTGATCATGCAGTACGCGGCGCAGAACATCATCCCATCCACCGTGGAGCTCGGCGGGAAGTCCCCGAACATCTTCTTCGAGGATGTGATGGACCGCGACGACCCGTTCCTATCGAAGGCCGTCGAGGGCCTCGTCCTCTACGCCTTCAACAAGGGCGAGGTCTGCACGTGCCCGTCCCGGGCCCTCATCCAGGAGTCGATCTACGACAAGTTCATCGTTCGATGCCTCGATCGGATCCGTCGGATCAAGCAAGCGAACCCGCTCGACACGACGACGCAGCTGGGGCCCCAGAACTCGCAGCAGCAGCTCGACAAGATCATCTCCTATGTCGACATCGGCAGGCAGGAGGGCGCCCAGCTCCTGATCGGTGGGCACCGGAAGGCGATGGAGGGCGACTTCGCCGGCGGCTACTACTTCGAACCGACGGTGTTCAAGGGGGATAACAAGATGCGGATCTTCCAGGAGGAGATCTTCGGACCGGTGCTCGCGGTCACGACGTTCAAGGACGAAGCCGATGCCATCCGGATCGCGAACGACACCCTGTACGGCCTCGGCGCCGGCGTCTGGACCCGCGACGGGAGCCGCGCGTACCGGGTCGGCCGGGCGATCAAGGCCGGGCGGGTGTGGACGAACTGCTACCATGTCTATCCGGCGGGTGCGGCGTTCGGCGGGTACAAGATCTCGGGTGTCGGCCGCGAGAACCACCGGATGATGCTCGAGCATTACACCGAGACGAAGAACCTCCTGGTCAGCTACAACCCTCAGCCGGTTGGCCTGTTCTAGGAATGCCGAGAGCAACCCCTTCCTCCCCCGTCGCGGAGCGGATCGACCGCGTGCGGGGGTCACCCGAAGCCGTCGCCGCCATCCAGCGGCTCCAGAAGGAGCGAGGCGCGATCCTCTTCGTTCAGTCCGGTGGCTGCTGTGACGGAAGCATGCCGATGTGCTTTCCCATGGGCGAGTTCATCCTCGGGGACCTCGACCTCGAGCTGGGAAGCGTGGCGGGGGCCCCGGTCTACATCGACCGTCGGCAGTTCGACGTTTGGAAGGATAGCCAGATCCTCCTGGACGTCGCGGACGGCGACCCTGAGGGGTTCTCCCTCGGCGCCGGCCCGGGCCGACACTTCGTCACCCGCTCGCACATCTGTGCGCCGGGGACCCTTCGACTGCCGACCGCGCCGAAACCGAGCGCGATGTCGGGTCCCTAGGGAACCCGAACGGGCACTCCGTCGACACAACGGCGGCGGCTCCAAATCCCCCCCGGCGCGCTGCACGAGGCAACCTTCCTCGGGATGGATCGAAGGTCAGAGTGTCGGAGGGGGGATTTGAACCCCCGACCCCAGGATCTCTCCCGGCGCCCGCCTCGGGCGCCGCTATGAGTCCCGTGCTCTGCCAGGCTGAGCCACTCCGACGGTGAGCGGGCCGCCCATCCGG
>Ga0326728_10021453_pt1 | contig 12141 bp, 10 predicted proteins | sample MB3enrmetagenome_FD_207602 | JGI IMG/M metagenome (GOLD analysis project Ga0326728, IMG submission 207602) | Lab enriched peat soil microbial communities from McLean, Ithaca, NY, United States - MB31MN | ecosystem: Environmental > Terrestrial > Soil > Wetlands > Peat | place: USA: New York...
CAACGTCTCCACGTGGTCCAAAAACAACGGGGAAGCGAGCAGCATTTGCGACAGACGGCGGGCATCCTCATGACGCCCGGAGATGAATAGAATCCGGGACCTCATTATTTGCGCGCTCCTTATCTCTCAGACTTTCTTAATTATAGACCCGAAAATAAGAAAGGACAATGACAGTTTTCGAAAGACCTCGTGAAGCCCGCGGTAGCTACCGTTGCAGGCCGCCGTTCTCCGGGACGCCCGGTTCGTCCAGCAATTGGGTGGAAGAGGCCGGCCCGAGAGTCTTCCAGTCCCGTAGCGCCCAAACCACCTTCTTGCCGGGTGTCACCTCGATCAACTGCACGGCTGTGGGCCAGTCTTCGATGGGGAGGCTTCCGGCCCAATTGTCGATCAAAGTGTTGCCGTTGGCCAGCCGGTCCACTTCCTGGACGGTATAGAGCGGTATCCCGGGCAGGTCGTTCTTGTTCATCTCCCATACCGTTTCGCCCTTGGGGTTGACCTCGCGAACATAGCCCTTTTCGTTTCCGCCGATCAGCGTGTTCCCGTTCTTCAACCGGACAGCCGCCCACGCCGAGGGCGCCGCCACCGACCAGATTTCCTTTCCGTCCGCGGAGTACTCGACTACCTTGCCAAGATCCATGTGCGCCACCAGGAATGTCCCGGCCCGGCCCGAAGCGCTAGCGTGCTGGAACAGAGACCCGCCAGATGGTACGATCTGAGCTACGGAGCTACTAGACGATGAGATTTGTACGAATTACGGTATTCGTTCTCCTGATGGTCTCGGCCCTGTCAGCGGCCAAGACGCTCGACATGTATGTCATCGATGTGGAAGGATCGAAGGCGGAGCTGCTGGTTTCGCCCACCGGTCAGAGTATGCTGATCGACGCTAGTATTCCAAGTACCGCGACGAACCACCGCGATCTGGACCGCATCCTGGAAGCCTGTAAGGCCGCCGGCGTTAAGAAAATCGACTATATGGTGGTGTCGCACTACGATGGCGACCACGTGGGCGGCGTCCCCGGGCTGGCGGCGCGCATGCCCATCGTAACCTTCGTGGACCACGGCGAGAACGTGCAATTGAACGATTTCACGATCAAGAGCGTGAAGGCGTATATGGACGTCGTGGCCAAGGGAAAACACATGGTGGTGAAGGCCGGCGACAGAATTCCCATCAAGGGTTTCGACGCGCTGGTGGCGATGGCGGCGGGCAAGGCGATCACCGCGCCGCTGAAGGGCGCGGGCCAACCGAATCCCGCGTGCGATACGACTCCCCGCAAGGTCTGGGGGCCGGATGCGCGGGGCATCGTGGACAACCAGGACACCAACGAGAACTCCCAGGCGATTACGCTTCTGGTGACGTTTGGCAAGTTCCGTATGCTGGACCCGGCCGATCTGACCTGGAACAAGGATCGCGAGCTGTTTTGCCCGGTCAATCGCGTCGGCACCGTGGACCTCTACATAACCGCCAATCACGGCACCGACAACGCCAACTCGCCGGTAATGGTGCACGCGCTTCAACCGCGGGTGGTGATCGCGGACAATGGACCGAGAAAGGGCGCCTCGGCGGAGGTGTTCCAGACGGTCGAATCATCGCCTGGGCTGGAGGATTACTGGCAGGCGCACTACTTGATTGCGGGCGGAGAAAAGAACAACGTCAAACCGGACTACATCGCCAACATCGAGGGCAGCCCGGACGGCAAGTGGATCAAAGTGTCCGCTGAGCGGGATGGCACGTTTACCGTCACCAATACGCGCAACAACTTCAGCAAGACCTATAAGCCGCGGAAGTAGGGTTGAACTATTTGGCCGGGGCGGCGGCGGGAGGCCGTCTGTCGGTTCGGCGGCCCTTCGGGCCGATCCAGGACCCGTCCTCCAGGTCGAGCGGCTCCATCCAGGCCAACTGCCGATCGACATCGCTGGCCAACTGGTATTTCTTCTGTACCGAGGCAATCTGCGGGCCGCGGATGTCGATCTTCGCGAGATCGTAATTGCCCAGGCCAACCTGCGCGCAGTACCGGAGATAGCCGACCCACTTCGGATCGACCCCCATGCACTCCACGCCCACCCGATCGGCGGCGATGAAATCCGTGGAGGCGATGGCCAGTCTGGAAGCCACCGGCGTGCCCTGGGACGGTCCGTTGCCCTCCATTCCTTCGTGGGCGTCAATCACCGCGAGGCTCCAGTAGGGCTGCATGGCCTGCGCCGTGACCAGCATGTTGTAGTGGATCAAGTGAAACCCGGCGTGATAGTAGGCCTTTTCCGTGCGCGCGGGCGCGCCCAGAACCATATTCTTCACCGACATGGTGGCCACCGCGTAGTTGTGCGATTTCAGCATCGCCGTTCCGATGATGTAGGCGTCCGGGTCGAACAGGGCGGCCGCCAGGCGGACCGGAACGACGTGCTCGTCCTGGTCGAGTAGCGGCTGAGCGAACCACTTGTTCTGATCCGTGAAATCGGCCAGTTCGAGACCGCGGAACGTGTGGTACTCCTTGATCACGTCCGGGTATTGCAGACCCTGAAACGCCTTGAACCCGCCGCCCAAGGTTTCGCCGATGGTGACCTGTCCCTTGAAGCGCGGCGCCAGGTAGTCCAGGATTCCGCGGAGCGCATCGGCGTGCGTGCAGGCCAGTTGGTTGCTGGGGTTCACGTCGTTCGGCTTGATCAGGACGCGCTGCTTGGTTTTCAGCTTGGGGAGGATCTGGTCGTCAATGGCAACGAGAGCGTTGTAGACGGTCTTGCGGCGATCCTCGCCGGCCACCAGCGCCACCGTCGACCGGGGTTTGAATTCCTTGACGGGAACTCCCGCCACGGGAATCGCCTCCGACTGGCCACGCAGCTCGGCGGCTGTAACCAGCGCTCCCACGCCGGTGGTGAGAAAATTCCTGCGGGTGAAAAAGAGTCGCACAATCATTACTCCTTGCTGTATACAGTAACAATTTTCTGCAACCGAAGAACCGCTCTCTAAGAAGCCGTAACGGGCAAGCACGCCCCACCTTAGATCCTGCCGAACTTCGCCACAGCCTCCTTGATGGAGCGGAACTTCTCGATGAAGGGGATCATGGTGTGCTCCGTGTTGTCCAGGTCCTGAGCTTTCTTGAGGACCTCGGCGGCGTGTGCGCGCGGCACCACGGCCACGCCATCTTCGTCGGCCGTGACGATGTCGCCCGCACTCACCCGCACGCCGGCGCAAGTCACCGGGACGTTGGCGCCGGCGAAACGGTAGTGGTTGATGGTGGTGGAAGGGACCACCCCGCGGCTGAAAACCGGGAATTGCAGCTTGCCGATTTGCGGCGTGTCGCGGATGGAGCCATCCACCACGGCCGCGGTCAGGCCGCGATACTTCATGGCGGTGGTCATCAGGCCGCCAATCGCTCCGTAATCCAGCCCGTCCTGGAGCACCATGACGTAGACCGAGCCGGGCGGCGCGGCGTCGATGGCGTCCAGCATTCCCTGGGAAGCCGCCGAACCCTCTTTGTGCTCCTCCTTCTTCATGAGGACGGTTACGGCGGGACCCGCGAACTTGGTCTTGAACAGCGGCCGCATGTCGTGCGACATGTAGGCGCGCTGCCCGTACAGTTGCTCCATGGCATCCGCCACGGAGGCCACTTCCACCATGCGATAGCCCTCGATGAGAGGATCGCCGGAAGGTTGTTGTGCCATAACCCAACCGGCGAGAACCAGTACAGGGAGGCCTGCCAGATAGACTTTTCGACTCATTTCAGATCCTTTCCGCGGGCGCCGCCACGGGTTCCCGAAGCAGGGTCCGCTCGGGATTCACCCCCAGCCAGACGAGAGATCCCATCACGCCCAGGCCCGCGGCCACCAGGAACGCCGCCGGCCAGCCAAAGTGCTTGGCCATCAACGGAGTGAGAGAAGGGGCCACCACACCGCCAAATTGTCCGAGCATATTCATCACGCCGGAAACGGTTCCGGCGGAAGGTCCGGCGATGTCGGCGGTCACCGACCAGAAGGTACTTTGGGAAAGATACAAGGCGCCGGCGCCCGCGGCGAGTACGATGCTGGCCAGCCGCGCTTCGTCCACCAGCGTCCCCAGCGCGATGAACAGGGCCGACAGTCCGATGCAGACCACGGCGATCCCGCAGCGGCCGATGCGTTTCCCATAGTGCTTGGTCAGGATGTCGCTGATCCAGCCGCCGAGCGGTGAGCAAGTGGCCATCAACAAAAACGGAAGCATCCCGAAGAAGGCGCTCGACTTGAGGTCCAGGTGGCGCACCGTGCTCAGGTAAATGAAAAACCAGGTGAAGAAGATGTTGGCGGCGTAGCAAAAAGAGAAATAACTCAACGAAACCAACAGAACCTCTTTGCTGCCCAGAATCGTCTTCCATGGGAGGGCCTGGGCGGAGGCTCCCGCCGGCACGCGCGGCAATCCGGTCCGGATGTGTTCCGCCTCGCCCGGGGTCATCCAGGCATGTTGCTCGGGCCGGTCCCGCGCCACCAGGTACCAGACCAGCCCAGCCGCCAGCCCCAACGCCGCGCAGACCCAGAAGGACCAGCGCCAGCCGCCGTGCAGCAAAAGATAGGTGATGAGGGGCGGCGCAATTCCGGCGCCCACGCCCACCCCGGCGAAGATCCAACCGCTGGCCAAGCCGCGTTCCGCGGAGGGGATCCAGCCTGCCACCAGCCGGTTGGCGGAGGGATAAATCGAGGCGACGCCCATTCCCAAACCAAAGCGCAGTGCCAGCAGAATGGCCAGCGAGGCGGCGATGCCCGAGGGCGCCATGGCCGTCAGGCCGAGGAACACGGCCCACCAGATGGTGGCCAGCGCGAGTACCCTGCGCGGCCCAAAACGGTCGGCCAGGCGGCCGGTGGGCGCTTGGAACAGGGCATAGCCCAGGGTGAAGACGCTGAAGACCCAGCCGAGCTGGATGGGGCTCAGATGGAACTCCTGCATGATGGAGCTGCCGGCAACCGACATGTTGACGCGGTTCAGGTACCCGAGGGCGCTGAGCACAAATAGCCATGCGATCAGAACCCAGCGGGTCCGGCCGTGCGCGAGATTAGTCATGGACTTCATATAATAACGCGCGTCGCAAGACCGTTCTCATTGCTTGATCACCGTGCCGTCCCTGCGCCGGACCTCTCCCCAGCCGCCATTCAGGTTGTTTCGCCCCGCGGTGAATGGAAACTTGGATGCCGCCTTTTCATCCACCTCGATGCCCCATCCGGGCTTCTCGCTCACCCACAGGTAGCCGTCCTTCATGACCGGGCAGCCCTGGAAGATCTCCTGCGTGTGGTCGTTGAACGGCGAGTACTCCTGGATGCCGAAGTTGTAGCAGGTCACGTCCAGCGTGACGTTGGCCATGTGGCCCACCGGAGAGACGTCGCCCGGACCATGCCACGCGGTCTTGACGCCGAACGTCTCGGCCAGCACCGCGATTTTGCGGGCCGGCGTGAATCCGCCCGTCTGGGAAAGGTGCACGCGGATGTAGTCGATGAGGCGTTCCGAAATCAACGGAACCCACTCATGCGGGCTGTTGAAGAGTTCGCCCATGGCGATGGGTGTGGCGCAATTCTGGCGGATCTGCCGGAAGTAGCCGAGGTCCTCCGGCGAGAGCGGATCCTCGATGAAGAACAACTTGTACTTCTCGGCGTCCTTGCAGAACTGAACGGCCTGGTTGGGCGACACACGTTCATGCATGTCGTGAAGCAGTTCCACCTCTTCGCCCAGATCCTGCCGGCACACCTCCAGAAGTTTCAGCGCGCGGCGGAGGTAGACCGCCGGTTCGAAGACCGGTTGATTGTGGAGCGCCTTCACCGCCGCCGCGCCGCCGGGCCCGGCGCCGTAGCCGGCCATTCCGGGAACGCCCACCTGGACGCGAATATTGCGAAACCCCTGCGCCAGATAGCGTTTCGCCGCCGCCACCACGTCCTTGTATTCGGGGCCATCCGCATGGGCGTAGGTGTCGGCGGCCTCCCGGCACTTGCCTCCCACCAACTGATAGACCGGCATACCCGCCTGGCGGCCCTTGATATCCCAAAGCGCCATGTCGATGCCGCTGATGGCGTTGTTCAGCACCGGACCGTTCTTCCAGTACGAGCTGTCATAGCAGGATTGCCAGATATCTTCGATCCGATCCGTGGTCTTGCCGAGCAGGAACGGCTTCAGGTATTTCTCCACCGCGGGTTTGACCAAGTCGGCCCGCTGCGTGAATGTGGCGCAGCCGTATCCGTAAAGGCCGTCCTGGTCGGTAGTGATCTTGACTACCGTGAGCCGGACACCGGCGGGTTGGGACTCAATCACGCCGATGTCTTTGATGCGCGGCGCGCTGATGCCGCGCGTGGCGCGGGCCGCAGCCTCTTGCGCCTGTTGTTCGCGAGGGCCGGCCAGGCCCAGCAGCCCGGCAGCGCCGATGGATTGGAGCAGATTGCGACGTGGGAGGTTCATTGCCTTCTCCTTCGATCACTGCACTCAGGCAAGAAATGACGAAACGAAGCCAATTTCGAGTTAATTCCAATTGAATCAGAAGATTGGCGTACGGCGAGCGGTGGTGTGGCCGCAACCGGCGCAGGCCGGCGCCGGCTGGCGGACGGGGCTGGGCAGCGGCGGCAACGGGAAATGACGAAACGAAGCCAATCCGGGGTCGACCTGCGGCAGTCAGGGCCTGCGGAGAAACAAAGCCACTCCGGTCGCAGGGCAGGGTTGAAACGGGGTCGGGGTAGCGGAACAAAGCCAATCGGGAGAGAATGGCGAAACGAAGCCAATTCCAGTTCCGAAACGGCGTGCCAAGGGGTATCTTTCACCACCTACAGTGTAGCGCGGGGCGGATGGGGATTTCGATCAAGTTGTTGATTCTATATGGGAAATGGGCTGTCAACGCAAAAAGGGAGTGTTGGGCTTTGCTGGGAAGGAAGGGCGATGAGCAGGGCTGGCGGTCGTATTCCTGGCGGCGCGTGCGTAAAATCGGGCGCATCCGGGCTCCAGCGGACTGGACGGAGGGGAAAGGGCAATCGGTTTGCCGGGGCGGGGTCGCTGGGAACGGGCAGTTCCATGAGACGGGGACGCTCATATGGAAGACGGATCTCCGGACGCGGGGCGTTTGTGGGGGGTAATCCCCCTGGCGTGTGGGACGCGCCAAACGGAGGCGCGTGCGCAAGCCACTTGCCACGGATTTCGCACTATCAGCCCGCGCGCCGAGCCTGGTTTCGTTTGCAGCCTGCGGGGTGATGACGTGTGTGACCGAGAGGCGCACCCTTGAGGCTGGGCGGCGGCGCCCGTTGCGACAGGCGAGCGATTCGGCCCGCGTTGAATCTGCCCTCTGCGTTCGTTTTTCGGAGGGTGTTCCCCACGGATCTCTCATCTGGCCTCGCGGAATCTGAGGTCTTTGCAAACAACAATGCCCGTTTGTGTTTTAATGGATCTTGTCTTCATGCCCGCAAGTTTGTACGCTTGCGGCTCTACATGCGTAACCGTGTGGTCTGGTGAGCGCCTGGACGTGTGGTAACGTAAACGTGTATCATGTTCACTTGGTACGGAGGTTTTGGTATTCACTAGGCGCGAAACAAGGAGCTTTCAATCGTGGCCAGACAACGCAAATCTGCGGGAGACATCAGCCCCCCAATACTCTTGACGGCTCGCAGTCCCATGAGGCGATCGGAGCCGACCTCAGACGAGGCCAATCAGGCGGCCGCCGTGGTCGCCACTCAGGTGAAGCAGGGGGAAGGGGGAAAGAGGCGCAAGACAGGGAAGCGCAGCGACCCTGCCTTTCGTCCGACGACATTCTTTGTTCGCAAGGAGACCAAGCGGAAAGCGTCCCGGCTGTTGGAAGATCAGGAGGCCGGTAAAGACCTTTCGGACCTTGCTGAGGAGCTGCTAGCGAAATGGGTCGCAGAACATTCCAATGCTTAAACGTTCAAGCCCTCGCACTTCTAAACGTGCAATGCCCACGGCAGGATCATTATGGCGGACTGTGCTAAGCTTGAGGCGAAGAAAAGGCGAATTGAGGCTGGTACATGATTGAGACAGTTGAGCAGAAGGTCGCCGAGTTCGGCGACCTGGCCTCACCTGGCTCCTGGTTCTTGTCGAAAGAGGCAGACGTCGAGGAACATCCCGCATTGCTGCCGTATTCCCATTATCTACGGCAGGCATGGGAAGAGCTGAAATTGCGTGGGGTTTTGTGCGTGGATGGCCGTCCTACTGTTTACCTGTGTGCTGACGTCCACTTCACCGCAGAGGCAAAGCGGAAGCACCACAGTTTTGTCTGGAATCAGGGTTTGGTTCCATTGCTCATATTCCTCACTCCCAATCAGGTGGAGGTGCACAGCACTGTCAAGAAGCCCCAGAAAGAGCCGGATAAGGGGCTCTTCGAAGAGGATTTGCCAAGCCTGATTCCGAACCTCGGCAACATTGCGGAAACCCTCGAAGCAGCCAAGCTTGTACGTGCCATTGAGACCGGCAAATTTTTCCAGGACAACGCTCCGTTCTTTCCGGCGAGCGAGACGGTTGACCGCTGCCTTATCGAAAACCTCAAGTACACGGCGCGGAGGCTGACAAGCACTGGCCGTTGGAGCCTCTCACGCGCACATGCCCTGCTGGGACGCGCGCTGTTTATATCGTTTCTCCAGCAGCGCCAATTCATCAAGGCGGACTACTATCCAGACGGAACGAAAACCCTCCTCGATATTCTCAGCCGGCCGCGTGTCGAAGAGGTCAAGCGCCTTCTTTACCGAGAATTCTTTCAACGACTGAAGCGCGAGTTTAACGGCACAATGTTTGATGCCGCCCTTGCCGAAGAGGAGCGAAATATCAGCAAGGCCCATCTTGATATCCTCTATGACTTCCTCAGCGGGCACGACATGCAGTGGGGCCAGATGACGTTGGATTTCTGGGCGTATGATTTCCGCTTTATTCCTGTGGAGACCATCAGCGCCATATACGAGCAGTTCATGAAGGATGGCGACCTGAAGAAGAAACGCGAGGAGGGCGCCTACTACACCCCGCGGCATCTGGCGGAGACAACTCTGCATGTGGCGCTTGAGGGTCGCTACGGCACCGCAGAAAAATGCAAGGTGCTCGACCCGGCGTGCGGATCGGGCATTTTTCTTGTCGCGATGTTCAACCTGATCGCCGAGATGTGGCGCCGGGAAAATCGCAACAGCCGAAAGCAAACGAAGGCCCAAGCTTTGCTCGGAATTCTCCAGCGGCAAATAAGGGGCGTGGACGTTAATCCGGACGCCTGCCGTATAGCGACGTTCAGTCTGTACCTCGCTCTGTTTGAGAAGCTTCGGCCGATGGACATCGAAGAGTTCAAAGAAAAGGTAAGCCAATGTCCTTTTTTGCCGCCTTTGCTTTGGACCACTGAGGAACCGATCGAAACACCTGTCATAGTTCAGAGAGATTTTCTCAAAGACTCTCTGCCGCTCGGCGGCGACTTTGATTTCGTTATTGGCAATCCACCCTGGGACAGCCGCGGCGATAAGCAGATTGCCCTGCACTTTGCCAAGCGATCGCCGGAGTTTCTTCGGGATGGCGGCATAGGCTGTCTGTTATTGCCCTCAACCATCACCGTTAACCGCTACGGTACGCTCGATGGTGCTTGGTTCCGCGCAGTCACAGTGGAAAAGATCGTGCAGCTCGCGGATTTTCGGTTCGTGCTGTTCGAAGCCACACATCCTTGCTTTATCATTCGGTATGTTAAGGCTCCACCCACAGTGGAGCACGTCGTAACCTACGAGACCCCGAAGTTGAACCGGTTTGATCGTCGAAGCGGTGTTTTCGTTGTTGAGCCCGATGACCAGAAATTCGTATCTCAGCATGACATCCTTGAGGCATCGCTGAATGGTAGTTTGCAGGCAATCTGGAGCCGGAAATTCTGGGGCACGCCCCGAGATGAGACGTTCCTGAAGCGCTTAGATTTTTATCCCCGTTTATCGGATTACGTGGGCAAGGGAAAGAGATGGGGCGGGGGCGTTGGTTTTCAGCCGTTCTATCCAGGCGTCTCTTCCGGCGAACCAAAGCCGCTTAAGCCCTGGAAACTGACCGACAACTATGTGCCGAATGACAATGACTTCCTGCAGCTTGTTCTAAAGGAGGGTGATTTCACGACATTGAAGGCCGGCCTTGAGGCCTCTGTCATTTATCGCGAGGACAAGGCTATTCCTGCGGCACTGGACGGCTTGCGAAGGAAACCGGCGGATTCCGTATTTCAGGGGCCTATGGTTCTGTTCAGCGAAGGTTTCACAAAATTCGCTTTCTGCCGTGAGTGGGTTCTTTTCCAAAACTCTCTTCGTTCGATCACAGCTCAGGATGCTGACGACGCCGATCTCCTGCGCTTTTTGACCGCCGTCTTGGGCTCACGTTTGATGCAGTATGAGGCTTTCCATTCTGGTTCTAGCAACGGCATAGGCCGCGACAAATTACATCTATACGAGAGTCTTAGCCTGCCGTTTCTGATGCCCGACGATGAGTTGGCAACCCAACAAGCTGATGAAATAGTCCGCGATGCCTCCGCGATCATCAAGCGTGTCGAGCGCGCAGGCGCGGCTAGGAGAGCAGACGTCATCTGTTCTGCTTGGGAGGAGCTGCAGCCGCTAGTCGAGCGGTATTTTTCTGTGACAGATGCCGAGAAACTTCTCATCCACGATACGCTGACGATCTCGCAGCCGAGCATTCACCGTTCGAGCCTGGACGGTGATATTCCGTCGCTGGCATTTCCGGATTCGGAGAGCCGCAAAGGCTACGCGAATACACTGTGCGACGTACTCAACCGACGAGCGCGCAAGCAAGGCATTAAAATCAGCGCCGAGGCGATGGTATCCAAGGAGCTCAATCTGATCTTTTTCACACTGTTGTTTTCGGATGCTCGTAAACCCTACGCGGAGGTAGGTGGCGACGTAGAGCTCTGGAAGGCCCTCGATGAAGTGGCCACCGCGGCAAAGCGCAAACACGGATCATTCAGCTACCTACGCGGTTTCCGGTACTTCGAACCCGATCGCCTTCACCTGCTGAAACCCGCCACCATGCGTAACTGGTGCCGCACGGCTGCCCTCAATGACGCCGATGCGATCTTTGAACATTTGGTAACGCAAAGCGCATGAACGGCGGAGCATTCATCGGCGCTCTTGACCCGGAGTTCAACCCGTTTGATGGAGAATATCTAGCTGAGATTCTGGAGGTGACCGCCCGCGCCTGGGCTCGAATGCGGCCGCCAAAGCAAGATGACATCGAGGACAGGATAACGTTTCGTTTAGTCGGCCAGCTTGCAAACGCTCCGGAATTTGCGGAGATTCCGTACGATGTTATCCCTCAGTGGTGGATAGTCGGCCTGGATGGGGAGTTGTTCGGGCGTCTCGACATTCGATTCAAGCACCGGCGTTCGAAGCGCGATTATTTTGGCTTTGAAGCAAAGCGCCTGCACGTGACGTACCCATCGGGCAGGACCTCAAAGGAGTATTCCACATACGCCGGCGAAGCTGGGATGATGGCGTTTATTGAAGGGCAGTATTCGAAAATGCTTCCGGCGGGCGGTATGCTCGGCTACGTCATGGACGGGAAGTCCGATGAAGCCTGGAGCGGCATTGGCAAGCAGATTGAATCCCAACGAACCGTTCTGAAACTGAGCACCGGCTGCACGTTTGCTAGATCGACGCTATCAAAGGCCCTCGAACAGGCCCTGAACGGTTCTCATTTAGGCGAGACTGACCACGACCTCGATACTCATCACCTGCGCCTGTTTCACCTGCTCTTGCCGGTCCGGACCACAGCGGCGTAGGCCCCGTAGAACCGCGTCCACGCCGGATTGGGAACGGGAGGTCGGCTTTACAGAGGTAATGTTTGCCTCAGGCATGGGGGCGCTGGATATCGTGGTATGCTGACGTTGGCCGCGAGGCCAAAAAGGAAATTGTGGACGAGACCGGCGCGAGCCAGTTTCCGCGGGAGTATCCGTAGGCTGTAGGAGACAATCGTGAAATCAGGAACTCTGTTTTGCTCCACTTTAGTGTTCGCTTTCGCCCTCACCGCCGCTCCTTCGGACATCCCCCACTTGCGGAAGCAGGGCACGGCCACCCAACTGATCGTGGACGGCCAGCCGTTCCTGGCGCTGGCGGGGGAACTGAGCAACAGCAGCCCCTCGAGCGTCGAGTACACGAAGCCGATTTGGCCGATGCTCGCGGCGGCAAAACTCAACA
>Ga0326728_10021454_pt1 | contig 12141 bp, 8 predicted proteins | sample MB3enrmetagenome_FD_207602 | JGI IMG/M metagenome (GOLD analysis project Ga0326728, IMG submission 207602) | Lab enriched peat soil microbial communities from McLean, Ithaca, NY, United States - MB31MN | ecosystem: Environmental > Terrestrial > Soil > Wetlands > Peat | place: USA: New York...
GAAAATATCGCCGACAAGCAGTGCCACGCCATTGGCCTCGAAACGCTCTAGTCGCCCGGCTGGCGTGACCACCGGCGCAAGCCCTAATTCAGCAAAGAATTGTTCCACTGCCAGCCGGCTGAGCTCGGCGCCGACAACCGTATAGCCATGAGCGCGAAGCCAATGCGTGTCTTGGCTTTTGCCGCAGAGCGGGACGAAGATACGTCCGCCCGCTGGTATGCCCAGGGCCGCGAACTGAGCCACGAGCAGCGTGTTCGGTGTACCCTCGTGAAAGCCGATCTGGTTGTTTTGCCATCGCGCGAGCCAGAAATCCCGCTCCATTGTCTCGTGCCTTCGTTGAGTTGTTCCTGGCCAAGATAGCGCCATACATAGCCATGTGTAAGGTATGTGGGAGCGTTTTATCGCCGTCTACTCTTATGTCCTGCGAAAGATGAGGGCTAGGTTATTTGCTGGCATGGCGAGCCTCTCGGACAGCTCAAGGTGATTCTGGGCGGCGAGTGCTGCAACCTCGTCTAGATGGCGAAGCCCCCAAGCCGCGTTGCGCGCCTTGAGATCAAGGTCAAATGCCAGGTTGCTTGGTGCCGTCTCAACGTCGGGCTCTATGTAAGGGCCATAGAGGAAGAGCACTCCGCCGGTCCGCAGCATGCGGCCTGCTCCGGTCATCAGCCCTACGGTTGTCGCCCAGGGCGAGATGTGAATCATGTTGATATTGACGATTGCATCGGCCCGATCAACTGGCCATGCGTCTGGGTGGGAAGCGTCGAGCTGTAATGGGGGCAACAGGTTGGGCAGCGATGCGTGGTTGCGCCTAGCCGCTATACTGGCAAGGGCATCGGGATCTGCGTCCGTCGGCTGCCATTTCAGGTGAGGTAAGGCTGCGGCGATGAAGACAGCGTGCTCGCCAGCGCCCGCTGCAATTTCAAGCACGAGTCCCTCATTCGGCAGGCGCGGGTTCAGCACCGCTAGGATCGGACCGCGGTTGCGGGCGGTTGCCGGCGAGGTTCTAGCCCCCGGGGGAATCAGGCTGGACATGCGGCCCAGAATAGCGGAACGAGGTGTGATTGCACGCAGCCGGCCGCGGGCCTTGAAGGGGCCAGAGCAGCTATAGCGCGGCCAAGTTCGCCGTGTCTTCATTTGGCCAGAAGGGGCCGAAAGCGGCTTGACCGCTCTCGGGCTGACCTGAGAGAAAATCGGCCATTCGCTAATCCAAGCTTCTTGGTAGCGCTCGTGCGACGCCTGCGTTCGCTTCCCCGATGGTGCAGTCTCGGTTCATGCGCGTTTCAGCCGTCGCGGTCGGCAAACTGATGCTGGCCGTCAACCCTGGGCCATTATCCTCCAGCCTAATCTGCCCGCCGTGCAAAGCGGTGATGGCGGAGGCGAGCGAGAGGCCGAGCCCGTAACCGGGCCGGTGGCGGGAGGCATCGAGCCGCACAAAGCGTTGCATAACTCGGGCTCTTTGCCCGGCCGGGATACCACAGCCATTATCGGCGATGCTGACCTCGATCCGCCCTTCCACCTGCGCGGCACGGATGGTAACGCGGGACGCGCCCTCGGCGTGCAGCATGATGTTGTCGAGCAGATTGACGAAGAGCTGCGCGAGCAACTCCTTATCCCCCGGCAGTGTCAGTCCGGGAGTGATGTCCGCCTCGATCGTCATGCCTGTGGCTTCGAAAGACGGCTCATAACTCTCGACGAGCATGGCCAGCAGCGGCGAGAGCGAAACAGTGTCGAAGTGCGCCCGCCGCGCTCCGGCCTCTACCTCAGCGATGCGCAGCATGGCCACGAAGATGCCAAGAGCTTGGTCGGTCTGGGCCAGCGCCTCGTCAAACATCTCCGTCAACTCCGACCCGCTGAACCGCGCGCGAGAGAGTTCGAGATGCTCGCGCAGCCGCGCCAGAGGCGAGCGCAAGTCGTGCGAGATGTCGTTGGTCACCTGCCGCAGGTTTTCCATCAGCTCCTGGATGCGCTGGAGCATGGCGTTCATCCCGGCCGCGAGGCGGTCGAACTCGTCGCCAGTGCCACTGAGATCGATGCGGCGCGACAGGTCGCCGTCCATGATCTCGCGGATGGTGGTGGCAAAGGCATCGACACGGCGCTGAACGGCATGCGCGGCGAGGTAGCTGCTGAGCAGGCCGAGCGCCATGATCGTCCCAAACACCGCCAGGAAGGAACGCGAGATCAGCTGATCCAGGCTCCGCAGGGCTGTGGCGTCGGCCGCGATGAACAAGGTTTCCCCGGTAGGAAAGCGCACAGCCGTGCCGCGGATCGCATCGACCCTGGGCGGCAGACTAATCCCATCCCGCGGCAGCATGGTTTCCATGCCGGTCCAGCGCGCCGCAGCCTCAGGGGTGAGGTGGAAATTCCCGGCCCGCCACGCGCCGTCCGGGCCGAGATCGGCATAGAACAAGCCGTTTCCTTCAGCCATCGTCGCGCGGACGTTCCACGCGAGGGGCTGATGGTTGGTACGCAGATCCCCGAGCAGGTCGCTCAGCGCGCCGGAAACGGTGGTGTCAATCTGGTCGCGCCAAGTGGCTTCGGCGGCATGGTGAATGATGATGAAGACGAGGCAAGCGCCGCCGAGCGAGAGGGCGAGGCTCCGCAGCGCCAGGCGGAAGCCGGAGATCCGGACGAGCTGCTGGATTATCGCGTTAAGCTGCATCGATCTTGTAGCCCGCACCTCGGTACGTGTGGATGAGGGCAGGGAAGAAGCCATGGTCCAGCTTGCTGCGCAGCCGGCTGATATGAGCTTCAACGAGGCTGGTCTGTGGCACGAAATGGAAGCCCCAGACATCCTCCAGCAACATGGTGCGGGTAACGACCTGACCTGGGCGCAGCATCAGGTATTCCAGCACCTCGTATTCCCGTGGCTTGAGTTCGATCTTCCGGCCGCCACGCCAGACCGTCCGGGTGATCCGGTCGAGTTCCAGATCCGCGATGCGCAACGTGGTGGTTTTCGGCGGTGTGGTGTTGCGGCGGAATAGTGCCGATACGCGCGCGGTGAGTTCCGCCATGGCGAAGGGCTTGACCAGATAGTCATCGCCCCCGGCGCGCAGTCCCTCCAACCGGTCGTCCAGCCCGCCGAGCGCCGTCAGGAACAGGGCGGGGGTTTGGACACCGGCTCCCCGGAGGGTCCGCAGCAGGGTGAGCCCATCGAGCCCGGGCAGCATTCGATCGATGATCAGGACGCTGAAGCCCCCGCTGGCCGCCTCGAACAACCCGGTGCGCCCATCCGGCACCACATGCACGTCATACCCCTCTGGCGCCAGCCCCTCGCACAGATGAGCTGCGGCCTTGGCGTCGTCTTCGATCAGCAAAATCCGCATGAACCACTGGATAGCAAAATTTGCGCGGCGTTGCGCGGATGGAGATTAAATTTCGACAAGGTTAGCGCCATTCATTGGGCAAGGGTGAGGCTGCATGGAGGTGCCCATGCGGTTCGTCCTGCCCATTCTGGCCCTTCCCGTCTTTTGCATAACCCTGACGGGCTGTGCCACTTACCGGCCTGCCCCGTTGCCGGCCACGCCGCCATTGCGGGAGAGTCTGGCCGCTCTGCCCCACCGCCTGCCGGATGGCGGCGAAATTTCGATGGCCGGGCCGCTCACCTTGCAGGACGTTGCGGCGCTCGCCGTGCTCAACGATCCCGACCTGGCCGCCGCCCGGGCGCAGCACGATGTCTCCGCCGCCGAGCTGTTGAGCACGGGGCTGCCACCAGATCCCTCCATCAATGCCGGGTTCGCCGCCCTGCTTGGCGGGCCGGCGAGCATGCCCTCCATCAGCGCCGGATTCATGCAGGATGTCGGCGCGCTTATCACTTACCGGGTGGACCGCGCCGCGGCCAAGGCCGGGCTCGCCCAGGTCGATGCCGGGATCATGTGGCAGGAATGGCAGGTGGCGTCGCAAGCTGAGCAACTTGCAGTCACCCTCATTGCCGGCCAGGCGGCCACAGCCAGCCTCCGGGACGATGTGGCGGTGCTGACCGGCGTGGACAACGCCATCCAGGCGCAGATCGCCCAGCGTAACCTGACGATGAACGATGCGGCCGCAAGCATGGCGGCGTTGGCGGCCGTGCAATCCGCGCTGGATGCGGCGGAACAAAACCAGGCACATGACGTCGACCAGCTGGATGCGCTGCTCGGCTTTGAGCCGGGCACCGAAATCCCGCTCGCCCCGCCCGCCGTCGCCCCGCCCGAGCCGGATGTTATTGCCCCCGCCCTGGCCACCCTGCCTCGGCGCCGCCCGGACCTCATCGCGCTGCGCTACGGTTACGCCCAGGCAGATGCGCGGCTGCGCGCGGCGATCCTGACCCAGTTCCTCCCCATAAGCGTCGGCGCCGCCTACGGGCGCGACACGTCAGGCGTGATCACCGCCGGGCCGCAGATGAGCCTCACGCTGCCGCTGTTCAACCGCAACCAGGGCGGCATTGCCGCGGCCCAGGCAACGCGAGCTGCGCTGCTGGCGCAATACGCGGCGGCGTTGGCCAATGCGGAAGGCGGGGCGCGTGCGCTCTACACCAGCATATTGCTCCTGCGCACCCAGGCGGACATCGCCCAGCGTGAGGCTGACCAGGCCGCCGCCATGGCCAAGTCCGCGCGCATCGCCTTTGCCGAAGGGCAGATCAGCGCCACCGCGCTCGCCAATCTGCAATCCACGGCGGGCGAGCGTGAACGCGCCTACATCGGTTTGCGTGGCCAGTTGCAAAGCTCTGAAATCTCGCTTGCCACGCTGCTCGGCCTCGGCCTGCCGCCGCTCGCCGCCTCCCCGAAGGAACAGGCCCCATGAAAAAATTCCACTTGTTTGGCGGACTGGCGGTGATCGCCGTTGCCGCCGTGATTTTCTTGGCCACCCGCCCCGCCGCCCCGGCGGACGACGCGCCCGCGCCCAGCGCCACCGTCAGTGCCATCACCCTTACGCAGCGCAGTGTGCCGCTGCATGTCAGCGGCTGGGGCAGCATCGTGGCCGGCCCGGCGGAGACGAACATCGCCCTGGCGGCACCTGGCATCGTCACCGGCTTCATGGTGCATCCGGGCCAGGCGGTGGCCGCAGGGCAGGTGCTGGCGCAGGTGGCGCCGGACCCGCAATCCATCGCCGATCTGCGCAAGGCGGAGGACGCGGTAAGCGGCACCCAAGCCGCACGCGATCATGTGGCGGCGCTGCTGCAGCAGCATCTGGCGACCACGGCCGACCTCGCCGCCGCGACACAGGCGCTGGGCGACGCGAAATCTGCCCTTGCGGCGCTGCACGCCGCCGGCACGGGTGAGAGCCAAACCGTGCGAGCGCCGTTCGTGGGCACTGTCACAGCCATCGCGGCAGCCCCGGGCGGCGTGCAACCGGCCGGCACAGTGCTGCTGAAACTGGCGGCAGGCAGCGGGCTTACCGCGCTTGCCGGCCTGCCGGAAGCGCAGGCGCTGCGGGTGCAGGCGGGCGATTCCGCCATGCTCACTTTGCTCAACACTGGTGCGCAGATCCCCGCCACCGTGGCGCAGCGCGCCGCCATGCTGGACCCGCAGACGGGCCTGATCGACATCACCCTGGTACCTCAGGGTGCCGCCCCCCTGGGGGAGCCGGTGGCGGTCTCCATCACCGCCGGGACCGTGACCGGCTACCCCGTGCCCCGCGCCGCCGTGCTGAACGACGCGCAGGGCGACTATGTCTATCAGATCGACGCCCATGGCGTCGCGCATCGTGAGCCCGTGCGGGTACTGGATGCAGAGGGCGGGACCGTCGTTTTGGCGCCGGACCTTGATCCCGGCATGAAACTCGCCACCACCGGCGCCTACCAACTCTCGGACGGCATGACGGTGACGCTGCAGGGAACCGGGAATTGAGCATCATCACCTGGCTGGACCTGCATCGCCGTTCCGTCCTCACGCTGGCGCTGGCGCTGGCAATTGCCGGCATCGCCGCCGCCTTCTCCCTGCCGATTGGCCTCTACCCGGACGCCTCTTTCCCGCGCGTGCGCGTCAGCATCGACGCTGGCAGCCAGCCCGCCGAGCAGATGGTGCTGGAGACCACCCAGCCAATGGAGCAGGCGGTACGCGCGGTGCCCGGCGTGGTGGACGTGGTCTCCACCACCTCGCGCGGTTCCGCCCAGCTCACCGTGGACTTCGCCTGGGGCACAGACATGACCGCCGCCACTTTGGGCGTGAACGCGGCGATGGCGCAACGACTCGCTAATCTCCCGCGTGGCGTGAGCTATACCGTGCTGCGCATGTCGCCCAACGTGTTCCCCTTCATGGCCTACGCGCTCACATCCCCCACGGTGAGCCAGACAAAGCTGCAGACCATCGTGGCCTACCAGATCGTTCCGCTGCTCTCCGGCCTTCCCGGCATCGCGCGGGCGCAGGTGCAGGGCGGCGACACGGGAGAGGTGGAGGTGGAGGCCGATCCGCGCCGCCTGGCCGCCTATCACCTCACGCTGGACGATCTGGTGAACGCGCTCAACGCCGCCAATACGCTGCAAGCGGTGGGCCGGATGGAGGACCACGAGCTGCTCTATCTGCTGATGGCCGATAACAGCTTCCATGGTCTCAGCGACGTGCAGAACACCGTGCTCCGCGCCGGGCCGTCCGGTGTGGTAAGGCTTTCCGACGTTGCTGCCGTGCACATAGGCGTGGCGCCACAATTTTTGGGCGTGGATGCCGACGGTAAGCGCGCAGTCACCCTGCTGCTCTACCAGCAGCCGGGCTCGGACATGGTGGCAGCCGCGCATGCGGTGGACCAGGCGCTCAAGGGGTTTGCCCCGCAGATCCCGCCGGGCGTGAGTTTAAGCAAATGGTATGACCAGAGCGTGCTGGTGCTGGCCGCGGCGGGCTCGGTGCGCGATGCCATTCTCATCGGCATGGTCCTCGCCGCCGTGGTGCTGTTCGTCTTCCTGCGCAGTTGGCGCATCACCCTGCTTGCGGTGACGATCGTCCCCGCCGCGCTGGCCGCAGCCATCCTCGTGCTCTCCCTGCTGGGCCTCAGCTTCAACATCATGACGTTGGGGGGCATGGCTGCGTCGGTCGGGCTTGTTATTGACGATGTGATCGTGATGGTCGAGCATATCGCCCGCCGCAGCGCGGGCGGTGAGCAGCAGGAGGGGCGGCTCTGGGTGCTGCGCGCGGGGGCGGAATTCTTCCGCCCGCTCACTGGCTCCTCCACGGCCACGCTCATCGTGTTCGCGCCCCTCGGCTTTCTCTCCGGCGTCACTGGGGCTTTCTTCAAGGCGCTCTCGCTCACTATGGCGGCCACCCTCATCGCCTCATGGGCACTCACCGCCCTTGCAGTGCCGCTGCTCACGGGAGCGCTGATCGATTTCAAGCGTTGGCAGGACCCGGGTGCCAAGCGGGAGGGCGCGGTGTTCCGCGTGCACGGATGGCTGCTGGCCGGGCTATTCCGCCGCCCGCTCCTGCTCCTGCTGCCGGCCACGCTGCTGCTGGGCGTAGGGCTCGTCTCCTACCGGAACGTGCAGACCGGCTTCCTGCCCAATCTGGATGAAGGCGGTTTCGTGCTCGACTACCTCACCGCGCCCGGCACGTCGCTCGCCGAGACCGAGCGCGAGGTGGGTGAGATCGAGGCGATCCTGCGCCAGGATCCGGCAGTGGCGAGCTATTCCGTTCGCGCGGGCGGCGGCTTCGGCGGCGATCTCGCGGAATCCAACAAGGGCGATTTCGTAATCCGCCTGGTGCCGCTCTCGCGACGCCCGATCGTCGACGAGGTGATGAACCGGATCAGCAACCAGATCACCGCCAAGGTGCCGGGCGTGCAGATCGACCCGCACCAACTGATGGGCGACGAGATCGGCGACCTGACCGGCGTGCCTCAACCGATCGAGATCAAACTCGCCGCTGCCGATCCGGGGCAGCTCGATTACACGGCAGAGCGCGTGGCCGCCGCGATCAGCCAGATCCAGGGGGTGGATTCGGTGGGCGACGGCATCATCCCTGCGGGCGATGCGATCAATATCACCGTGGCCCCGGTGCGCGCGGCGGCGTTGGGGCTCGACCCCGCAAAAGTTGCGGCGACAGTACAGGCGGAGATGGCCGGCACAGTGGCCACACAGTACGAGGGGCCGCAGCAGTTCATCGGCGTGCGCGTGCGGCTGCCCGGGGCGGCACAACTCAACAGCGACGAACTGAAGGCCCTGCCCATCGCCACGCCGTCCGGCGCGCTGGTGCCGCTGGGCAGCATCGCCAGCTTCACCATTGTCTCCGGCCAGCCCGAGATCACCCGCGAGAATTTGCAGCAGATCGTCGACGTCACGGCGCGCCTCACCGGACGCGGGCTTGGCGCCGGCATTGCGGATGTGCGGGCGGCGCTCGCCAAGCCCGGCGTCCTCGGTCCCGGCGTGACCTACACGCTGGGCGGGCTCTACCAGCAGCAACAGATCGCCTTCGCCGGACTCACGCGCGTGTTCATCGCCGCGCTGCTGGCGGAATTCATCCTGCTGCTGTTCCTCTATGAACGCTTCGCCTGGGTGCTGGCGATCATGTGTACCTCGCTGCTCTCCACCACCGCGGTTTTCACGGGGCTCTATGTCACGGGGCTCGAACTCAACATCACGGCGCTGATGGGCGTGGTGATGATCGTCGGCATCGCAACCGAGATGGCGATCTTCTATGTCTCAGAGTTACAGGAGTTGCTCGCGCACTTGGCCCTGCGCGATGCTCTGATGAATGCAAGCGCCAACCGTCTGCGTCCCATCGCCATGACGACATTGGCGGCGATCCTCACGCTGCTGCCACTGGCGCTCGACCTGGGCCAAGGGGCTGGGATGCAGCAGCCCTTGGCCGTGGCCATCATCGCCGGCTTGCTGGTGCAGTTCCCGCTGGTGCTGCTGGCATTGCCAGTGCTGCTGCTTTTTTTGACCAAAACCAGGGGGAAGGCACTGGAGGGGACGGCACCCGTACGGCAGACATAAGACATAGCCAATCGCCTGGACCACGAGAATTTCCGGTACGGCTGCCTAGCAGTTGGAAGTGGTGGAAGGGGGGCTTTCGTGCATCAGGATCGCGCCTTCCTACGATCATGATGGGCGCGAAGCAGCAATGACGGGCTGAAACTGAACAGGCTACTTTGGAGCGCCCAAGGGCGACTGGCAGTCGTCTGCTTAGATGGGCCGGGAGTCATTGATATAAAAGAAAAATTGCGAGACGGGATACCGCTGATCGTGTTTCGGTCATATATTTTTAAACTGTAACTTATTGAAATTACTGGCGTCAGCAAGGTTTCTAAAAGTCTTGATGGGGTGAACGGCCCCCGCTCCCGGGATCGATGTGCCAAAGTGATCGTCGGTGAACGCCACGTGAAAAAAGCCGCCCATCATGGAAATTGCACTATTGGCCTTGATTTATGAACAAGATCACAAACCCCTGAATTGAAGCACACCTAGTATAGGTATCCCCCCTATGCTATATAAAGGCTATGACTCACACTATTCATGAAAAGAAGAAATTACTGGCGCGAGTCCGGCGGATCAAAGGTCAGGTGGACGCCATCGAACGCGCACTTGAGGGGGAAGCTGGCTGCGAACCCATTATGCATCTGATCGCGGGAGCACGCGGCGCGATGGCTGGGCTGATGGCCGAAGTGGTTGAGGAACATGTGCGCACGCATCTCGTCGATGAAGAAAAATACCCTACCGCCCTCAACGCCGACGCGGCCGAGCAACTACTCGAAGTCGTCCGCAGCTATTTGAAATGAGGCTCCCATGAACGACATCAGGAAAATAACGCCGATCTCTCATCAACATGTTTTTCTCGGCGAGGGTCACGAACAAAGCGAAAGCCGCACTTGGAAAGTGATCTGGCTCTGCGGTGCTATGATGATTCTCGAAATTGTCGGCGGACTGTGGTTTGGCTCTATCGCCCTGGTCGCTGACGGCATGCACATGAGTACCCATGCCGGGGCGTTACTGCTTGCCGCCCTTGCCTATACCTTTGCGCGCAAACACGCCAATGACCCGCGTTTTTCGTTCGGCACCGGCAAGATCGGCGATCTGGCCGGATTTACCAGCGCCATTATTCTGGCGATGATCTCTCTCTTGATCGGGTACGAGGCGGTCAGCCGCATATTCTCGCCCGTGCAGATTCATTTTGCCGAAGCGATCCCGATTGCCTGCCTCGGTCTTTGCGTGAACATTGCCAGTGCTTGGCTGCTGAGCGGCGGTGGGCATGATCACGGGCACAGCCACGGACATTCGTATGGCCATGGTGCGGCGCATGGGGGGCATGACCATGACGAGTCGAAGCGAATTGAGACAGGCTTAGGCGCTTTGACTCTGGACGTGTTCGAGGACGAAGTACCGCCGCGCTTCAGGCTGTACGCCGATACCGCTCCCCTCCCGGCGGCTGAACAAGCTTCGATTGAAACCGTCCGGCCGGATGGAGCCCGCCAAGTGTTCTTAATGGCTGATCGGGGGAATTATTTGGAGTCAGTTGACGACATTCCTGAGCCGCACGCATTTACCGCAAATGTTCAAATCAGCGCGGATAATTGCGCCGTGCTTTTTGAAGAGCATGAGCACGCCGGAGAGAGCGCCGGCCGTGACAATAATATGCGGGCCGCCATTGTGCATGTCATGGCCGATGCCGCCGTCTCGGTGCTCGTCATTATCGGCCTGGTTCTGGCAAAACTGTTCGGCTGGCTCTGGATGGACCCGCTGGCGGGTATCGTCGGTGCCTTCGTGATTGCGAGTTGGGCCGTCGGTTTGATCCGCGACACGGGAGGCATCCTCCTTGATATGACCCCTGACCGAGACATGGCGGAAAAACTGCGCCAAGCCATCGAGAGTGACGGGGATGAGCTGGCCGATCTCCATCTGTGGCGTTTAGGCCCAGGCCACCTAGGGGCAATCGTTTCTGTCAGCACCGAAAAAGCGCGGAGTGTGGGATATTACAAAGCGAGACTAGCCCGATTCCGTTCGCTGTCCCATCTCACCGTCGAAGTTCATCATATCTGATCTATCGCGGAGTCAGATCGCGAGATACACCCGCCGCTGTTTTACAGCGGCGGGTGTATCTCGGCGTGGAGTTCCGACGCCGATCGGCGCGATAAGATAGTGATTTCACTTCCTCGGGCGGGGTCACGGCGTGACGCCGATTCATCTGTGGACGCCCCGTTCGGCGCAAGAAGAATCTGCCGGCCTTCTGATCGCGTAGTCGAATCCCGTCATCTGTCCGGCCTCTGACGCGGCCGGTCAGTCGCCGCGGGCCCGTATGGGAGTTCATAGATCGGGTCCAAATCACAGTCGCGTGCTTCAAGCACGGTGAATCGGACTGGTTTTCCCGACCTCGTCTCTTCGACCGTTGCGCCATACTTTCCTTTTGACCCTCCTACGCCTCCGACGCCCCCCTGGTGGCCGCGGGGCTTTATACCGCCGCGGCTACCGGAGCCTTGTAGACCTCGCCTTTCGCCAAGAGGGCCCAGACGACACGGGCCATCTTGTTCGCCAGGGCGACCGTCACGAGCATGCGCGGCTTACGGGCGAGCATGCGCGCCAGCCACGACCCTTCAGGCGCACCCCGTCGAGCGGCCTGGCGCACCACGGCACTGGCGCCAATGATCAGCAGCCGGCGTATCGTTCGCTCGCCCATCTTTGAGGTTGCACCGAGTTTCTGTTTCCCGCCGGTCGAGTGCTGCACCGGCGTCAGCCCCGCCCACGCCGCAAAGTCTCGCCCGCGTTTGAATGTTGCCGCAGGTGGGGCGAGAGCGGCGATGGCGGTCGCAGTGATCGGGCCGACCCCTGGAATACTCGTCAGTCGCAGTGCGACCGGGTCCTCCTTGGCGCGCCTGCCGATCTCGGTGTCGAGCAAGCTGATCTTCTCATCCAGGTCTTTGAGTGAAGCGATCAGTATGCGCAGGATTGGGCGGGCATCCTCGGGCAGCTCACAGGCAGGATCCTCAATGTGCCCAATCAGCTCGGCGACATGAGCAGTCCCCTTGGCAACCACCCAACCGTATTCCGTCAGGTGGCCACGCAACGCATTGATGGTCTGGGTGCGCTGGCGGACCAGCAAATCCCGTGTGCGGAATACCAGGCCGCTGGCCTGCGCCGCCGCGCTCTTTACCGCCACAAACCGCATTGTCGGCCGCTGCGCCGCCTCGCAGATCGCCTCAGCGTCGGCAGCGTCGTTCTTCTGCCGCTTCACGAACGGCTTGACG
>Ga0326728_10021455_pt1 | contig 12141 bp, 10 predicted proteins | sample MB3enrmetagenome_FD_207602 | JGI IMG/M metagenome (GOLD analysis project Ga0326728, IMG submission 207602) | Lab enriched peat soil microbial communities from McLean, Ithaca, NY, United States - MB31MN | ecosystem: Environmental > Terrestrial > Soil > Wetlands > Peat | place: USA: New York...
GGGGCGCGATACCCCGATGCCCGACCACAGAGCGTAGCCTAAAAGTGAGGCGCTTGCTTCGGGAGCAAGATCAAGCGGGCGCGCTACCCGCCGCTCTGACCATTTCCGCGACGCGAACACCGGTGCCGGCCAGGACTTCACAGGCCTGGCTGCGGCGGTTCAACTCCGCCTTCACGTCGCGATTGGGTTGCAAACTTTGACAGTGAAGTCCCGGCTCTTAACCGGCGAGAACACGGTGCAAGTCCGTGGCGACCCACCAATTTGAACGCTCCCGTACCTCCGGCTCCACCATTTCTTGCGGGATGGAGTAACCAGCAACTCGGCGCTCTTTGAAAGCGTAGTTGTCGGTGCGAACCCGGCTCCCGCAGCCAATTTCCGCTCGGTAGTGAAATAGAATCACGTCTGGCCTACACCCAGAAGTCGGAGGGGCAGAACCTCCCCGGGCGACCAATCTTCGCCCTCCGGGCTGCGGCTCGGCGGGCCATTGCCTCGTGGCGTAATCAGGAGCGCGCCGGTCTCTGACACCGGAGGACCTGGAGCAAAACCGGGCGAGGCGGCCAATTTCCCCATGCCAATACATGGGAGGTTTGCCGCGCGTTGGGCGTATTGCATCGGCCTGCCCTGCGGTCAGCGCGTGTGTTTAGCGACGACGCGGTAGCGTAACCACGTCACGCTGCCCGGCAATTGTTTTCGCGACAGGAGGCGAAGAGTGGCAGCGGCTTTGGGCGGCGGGTCTCCGGGAATGTCGAAAAAGCCCGAGATGCCAACGCCGCCGTCGGCGATCGGCACCGTGACGTGGCTTATTTCATCAACAAGCCTGGCGTGGAGCATGGCGCCGTTGAACTTTCCGCCGCCCTGAAGCATGAGCTTGCGCAGATGAAAATGGGTGCCGAGCTTGCGAAGGGCAACGTGCAGGTCAACTTCCTTCTTGCCGCAGAAGAGGTAGGAAACGCCGGCGGACTGGAGGTGTGCCAGGTAATCGTCGCCGACGCGCTCGGTGACAAGCAGAACAACATGATCGCCGTCCACTTCATTCTCCTGGAAGCGCAGAACGCCTTTCGCATCCACACCGATTGCCAGTCGTTTGGCATTTTTGTCGGCAATGTGGTCACGACGAATGACCGGCTGCTTGGCGCGGGGCAGCTTCACGTTTCGGCCGGCAAATTCCTTCATCGTGGTCGTGCCCACGAGCCAGGCGCCGATGCCAAAGCTGGCCGCCGTGGTTTCGAAGAGTGTGGCGCTGTCTTTGCGGCCGGGAAGTTTGCCCCAGCGATCGCCCAGGATTTTGCCGTCGATGGTCGTACACATGTGGCAGATCACGTAAGGTCTCATGATTTTCTCCAGAGTTCGAATCCTTCAATGCCAACATGCGCCAAAACTATGCCGAAGGCCAGCCGGAAGCATGCGCCAGAATGTGCGGACATTTCCCTTTCGTTCCTCTGGGCAGGACATTGAACGATGATCGGGAACCGTCTCGATCCCGCCGTCGGCGAATCCTCAACAAAGGACAAACACCTCAGCGCGGAAAGCGCGGTCATATACAGAAGTTTTATGAGCGACATATTGAACAAAGCAATGGTGCTGGTGCTCAACCGCAACTGGCAGGCCGTCAACGTCCGCACGCCGCAGGAGGCCTTCTGCATGATGGCGACAAACGTGGCAACCGGCCTGGAAATCGAAGGCCAAAATCACATCCGCCCCGTGATCTGGGACGAGTGGATCACGCTGCCCATTCGTCCGCAGGACAATGCGGTACGGACCGTCCGCGGCCCGATCCGCGTGCCCAACCGTGATCGTGGCGGTCAATTACGCCAAAGTACCCAAGAAGCGCCCGAAGAGCTGTGCGCCCGCGCCATTCGCGAGCGCGACGGTAACCGCTGCCAATACACCGGCCGCGTGCTGCGCCCTGACGAAGGCAGCATGGATCACGTCCTGCCCCGCTCGCGTGGCGGCAAGAACGCCTGGGAAAACCTGGTTTGGGCGGGCAAGGACGTGAACGCGCGCAAGGGCAACCGTCTGCCGCACGAAGCCGGACTGAAGTTGCTCTCCGTGCCGCGCACGCCAAAGGAACTGCCAGCATCGGCGCTCATTCGCAACGCACACGGCATCGCGGAATGGAAGTTGTTTGTGCGGGAATGAAACAACGGGAGGGCGAGCGTCAAAGCTCGCTCTCCTTGGTTAAAACAGTAAACTTAGAAGAACGAGCAAGCCGAATCAAAGCCAATGTTCCGATAGTGAGGAAGCTGCGGCCACTAGTTCCGCGATAGTCCGCTCGATTCCTGGGAAATTCCCGGCCCGTTTGCATGTGCTGCTCGCCAGAGAGGCGAAAATTGGGTTGGTCATTCGTCGCGGACCATCAAAATCGGCCTGCACTTTGCTGTGGGATCGTAAGCGTGACACGTTCAAGCTGGGGCAATGGATGCATGGCAGGATTTACGAACGCCGCTGTGATTTGTCCCCCAATGGCAAATTGTTCATCTATTTTGCCATGAATGGCAAGTGGAAGTCCGAAACCAAAGGTGCCAGGACGGCCATCTCGCGCGTCCCGTATCTGAAGGCTGTCAGTCTTTTCGCCAAAGGAGATTGCTGGCATGGCGGCGGCTTGTTCCTGTCAGACCGCGAATTCTGGCTAAACGGCGGATCTGGCCACATCGAACTCCGAGCGGCGACAGATCTCCGCAGAAGAGCGGATGGGCATCCACCGCAATACTTTGGAGGCGAATGTTTGACAGTTTACTACAATCGGTTGCAACGCGACGGCTGGATTATGGGCAAAGAAGAGGATCAGGGGGCTACATTGTTTGAGAAGAAATTGGCCAAATCTTGGACCCTCCGAAAACTGGCATATTCAGAAATCGGCGCCCCGCCCGGACGAGGGTGTTATTGGGACGCTCACGAGTTGCGTCAGGAATCGACGGGTGCGTTCCTGGCTTTTCCTGAATGGGAATGGGCAGATTACGTGGATGGCCGGTTAGTCTGGGCGGTCAACGGCCAAATTCGTGTCGCGCGACTGGGCCGAGGAACACTCGTGGGCGAGAGGTTACTCCGCGACTTTAACGATATGAAATTCGAGGCGATTCAAGCGCCTTATTGATGGCAGATATGAACACGAAGGATTTTCTAAGGCTGGGCGTGTCGCTTGGTGAAGCAACGCGCCGGGCGACCGATTTTGTGGCCAAGTTCATCCTCGGCGGCGGCGACAAATCGCGGCTGCACGAGGAAGTTGCCGCCATTGTCGCCAATCCGTCGGCTTTCGTGGACGACCCTTTGCGCGGTGAATTTGCGAAAGCTCTTCTCAAAGCGCCACCTCCGTCTCGCGTCGAACCGGTCAAATATCGCCAGTGGGGAGAAGGCCTGGAACACGACGCGGTGATGCAAATGGAAAAGGTCTGTTTGCTGCCTGTCTCCGTCGCGGGAGCCTTGATGCCCGACGCGCACGTTGGCTACGGCCTGCCCATCGGCGGGGTGCTGGCAACGGACAATGCCGTGATTCCTTACGCCGTCGGCGTGGACATTGCCTGCCGCATGAAAATGACGGTGTTGGATCTTCCGTTGCGCGATTTGGAGCAGAAGCAGGACCGCCTGACCCGTGCCATCGAAGCGGAAACGAGCTTCGGCGTCGGCGCGACGTTTCGGGACCGCCGCGCCCACGAAGTGATGGATGCCGATTGGACGATCAGCCCGGTGACGAAACAAAACAAGGATCGCGCGTGGTCGCAACTCGGCACCAGCGGGAGCGGAAATCACTTCGTCGAGTTTGGCCTGTTCACGGCGCACTCAAGAATCAACGACCTTGGGCCGGGAACCTACGTCGCGCTGCTGTCGCACAGCGGCAGTCGCGGCACGGGCGCGGCGGTTTGCGATTACTACAGCAAAATCGCGTTCGCGCAATTTCCGGACTTGCCCAGCGAATTGAAACGGCTGGCGTGGCTGTCGCTCGATTCGCAGCCCGGGCAGGAATACTGGAACGCTATGGAATTGATGGGGCGCTACGCCGCGGCCAACCATGCCTGCATCCACCAGCACATCGCGGAAAACCTCGGCGCGCAGGTCTTGCTCGATTTGGAAAACCATCACAATTTCGCGTGGAAGGAGAAGCACGTCATCGGCGGCGTGGAACGCGAGGTCATCGTGCATCGCAAAGGCGCCACGCCGGCGGGCGCGGGCGTTCTCGGCATCATTCCCGGTTCCATGGCGTCGCCGGGATTTGTCGTGAGCGGAAAGGGAAATCCGGAGTCGCTCAATTCGGCCTTACACGGTGCCGGCCGCGCCATGAGCCGCAAAGCCGCCAACGAGAAGTTCAACTGGAAAGACGTGAACCGTCTTCTCCGCGAACGCGGCGTGACCCTCATCAGCGCCGGCCTGGATGAAGTGCCGATGGCCTATAAAGACATCCGCGAAGTGATGGCGGCGCAACGCGACTTGGTGACGACGCTCGGCCAGTTCGATCCGAAACTGGTGAAAATGGCGCCCAGCGGCGAACGTCCAGAAGATTGACAACGATGTCGCCCGCATCGCGTTTGGACGTGCCTTCAAAACGCTCAAGACAGATAGAAGGAGAGAGGCAACACCTGTGCTGTGGCGACTGAGGCAACCATTTCGTTGGAATGCTGATCGAAAAGTTTAGCCACAGAATAAGGGAAAAGAGCGAAAGGCGCTGCGGCTCAAGTTGTAGAAGCTGAAAAGTATTCCGCGCAAAAGTGGTAGGGGTGGCGATCGGCAAATCGACCCAAGTTGTCCATTACTGTGACAATTCGGCATTGGGCGGTGCCGCCATTTTTTAGCCCGCGCAGGCCGCGTCCGACCATTTGCATGTATCTAACCGGACTGAACACCTGCCTCGCAATGAGAATCATATCGGTTTTTGGAGCGTCAAATCCAGTGGACAGGACACTGTGATTGCAGAGGACGCGGATATCCCCGAACTGAAAATGCTGTAGAAAGTATCGTCGCGACGCTGTAGCGCTCCCACCGCTGACCGCAGCGGCAGGGATGCCACGCAGATTCAATCTCGCCGAAATCTCCTCCGCGTGCTGCACCGAATTGGCGAAAAACAGTATTGAGCGCTCTTCAGCTTTTTCAATTCGATTAACCAGACGCTCATTGCGGGTTTTGTCCTTACCGAGGCGCTGGTTTATTTCTTCAAGCAGCTTTTCAAAATCCAACCCTTCCCAGTCAAGCTGTGCGAGGCGGCTGATTTCATCGTCCGACAGGCCGATCCCTGATTGTAGTGCCTCGTGTATCGGCCTGGCCAGAACACCCCGCTCCAGCAGGCGCGCGTGCAACTGCTCCTGGTTTGCCGGCAGCCATCGGTTGTCAAACCGTTTGGCCAGCCGCTTTGATTCATCGTCATTTGTGCGAAAGGGTGTCGCACTAAGCCCGAGGATGGGCGGCTCATCTTTTGGTGGCGCATCCGTCCGAGGGGCTTCGGCATCAAGCCAGCGGAGCAGGTTCGTGTAGCTTGGGGTGATCGCGTGGTGACACTCATCCACGACAACCAAACCGGGTTTGTTCAGCCAGACGAGCCCGCCGGTGCCCATTCGGCTGTTCAGCGTTTGAATCGAGGCGACGACAACGACAGGCTTGTCCAGTTCTTGAATAGACGGATTGGAATTCCCACCCCACAAGCGGACAATGCGCAAATCTGTTTTTTGAGCGCCAAGATTGATCCACACCTGACGAAAAGCCTGCACGGCTTGTTCGCAAAGTTCATCAGTTTGGGCCACCCAAACCACGCTGCGTCGGTCACCTTCAGGCCTCAGCACAAGCAGCACTGCGGCTTCCACGGTCACGCGCGTTTTGCCACCTCCGGTGGGCAGGCTAACGACTGCACGCCGCCGTGTCGTAGCGGTGGCAACCAAATTCCGCACACCTGCCAATACCTCCTCTTGAAAGTCATGTAAAGGGGGCAATTCAATTGGCCCGCTTATGAATTCTTCACCTTCACGCCGCGACTCGGGTGAAGCTGCAAACTCATCCGGAAAGCCGATGCTGGCGACAAATGTCCGCGCTTCGGCGGTATTCCACCGTGAGGGAGGCTTCAAGCCCTCGGCCTCTAAAGTCTCCTTAAGAATCGAAAGGGTGGCAGGTCCGAATTGTGCCAAGGTCAGTTCAGCGAGCTGAGTTGAACTACATTTTTGAACGAAATCCAAGGTTGCCAAAGCGCCCAGAGTTTTTTGCAGGGGCTCGGACCGACCTCCGACTGCGCGCAACAAACGGTCGGGCAGCGAAGCGCCGCGCGCCACATGAGCACGGCGCTCATCGACCTGTGCGTCGCCAAGGCGCTGCAAGGCTTCAGCGGGTTCATATTGCAGCCATCCGGCAGCGGCGACTTCGTTCACAAGCAACCGGAGTCTCTGGGCACGGGAAAAACGAGCAAGCTGTGCGGAATCCAGAAGCAGGGTGTTCTCCCACATGAGACAGGGAACGGGATCTGCCGTCTCATCGAATGTGATGCTCAATCCTGAGAATGATTGGCAGGGGGCACTCGCTGTGAACTCCGGGCGTAGGACGGTCGCCATTTCGGGAATTGCGAAAATGAGGCGGCCAGGAGGCCCAAGAATCTCCGCCCAGCTTGGCTTGAACAGCTTGTCGAGGCTGCGCGCCCCGGCTTTTTGCCAGAGCGTAAGCCCATGTTCGTCGAGAGTGACTACCAAACGGTCCGGTCGTCGAGCGCGCCGGGCCAAGTCGGCAGAAGTTGTCACGTAAACTTCTGTCAAGGGAACGTAGCCATTCGTCCCCTTGAGACTGCTGGGAACTACATTGTCGCGGGCAGCGCTGGCCCATAAGTTCATCAGGGAATCCTGCGCAAGTGCCGATGAAGTTGCCAAGTGGGCGAACATCGCACCCCAGAATGCAATGAGGTCTTTTTGGCCAGGGGTTGGAACTTCTTTGACTATCGCGGCCAATTCATCAAGGACCAAATGCACTTCCTGCCAACCTTCCAACAAGGCCATCACGCTTTCCTGGCGTCGTGCGATCACGGACCTGAGCGGAATCGTATTATTGCCTATGAGGACGCCGCCGTGTTGGATTAGAAACCAAAAGAGCGGGTGGGCGACATCCAACTTCGGGTAAGCATCCGGCCTTGTGCAATGACCAAATTTGATTGGCTTCTTGAAATCCGGATGTTGCACCAGCGCCAGTAATTGGGCCGTAAACTTGGCGTTCGGAGGCCCGGCGAGCAATGCCAGCAGGGGCCAGCCCAAAGGCATAGAGAGCCTAAACGGTTCCAAATAATTGCTATACGGTCTGTTGCTGGCAATTCGGAGAAAATCTGATCGCCGTTCATTCAGCCACGTCCACAGGTCATTCTGGTTTTCACCCACGACGAAATCATAATTACCTGGTCCGCGTATTCCCCTTGGGCAGTCTGTTACGCCCAAAAACTTTACAATTGAAGCATCATTACTGTGTTCCTGGTCATCCACGAGCACGTTGAGATTCTTGGTATCTGTGTCCGTAAGAGCGACTAACGCTCCAGGTAGGACGACCTGATCGGACAGCGCCCATATTCCGTCGCGCCGTCGGACGCGCATCCGATTTCGCTTATATTCAATGAACTGATCGCGGACGGCGGCTGGTGCCATACGAAGGCGATCCCAGAGACTTCGCCATTCATCTTCGGCGGTTCGCGCAGCACCTTCAAAGCGAACTGCGCTGATTTTTGATTCGATCTTTGCGAAGGCTTCTTCGAGGAGGTCGCGCCACGACTTGTCGTCAAGTTGCTGGACCCTTAGCACCTCAGTCAAAATACGAAAGGCTTCCGGTTCATTGCGCAACAATGCAACGACATGAGAACGTCCAGGAATGATCACACCCTCCGGAGCAATGATCACATCCGACGGTTTGTGCAGATGGCCATCCTCAGACGGAACTATTTGGAGATTCGGGCGAATGACATGCCATTCGTGTGAGGCGCAATCATTCTCGTAGGCATCGGCCAATTTCAGGACCTTCATGGCTACTTTTGGGTCGAGCGAAGCGGCAGCGTTAAACCAGAGTGCCGCATCCCGCTTGACCAGATTCGGCACCTTGAGTGCGGAAGAATCTTCAGGACTGGACCTCGCGAGTCGCCGCTGAAGTTCTGCCAGACGGCTGTTGCGGTCTCTCGTGAGGCAAGCGGGATGAACAAGGACTTCTGCTTCATTTGAGCCGACAACTGACCAGGCGTGGGCAAGTTCTGCCAAGTCACGCGGATGGCGCCAGAGGCACCGGGGATAGCAAAAAGCCCCCTTTGTGTTGGGAATGGATGGCGCTTCTTCTATCGCTTTCCATAGCGCATTCACCAGAGGCGCGGCGTCCTCGTCCTGGCGCTCCATTTGTCGCGGAAAAGCATCCAAGGGGCGGGCCGGATCCTCTGCCGTTGCCAAAGCCGGCAACGTTTGGGCCACGAGGTCCGCAGCCGCACTCATCAAGGTTGTGTTCCACTCGCCGGCGATGATGGCGTTGCGGTCACTGTTGAGTTTCCAGGGAGCGTTCAGAATACCGGGCAATCGGGTCGGTGTATGTGTAGGAAAGAATGCCCAGAAACGGCCCGCTTCTTCACGAGTAGCATCGATCGGCACCGCCCAACTAACCGGAACGGAAGATTCGCGGGCGTGAATATGCGTCGCGTCCTGCAGGGCACGCTCGTCGGCGATGGATACTGATTTTTCAACGACCCGCCACCGCGAAGCCTCGTTGCCATCATGAAGTAAGGTGTCCGCTCCAGCCGGCTCCCGGCGGACGATCCGCGTTTTATCAGAACCCACGTCGAGCGTTACGGTCACTGGGACGGGGAGGAACAATAGGAATTCAGATGGGAAGCCTTGGATTTCCTGGAGTAATTGTTTGAGGTGCTCAGCATCCTTCACCTCGGCCCGAACGACAGTGGTTGCCCACACAAATCGGTCGAGGTTGGGGTCCGAAAGGTGCTCTTGTTCCCCCTCAAGCGTCCATGCAAGGCGCAAGCCAGGGGCATTGGCGAAGCCGAATCTTTCTCGCAGCTCCCGGCGGCACCGGTCGGGATCGAAGCGCATGGCGACTCCGGTGCTGAACAGGTCAATTCTGCCGCCGAGCTTGAGCAATGACTTGAATCCTAACCCAAACCGACCGATTTGATTTGCACGTTTAGGGGAAGAATGGGAGCGCAATAAAGCGTCAATTCCTTCATCACTCAAGGGGGCGCCTGTGTTCGCCACGTAGAGGCAAGAGCGGTTGAGCAAAACCTCCATCTTGCTGTCTTCTAAATTCGGTGCGCCGGACGTGTAAGCTTCCAGAATGGCATCGGCGCCATTCTGAACGAGCTCCAAAACTTGGCGATAACCGTAACCACCTGCAAGCACCGTCTGCTCTATTCCAAAGTGCTCCTTTATGTCGCCCGGGGAGGCCTGGTATGCGGCCAACCTTCCCTCGCGGAGGCGATCAATCAATTCGTGAAGATTAGTCATGGATAAAGCCCTAGCGCGCAAAAATGGTTTCGATCAGTAGAGCAATGGTTTGCGAATCAATGCCACCATCAGGCTGGTCGCGGGTTTCGATGAGCGTGCCGTTTGGACCGCCGCCTTCCTTTTGGAGCAAGATGTTGTGACGAGCATACCAATTCTTCTTATCCGCCCAGCGGGCGGCATATGCAGGGTCATGGAGGAGGCCACAGTGTTCCCAGTAGTAGGTCTTGCCGGTGTTGTCGTCTTCGATTGTGAAATCGGGATATTTTACGACTCCGTCAAACTCCAGCGGCTGTTCGTAGTGATAGTCGAGCTTTCGGTTATGAAGCTCGTTAGCGATAATGACCTCGGACTTGGAGCGGACGGCCTCCCCTCGTTTCGTGCGGTGAATGAGTCGGTCTTCAAGGAACTTGTCCCCAAGCGCAATTGGTTTAGGTGGGCCGAAGAGATTCGTAAGCCGTGTAGCGGTGGCGGAAAACTCCTCGGAGCTGAGGCGCTGGAGATCAATGGCCGAGCCTTGGTGCAAGATAACGACTCTTTGCTTTTGGCGGGTCAGTGCGGTGTAAAGCAGCTCGCGGGTCAGCATCACAGGCGACCGGGGCAGGACGAGAAACACAACATTGAATTCACTTCCTTGCGCTTTATGCACCGTAAGCGCGTATGCCAGCTCAAGGTCCGCCTCGCCTTCATCATCAAAATCAGAAGGGTAGAATTTGAAACCGACGTTTTGCTGTGTTGAGAATTCGACTTCCAGGCACGTTGGTTCGTAATTGTATTTGGCGGTTCGGATTTGGCCGACAACCATCCCAATCTCACCATTTGCGAGATAACCATTGCTTTCGGGCCTGGGGTTTATGCGGGAAGGGTAAACGTAATCGTTTCGATTATTGATGATTTTGTCCCCGTAAACTATTTGCTGCTCGCCACATGGCTTCAAGATTCTTCGTTGCCATGGAGGGACATTCGCCCTTGCAGTTTCCAGTTGGCGAGCCTTGTAACGCTCGTGGATGAAACGGTTGAGAACGTCAACGCCCCAAGGTTTCTGCCTGACAGGGGTCAGGATTTGCCAGGCTTCGGCAAGCTTCCCCGAACGCCCGCGATTGAAATAAACGTATTGCCCGAACATGTTCCCTCCCAAGGTGCAGGCAAAGGCTTGCCATTCCTCGAGTTTCTCCGGAAATTCGAGCGTTTCTGAGAGAACGGTCGGGAGGATATCCTTCAATTGATCCGGAGTTTGCCACGAAACGAAACGAACGGTTTCACTTTTGCGCTTACCGGCGAGTATTTCGAAAACGCGGTCTTCGCCCGGGGCAAGCTGGCTTCCACTAAACCACGCCGCGAGTTGTAGGTCGTCACGCTCTGGCTGCGAGGCTCCGCCTTCGATCATTTCTTGGCGGCGTGGAATGGTCAGTTCAGCATACCCTCTTGAAACGCGCGGAAAACGGGTTTCAATATCCGCCGGTTGAAGGTGCGCAATCGTGTCGGCAAACGGGCGGCCTGCTCCAATCGGTGGCAACTGACGCGGATCGCCTACGAAAATTAGCCTGTGGACACCGCTGAGGGCTTCGATCAGGGCGGCCATCATTTCTTCAGTCAGCATGGAGCACTCATCTACGATGACGGTGCGACCGACCTTTGCGCCGGGTTTGTTGGCGAGGAAATATCGCTGGGTCAACGGGTCGTAGCGTTTGGTCCCTTCGCGAGGGCAGAGGAACTGCGCCAGTGTTTTAGCCTCAAAATTCTGTGTGCCAGCTCTACGGGCAACATCCTCCATCCGGACTCGCGCTTTACCGGTGGGCGCGAGCAAAAGGATTTTGTCTTTGTAGATTTCGGACCGGCTGCAAAGGACCGAAAGCAACGTGGTCTTGCCCGTGCCCGCAGGTCCGACGAGGACGCTAAACCGGGAGGCAGCGATTTCTTCCAATGCCGCGGCTTTTTCCTCGCGCGCTCTCTCTTCCTTTTTTCTCTCCTCTGTCTCGCTCGGCAAGGGCCCGAGGAGTTGGTCAAGTTCGGACCGCCAATTGCCTGAGACTTTATTCCGTTGGCTTTGAGGGCTCACACGTTGGTCAATGGTCTCACGGATTAGCTTCCCGGCCTGGGCGAGACGTTCGATTTGATAGGCTGGACGGTCGTCAGCCATTTTGATCACCCGCACTTCCCCAGCAAACAGCTCATCCTCTGCGACAGCTAAAAGGTCGCCTGTGACGGGCGTGGTTTGCTCACCAGGCTTTTCCTCGCGCTGCCGCAGAGCGGAAACGAGGTCGGCCTGCGGCCGCAGCGTGTGCCCCTCCAAAGCGGCTTTCTCAAGGTCACGAATCACGAGAGCTCGGAGGCGACGCGAATCAACAGCAGTCTCAATTAGGGAAGGCTGGGGAATAGGAAAATGGGAACGGATGAAGGCGGTGGGGAACAGGCCACGGTCCACAGCATCAAGCCCGATGGAAACAGGAGTGAGCCGGGTGGCTTCAAAAAGCAGGTAGGGGTTCTTAAGGAATGCAGAATCATCGAGCAGGACACCAAACGTTTGTCGTTCTTCGGGAACCGCGACGATGTTCGCCTGTTCGACCGTCAGGTCTATTCGACTCAGTGCGCATCTCAGTTTTTAGACAGGTCTAGATGACGGTTATGAGGGAAGAGCAGGTGCCAGCGTTGGTTGCGCCAGAATGTTTCCAAACATAACAAGGCTTCATCTCCTTGCTGGCTCCAGTATTGG
>Ga0326728_10021458_pt1 | contig 12140 bp, 13 predicted proteins | sample MB3enrmetagenome_FD_207602 | JGI IMG/M metagenome (GOLD analysis project Ga0326728, IMG submission 207602) | Lab enriched peat soil microbial communities from McLean, Ithaca, NY, United States - MB31MN | ecosystem: Environmental > Terrestrial > Soil > Wetlands > Peat | place: USA: New York...
CCCTCCCTCGCTCCCCCGCTCAGTCGTTTAGAAGGTCACAAACCAATCCGCGCTGATCGTGTTCTGATTGCGCACGTTGGTTCCGTCGCTTCTCACAAAGGACGCTTCGTTGCTCCAGTCATGCCGGTACTCCAGACGTGTCCCCAAGTTCGCCGTCAGCATGGTCTTGTGAGTTAAGGTGAACTCCTGGACAGTCTGATTGGTCGACGTCCCAGGCGATGGCTCATTGCCGAAAGGTCCCCCGGGGAAGACGTTCGCACCATTTTCATCCGATAGGACTTCATAGCGGATGATTTCCGTGAACTTCGAGGTTGTCGCGTAAGACACCCAGATGCCTGCTCCCGTCGCATGCGTCGTTCCAACGGACTTGCCTAAATCCGATGCCACGACTGCTGGATCGTTGGTCTGTTCATACCAGTTCAACTGTGCATTCAAGCTCAGCTTGTCGGTGGGGTTGTAGCCAGCCACCGTGTCCAAGGACAGCTTATCGGCATGGTCGGCCGCCGCCGGTGCCGGTACCGCCGGGTTAGTCCCAGGAACGACAGCCGGCTGAGCAAGTTCGTTTCCATACGTGCCTTCGAAACTCCAACTCGTCTTCTTTGTAGGGGTTGTCGCCACTTGCCAGATCATCGTCTTCTGGCTGTTGTTATCAGTGGCCACGTTCCAACCGTTCACGACGCCGATCGTTGCGTTCACTTTGTCGTTGAACGTGTAAACCGCCTTAACCCCCGTGTGGCTGATGGGTTCCAGCCAGGTGAATAGAAGTCCCTCTGAGAAGTTCGGGTTATTGATGGTATCAACCACCTCGACGCCTTCGGACGTCACGAATCGCCCTCCGATGATCTGCAGCTTGCTTGTCGCCGCGTAGGTCATATACGCTTCTTGGACGGCGAAGTCGCTGCCGTTGCTGCCCGGCAGGGCCGCCGCATCGGATCCGGCCCGCAGTTTGACGGCGAAGCCGTAGTGGTCGCTGTCGCCGACCGGCTTGGCAATCTGCAGCAGGAACGTATTGAGACTGAAGCTGTTCCCGTTGGTGTCAAACTGACGGCCGACATTCGACTGGTTATGTGAAGAATCTTCCAGATTCCCGACATACGACGACTGCAGATAACCACTCAGCCCAATCGTGTCGTACCACTTGGGCGCCGGGGCGTCTGCGTAAGCGGTCCCGATGCCCACGACACAGATGAGTCCCTGCACAACCATTCTCTTTGTCCGCTTCGTACTTCTCATATGAGTCCTCCTTTTGATTTATGAAACCCGCCACACGTCAGGCGGGTGCGCCTGCTTTGTGGCGCAAAAGTGGGCGTCCGCCAATTCTCAAGCGAACGCCCTCGTTCAATCTGCCGGCACCTCATCGTACCGCCCCTTTGGGATCTGATGCCTCTGACCTAGAAAACGGCTTTAGCCCCTTTTTCTCCTGTTCTGATGCGAATCACATCGTCCACGGGAAGGACCGCCACTTTCCCGTCGCCAAACCGGCCCTGGCGCGTCACCTGCAAAATCGTTCCGATCACCTTGTCCGTTTCGATATCCAGGGTAAAGAGTTCCACCTTCATTTTCGGCATCAGAGCGCCTTTTCCTTTGCCCTGTTGCCGACCAAACCCCTGGACCGGAGTGACGGTCACGCCTCCGACACCGGATTTGGCGAGAGCCTCAACCAGCTCGGAAACCTGTTCTTCTCGGATAAAGCATTCCAGTTTTTTCATAAATAAAAAAAGCGGCTCCCGCACGTCATTGAGAGTCGCCTTCGTTGGAAATCGTTCGACACTGCCTTGTGCCGACATGACAATAGCACATCGCCCCTTTACAGTCAAGGATCTTCTAATTAAGTAAAATAAATGGGTATGAATAACAATATGTTCCTGACAGAAGCCTTGCGCCGAACGCGGATATTAAAGCCGCCGAGGCATGCGATCGCCACCTTTGGCACGACGACGCTGCGCTATGTCCTGCTGTCGTTGGTCCCGAATCAACCTGACTGCTGTCGCCTGCGCGAGGGCGAGGTAACCGCCGCGCGGCCGAAGATTCTGACCCCGGAGTTCTGGAAGAACCGCTTTGAAGGCTTTGGGGAGGACGTTCGGGCTTATCACGAAGAGATGGAAAAAACGTACGGGGAAGCTCTGAGAGGCCTCGAGTACAGCTTCCGCAACGACCTGAAGACGACGTCTCTGGAACACTCGGCGCTTCCCGAGGTCGCCGACCGGACGAGAAAAGTCATGGAACAGGAAGATGCCCCGCGGACCGCGCTCCTCGAAGGCCCGGACACCCCATGGGCGCTTTCCATCATGAAATTTATTGTCGACACGAGCCTCCGCTCTTTCCCATTCAACGTCCGCGAGCTCGACGAGCGGGGCCTCTTTGACCCGCGGAAGCGGCAGGAGATCCGGGAGCGCTTTGAAATTGAGAAGCTTTTCCAGGAGGCCCAGCGTGACCGCATGAAGGTGCCGGTCCTGGCCGAACGGCTGAAGCAGGCCGGCGTTTTTGCCGATTATGAAGACCGGTTTTTTGCCCTCGTCCAGGGCTAGGGCTTTTTGGTGGTGTCGGAGTCCGGCGCGCTGTAAATCCGCACCAGGCGGACGATCCCTAGAGGTTTAAGCAGGCGCCGGCCGGCGGCGCGGACAGGTTCGGCGGTTTCAGAAACTTCGAGCAGCGTGGCGTTCAGTTGTTCCTGGGTCCCCAGGAGGGCATGAAAAGGGTGTGAGAGCGCCTCGTGGAGGGACCCTGGCGTCTGCAGAAAGAGCCAGAGCGTATAAAGTGCCCCGGCTCCGAACAGCGCCACAAGGACGATCGGCCGCCGCATGGCGATTATCATATGAAAATATATACCAAGACAGGTGATGATGGAAATACCGGGCTAGCGGGCAACGTGCGCGTGCCAAAAGATTCCCGGCGCATCGAAGCCTATGGGACCGTCGATGAAGTCAATGCCGCCCTGGGTGTTGTTCTCACCCATCTGCCGTCCGCGGCGCAGGCAGCGCAGCCCTGGCTGAACTCGATCCAAAGCGATCTCCTCATCATCGGCACCCTCCTGGCGACGCCCCCTACGGATCCTAAAAAACACGCCGATCTCCCGTCCGGCCGCACCCAGGCCCTCGAAGACCAGATCGACCAGATGGAAAAGGACTTGAAGCCGCTTCAAAACTTCATTCTGCCGCAGGGAACCCCCGGAGCGGCCTTTGCGCACCAGGCCCGCGCCATCTGCCGCCGGGCGGAGCGGCGCGTCGTCGCCCTCGCGCACGAAGAGCGCGTTGACAAAGCCGTGATGATTTATCTGAACCGGCTGTCCGATTTTCTGTTCGTGCTCGCGCGGTGGATCAACGCCCATGAAGGCGGCCCGGAAGCCACCTGGTCCTACTCCGAGGCAGAAGGAGCGAAAACGGCTTCGGAAACCGCGCGGCCGGCGGACCGCCTGGGAGCGACGCTGAAGAAGCTGGAGGTTGAAAAGGAAAACCGCAAGACCCTCTTTGAGAAGGCCAGCACCCAGATACAGAAGAAGAAGGAAATGGCGGACAAGCTCTTCCGCCAGAACGTCGATCAGATAAATAAAGAAGGCGGAAAGGTCGACAAACCTCTCCGCGACATGGACTTGGATTAAATGGTGAGAAGCAGCGGCGCCACTTTGCCGGCCGTGAAGGCTGCCAGCGTCCGCTGGCCGAGAGGTTGCCATTTCTTGGCAACCCCCTTGAGCGGCTCCGAGCAAACCAGCGCGTGTTTGCCGGAGGCGGCGGTATAAAGCGTGTAGTACTTCTCACGGTCTTCCAGCGTCTCACCCTTTTCTAGCCGTTTGTCCCCGAAGTCCCGGTACGCCCATAAGGTCTGCCCGTCCGACATCAGAAAACTCAGGGAACTGAACACCAGGGTTTCCCGCGACTTTTTCAATAGCGCGGCCAAAGCCGCCGTAGGGTCGGCGGTCGCGTGGACCCGCTCCCAGATCCAAAGCATAAAGCGCTCGCTGTCCGTCTCCCCATAGGGGGCCGTCTCATTGAGGGGGAGCGACGCCTCCGCCCCGAAAATAGTCCCGTTGTGCGCGAAGACCCAGTCCCGCCAATGGAAGGGGTGCGTGTTGGAGATGCCGGGGGGCGCGCCCGCGGCCTTCCGGAAATGCGCGATGACGACGGGCGTTTCGGATTTGCGCGCCCGATCGACGGCTTGGTCGAACTCGTCCCGGCTCTCAGCCGCTGGCTCAGTCTGGCGCCCAAAGTAGACCGCGCGGTTTTCCTTAAAGCCGGAGGCCCCCCACCCATCGAGGTGGCCGGGCTTCAGGCCATTCTTGACGCATCCTTCCGTGCATAGGGGATAAAACGCCTTCAGAATCTCCCGGACCGGAAGGGGCGGCACACCGATCATTCCAAGCATGCGACTCATACGCTGATTGTGGATACCACAAGATCCCCCCACAAGTCAACGGAAAACCGATGAGGGAGAAGGGGTGGGGAGCCGGCTCTCTCGCTCAGAACACCATTCGCGAATCGAGCCAACTCCCCACCCTTCTCGTCTCAACTGGATTAGAAATCCGGGAGAGCTTCCGTCTGGTAGACCTCCAGTGTGTGGTCTTTCACCAGCTGTCGGAAGGCGTCCCAGGATTGTCCGGTGCTGTCTTCAACGGCTTCTTCCGGGAGTTTTCCTTGGGTGAGGTCGCGGACGAAGGTCTGCAGGGTATTGATGTTCTGTTTGTCAACCATCGTTTTAAACGCCATGTAATCGCGAGCGTAATCGAGGATCGGTTCTTGCAGGTCGTGCACGGCAGCCTTCACCTGGGATTTCCGGTAGTGCCGGGCCAGAGCCCGGACCCGATCCGGCCCCTCGCCGGAGATATAAACGGCCAGCCCCTCCTGGACCCAGGACGGGAGTGCACGATTGTACACCGAGGAAACGGCATCGTTCAGGATTGCGTGTGTCATTTCGTGGTAGAAAATCCTGTCGAAATCTCCGGGGTGCTGGGCCATCACATCCAGATTAACCACCAACTCCTGGCCGAAACCGTGAACGGTAGGGACAGGCTGCACGTAAGCCAGCGCGAATTCGACTCCGGCGGCTGGCGCGTCGTCAAAGCGGACCGTCAAGGGGCAGCGGAAACCTTCCTGATACTGGAGAAGCCCCAGTTGGGAGGAAATTTCAAGCTGAGCCTGGCGGAGGAGGAGCCGCACCCGGTCCACATCCTGGGCGTAAAGGTCAGCATGGCGACCATCGTAGCTGGTCTGAAAGGATGCCGTGAAGCGCGGAGCGGGGTCACCGAACGCTCTTGCGGCCACCATCCCCGCGCACGCGATTAAAATGCTCGCTATTCGCATACCCGATTATGCGCGAACTCATTTCATAGTTCAAGAGCTTTGCTATGGGCCTTGACCATGGGGAGGGGTCCGGCTCGCGAATGGTGTTTTGAGCGAGAGGGCGCCTCCCCGGGGACAAGGCCGGCTGGATTTCTAATACAATCATCAGACCAGTGGAACTAGAAGACTATCAGCGGCTGGACGGCGAAGCTTTAAAAGCCAGGATCCGGTCTCTCTCCCGGTCTGATCTCGATGAACAGCTTCACCGCTTCGGAACTCAATACGCTCTCCTGTGCCAGCGTCTGGAGGCCATTTACACGCCGAACCAGCTGGACCGCTTCATCGCCATCAGACCGGGCGGCCTGGACGAAATCGACAATGTCATCCAGATGACCGGCCAGGACAACCCTAAGGAGCTGGCGCTCCTGAGATCTTTCCGCGAACTCAACCGGGTCCTCTTGCCCTTTATGGATATTTATGAAGAGCAGGTTCTCGACGAGCTGAAGCATATGTCAAAAGAGGAGCTCCGGTCCCTCGACGCCACCGTTTCCGCAGAACTGACCTCGGCCGCAACACCGCAGATCCAGGACCCCGCCGATTATCGCGCCGCCCAGAACGCCGCGGGTATGCTGCGCCTGGCCACCCTCATGAAAGCCGCCATCCGCCACGAACTCATAGCGCGCTTCGGAAACGAGACAGTATAGCTTTGGGCACGGGGAGGGCCCCCTCTCTGGCTCAGAACAACATTCGCCAACCGAGGAAGCCCTCCCCGCGCCCATCGCAACGAATCCTATGTAAGTAGGTGTGCCGTGTTTTTTCACTCCACTCTTCTAACCTAAAATAATTTGATGGAAAGTGGGCCTTGCTCCCGGGGAGGGGTCCGGCTCGCGAATGGCGTACTGAGCGAGAGGGCACCTCACCGGGGGCAAGGCCGTCGTGGGTGGTATAATGGTTTTAGGTCTTTGACATACCCCTTTTGGGGCTGAATAGGATCGACAGGGTTGGACGGGATGGATTGTCGCAAGCCGTGGTTGGTCGGATCCACGTAAATAGACGACCAAAACACAACTGGCAACCGCCTAACAGCGATGCGCAGCTTCATGAAAATGATGCCTGCGTATATGCCCCTCGCCGCCTAAACAACGGCAGGTCCCCGGCTTTTGAGCCGGGGCGCTCTCCCCGACCCCGCCTGTGGGCGGGGGCAGAGCGTCATGATGCAGGCTAGGTGATCGAGCGCGCCTCCGCGACCATCGCCGAACCGCAACGAGGCTGGTCTCCGCCATAGCCGTTCGCTGCGAAGGCGAAGCGAGACTTAAAATGCGGACTACGCTTGTAGAGACGCCGTCAGGCTAATCTTGGACCCGGGTGCAATTCCCGGCAGCTCCACCACTCGCGATAGAGAAAAAGCCGGCACTTCTTCCAGTGAAGGGGTACCGGCTTTCCTTTATTACTTCCCCATTAGGCCCATACGTAACATATTGTTAACCTTGGCGTAACCCTCGCGTCACACTCAGGGTTTATCCTCGATTCTGAGGATAAGGACAATGACATTAATCGGGATATGGCAGGATCTGGCCATGATCTGGGTGTGGCTCTGGACGCTTTTTATAGGCGGACCGCACCCGCGCATGCCGTATGCTTGCTTTTTGAGATCCGCGCCAAGCATGGTGGACATCTCCAAGGTGGTTCCCGCCATAGCGCCGATCCGCCACTGTACCTATCTGTTCGAAGGAACTGCGTCTTCCCGATCGATACTGCTCCCGCATGCGCGGGTGCTTGTCCGGCTGACCTCACCGCATGGAAGGACTGAGAAGGTGTCCGTAGCAGACGCTCAGGGAAGGTACTCTCTGGTACTGGACATTGACGCCGCCCGCCATGACCCGGTCGACTGGTCGATGCAGACGGACACCGCCGATGGCCTGGACGTCGAGCTGGCGGGCCGCCGCATCGCCATGGATGACGATCACATCATTGTGGTCCACGACGGCCGTGATTCCGCCCCCGCTCCCACCCGCCACCGCCCTATTCGATACACACCATCCACATCGTACGAAGAAGCGTCTGTCGGCTAAATCCCTGCTTACCAGTCGCCGCGGATTTTGATGGCGACGACCTGGTAGGGCCAGGGGAATTGCTGGTAGGAGCCGGAGTCCCGGCCGACGATGTACCAGGGGCCCGGAAAGGTCGGCGTATGGCGTTCAGGGAGCGGCGTCCATCCCTGCGGCTCACCAAAGGCCACGAGCCACTTCTGCCTGCCGACCTCGGAGGCGGGCAATGACGTGCCATAGCCGTCGTCGCATTGAAACACAAGATCATCTTCTCCGGACAAATGAATGTGGAAAGTGTTTAGAATCTCATCCAACCAGAACCCCTGATAGGTCATCGGCCGCTGATAGATGGGGCTGTAGACGGTGATCTCCGCGGGAGTGATTTTCTTTTCCAACTCCGCCCGCGTCACGGAACGGGTGGACCCCGGCAGCACAATCTGGAGAACAGCCTCTGGGGCCGGAACATCGATGACCGCGGCGGCGCAGGCGCCTGCCGTCAAGGTGAGAAGTGCCGTGAGGGCGAAGGATGGTGCGCCCGTCCAGACTCGAACTGGAAATTCAGCCTTCGCAGGGCTACGTGATATCCGTTTCACCACGGGCGCAAGGGCCCTATTGTACAAAAGCTCAGCTTAGGAGGCCGCGGACGAGGAGGCCGAGGAAGACCACCGCCATGTTGCCGACGACGAGGTGTACCCAGGTCCGTTCTTGGGATCTGGCGTAATGCAGGTACACGATCCAGCCGATCCAGCCGAAGGCGAGCAGGAACCAGGGGCCGGGCAGTAAAAAGAGCCCGGCGCCGATGAGGCGTTCTCCGATATACCAGTACTTCCTTTCCGCCAGGACCTGGGAATTCCCCCACAGGTCGTTTTCAAGATAGAAAACGAGAATCGACACGAAATGTGAGATGAGGACAACGCAAAGGATGGGAAGGACCCAGGGGTCGGGCTTCAGACCCGGGACGGTCGGCGCAAAGGCCAGGATCATGGTCAGGTGGACCACCTGGTCCCAGAGAAAAAATCCGGTGCTATCGGGGCTGCCGGTCTCCTGGATCGACCACACCCGCCATTCATCCTCCAGCCAGTGGAAGATCGTCAGAAGCGCCACACAGATCCAGCCGTTCATCCGGATCCAAGGTGTCTGGACCCAGGGCATAGACAGATACGGCCAGACCATGAGGGAAGTGACTGCCGGGTGCGTCAGGATATGGATCAGCATCCCCGCGCGGCTTTCGCGCTTCCAGGTCGCCACCTTGTTGGTCTGGAACGTGAAGTCCGCGATGAAATGCGCCAGCACCAACCGCCAGAAAATGGTCATTTCGATTTGACCTCGAAGACGCTGTCCCAGTTGTCTGCGGGCGGTTCCGCCGCAAACGCTTCCGCACGATGCACGTAGAGCATACTGGCTTTATCTTGCGGTAAGATCGCGCAGACTTCAAGGAATTTCTCTCGCGCCCGCGGGAACTCTTTGTCGGCGAAAAGCTGGATGGCTTCGTGGTAGAGAGGCACCACCTTTTGCCATACGGCGTCCAAGCCCCCTTTTTCGGCCAGGAGCTCGTAGACTTTGACCGGCCTAGCCTTGCCCGGGACGCGGATCCTGTCCAGGAAGCGCACCTCAAACTTGTCCTGCACAATCTCGTAGGTGAATTCGCTGATCATGATCGCGGAACCGAAGGCTTTGTTTGCTCCCTCGAGGCGCGAGCCCAGGTTGACATTGTCCCCCATGACGGTGTAGTCCGACTTCTGCCGGGAGCCCATGTTGCCGACCACCATCGTGCCGGAGTTGATCCCGATGCGGGCGCCCAGAGGGACGATCCCCTGCGCTTTCAACTCCTCATTGAACTCGGCCAGGCGCCGCATGCTCTTCAAGGCGCAGCGGCAGGCGCGCTCGGCATGGTCGACCTGCTTGACGGGCGCGTTCCAGAAGGCCATGATGCCGTCGCCCATGTATTTGTTCAGATAGCCGTCATACTCGAAGATCACTTCCGTCATGGCGGAAAGGTAGCGGTTTAAAAGCACCACCAGCTCGTCCGGATTCATGCGCTCGGAAATCGAGGTAAACCCGGCGACGTCCGAAAAGAAAACCGTCATGTCGCGGCGTTCCCCCACCAGCTTGAGTTTGGCAGGGTCTTGCATGAGGATCTCCAGCACCTTGGGTGATACGTACTGCCCGAATGCGGCTTTCACCCAGCGCTTCTCGCGCTCCTCGGTGAAAAAGCGATGGATGACGACCGCGAGATAACCGAAGAGAAGTGTCGCCAAAGGTCCGGCGAGATCGAGCACTTCGTTCCGGAACGCGAACAGTTGATACGCGGCGACGGCATAGATCCCCGCGGCGCCCAAAACGCAGGCGGCGCCGACGCCCGCCGAGCGGTTCGCGACAAAAAGGCCGCAGAAAAGCACCATCCCAAAAACGGCCCACAGAGTGGCTTTCAATCCCGCCCAGCGCAGGGCATTTCCGTTCAGCAGGTTATCGATGAGATTGGCGTGCAATTCGACGCCGGGCATGTTGGTGGAGGTCGGCGTCGGATAATGATCGAAAGCGCCGACCGTTTTGGAACCCACCAGGACAATTTTACCCCGGAGGACCGCGGGGTCGAGTTTTCCCGTCAGGAAATCGACATAGGAATAAGCGGTGAAGGGAAGGCCGGTGAAATTGACCCACACCTGCCCGCGCGCGTCCAGAGGGACGCGCTTCACTATGCCTTCCGGCGACATTCCCAGGAAGCGGGCCGTCCCGATCACCGATAAGAGGTTAATGGTCAGCGTATCGAAGGTCATCCGCGGGATGGCATGGCGGAGGACCCCGTCTTCATCGGGGAAGGCGTTCACGAAGCCTGTGTCGGAGGAAGCCGCAAGAAGCTTGGGAAAAGGCGCTTTGACCGGCGGCGGGCTCTCATAATCGATGAAGAACGAATGGATCACCCAGGGATTGTCCCGGGTGGCGCGCACCAGCGCGGCGTCCCCCGCTGGGTCGGGAGAGTGCTCGATGAAGAGGATGTCGAACAGGAGCGCCTTGGGCGGGTTTTCTTTCAGCCGGCGAATGAGCGCGGCATGGAGCTTCCTCGGGAACGGCCATTGCCCGTAAGCCGCGACTGACGGCTCATCGATCCCGATGATCGCGATGTCCGGACTTGGGGGTCGCCCCGGCCGGACCTTGAAAAGCGTGTCCTGAGCAAACCACTCGGCGCGCTGCGTCAGGAAGGCCAGCTGATAGTCGAAAGAACGTTTGTCCGGCGATCGGAGTTTCGGCCCCATGAAGTAATGCGCGCGCCGGGCTTCCAGACCGGCCATGAGGGAGCCGACGAGTCCGACCAGAACAAAGCTGATCCAAAAAGATTTACGCAAGGTTGGAGACGGCCAGGAGTTTGGAGACCAGATCCTTTTGCGCCAGGCGTTCCTGCGAACTGGTATTCATCGTGCGCAGCGTCACTTCCCCTTTTTGGACTTCGTCCTCGCCGAGGATCACACAGTGGGTCGCGCCGATCCGGTCGGCGATCGTGAGTTGGGCGCCCAGCTTTTTCTCAAAGAAATCGCCTTCGGCCCTCAGATTGATTTTGACCAGCTCCGGGGAGTGGCGCAGCATCTGGAGCGTCTGATAGGCGACCCTGGAGGCAGCCTCGCCCATCGCGGCGACAAATACGAAAGGGGTGGCTGTGACTATTTTGGGAGCGGCGGCCTGGGAGGCCTGAATGGTGCGTTCCATCCCCATGGCAAAACCGAGCGCGGGGACATCAGGACCGTCCAGATCTTTGACCAGCTTGTCGTAGCGGCCGCCCGCCGCCAGGGCGTCCTGCGCTCCGAGGACTTTGGTCGTCACTTCAAAAATCGTCCGAGTGTAGTAGTCCAGCCCACGGACCAGCCGTGGGTCCGTCTCAAAGGCCACATGCGAATCGGTCAGGAGCTGGCCGACCGCCGCAAAGTGGGCGCGGCAGGGAGCACACCAATAGGCGTCAATCGTGGGCGCGTCCTTGAGCTTCGGCGAATCCGTCTTGCAGTCCAGCGCGCGCAGCGGGTTCTTATCGAGGCGGCGCTGGCAATCCTCGCACAACTCCACCGAGCGTTTCGTGAGATAAGTCCGCAGGGCGGCGAGATACTTCGGGCGGCATTCCTGGTCGCCGATGCTATTGATCCTCAGGCGCACATCACGGATGTCCAGGGCCAGAAACAACGCGTCCACCAGCGCCAGGAGTTCGGCGTCCGCGGCCGGTCCGGCGTTGCCGAAATACTCCGCGCCGATCTGCCAGAATTCACGGTAGCGGCCGGCCTGCGGGCGTTCCGCGCGGAACATGGGCCCGACGTAAAACAGCTTGCAATACGGAAGGGATTGGGATAAATGATGTTCGATGAAAGCGCGCACGACCCCGGCGGTCCCTTCGGGCCTTAAGGCGAGCTTGCGGCCGCCGCGGTCTTCAAAAAGATACATCTCTTTTTGGACGACATCGGTCGTCTCGCCGAGGGACCGTTGAAAAAGATCGACCGCCTCAAAGGTGGGTGTCCGGATTTCCGCGTAGCCATAGCGGGCAAACAGCGCGCGCGCGGCGGACTCCAGGCGCTGAAACTGGACGCTCTCAGCGGGAAGGATGTCTTTGGTCCCGCGGATGGCCTGGTACTTGGACATGGGTGAGATTATAGGTTAACGGGATGGATTCTCAAATACGCACGGACGGCCTCTACTTTTTAAAGCGGAACCCGCTCTTCGGACAGCTCGGCGAGGAAGTGCTGCTGGAGCTGGTCGACTGCCTGAAGCTGACCGCCATGGAAAAGGGCGACACGGTGCTGCGCGCGGACGAACCCGGAGATAGCCTCTATCTCCTGCGCAG
>Ga0326728_10021462_pt1 | contig 12140 bp, 12 predicted proteins | sample MB3enrmetagenome_FD_207602 | JGI IMG/M metagenome (GOLD analysis project Ga0326728, IMG submission 207602) | Lab enriched peat soil microbial communities from McLean, Ithaca, NY, United States - MB31MN | ecosystem: Environmental > Terrestrial > Soil > Wetlands > Peat | place: USA: New York...
TAAACTCCCGATTGAGCAGGTTGGGAGCTACCGGAAAGGTGTGCTTGGAATCGGTCGTCATCTTGAACTTCCGTTTCGTCTTCGCTCTCAGGCCATCTTTTCTCATTAAACGAGCAATCCTTTTTTTTCCATGGTTTCTGCCGCGACGCTTCAACTCACGATAAATACGGGGGCTTCCGTAAGTACGATGACTCTCTTGGTAAATTGCATGAATCTCCTGCAAAAGGATTTTGTCATCCTGCTTACTCTTGCTCTCAGAATGCCTCAGCCATGCATAGTAACCGCTCCGGGAAACCTCCAAAACTTCACTCATCAGAGCAATCGGAAATTCCGATCGATGATTGTGCATAAACAGAAAAATCACTTCGGGTCGCTGGAAAAGATGGCCATGGCTTTTTTTAAGATGTCGCGCTCCATCTTCAACCGCTCATTCTCACGCTTGAGCTGACGTATCGTTTCCGCCTCACTTGACACCAGATGACCCTTCCCGGGGAAAGCAGCCTCAGGTTTCTCTGAAAACTGCTTGACCCATCGATAAAGCGTGTTGGGATGAATCCCCATATCTTGTGCAACTTGATTCACGCTGGTATCACTTCCTGTGGCCATCTTGACTGTCTCAATCTTAAATTCCTTTGTAAATGATCTCCTTGATAACATCTTCGTCCTCCTTGCTCTTTTGTAACAGCTTTTCGGACTGTCCACAATATCGGGGTAGGTTCAATATTCTTCTTATTTCCTTAATTCACACAACAGCTTAATCTGTAATAAGCAAAAATAGTTGATCGTTAAATTAATATGTAGTAGTAGAATTTGAAGCAGAGCAGCTTTTGATCCAATTTGTCCAAAACTTTTTCAAAATATATAGGCGTACAATGGATACCAAAATAGATTTGCGATGGTTGTTGCTAAATAAGCTTGTTGATTTTGATAACCTGCAAAACCTGTATAAATTATCCGTTATAGTTTTATTTCTAATATTCTTACTTTTGACTTTATCCCCCATTATTATAAGTAGGTTTCGCAAAAGCAAATTTAAGTCATTATTATTATCAGACAATACCTTTATCTTTTCGTTAATTGCCTTTATCTCGGCTACTCGCTGGCCATGCTTTCTGCCACCAGAACTTAATCCAGACGAGTCCTTTTTGATTGCTGGTGCTATGAAACTCCTGAAAGATCCAGTCGTCTGGCGTTCTATAGAAACGGGTACGACAGGTCCGCTTAATTTGTATTCTCTTCTAATATCTTCTTTGCTCGGGTTAAGATTGGAATATGCCAGTGCTCGAATGGTTGGCTTATTCCTAATTGTTGTCTCTAGCATATGTTTATTTTACTCTCTAAGGTATATATACGGCAATCTCACCGCTCGTTTGTCGGTTATGCCCGTCGTCACGACAATTGCTTGTATGACGTTCCCTGATTATGTTCATTATACAAGTGAGCACGTATCAATTGCCATTCTCAGTATTGCTTTATTGATACTGTGTAAGCTATATTCTAATAATTTGATTTTCAACAAAAGATTGATATTTATTTTTGGTTTTATACTTGGACTTGTACCTTTTGCAAAATTACAGGCAGTTCCTATAGCATTATCCATTTCCTTGATTACCCTTCATATTCTTTGGATTAGAAGGAATTCAATTACTCAGTTCCTCAGGAACTTTTATGCTTTCTTACTTGGTTCAGTCTTATTCCCTTTACTGACAATGCTATATATTTTTGTGTTTTCATTGCAGGATGTTTTTTGGAGATCATATATTCAGCATAACTTATATTATGCAAATAGCTATAAAGCTTCAGTTGGGTTTCTCAGCCGCCTATATTTTGTATTTGGACCAGCAGATACCAGAGTCTTATTTGCACTGGCAGTAATTTTCTTCCTGTTAGGTCTATCGTTTTTAATTTATTGGTTTATTTCGCAACCACAACGTGACAGATTATCAGACACATCAATATTCTTTCTATATAGTTTAATTATTCTTGCTGCATCGATTTACTCTGTTATGAAACCAGGGAACTTTTTCACTCATTATCTTTTGTTTCTGATATTTCCTTGTGGTTTTCTCATTGGTGTATTGGTCGGTGAGTTTTTCAAAGTATATAAATATTCAGGGATTAATTTACCGAAACTGAAATTATCTCCTGTGATGGCAATCATCATTGTAATAATGATTATTGGCAGTACACTACAATTGTTTTCGCATGTAAGACGAGAAAGCTCTTATATTGACATGCGCTACCATTTTTTATTGAATTATACTAGTCCAGTTTCACAGACAATTCTTAAATACGCTTCCCAGAATGGATCTATGGCTATATGGGGATGGGATTCAAAGATTTATGTTGAGACAGGGATTATTCCGGCAACAAGGTATGTTGATTCCGTGGGACAAATGTTCTCAAATCCGCGACAGCAATATTATGTCAGACAATTCGCAGATGACCTTCTAAAATCAAAAGCTGCCTTGTTTATTGAATCAACTGCTGGGTTTGCCAAGATTTGGGAAAAGTATGTTGGAATACCTCAGCAAAGTCCTGAAGATTTTCCTGATGTCGCAATTATCCTGAAAAAATATTACAAATTAGTTGATGATGTTCAAGGATTTAAGATATATGTCAAGCAAAATTGAAAAAAGGATCCCCTTCCTTCCTTAACCAGGACAGGTAGCTATACGTTATTAGGAGATAATGCTAAACAGTATTATTTATCCCGTTGATATAGAAAATTATAATGATTCATTTTTCTTGAGAGCCCTGCATGAGCATTATATGCTGATTTGGCACATCTGCTGTCTTTATCTTTATAAGATCAGCGGCATAATCCTCTGGTATTTGCGGCTTCTAATAATTTACAATTCCCCAATTCACATGCTTTTCGTGCGTCAGGACAGCCAGAAATGTTATCGCCGTGAGTTAGATAAGCAACACCCCGGGTATAATATGGCTCTACATAACCCGGGTTGAGTTCGATCGCCCTGCCAAAATCCTTAATCGCCTGTTTGTAATTGCCAATGTTGTAATAGCTAATGCCCCTGTAAAAATATGCAGTGGTGTCTTTAGGATTCATCTGGATAGCCTCTGTCAGAGGACTTATTGATTCTTCATATCTTCCATTTATCAAATAGTAATTTGCTAGTCGATGATATACAAATTCCCTATATGGAAGGTTCGGTTCACTGCTGGTTGTAATGAGTATATGCCTCATCAATGAAGGTGTATCGTGCCACACACTAATTTGTTTGTTACTTGCAATCCCTAAAAATATCAGAATCACTGTTATTCCAATACAGAATAATCGAAAAGTAACAGTGTCCACATTCAACATCCATCCAGCTAATAACACTGACAAAATCATCGATACAGCATATGAATAGCGGTCGGCAGTTGAATGAGGATGCATGTTTAAACCCAATGCAGGTATCAGTAAAATTAAATAACAGATCCATGCCGCGAGAAGTGATGGATATCGTTTCCGTATTGCAAAAATGATGCTGGTAGCAGTAATTATTCCTAATGCACTAAATATAAAAGGTACGGAAAGAGGATTAAACTCTTTCCATAAAGTCGTATAGAGAGGAGACAGATTAACGGGATAGAATGGACGCCAAAGATAATAAGCCCATACATAGAATGCCTGCATTAGTCTATCCAATATACCGAATTCTGCCAATGATACATAAACGTGATTCGCTGGTCTGAAATTATAAGAAACCAATGCAATATTAGCTATAATAACTATTACAGCTATAGCAAGGAAGATCAATTTTTCGAAAATTACAGAATGTACTCTTTTTGATTTCCACCAAGCTTTAATGCTATCTAATCGTTTGAAAGGGTAAACATCCAAGACAACTAAAATTACCGGGAAGACTGCGGCGGTAGGAAAAGGCATCGAGAGTAAAGAGGCAACGTAACAAATCACTGATATTGTCAACCAAAAGCGATATTTTGATCCAGGTTCGACGATCTGCAAATAGCACAAGAGAGAGAGAAGTGTAAAAAAACAGGACTGTATATGCAGGCCTGCAGCTAACCAAGCTACCGGTTCAATTCGAAGAGGGTGAAGAGACCAGATCAAAGTTGCCATGATTGCCGCAACATTCAACCGCCATTGTAATGCAGTATCATCTATTCCTTTCAGTGATATCAGTAAAATTTTACGCGCCACCAGGAATAGAAGAACTGCGGTAGCAGCGTGCAATAAAAGGTTGCCTAAGTGATAGGCAAATGGTTCTAATCCGCTCAGCGTGTGTGTTATGCACCATCGCAAACCACCAAGGGGGGTGTAAAAAGGACTGGATACAGTCGAGTCGCGAAAGATGGAAACTAAGTTATTAAAATTTAGGGACCCTAAGTTGGGATTCTTAAAGATAGTCCAGTCGTCATCAAAAAACAGGAAATCACCTTTGAGTGTACGGAAGAATACAGCGAAGGTAACAATAAAGATAATTACAGATGATAGAAGGGTCGGAATAATTTTGTGCGGGATGCTTTTTCCGTTGACTAATTTTGTGCGCATATGAGTTCATCCGTTATAGTGAATAAGCTTTGGTATAAAAGCTGGCTATTTAAGATATGTATTCATTCTGTCCTGATTGAATTTGACAATCTCGATTTTTGTTCAATCCAAATTCCGAAAACTTTTCAGAAGTATTTACCACACATTAAGCTAATGTCTAGCAGTTTTTTTACTATTTCCGAGCATAATGTTGTGTGAATTGGGGAAAATAAGAAAAACACAAATACAGACCTCAATATGTTTTTGTTTTCAGGATTTTTTCTTCTGCATTATGTTAACAGTAACAAGAGCTAATCAAATACCATTTGTTAAAATTAATTCGAGCACTAAAGTTTTCGCGTCGTGATGTTCAAATAAATTTATTTTCATGTTTCTTAAATGCTTTGCCCTGCCATCATAAGATTTATAATAATTACTTCTTATCCTAACCTGCACCAATACTAAACGGGAAACAAAGTGCCCTTAATCCGTTGGCCAAAGGTTCAAAATATTGCCTGTATTTATTCCGGAAAAAACAGGCCAGAATAATCTGTCCGATGGTTGAAAAAAGCAATAGAGAAGGGATTCGATAATTGGAAACTGCTGCAAACAGATAGTGACCTGAATTAAACTATAATTGCTCACTTATATCGTGCCTGATTGATGAGGCCTATTTTCTCAATTATGTATGCGCGATAAATCTTATAAGTATTCATCTTTAACAATGTAATTAGGTCTTTTCTTTACTTCATCAAAAATTCTCCAGATATACTCGCCCAATACACCGAGCATCAACATAATTAACCCCCCAATAATTAGAAGAAGTATCATAATTGGAGCCCAACCTTTAAAAGGGGTGGCTTTGATATAATACGCATAAACAATATTAATAGAATAAATAAAACCAGCGAAGGCAAAACAAAATCCTAAAAAAGACATAAGCCTTAGCGGCAAATAACTTACATTAATAAAAGCAGTCATAAAGTTTTCAAATCGCTTGAAAAAATTGTATTGAGATTTACCAATGGTTCTCTCCAATTTATCGTATGGTATAAACTTTACATTAAAACCAACCCATAGAATATCATATTGATAAAAACTATTTCTTTCTTTTATACTATTTACTGCATCCATGGCATTTCTGCCTAACAGTACAAAATCAAAACCACCCCGTGGTATATTTGGCAAGAGCATCTTATAAAACAACTTTGAAGTGATTTTATTCAACAATGACGTTCCATGACTCCTTCTGTATGATATTACAACATCACTGCCTTTTTCCCATTCTTTTATCATGGCGACACATTGCTCAGGTGGGTCTTGTAAATCAGCCGCCATGTTTATTACTGCATCTCCTTTTGCATAATGCCAGCCAGCTAAGATAGCTGCCATTTGACCGAAATTTTTTGAAAATGAAATAACTTTAATTCTATTGTCGTTGAATTGCTTTTTCAATTCTAACAATTCAACTAAAGAGTTATCTTGTGAACCGTCATTTACGAATAACAATTCAAAATTATATTGAGGGAAATGTGTTTCAAGCTCCTTAACTATTTTCTTGTAAAGAATCGTCAATGCACCCTCATTATTATAAACAGCAAAACAAACTGATATTAATTTCACAAATTTCCTCCTTTTTTACACAGTAGAAATATGCTCGAGCATAAATCAGGATATTGTTGTCCCAATTGATAACAATCTTCTAGGTAAAAGAGTTTCATAACATAAACATTTAACAGATTTTATGACCGCCAGTCCAAAAGAAATTCAATAGCGTCAACATCAAAAACGGGAATATTAAATGCTTCTTTGATTTTCAGGCGTTCCTGAAATGCATTGTCGATAAAAATCGCCTTTGAGGGCTGGATAACATCCTTTTTTTTACCATTGTCCTTTAGATGGAAAATATTCTGAAACAAATATTCGGATATCGCGTATTTTTTCAAAGTTTCCTGAAAATCACTTTCATGCCGTGTAATTAGGTAAACCTTTTTTTGTTGATTCCGGCATTGATACAGAAAACGTATTGCATTGTAATTGACCTGATTGTTTATAATAATGGTGTCATCGAAATCCATATAAACTGTATCATAATCGTAATCGATTTTATAGCGGCCTAGCAAGGCTCTGTCCATTTGAACATGACAACCGTTGTCAAAGACGACAGAATCATATCCCATCGCGGTATAGACGCTTAAAAGCGGGAGATTTATTCCCTTGGCGCGTGTCAACTCCATCGTTCCGGCGCAGCGGGATGATATCTCCATGAGTTTCAAACGTCCCTGGGTGTTTTCCTTTACCTGGAAAAACCATAGCCCCTTGAAAGCCAGCCGCTGATTGATCCGTTCCGCGATGGAAGTGATCTCGCCGGTTAACGGTTCACTTTGCCCGCGGACGCAGATTCCGCCCCAAATGCGCTGGCGGGAGCGTGGTGAAACATATCGAAGCGCGCCGTCTTTGTCCGTAAAACAATCCACCGTATATTCGATTCCGGGAAGATACTCCAAAATCATTAGCGATGAATCGAGAATTTTGGCCAATTCCTGCACGTTCGGAATGATTTGGAATCCCTGTCCACCTTGACCTTTGTCCGGTTTTACGCATACAGGAAAAACGTCAACCGCGTCCTTTGACGAATAGACGGCTGGTATGAAATCACAATCGGCGAATAATTCATACGTCAGTATTTTGCTCCGGCAGATTTCTGTCGTACGTTTATCGCCTGCGATAACCCTTGCCGCCAGCTCCTTCTGATGCTGAACCAGGAATTCCACGATCGTATCATGCACCGGGAAAATCAGGTCGATTTGCTTCTCACTGATCAGTTGGTTGAATGCGTCGATAAAATTTACCTTGCTGATCATCGGCAAACCGGAGATATAGTTTCTGAAAACGTATTCCCCGTGACGGTCTACCGATGCAGCTCCAAAGACCTCCACATTGACGCATGTCGACAGCGCATCGTGCAATTCGATCGAAGCGGAATCGCCGGCGGGAAAAATCAATACGCGTATTTTTTTGTCGCTCATATGAAATCACTTAAATACAGAAAGAATTCGCTCCATGTCCGACAAATCGCAATTCTGATCCACCGGCAGGCAAATCAAGTCTTTTACGAGCCTTTGTTCCCACGGATATTTTTTCAAAAATGAATCCAACTTCGGCCAATACGTCGGAACAAATATTTTCTTTTCAATCAGCCGCTTTTGCCATTTGCAGCCATCTTCAATCAACAGCGGATAGCAAAGCGGTGTGTCTGTCGTAACATCCATCTCAAATTTTAATTCGTTCCTATCCCCAAAATGTCCGGCAAGGAACCGGAAATTCCGTCGGCGTTTTTCCGCTATGGCTTCTAGCGAAATCGACCGTAGGATTTTCTCGGAGATAAGGGAAATTCGTTTCGGCGACCAATCGTTCATGGCGGTGTCGTTGGCGCAGAAAAACGGATAACCCAGTTCCGTCAAATTTTCAGCCCGCATTAAAAGATGTTGACAATTTCCATAAACTTCCTGACGTGCCAAATCCAATTCGGACGAAAAATCCGCGAACAAAAACCCGCCATCCGGAACGCCGATAAATTTTCGGGCGGAATTGAAGCCGTCCACCCCCGCCGGAGGCTGGTAGAAAAACGCCTGTGTCAAATCCGCGATGAAGTTTTTGTGTTTTCCCGCCAATCGCTCAACAGCTCTGTCCTTGACACCGAAATAATCGACGTACAACAGCGCTTCGTCATCGCTCAAGCCGAAATCGCCGGCGGGTTCAAGATTTTCGTCTAACGCATAAGTTTCATATTCAACGCCGATTTTGTCAAGCGTATTGAAAACAGAGATACAGATATAAGCCGGCAGCCAAATTCGCCGATACTGTCGCTGCCTGATAATCAAATCCAATCCGGTGCGGCCGAGGTTTACGGGGAACGCCTGAGGACAAAGAAGCGAAGCCGCCACGTTGAATTCAAACGGAAGGTATCCGCCGACAGGTTTCATGAAGTCTTATCCTCATTTTTAGAACAAAGAAAAATCATCCAGCATCCGGTTTGTTTCCTCCGACGAATTGAACATCAAAACATCTAGGATCGACAGTCCCGACTCGAAAGGATTCACATACTGCGGATATACCGACAGATTAACAGAATGAAATTTCAGAGCAATTCCGGCCCGTTCATATTTGGAACGATCGAAAAATTCCTGCCCGCCCGGGGGATTCCAGTATTCCTCCACGTTTCCAAGAGCTTTGCAGATATTCAGTGCCCATTCATCCGGGGCGTTGACTGGTTCAATTTCCAAATTCATTTTCGAAAAAATGGGGAAATCTCGTTCTATTCCCAGATAATTGCAAATGGTTTTTAATGATGCTTGATTTAAGGACACAATATCCTCGTATTCCCAGCTGAATATCTCTTGCAGCAATTCTATTACTTTACTGTAGTGTGGCGCCCGCTTCTGGCGATAATGTTGTAGTTGCGACAGCATTTTTGTTTTCCATGAGTCATCACTGTGAATACGCATGTCTTTTATTACTGTTTCCCGAGGTGCTTTAACCAGGGGAATCTGAATATACTGCCAACCTTCGGCCGGATGCAAAATCCGATTCCGCTCGATCCAGCCGTGGCGAATAAACTGGACAACATCAAATAATATGAAATCGTCGGTATGCTTGATCAGGCTGAAATAACCCAGATAAGGCATAAAATACGGCTGCATAATAGCGATTTTTATCACATCACCTCATACCAAATGGATTTTGAACAACCTTATATTACTTCACAACAGCATACAAACCCATTTTCGTTCCAATCGGACTACAGTGGCGCAAATACGATTTGTATCTCGGCACAGGTGAATTGATATACAAGGGGATTGCAAATAAATCCTAGCGCCGCTAATATACGCATATCATAAAATTCGGCTTGTTTCTGTAAATGATTTCCGCGGAACCTTTAAGCGCTCTCAGCTCTTTGTCTTCGTCCTGCCCAAAATACTTGTACCACAAGTTAAGTTTGAATTCATCCATTTTTTATTCCTCAATTCAGATGCGCCTCTGGTGCTGGAGTATCGATTTTCATTTTTTCTATTAGATCCATTGTTTGATCAACACTGTAGTAATTCAGATTTTCGTAATTTTTGACGGATTTAGCCAGGAAGTCATTTGGGTTTCATCCCGCTACGAATACTTCGAATCCGAATTGCACGAAGTAGTTATAAATAGGCGCTGACGAAAAATTCGTGTTAATCAATAGTACTTTTTGTATCAGTTACCTTTAATTATAGATATTATTTTTGTAATGGATTCACTTTCCAAAGCAGGGTAAATCGGCAAACACAGCACCTGTTCCGCTACTTTTTTCGCTATCGGCAAGTTAGACTGCGCCGCCGAAGGCAAGCTGCGATACATCGGGAACTCACTTATCAATGGATAAAAGTAGCGTCGAGGGAAAATCCCATACTGTCGGAGCTTATCATTGAGCTCATCTCGCGATAATGGATACTCTTTTTCAATCAAGATCGGGAAATACGCATAGTTGTAAGTTGTATTGGCAGGTAATGCCGCACATGAAATACCCTTAACAGAAGAAAGCTGTTCCCGATATTGCACATCTATTTCACGCCGTCTATCAATTGCCTTATCAATATGTTTTAGTTGTAATAATCCGAAAGCCGCTTGCAATTCATTCATCTTGGCGTTAATTCCCGGAGCAACTACTGTCACCTCTCCATGATAACCGAAATTCTTCAGGTCATCGATACGGCTCTTTGTTTTAGCGTCAGGGCAAACAATAGCTCCACCCTCAAATGTATTGAATACTTTCGTTGCATGAAAACTCAACGCCGACAGGTCTCCGTGCTTAAAAAGACTCTCGCCTTTGTAGCTGACGCCAAACGCATGCGCCGCATCATAAATGACCTTAAGCCCGTATGTATCGGCAATCCTCTGTATCTTTTCCACATCACACGGTTTTCCATATACATGCACCGGCATTATCGCGGTCGTTTGGGGGGTAATTGCCGCTTCGATTTTTTCTGGATCAAGATTGAACGCTTCCGGATGAATATCCACAAAAACGGGTTTTATTCCATTCCATAATAGAGAATGAGCTGTGGCAACAAATGAAAATGGTGTGGTAATAACCTCACCGGTAATCCGCAACGCTTGAAGCGCCGTAACGAGCGCGAGAGTGCCATTGGCAAATAAGGCAAGATGATCCACCCCAAAATGATCGGCCAACTTTTTTTCCAGTTCCTGATGAAACGGACCACCGTTAGTGAGCCATTTGCTTTGCCATATTTGCTCGAGATACGGTTGAAATTCTTCTAATGGTGGAAGGAATGGTTGAGTGACATATATTGGTTTTTCTGAAGGGTTCATTCTATCTCCTCTAAATGTTCAATTGCTCAATAAACAAATCAAGTGGAGGTCACAAAGGGCGCGTAACATAGATCTTGTTTTCTTCTTTTTTTATTAAAGAGGCCTTGCCCATTTCATGAAATGCAACTAAGAGGTTTATCAAGGTCGTCAAGCTGACCCTTCAAGGTTTTATAGCGTTTAATGACCTCTTCCTTAGTGGGTTCTAACACGCAGTCAATTCTTCTCAATATCATGAAAGGTATTATGACGGCCTTGCACTTACTTCTTTTAAATGCGTCTATGATTAAGTCCACGATACCCCCAGATAAAACCTACTATTCCCATAAAATTATTCATGAACACTCCTCTGATCTGCCCCAAATCCTTGTACCACATGTTAAGTTAGGATTCAGGCATTTTTTATTCCTCAATTCAGGTACGCCTCTGGCGCTGGAGGATGGTAATTCAAAGAACTGTGTGGCCTGAACGTGTTGTATTCCATGCGCCATTTTTCAATTAACGTTTTCGCTTCTTTCAAGGTATAGAATATTTCTCCGTTTAGCAATTCATCTCTGAACTTGCCGTTGAAACTTTCAATATAGCCATTTTCCCAAGGACTGCCCGGTCCAATGTAAAGAGTCTGAACACCAATGTTTGATAACCATCGACGGACCATCTTTGCCGTAAATTCCGACCCGTTATCCGAGCGAATATACTCCGGCGCTCCATGACGGATGAACATTTCTGTCAGACAATCCAGGACATCATCAGATTTTAAATTCCTTTCCGTAACAATAGTCAAACATTCCCGACTGTATTCATCAATAACTGTGAGCATCTTGATTGGTCGACTGTCATGGGTGCAATCGGCAACAAAATCATAAGACCAGACATGGTTGCGATAATATCATTAAATATAGAATGAATCAATATATCATAATTGATATGTACAATTAATTTAATATGTAATACAAAAAACATCAATAATCTTTATACTAAACAAGATAAATATTAATCCCAACAAACAATTAGGATTGAATAGGTTAATTATGAAACGTACGGCTAAATTATGAGGGGGTATTAACCCTAATGATTTTGATATGGGGAATGTCAGGTAATTTAATTTTTATATCAAAAAACTCTTGCTATTAAATTAACACCAATCATTTATTTGAGAAGACAAATATTAACTAATGATTTTATTAAATTTCCGAGGGTTTCAGACCGACAAATTTTGGATTGATTTTGCCGCCGAATGCATATAAGGAACCAAAAAGTTGCTCTCATTAAATTA
>Ga0326728_10021463_pt1 | contig 12139 bp, 20 predicted proteins | sample MB3enrmetagenome_FD_207602 | JGI IMG/M metagenome (GOLD analysis project Ga0326728, IMG submission 207602) | Lab enriched peat soil microbial communities from McLean, Ithaca, NY, United States - MB31MN | ecosystem: Environmental > Terrestrial > Soil > Wetlands > Peat | place: USA: New York...
CGCTGAACAGGTCAACGAAACCAAGCACACTGCCGCGGTTCTGCTCGAAGAACTGCGCCAGCCGGTCGCCGTTGATGCCGGGCGTGGGAATGTGTCCGCCGATGCGGTAGACAGCCAGCAACCCCAGCGTGAACAGCACCCGCTTGCGAAGGTCGGGAATCCGGAAGATGTTCGCCAGCTTTTCGAGCATTACTGCAAGACCTCAAACCTGCCGCCTGCCTTGGTGATCTTCTCCTGGGCCGACTTGGAGAACTTGTGCGCGTGCACGGTGAGCGCCGACTTCAGCTCGCCGTTGCCGAGAATCTTCACCGGCGCCTTGCCCTTGATCACGCCTGCCTTCTTCAATACTTCGGGCGTAATCTCAGTTTCACCGAGTTCCGCCAGGCGGTCGAGATTCACCACCGAGTATTCCTCGCGGAAAATATTAGTGAAGCCGCGCTTCGGCATGCGCCGATGCAGAGGCATCTGGCCGCCTTCAAATCCGCGGATGAGGCGGGCGCCCGAACGCGACCACTGTCCGTCATGACCGCGCGTGGAAGTCTTGCCCATGCCCGAGCCCATACCGCGCCCGACGCGCTTCTTATTCGAGTTCGCCTTACTGGGCGCTTTGATTGTCGAAAGATTCATAATGCAATTCCGTTCTCAGTTCTCAGTTCTCAGCTTTCAGTGAAAACGAATCGGTTTCACTGAAAGCTGAAAACTGAGAGCTGACGCCTAACCTACAATCTCCACCAGATGCGGCACCTTCTTCACCATGCCGCGGATGGACGCCGTATTCGGGCGCTCAATCACCTGGTTCAGTCGGGTGAAACCCAGCCCCTTGACTACTCTCTTGTATTTCTGAGGCGTACAGATTGCCGAACGTACCAGCTTGATCTGAATCGTGCCTGATGATTTCGATGTCTTTTCCGTCATTTCGATTTTCCTAGCTACTCGCTTTAGCTACTAGCTAGCAGCTAGAAGCTAGAAGCTGGGTCTTACAATTCTTCCGCCGACTTGCCGCGCAGCGCCGCCACATCTTCCCTGTTCTTCAGTTTCTTCAGCGCGTCGAACGTCGCCTTGATCACGTTGTGTGGATTGGTCGTACCGATCGACTTGGTGAGCACGTTCTGCACGCCGGCCGAAGTCATCACTGCACGCACCGCGCCGCCCGCGATTACGCCCGTGCCTTCCGGCGCAGGCTTGAGTAACACCATTCCCGAACCGTAGCGCCCGAGCACGGTGTGCGGCACGGTCGTCTGCGTCAGGTTGATCCGCATCAGGTTCTTCTTGGCCGATTCGATCCCCTTGCGGATCGCCTGCGGCACTTCCTTCGCCTTGCCGGAACCGTACCCGACCACCGCCGCCGACGGATCGCCCACCACCACCAGAGCCGCAAACGACAGGTTCTTGCCGCCCTTGACCACTTTGGTCACGCGGTTGATCGAGACCACCTGGTCTTTCAACTGATACGCGCCCGCATCGAGTTTCTTAATCACTGTTGGCATTCAAGAATCCATTTCTAATTTGTAATTGGCAATTTGTAATTGGAAATCAAAGCCTCAGGTTTTGAAATTACAAATTACAAATCACCAATTACAAATTCCTAGAACTGCAATCCCGCCTCGCGCGCCGCATCGGCCAAGGCCTTGATGCGTCCGTGATAAATGTAGCCGCCGCGGTCGAACACCACCTTGGTGATGCCCTTCTGCTTGGCCAGTTCGGCAATCTTTTTGCCGACGGTCTTCGCGGACGCCACGTTACCGCCGGTGACACGCTCGCCCTTCTTACCTACGGACGTTGAGGCCGACGCCAGCGTCACCCCCTGAAGGTCGTCGATCACCTGGACATAAATATTGTTCAGCGAGCGATAGACGTTCAGCCGCGGACGTTCCGCGGTGCCGATCACTTTCTTACGGATGCGGCTGTGAACGACCTGCCGCGTCTGGTTCTTTGAGTTCTGTCGTAACATTTTTAAAAGCCCTCAGCTATCAGCCATCAGCCGTCAGTTAAACCCATCCAACCCACGCTCCTCATTGAAAAACTGAGGGAGCTGATGGCTGACGGCTAAGAGCTATTTCGCTCCCGTCTTTCCAACCTTCTTCTTCAATCTCTCGCCCGAATATCGCACGCCCTTGTTCTTGTACGGATCGGGCGGACGCAGCGAGCGCATTTCCGCCGCCACCTGGCCGACCTTCTGCCGATCGATGCCGGTCAGGGTCAGCTTGGTCTGCTTCGGATCGACGGCGCAGTCCACCCCGGTCGGCAGCGGGTATTCGATGGGGTGCGAATACCCCAGGTTGAATACCACGATGCCTTTCCCCTTCATTTCCGCGCGGTAGCCGATGCCGACGATCTCCAAGTCGCGCGTCCATCCCTTGGTGACGCCGTCGACCGCATTGTTGACCAGGGCGCGAGCCAGTCCGTGGACCGCCGCCTGCGAATCGTTCTCGCGAATCGCCAGCAGGTTGCCGTCCTTCTGCTCCATCTTGATGCCGGCAGGAAGCGGCGTGTCCAGTTTGCCCTTCGGCCCCTGCACCAGCACCGTATTACCTTCGATTTTGACCGTAACTCCCTTGGGAATCGCGATCGGCTTTTTTCCAATTCGTGACATAGCTATTCAGCTCTCAGTCGTCAGTTGTCAGTTATCAGTTACCGCTTGATTGCCGTCACTGAAAACTGACGACTGATAACTGAAAACTCTTTTCTACCAAACCTCGCACAGCAATTCACCGCCCAAGCCCTGCCGCCGCGCCTGGCGGCCGGTCATCACGCCCTTGGGCGTGGTCAGAATGTTGATGCCGAGGCCTCCCAGCACGCGGGGAATCTCGGTGCGGCGCACATACACGCGGCAGCCCGGGCGCGATACACGCTCCAGGTTCGAAATCACGGCCTCATTATTGTTGCCGTACTTCAAATAGACGCGAATGACTTTGTGCCCTTCTTCTTCCGTCGGCTTGAAGTTCGCGATAAAGCCCTCTTCCTTCAGGATGCGGGCAATTTCCGTCTTCAGCTTGGAAGCGGGGATATCCACTTTCTGATGGCGGGCGCGAATCGCGTTGCGGATGCGCGCCAGCATGTCTGCGACCGGATCGGTCAACCTCATCGTTTTCCTTCTCCTCGAGCCGCCCGTTCGCTCCGCGATCGACAATGCGGAGAACCTGTCAACGGCTTCCTTACTCTGCCTTTCGCCGTTCGCTCTTCGCAATTCGCTATTGCTTTGCGAACGGCGATTGGCGAAAAGCGAGCAGCGATCTTTACTACCACGACGACTTCGAAACCCCAGGAATCTCGCCCCGCAGCGCCAGTTGCCGGAAACACAGTCGGCAGATGCCGAACTTCCGGAGGTAGGCCCGCGGCCGCCCGCAGATCTTGCAGCGGTTGTGCTTGCGCGACGAAAACTTCGGCTTCCTTGCGTCCTTCACTCGCTTTGCTGTCGTTGCCAAACTTAGCTCCTAGCTCTTAGCTTCTAGCTGCCAGTCAAACTCACAATCTCAATGACTCAATGAGCCAATGTCTCAATTCCTACGCTCTAAACGGCATTCCCAGATGCTTCAGCAGACTCCGCGCCTGGTCGTCGGAGCGCGCGGTCGTCACAATCGTCACGTTCATGCCCTTCAGCTTGTCGACCTTGGCGTAATCGATCTCCGGAAAAATCAACTGGTCGTGCAGTCCGAGCGTGTAATTGCCGCGCCCGTCGAACGATTTCGTCGAAACGCCGCGGAAGTCGCGCACGCGCGGCAGCACTATTGACACCAGCCGATCGAAGAATTCGTACATGCGGTCGCCGCGCAGCGTAACCATCGCTCCAATCGGCATGCCTTCGCGCACCTTGAACGCTGCAATCGATTTCTTCGCCTTGGTAATCACCGGCTTCTGTCCTGTAATCTGGCCGAGTTCATTGGCCGCCGGATCGATAATCTTGGCGTTCTGCGTCGCCTCGCCCACGCCCATGTTCACCACGATCTTATGGAGCCGCGGCACCGCCATCGGGTTCTTGAGCTCGAGTTCCTTCCCCAGCGCCGGCGCCACTTCTTTTTCGAAGCGCACGCGCAACCGTGGCCGTTCCTTGGCCGAATGCCGCGGCGCTTCCGGTCCCGTTTTGGGCTCTTCGGCGACGACGTGCTTCTCGCCCTTGCCCGGTTTCCCGGCTTTCGGCTTTTTCTGATCGTCCTTCTTCTGTTCTTCTTTTGCCATGTTCGTTGTTGCCTTCTCCATCACGGTTTCGGAGTGGTTACCGGTTCGTGAGGAATTTTGATTTCCAATTTGTAATTTCTAATTTGTAATTGCAAAGCATTCTCGCTTTGTTGCCAATTACAAATTACCAATCACCAATCACAAATTTATTTGTCCAGCGTCGTTCCGCACTTTTTGCAAACGCGCACTTTGCGCTCGCCCTGCACTGCGTGCCCGATGCGCACCGGCCCGCAGGTCGGACACACCAGCGCCACATTCGAAAGCGAGATGGCGCGTTCCTGCTCGGCAATTCCGCCCTTGATGTTGCGCTGCGGGTTCGGGCGCACGTGCTTCTTCACCGTCATCACGTGCTCGACCAGAACGCGGCCTTCGTCGGGAAGGACGCGCAGCACACGTCCCTCTTTTCCCGCGTCGCGGCCGGTCATCACCTTCACTGTATCGTTCCGCCGAATGTCTACCCGTTTATGCGCCGTCGTTATTTCAGTTCGCATCTTGAATCCTTCTAACCTCAGCGGCTGAAGCCGCCCTCTGAAACCAATCCGCTATCGCAGCGCTGAAGCGCTGCGCCACCCGAAACCTCAGCCTCCCCGGTCTCGCTTTTTCTGAGACCTGAGACCTGACGCCTGAGACCTACAACACTTCCGGCGCCAGCGAAACAATCTTCAAAAACTTCTTCTCGCGCAGCTCGCGCGCCACCGGGCCAAATACGCGCGTGCCCACCGGCTCGCCCGCATCGTTAATCAAAACCGCCGCATTCTGGTCGAAGCGGATATAGGTGCCGTCGCGCCGGCGATGTTCCTTGCGCGTGCGCACGATCACCGCCTTCACCACTTTGCCCTTCTGCACCTGCCCGTCGGGCGCGGCTTCCTTCACGCTCGCCGTGATCACATCGCCCAGCCCGGCCCGCAGTCCGGTCGAGCCCCCGAGCGGCAGAATCATCTGCAGCTTGCGGGCGCCGGAGTTATCGGCGACCTCGAGCATGGATCTCATCATTACGGCCATGTTCGTTTCTCCCTTTGCCGGCTAGCGGCCCGCCACCACATCGGCGTCCGCCGGCACTTCCGGCACCAGCGCCGTCTTGCGCACGATTTCCTTCAGCGTCCAGCGCTTCAGCCGCGACAGCGGCCGCGATTCCTCAATGCGCACCACGTCGCCCACATGCGCCTCGTTCTTTTCGTCGTGCGCATAAAATTTCTTCCGGATCGAGATCACGCGCGCATAAAGAGGATGCGCCTTTTTCCGGGTGACCTCGACCACGATCGTCTTCTGCATCTTGTTCGACTTGACCGTGCCGATCAGGATCTTCCGGTGCGATTGCTTTTCCTGGCTTGTAGTTTCGGCCATACTATTTCTTCTCCGTCGTCTTCTTCGCCGCGATTTCCTGCTCGCGCAACACCGTCTTTACCCGCGCGATGTCGCGGCGCAGCCCGCGAATCTTCTTCAGGCTTTCGGTCTGTCCCATATTCATCTGGAACTTCAGCTTGAAGAGCTGGTCCGAGAGATCGCGTTCCTGGTGCTTCAGTTCGACGTCAGTTAAATTACGAATCTTTTCAGCTTTCATAAAATCAGTCTCAGGTCTCAGTTGTCAGGTCTCAGGAAAGCTCCGTCGCTTTCTGACTTCGCTTTTCACTTCCGCAATCTGCAATCTGACTTCTGCAATTCTCTAGAACACTTCCCGCTTCACGAACGTCGTGCGCAGCGGCATTTTGTGCGATGCCAGCCGCATGGCTTCCTTTGCGTCCGTGACGCTCACGCCTTCCATCTCGAACAGCACCCGGCCCGGCTTGACCACTGCAACCCAATGATCAGGAGCGCCCTTGCCCTTGCCCATACGGGTTTCGGCCGGCTTCTTGGTCACCGGCTTGTCGGGAAACACGCGAATCCAGATCTTGCCGCCACGCTTGACGAAGCGCGTCATGGCCACGCGGCTGGCCTCGATCTGCCGGTCGGTGATCCATCCCGGCTCGAGCACCTTCAGCCCGTATTGCCCGAACGCCAACTCCGAACCCTTCCAGGCTTTACCGGTCATGCGCCCGCGCTGCTGCTTGCGGAACTTAACCTTCTTTGGCATCAACATAAAATCAGTTCCCAGTTCTCAGTTGTCAGTTCTCAGTAAGATCTTCGCGCTTTGCGAAATTGTTCTTACCTCTGCAATCTGACCTCTGACCTCTGCAATCTCGAACTTCTGCAATCTGACTTCTTACTTCTGCAATCCCTAAAACGCTCCCGTCGACGGCACTTCCCGCGCCGGCGTCGCTTCCCGCTTCTTCGCCGGGAGAATCTCTCCCTTATAGACCCAGCACTTCACACCGATCACGCCATAGGTGGTGCGGGCTTCGGTGAATCCATAATCGATATCGGCGCGCAGCGTGTGCAGCGGCAGCCGGCCCTGCAAATACCACTCCGAACGCGCGATTTCGTTGCCGTTCAGCCGTCCGCTCACGCGTACCTTGATTCCCTTGCAGCCGAAACGCAACGCTGAATCCACCGATTTGCGCATCGCCCGGCGGAAGCCCACGCGTTTTTCCAGTTGCAGCGCAATCGATTCCGAAACCAATTGCGCGTCGAGTTCGGGCTTATGCACTTCCTGGATATCGACATGCACTTCCCGCGATGTCCGCTTCTGCAGTTCCTGCTTCAGCTTGTCGATCTCCGTGCCCTTGCGTCCGATTATGATCCCCGGCCGCGCCGTCTTGATGATGATGCGCAGCTTGTTGCCCGGACGTTCGATCTCGATCGAACTCACGCCCGCTGACTTCAGTTTGTCTTTCAGCTCCGCTTTCAGCTTGTAATCTTCGAGCAGCAGCTTGTCGTAGTCACGCTCCACAAACCAGCGCGACTTCCACGGCTTGGTGTAGCCGAGCCGGAAACCGTAAGGATGAACTTTTTGTCCCATCGTTGCTCCTAAAGTCTTCCCAGTCGCTTGTCGTTAGCAATCCAAATTCCCGAACGACTAAAGACTACCGACCAATGACTGCTCTACTTCTTCGCCGTCGCCTTCTTTCCAACAGCCTTCTTCTTTGCCGGCGCTTTCGCTTTTGCCTTGGCCTTCGGTTTTGCCGGAGCCGCGGCCTTCGTCTCTTCGCCCACCGTGTGCGCCACAGGTTCGACGCCGTTCTTATTTTTCTCGGCGAGCACAATCTCGAGGTGCGCAATCCGACGCACATACCGGTAGGCGCGCCCCATCGGCGCCGGACGAACCCGCTTCATGCGCGGCCCATCGTTCGCCGCCGCGTGCTTCACATAGAGGTTGTCGATATCGACATCCAGCCCTTTTTCCCCGCTCAGAAAGTTCGCGTTGTCCAGCGCCGACTGCAACAGCTTGGCGACCGTCGCCGCAACCCGCTTCTTGGTGAACGCCAGCGTATTCCGCGCCTCTTCGACGCGCCGCCCGCGGATCAAATCCAGCACCAGCCGCGCCTTCTGCGGCGAGACTCGCATGTACCGTGCTTCTGCTCGAAATTCCATAGTTGTCTTTGCCCTTGCTGTGGCCTTAGCTCGTGGCTCGAGGCTCGTAGCTCGCGGCTGTTCTTATGCCTTCGGTGCTGCCGGGGCCGACGGAGCGATCGCTCCCGGTCCTCCCGGGATGCCCGCCGGTTTCGCCGCTGTTTCGGTCGCCGCCTTCATCGAGTGCCCCTTGAACTGGCGGGTGAAACTGAACTCTCCCAGTTTGTGCCCCACCATGTTCTCGGTCACATACACCGGAATGAACTTTTTTCCGTTGTGCACCGCAATCGTGTGCCCAACCATCTCCGGAATGATTGTCGAGCGCCGCGACCAGGTCTTGTGCACTTTCTTCTCGTTGCGCGCATTCATGGCCTCGATCCGCACCGCCAGATGCTGATCGATGAACGGCCCTTTTTTTGTCGAACGTGCCATAAGTCAGTTCTCAGTTCTCAGTTCCCGGTTCTCAGCGAACCGGAACCAGGTTTGCTCGCGGCCCGCCACTCGCGGCTCGCGACTTCCTTACGTTTTCTTCCGTCGGCTGACAATAAATGCGTCGGTCCGCTTGTTGTTCCGCGTCTTGTAGCCACGTGTCGGCTGGCCCCAAGGGGTCACCGGATGCCGCCCGCCTGAGGTTTTGCCTTCGCCGCCGCCATGCGGATGGTCGACCGGGTTCATCGAAACGCCGCGGTTATGCGGACGCTTTCCCACCCAGCGCGTACGTCCCGCCTTGCCCCAAGTCACGTTTTCATGATCCACGTTCCCGACCTGTCCGATCGTCGCCAGACAGTCGAGCAGCACTTTCCGCGTTTCGCCCGAAGGCAGTTTCACTAGCCCGTAATCGCCTTCTTTTGCGACCAGCTGCGCCGAACCGCCCGCGGAGCGCACCATCTGCGCGCCCTTGCCCGGCTTGAGTTCCAGGTTGTGAATCGTGGTGCCGGGAGGAATATTGCGCAGCGGCAGCGCGTTGCCCACAAGAATGTCGGCATCGGGACCGCTCACAATCTTCTGCCCGACCTTCAACCCATCCGGCTGCACAATGTAACGCTTCTCGCCGTCGGCGTAGCTGAGCAGCGCAATGCGCGCCGAACGACCAGGATCGTATTCGATCGTCACCACCGTCGCCGGAATTCCATGCTTGTCGCGCTTGAAATCGATCATGCGCAGTTTGCGCTTGTTGCCGCCGCCGCGGAAGCGCATGGTCGTGTCGCCCGAGTTGCGCCGCCCGCCAGTGCGGATCTTGCCTTCCACCAGCGGCTTGTGCGGCTTCGTCGACGTAATGTCATCGGTCGTCAGGTGCGTCCGGTAGCGCAGCGTCTGCGTCGTCGGCCTGTATGTCTTAATAGCCATAGAGCTCTCAGCTTTCAGCTATCAGCTCTCAGTCATCCCAGCCGTCGCTTTTACTGACAACTGAGAACTGAGAACTGAGAACTTCTTACAGATTCTGTGCGTACTCCGGCATCTTCTCGCCTGTCTTCAGCCGCACGTACGCCTTCTTCCAGTCCGGACGGTAGCCGGCGAACTTTCCCCGCCGCCGCTCCTTGCCCGGATAATTCGCCGTGCGCACAGACGCGACCTTCACCTTGAAAATCGCCTGCACGGCCTCCTTGATCTCAGTCTTCGTCGCCTTGGGCGCAACCTGAAACACCAGCGTGTTCTGGGTCTCTTTGATCCCCAGGCCTTTTTCCGTAATCACCGGTTTCTGAATAATCTGGTACGCGGATTTCATATTCGTTAGGCCTAGGCCACCTCCGCCTTACGCGAACGCCGCGCGGGCTTCTTTTTCTCTGGTGCAGCCTCGGCCACGTGCTCGCGCCGCGACACTGATTTCTTCAACGAGTCCTGCAGCTTCTCAATCGCCGGTTGAGAAAAAATCACCCAATCGTGGCCCAGCAGATGGTACGGGTGCACTTCATTGCCCCGCACCAGATCGCACCCTTTAATATTGCGAGTGCTCAGATCCAGGTTGCGATTCTCCTGCGTAGCCAACTTCACAACCAACACCGTGGAATCCACCTTCAGCGCATCCAGCGTTTTCTTGAATTCCTTGGTCTTCGGTTCTTTGAGATCGAGACTCTCCACCACGATCAGCTTGCCGTCGGCAAATTTTGCTGCCAGCGCCGAACGCAGCGCGCCCAGCAGTTTCTTCCGCGGGAAGGTGTAGTCATAAGAACGCGGCTGCGGACCGTGCACGGTGCCGCCGTGGCGCCACAGCGGCGACCGGATCGAGCCAATGCGCGCCCGTCCCGTGCCCTTCTGTTTCCACAGCTTCTTGCCCGATCCGGAAACGCTCCCGCGGACCTTGGTGGCATGCGTACCCGCACGTCCGGCGGCGCGATAGTGCTTCACCGCTTCCCAGAGCAGATCTTCATTGACCGCGCCAAACACCTCGTCGGCCAAGTCGAGCGTACCAGCCTTCGCTCCGCTCAAGTTGTGTACATCGATAGTTGCCATATCACTCTCATCCATGTTGGCCAAAAAACGAAAGGCCGAACGACTAACGATCAACGACTAATAGCGTTCTTACGCCTTCTTTGCCGCTCTCTTCGCCGCCTTCAACGGATCCACCGTCGCCGAGCCCGCAAATCCGCGGCGCTCTCTCGGCGGCTTCTTGGCTTTGTTGATCACCAGATATGCGCCGTTAGGCCCGGGCACGCTGCCTTCCACCACCAGCAGATTGTCCTCTTTCTCTACACCCAGAATCCGCAGGTTGCGCACCGTGATGCGCGCGTTTCCCATGTGTCCGGACATGCGCATACCCTTCATTACACGCGACGGAAAGGCCGAAGCGCCGATCGAACCGGTGATCTGAAACATCGATCCGTGCGATTTCGGACCGCCTCCAAAATGATGACGTTTGACAACGCCTTGAAATCCATGGCCCTTGCTGACCCCGACAATATCGACAAACTTCTCGCCGTCGAAAATATCGACCAGCACGCGGTCGCCGACCTTGATCGCGCCGTTGGTGTCTTCGCTCGGCGCTTCCACTTCGATCCCTACTTCGCGCAGGAATTTCATCGGCGGAAGGTTGTTCTTGGCAAAGTGCCCGCGCATCGCCTTGGTCAGCTTCTTTTCCTTCACGAATTCAACCAGCCCGAGTTGCGCGGCATCGTATCCGTCTTTTGTGTTGGTCTTATGCTGCGCAATCACGCATGGCCCCGCCTGCAACACTGTCGCCGGACGCACCTCGCCCTTCGAATCGAAGAGCTGCGTCATGCCGACCTTCTTGCCCAAAATTCCTGCAACCTTTGCCATTTCCTTCTCCGTTCCCAGCATGGCTATTCAGCTATTGGCTGGGCGCCTCCGACCTTGCAGTCGTTGGTCGCTGGTCGTTAGTCGTTTCGAAACCATCGCTGGCGAACGACCAGCGACAAACGACCACCGACTATTTATGTTCCTTGCCGAATGCCTTGATCTCCACATCCACGCCCGCCGGCAGATCGAGCTTCATCAGCGCATCCACCGTCTGCTGCGTCGGCTCCAGAATATCGAGCAGACGTTTGTGGGTGCGGATCTCAAACTGCTCCCGCGACTTCTTATCCACGTGCGGAGACCGCAGCACGCAGTACTTGTTCTTCATCGTGGGCAGCGGAATCGGTCCCGCAATTTGCGCGCCGGTGCGCTTCGCCGTCTCCACGATCTCGCCCGTCGACTGGTCCAGAATGCGGTAGTCGTAGGCTTTCAACCGGATTCGAATTCTCTCTTGTCCTGTCACTGTCTCACTCTCTTACCCCTTCCGGCCGGTCTTCACTTGGAAGTCCGGAAGAAAAGATCTTGCGGAATGCCGCAATCCGCGTTTGGGTTTTACTTCTGCAACCTGACTTCTGACTTCTGACCTCGCCCTTACTGAATAATCTCCGCGATCGTTCCTGCACCCACCGTGTGGCCGCCTTCGCGGATCGCGAACCGCAATCCCTTCTCCATCGCCACCGGCGTGATCAACTCGATCACCAGGCTCACGTTGTCGCCCGGCATCACCATCTCCGTCCCCGCCGGCAACTCCGCCACGCCCGTCACGTCCGTCGTTCTCAGATAAAACTGCGGACGATATCCCTTGAAGAACGGCGTATGCCTCCCACCTTCTTCTTTGTTCAGAATGTACACTTCCGCCTTGAACTTTGTGTGCGGCGTGATCGATCCCGGCTTCGCCAGCACCATCCCGCGCTCCACATCTTCTTTCGCAATGCCGCGCAGCAAGAGGCCCGCGTTATCGCCCGCCATGCCTTCGTCCAGCTGCTTCTTGAACATCTCCACGCCCGTCACCACCGTCTTGCGCGTCTCGCGGAAGCCCACAATCTCCACTTCCTCGCCGACTTTCACCTTGCCGCGCTCAATGCGGCCTGTCACCACCGTGCCCCGCCCCTGAATCGAAAAAATATCTTCAATCGGCATCAGGAATGGCTTGTCCAGTTCGCGAGCCGGCTGCGGCACGCTCTTGTCCACCGCCTCCATCAGCGCGTCCACCTGCTTCTCCCACTTCTCTTCCCCGTTCAGCGCGCCCAGCGCCGACAGCCGG
>Ga0326728_10021464_pt1 | contig 12139 bp, 6 predicted proteins | sample MB3enrmetagenome_FD_207602 | JGI IMG/M metagenome (GOLD analysis project Ga0326728, IMG submission 207602) | Lab enriched peat soil microbial communities from McLean, Ithaca, NY, United States - MB31MN | ecosystem: Environmental > Terrestrial > Soil > Wetlands > Peat | place: USA: New York...
AAAATGATCTGTGTAGTCCGGGATTCACTTGAAGACGATATGGCCGGAGTGCACTCGATTTACAGCTACTACGTGCTCCATAGCGCCGCCACGTTCGAAGAGGAGCCGCCCCCGGTTGAGGAACTGACGCGGCGCCGGGCTGACGCCCTCGGTCGAGGGCTTCCCCACCTGGTCGCAGAGGTGGACCGCCTGATTGCAGGTTTCAGCTACGCCACTCCATATCGGTCCCGCTCGGCCTATCGCTTCACCGTCGAGGACTCAGTCTATGTCGATCATAGTCTAAGCCGCCGCGGCATTGGACGGAACCTGCTCTCCGCGCTGATCGCCCGGTGCGAGAAAGGTGAATTGCACCAGATGGTCGCGGTGATCGGGGACGGTGACAACGCGGCATCGATCGCTTTACACGAGCATCTCGGTTTTCGTCCTGCCGGCACATTGCGGGCCGTCGGCTATAAATTCGGGCGATGGGTCGATACCGTTCTGATGCAACGCGCGCTGGGGGCGGGCTTTGTCACGGCTGGAAGCCTCACCCGCCAGGCACGAAGTAAGTCTGGAGCATGCGGCTTCGTTCCAGATACTTCGGACTAATCCGATCTCCAATTTTTTCCACTTGCGGAAAGAAGCAAAAAACTGTCTCTTAATGGCAACCGGAAAATCACCCACCCGGATAATCCTTCCCACGCATTTTTCGCTAGTTCTTTTTAGCGCGGAAAAATAAACCGAGCTTTATCTGCAATCTTAGAAGACGATATAGAAATTAGAGCGCTTCATGCGTTTCCTTTGCTCTCTCCAGGGTAATACCCCGCCGCGTGAAGCGTTTTTACCCCGTAGGAGACAGAGTTGGAGCACTAACCTGCCAAAGACGATAAAAGATACGTCCGAAAATGGAGCGTTGTAAGCTCCTGTCTTGCGGATACGGGAAAGGGCTTCCTCGACAACCCGTTTCTTAATCCAGGTTGCAATACGGCCACCCAGGGGTTCCGTCACTAACCTTTCCGCAGTAACTCCAGTTAGTCCCAAGTTAGCGGCTAACTGAGAGGCATCCTGGATCAGCGGAAGGCAAAGCAGTTACCCTGACATCCACGCGAAATCATAGCGAATGATTGCCTCTGTATTGGCTTGCCATATCTCTAGAATTATTTTTTCAGGGGATCCTGATCGGCACGCGATACTCAGCTAGACTCTCGCCCGAACTTCAAGAGCTATCAGGGCATTTTTGATCTCGTGATAGATTTCAGCGCTTTGACTTGTTTCCTCGATACGGACGACGACGGCAAAGCGCACAGGCGGGGCATTATCGCGGTTCCATTTGTCATATGACGTCACCGCCAAGGTGTAGTTGTTGGCGCTGAATTCAGGCTTGTGAATATTCCATTCAGCAATATCGTGCTGAACGGTTCCTCTGGACCGCTTCATAATACCAAGGTTAAAACTCAATTCGTTGGGAAACCATGGTTCCTCAACCTCAGCCGCCGCCCCTAGTGCGGGCTGCTCGGATTCGTCCTCTTCGGTCAGGGACATTGCAGTGATAACGTCTTCGCGCAGAACATCGCCGCGAAACACTCGCCACTTGAGCGCCGTCCCCAGATAGTTTTCGAGGCCCCACCTTTGAACCTCCGGAGTGTAGGCAACGGTAACCGTGAGGCGCTTAATCTCCCGTCCCGCTTGTTGAAGATTGAGGGGCACGGGGATATCAAGGAACGCGATGGTGTTAGCCTCGATTTCACCTTGGTAGAAGAGGACCACAGAGTGCGGGTCACAATACGTAGCCCGTAGATCGTCTGGTCTTCCATAGCCGAGCACGTTCAAAAAGTGCGTCGCTCCAACTGCCTCCTTAAAGGCTTCAAGGTCGTCATCGGTCATAGAGTACTGGGCAGAGCTAACCATGAATGCTTTCAGAAGGGCGGCGGATGGCTCAATTCCAAGGGAACGGAGATCGCTCAAAACAAGAGCGAGCTTGTGCGTGGCACGCGAAGCCGCAAGGCTCGTTCCTGAATCATGCCGCAGGGCTGGCGTGAGCTGGTGTGATGCGACCGCGACACCGAGCGCAGGGTTAAGACGCACTCGTCCGCTCTCTTCGTCGATCAGGTAGTTCCCGCCGTAATCCGCCAGTTCGGGTTTGATTTCTTGACGGATGCCGGGCCCCGAACGCGTGAATGGCGAAGGATGACCCTTGAGCGCGATGGCTCGTGCACGGGCCACCTGCCCCGCCGCTAACGTCGTGGCGGCTATCGATCCTACTGTGAGAGCGAGTGCCGCCTGGCCGGGGTCCAGGATGCAAGTCTCATCGTCCGTGAAGTAGACAGGGTATGGCTTTCCATTACCGTGAAAGTCACTGACACCGATTGGGATGATATTACCAGTACTCACGACGAAAACAACGTCGTGCTCGCGGGAAAGTTGGTCGATGGTCCGTGCAACCCAGGAGCGCCGAGGATGTGTCCGCTTTGCGTTCTTGTTCCAGCTCAGGTTACGAACGTTGACGGAGAGATTGAAAATCTTGACTCCCAGCGGGCCGAAGTGCTCTACAACCTCCCGTAGCAGCTTCGAAAACAATCGGTCTTCCTCAAGGCGATTATCTGCCGTAAGAATGCGCGCGCCGGCAATCCATACTTTGCCAACATTCCGCGCAGCGGGGGCCGGGTTCAACACGTTGAACGCTGCAAGAGAAGCCACTCCAGAACCGTGACCATATTCATCTGACGGATTGTTTGGAGCGCTTCTCAAAAACGACTTTAACAGCTCCTCGCGAACGACCGGCCGAAGAAAGGGATTTCCTGCGGTAACACCGCTGTCCACGATGCACACCACAGGAGCGTCGTTGGCAGGAGAGGTGATCGGTCCCAACTGGTCGATGCTGAAGCTCTCGACGATACTGTGGAAAGTCTGAAACTCGGGACGGGCCTCAAACCAATAAATCCGCCTCTGCCAGTCGCGATCTTCAACCAGCCTCCGGAAGAGCGCTCCAGTACAGCGGATGACTGCGCGGCATGTCCCTTTGATTTCTTCGTGCTCAAACAGCGCGCCCATTCCCGCATCGCGGTCGAACTCGGCTTTTAGCAGGTGCCTGAACTGTTGAAGTTCATCCCGTTGTTGCTTCTGTCCCCTTTGAAGCGACAATAACTCCACTTCACAAATGACACGGGGTTGCCGAATGAGCGTTTCGTAATTCTCAAGAAGTTCCTGACTGAGTCGGTCGGTTGGCTGGCCGAGCTGTATGGATTGTATTGCTGTGGCAAGGCGCGAGTTGGGGACCACACCTTTTCTGGGCGTAGCCATTAGGAACTCATCCAGTTTTGCGGTCAACCGAGTGAGGTCGGTTGACGTGGGCACTGCCAAAGTAAATCTCTCTGATGGCTCCGCGACCGGCTTCAAGCCGGTCCCGACTAGTGATACCGGAACCTCATGCTCAAGCTTGTAAAAAACCGCTCTTCGCTCCGCATCACTGAGTACTCTTAGGCTGTCAGAGAGAGGCGCTATTTGATCCTTCAAGCGATTGACGATCTCAGCTCTTCGGGCGAGTATCCCCGGCGCAAGGGGAACCGGTCGCGGCTTTTCAGCGCGGCGCGCGGCTGTCTGTGGCAGCGGCATCTGGAGCGGCGGATAGTCGTTGTTCACTTCCTCTTGGCTCCCTTACGCCTTTGCGCGCTCTGCAACGACGTTTTCCAGGTCTCGAGTTGTTCTATCACATCTACTGTCTTAAGTGTTTCCTTCTCAGCCAGAAGCATTGTCTTAACAGCCTCAATGACCACCCTTTGAATGTCGGCATAAGAGAGCGATACCATTTTCTTGGCCAGTTCTGGAACGACCCCTTCAAAGTGCACACCGTTCAGTAGGTACTTCAGAAACGCCTCCCGTTTTTGAACTGTGGGAGGCGGGAATTCAATGATGTCGTCAAACCGACGCCAAAGAGCAGGATCGAAAAGGTACTGGTGGTTGCTTGCCGCAATGAGAATGCTGTTTGTAGTCGAAAATGCATCCAACGCCTGGAGAAGGCTGTTTACAACGCGCTTTAGCTCCCCCACGTCGTTTGGGTCATCTCGCGCTTTGGCGAGCGCGTCCGCTTCATCAAGGAGCAAAACCATTGGTGTGCTCTTTAAGCGCGCGAAGACTTTGTGCAGGTGAGAGGCAGTATCGCCCAGAAAACTCGATATAACGGCATTCAGGCGAACAATGCCGAGCGGAAGACCGAGCTCGTAGGCCAGGTAGTGGGCCGTTAAAGTCTTTCCACAACCAGGCGGGCCCCAAAACAGAAGCTTGGTCTTGGGGGAATAGCCATGCTTACTGAGCACAGCGGCTCTCCGGTGCTCCTGGAGGAGCCGCGAAATCTTAAGCTCGGTGGGCTTCGCAAAAAGAACCACGGGCGCGGCGGTGGTATCAATGAACCACAGGAGGTCTTCGCCGTTCCTTTTGTCTTTAGGCGGCAAAGCCGTGAGTTCTGCCACTTTGTTGGCACTGTTGCCCATAGCTTTTTTCTCCTTTCCCAGCGCCTTTTGTAGATCAGTAGCGACATTGTAATGGTTGGCCGCAAGCTCTTCCGCGATGATGCCCTCGGCTATCCTGAAAAACGCGGAGTCGTTGCGATCACGAAAGGCCTGAAACAGATTCTGGAGTCTGTCCGCCGTTATCGTGGTTCGCATTTAGCTTTTGACTCCAATCAACATCTTCATCCTTTAAGGTTTCTCCAGCCACAGAATTGCTCCGCAATTTCTACAGGATAATTTACAACAAAATATCATTTTTCGCCCCCTATTTTTTGCTTGCTGGAGGGTGTGCCGCTTGTGGCGGGAAGCGCCAGGATGCCCCCTACAATCGATTTTCCCGGCCACTCCGTAGGTGGACACGTGGAACACCTGGATGCGTGGTTCCTTTCCTGCCGATCACCACAGTCCAGGCGATGGTAGGCTATCGTTTCGGTCGGATGTCCCTATGCCACTTTGAAGACGTGCGCCGTAGATTCGGCAAGTAAGATCATGGGTCGGGCCAGGCCAATTCGGTAACGTTACTTCACAATAGTCAAAAAGTATGGCCTTTTTAAGGCTTAAGCGTCTATTTTTGCTATTCTTGACCCTCTAACTATAGCTTGCTTGAGTCATGGCCAGAGCCAAACGACACTTCCTGCCCGGATTCGCGTGGCACATTACGCGCCGTTGTGGAATATGGGGCCAGGCCAGCCCCAACCTCATACCCCGCCCCCATACTCGCCACACTCCAGCCGGCTCGACACCCACAACCTTGCCGGCGCCCCGCCCGATCGTCCGCATCGCCCCCTAAATTGAACATAACACTTCATATTATTCTTATATTGACATCATATTTCGAAGTATAATATTCGGGACAATAGGCTGCGTCCCCATCGTCCACCCTGGAACCAAAGGAAGGGTAAAACCTTTATGTCCCCGCTCCCTACTCACCGTTCACTCTTCACTTTCTTCGTATTGTTTCCATAATGTTTCCATAGCGGACGAAAAAAGCTTACGATCCCAACCTCTTACGCATGGAAACGGCAGTCCCTGAAACCAGCCGCGTTTCCAATCCATTTCCATGACCGGTAAAGGTGAATCGCGATGGCGCCTCATTCAATCGAATGGACATGGAAACAGTCGCCCAAGAGTTTCCACGATCTCGGCGCAGTGTTTCCACGGTAGCAAAAAAGATTAATGATGACACACTTACGGCTGATTCGGGCTGGAAACAGTCCAGTGGAGGCGACCCAGGGCTAAAATCAATCCATGAATACCAAGGCCCGATCGAAGGCGGCTCGAAAGTAACGGCGCTTCGTACCGGGGCCTGCTTCCTTCAGCAATTCCAGCGCAGCCCTCACTTGTGTTTAATAAGGCCGAGGCTTTGACGAGTCTCTTCCGCCGTGGCAATCTCCCGGCCCGCAATCTTTGCGAGTTCGACCGCCCGCGCGACGAGCTGGACGTTTTTTGCGAGGACGCCTTTCTCCATGAAGATATTGTCCTCAAGGCCCACACGCAGTCCGTCACATCCGGCGGCGAGTCCCGCCAGCATCATCGGCAGGTGGCTCTTGCCGATGCCGGTTATCGACCACGTAGACCCCGCATGAATCTTGGGCAGCAAATATGCAAGGCTCTCGATGTTACCCGGCATGCCGCCCGCCACATCCAGCACGAACTGGCAGTGGCAGGGCTCCTTTAGAACGCCTTTTTTGATATAGAAGTCCATATTGCCGATCATACCGGCATCGAATATCTCGATCTCAGGTTTGATCTGCAGCTCCTGGCACAGCCCGCCGAGTCTTTCAAGAAAAGGCGGCGTGTTCAGGAACACACGGGTGTTGGCCCAGTTCATCGACCCGGGATCGTAGGAGCACATTTCGGGCAGCAATATCGGAAGATGGGCCAGGCGCATATCCTCGGGAAAAAGGCTGCCGGAAGTGGTGAGGTTCAGAACAATGTCAAGCCCCGCGGCCGCAACAGCCTGGCGCACTCTGCCCACAACATTTGTAAAGATCTCTGTGGTCATGCTGTTCTCGCCGGCTTCATCGCGCGCATGCAAGTGGGCGATAGCCGCGCCGGCTTTTGCGCATTCGACCACGTCCGCCGCTATTTCATCCGCCGTAACAGGAACATACGGGGTCTGCGCCCTGCTTGTACCCGCACCATTCACCGCAACTGTCACAATCACTTTTTTGTTCATAATGCCATACCTCTCTTACGAAAAGACTTGGTGGGCTGCGCTCCGCTTAGCCCACCCTACGGCCCTTTTCATGGTTTAGGGTGTCCCGGAGGGACATGAAAAGCTGTCTCATCCAATTCGCACCGGTGCACGAAGATCACAAACGCTTCCTGTACATCGGCACGGTAGCCAGAAAAGAAATTATTCCAATGCCGACAAACAGATAGAAGCCGGCGGTGAGCGTCCCCGTGTGCTTATAGACGGCGCCGATTATATATGGGAACGCCGATGAAAAGACGTAGGCAATCCCGGTAAAGACACCGACGGCGGACGCCACCTCGTTGGACTCCGTAGCATTCTGCAATATGGGAAACAGCGAGCAGTTTGCAATGGAAATACATCCGATATACATGGCAATGAAGGCAACGGAGATTATCGGATTGTTGGTGACGGTAGTCAGAAAAATCAAGATGGTCAAAAGCGCGCAGGCCGGCGCAGTAAAAGCAGCCCGAGCGTTAAACCTGTCCATCAACGGTGTAAACACGAGAAGGAGCACGATATTTACGGCATAGGGAAGCGCCGACAGCCCGCCGGTAAGCCCCCACGAAAAACCGTGAGTTACCCGAAGGTAGGTCGGCAGCCACGACATCAAGCTCCAAAAGCCTGCCAGATTCATACTGTATACAATGACGGTCAGCCAGAATACGCGCTTATACAAGAAGCGGTAAGAGGTCGTGCCCCCCTGCAACTCCGGTTCTCCCATCTTGCCGGCCGCTATATAGTCTATTTCTTCCCGGCTGATCCTGGGGTGCTGCGCAACGGTGTCATAAACCAGGGCTATGCAGGCAAAAACAGGAATGATGTTCATTACCGCCAGGGAAAGGAAACTGACCTTCCAGCCGAACGACGCCACGAGCCACGTGACCAGAGGTATGCCCGCCAGCAGGGAAAACTGGAGCCCCATGAACCACACCCCGTTCGCCCTGGCGCGTTCCCGGACGGGGAACCATGTATGGATAAGCTTCGAGCAGACAGGGGCGGCCATCGCTTCCGTCACACCGAGGAGGGCCCGGCAGGCGAGATGCAGATACAAGGAAGCAAAGGCGCCCATGACCACCATCAGAACGCCCCAAAAGATCAGGTTGTAAATCAGGACTTTCCTGGGGCCCAAACGATCGATGACAGGTCCGATAAAGAAACTGGCAATGCCATAAAACAGTAGAAACGCCGTCATCAGCAGGCCCTGGACGCTTTTATCTCCAAATATACCAAGCGCCTGCGTATAATGGCTGTCGGCTATCAACACGGAAACATTGGCTCGATCCAGGTATGCTACGAAGAAGATCAAAAACATCATGACAAAGATCCCGTAGCGCACGTTGCCGTGCCTGGAAAAGCCCGCACCGGTTTCTGTTACGACTGAATCGTCTGACATTTTGTTTCCCCCCAATTTCGCGTTCCGGTTTTGCAGCCCATTGCGCCGATTTGTTTCTTGCTTCGGGCTTTACAATGGATTGCCCTTTGGTCTGCCTCGGCAGCGGCCCCGGCGCCGGGCAACCACCATGACGAAGTATTGTTTGTCTTTTACTTCTTTGCCTGGCCGATGACTTCGGTTAAGCAGAAGCCGGCGTCCCCAAGGATCTTCAGAAGAGCGTCGTCGCGTTCCGCATACACGCTTGCAGGGCTCCTGCCGCCATAATCATAAAAACCTTTGCCCGACTTCACGCCGTAATGACCTTGTTTAACCCGGTCGAAAAGAGCCTTCGGCCGGTTATCAAAAGGGGCTTCAACAAACTCTTCATTATCAAGATTTCCAGCACTCAGGTCAAGACCGCCAAAATCATAGCGCTGAACCAGTCCGAGCAGCATCATTCGGGGAGCAATGCTTGCCTTTACCGCCAGATCGAGCTGTTCGGGAGTGATATAACCGTTGTCCAGAAGAAAGAAGACTTCCCGGCCTATGATCCTTTGGATCCTGTTAACTGCAAAGCCCGGCACATATTTGTTCATCAGCACAGGGGTTTTGCCGATAGCCTTGAGCAGCTCCATGACAACAGTTTCAGTCTCAGCGGAAGTGCCCGATTCACGGACCACTTCGACCAGCGGAAGAATATGCGGCGGCGCAAACCAATGCGTGATGATGGTGTTCGGCAGGCGGTCCTCGGGAACCAGCTTGAAAACGTTCAGATAGGAAGTGTTGCTCGCAAAAATGGTCCTGGCGGGGCAAAGTCCGCCCAAATGATGAAAGAGCGCTTTTTTGACGCCGCTGTTTTCAGTTACACATTCCACTAATAAATCGGCGTTTTTCACCGCATCGTCGACAGAGCCGGTGAACTCTATGCGGGCTTCTATTTCGTTGATTCTCGAAGCTTCCACAATACCGTGCTTTTCAAGGGTTTCCAGACTGGTGCGCACAACGGAGCGAGCTGTGGCCAACGCTTCGGCCCTCTGATCGCAAAGGCGCACGGAGTAACCGTACCTTGCAAAAGACTGAGCAATTCCGGGCCCCATGACCCCGCTGCCTACTATGACAATTTCCCTGATCTCCTGTAACTTCATTTCGTGTTCCCTTCCGGATGCGTATAGCAATCCATCATTCGGCGATATTCCCGATAAAGTCGGGTTAGAGATGCGTATTTTGAGCCCAAGAAATTCACAAGTCCAATACTTTGTGCCGGGCTGGCCTCAATGTAACGTAATATGAAGCTGTTCGAACGGTGATTTTTAAGACCTGAAAAGAACGCGCCCTGCCGGGCGCATCACAACGAAGAAGGGGAGTGCGGTTGCACTCCCCTTCTTTTTAAAATCGAGGATTGCTAAAGCCTGTTCGCTACTCGTTCATCGCATACTCGCCATTCAAAACGGAAACATAATTTTCCCAGACCTTGTTGTACTGCTCGGGGTTCGGTGCGGCCTTGATGAGCATGATCCTGGCGCAGTATTCACGCTGGGCGTCCCTGGAGCTGTGGTTGCCGTAGATCTCCAGGGCGAAATGGGCAAAGTCGCGCACCATGAAGTCGAAGATCTGGTTGATGATGTCCGGGTCCACCTTGTCGAGCTCGGCCTGCTCCAAAATGAGCTGGCCGTACACCACGATGGAGAACATCTCGCCCAGGGGCAGGGACCACGAGGGATCCATGTCCTGAGCCTTGTCCGGGCCGGCTTTTTCCAGCATCTCCTTGAAGATCCCGAACTGCTCGATGAAGTTGGCCACGTTCGGCAGGCCCTTGTTGGCCTCGAACACGGGCTTGTAGTCGTGGAACTGAACCGAGCCCAGACCCTTGGTGGGACCCTGGTTGAACAGGAACAAGTCGTCCTTCAGCGAAAAGTCGGGCGAAACCGGGGCGTACTCGGCCGGTGTGAAGAAGTAGTTCTTCATGAACTTGCGGATGAGCTGCACGTTCACGTGCACCGTGCCCTCCAGCTTGGACGGGCCGCGCATGTCGGCGGCGCCCATATGGAAGTAGGTGTCCTTCTCGAAGCCCTTGGCAGCGATTACGTCCCAGAGCAGGTTGACAACCTCTTCGGACTGCAGGGTCACCTTCATCTTGCTGGTGGGGTTGTAGAGCAGGTAGCGGCGGTCATTCTCCCCGGCGCCCCTGAAGTAGTCGGTGGAGCGGCGCTGGTACATCTTCATGGCAACGAGTCTGAGCCAGGCATCCATGAAGTTTTTGCGCACATGCGGCATATCCGAAACCTTCACGCCGTAAAGAATGCGGTTGGAAGCGTGCGTGATGGCCTCGTAGAAGCAATGCTCGGCAATACCGATGGAAGCCGGGCCGATGTTGAACTTGCCTATGTTCACCGTGTTGAGAGCCGAATCCCAGGCATGGGAACCGCGGGAGAGGATGTCGTCTTCGGTTATGGGATAGTCGTGCAGCGCAAAGTTGGATACATATTCCTGGTGCGAGATGACGTTCTTTTTCAGCTCATAGGCCTTGTGACGGTAATTTGTGGCAAAGAAGGTATAATCGTCCGTGCCGTCCTTGACCTTGCCAAGGGTGGAAACCATCTCGGCCTCGTTACCGTTGCCGATGTAGTATTTCTCGCCGTTGGCTAAAAATGTACCGTCCCCTTTGGGGGTCAGCGTAGTCTCAGTGGAGTAGATGTCGGCCCCGTGAGCGCGCTCGGAAAGTCCAAATGCGAAAATGGCGCCCCCCCTGAGCAGCTGTGCGGCCTTCTTCCTGGCCTTCTCGTTGGGGCTCATCCAGATGGGGCCCAGGCCCAGGATCGAGACCTGGAAGCAGTACCAGTACCCCAGCCCATAGAAGGCTAGAAGCTCCGAGTATTCGCTGTTGCGTGTCGTGTCCCAGCGGGCATCCGGGTCACCCTCGGCATACTGTTTGGGGGTGAGCAGCTTAAAAAAGATCCGTTCCCTGCCAATGAAGTCAACGAACTCCCTGTACCAGACCTTCTTGTTGAAGTCATCGAGCAGTCTCTGTTTGCCCATATTCTCAAAGAAAGCAATGGTCTTGTCCATGATGGCCCTTGATCCCTCGTCGGCCATAAGGCTCTTGTACTTTTTCGGCTGGATCAGATAGTTCATTTCATTCTCCTTTTTATATTTTTTCAAGACGAGGTTTCTTATATGTTTGCGGCGTTTTTGGCGGCATCAGCTTGTATTGCCCATGAAAATGACCTGCAGCAAGGTGATTGGGCGAACCGGTTATCCTGAATAATGCATCAGGTTGAGCCCTGCGCATCCAAACCGCATTTTCGAGTCGGATTCTTCCCGAAACAACTTTAGAAGCAACCCAACAGCCCGCAAAACCATACGATTTCCCAATCGAACATGCAAGTGATATGTCAATGAGGAAGGTTTTTGCATTTTCAGGACACGCCTCCTCCCCGCACCTGGAGCGTTCGTTTGCCACTGGGTGGCAGGCCCAAGCGAAGTTTGGAAGAAGCAAAACTACTTTATATGTAAACACAGGCACTTACCTGCTGACAAACATGGGAGGCTTTTCTTATATTTCTTTTGTGGCCGGCACAATTCGGGCCAAAGGAGAAAAGCATGAAAAGATTGTCAAAGGCATTGTCAGCGGTCCTGGTAATAGCCGCCGTGCTGATGCTGTCCGCATCTCCAGGATATTCCGACGGAAACGGCTGCGGCTGCAGTGAGTTCAGCGGCTATGGTTATTACGGGGGAAATTACGGCTACCAGGGAGGCGGTTGGTATCCCTGCCGTAATGGCGTATGGATATACCCTTACTTTTACAATCCGTTTTATAACGAGTAAACAAAACCAAAGAATTGACAGCGGAGGCCGGAAAACGCGCCGCACGCCCCTATTGGCGCTTTGCGCCCGGATACAGGCATCCGGGGCACCTGGGGAGAACCGGGATGCAAAATCAGGCGGCCTGTCCGGCTTACACGTTTTATTGTTATGGAGGCTGTGGCAGGTGGGGACCCGTCCGGTCCGGACGGTCATCAACTTCCGAGGCCGGCTAATCTGCTGTGAAGTGAAACCGATCCGTCCGTTTCTACCAAGTTGGGA
>Ga0326728_10021465_pt1 | contig 12139 bp, 8 predicted proteins | sample MB3enrmetagenome_FD_207602 | JGI IMG/M metagenome (GOLD analysis project Ga0326728, IMG submission 207602) | Lab enriched peat soil microbial communities from McLean, Ithaca, NY, United States - MB31MN | ecosystem: Environmental > Terrestrial > Soil > Wetlands > Peat | place: USA: New York...
GGGCGTACACCGTGCCCAGGCTGTCGTTGGCCACCGAGCTGGCCTGAAAGGCAAAACACCAACCCGCCGAGAGCAGCCACATCCACCACCACGCCACGCGCGGACGAATCCCGCAGCGGGTGAAGACGCTGAAGATCAAGCCCGGCAGCAGCAAATAGGGAATCCAGTTGATCAGGAAGAGCAGGCGGTCGGTGTGGTTAAACAGGATCAGCGGCGAGGCCAGCCACTCGAAGTTGCAACCCGCGATATTCATGCGCGCATCGGCGGTGTGGATCCAATGCCATTGTCCCAAGCCCAGCCAGTGCAAGACCCGGGGCAGGCGATAGGCGTTGGTGTCCCAGTTCAGGGCCGGATACAGGCTGCCGGACAGGAGGGATAAGGCGGCCAACACGAGAAACAGCTTTGGGGCGGTGCGTTTAAAGCGCCGGCGCAGCGTGCCGTCGGCCCGTTGGCGGGCGACGGCGTTCGGCCACGCGTGCCGGCCCCAGGGCCAGACGGACAGGGCGGCCAGCAGCAGAAAAACGGCGTAACCGACGGGGTTCAGTTGCCGGCACGCGGACAGGAGCCAGCCGGCCGCGACCAGCAGCGCTGACCCTAAAATCCACGCCTGTGTAAGAAATTGCATGGCCGGTACGCGAGCAGTGCCGGGGAGATGATCCGTGCTGAGGGAGGGAAGTCAATGCTTTGGTTTCCGGTTGTGGTTCCGCGGGCTGCACCTTATAAGAAAGGCATGAAGTGGTTGTTGAAATGGGCGTTGCGACTGGTCTTGCTGGTGATCGTGCTGGCCGTGATCTTTTTTCTGTCGCTCGATTCCATCCTGCGGCTGGTCGCGGAACACAGCATCCGCCAGCAATCCGGCTTGGAAGTGGAAATGGGCAAGTTTCACCTGGGGCTCACGGAGCCCGTGATCGAGATCAAGAACCTCCAACTCTACAACACCAAACAATTTGGCGGCACACCGTTCCTGAGCATCCCGGAAATCCATGCGGAATACGACCGGGAGGCGCTGAGCCGGGGCCTGATCCACGTCAACCTCCTGCGCTTCAACCTCGGCGAATTGGACGTGGTGAGGAGCCAGGACGGCCAGACCAACATCTTTTCCCTGGGAGCCGATTCGGCGGCAGTTGCGGCCGCGCGCAAGGGCGGCGACCCGTGGGCGGAATTCACGAAGAAAACCAAATTGAAATTTCAAAGCATCGATTGTCTGAATATCTCCGTGGGTGAGTTCAAGTATCTGGACCTCCAGAATCAAAAGAACAACCGTGAACAGAAGATCGGCATTGATAATTGCATCATCACCAATGTGACGTCCGAGGCCGACCTCATGGGTTTGGCGTTGGTGGTGGGATTGCGCAGCGGCGACGTCTTCAAGCCGTTGGTGGCGCCCGGCCAATCCGGTCTGTCCATGCAGGATCTGTTAAAAAAGCTGGGGCATTAATCTGGCCCGGCGGGAGTACGGCGATAATTCACGCCCAGTTTATCGAACCGCTGATATTGGACTTGCAGGCGGCGCACGAAATCGGTGAAGGAACGTCCGGATGCGGGCGACCAGTCAATTTCCGCCAGCGCCGTCTCGCGCGGGAAAATCATGTATTCCGCGTATTTCAAGTTGGGAATATATTCGGTCCACAAGTTGCCCTGTCCGCCGAGCACGAAGGCTTCATACTGCGGGGGCAGGTTGGTGGGGACCGGATCAAAGGAATAAGTTTGCGCCAGGGAGATGTAGCCGCCAATGGCGTAAGGCTCGGCGGCGTGGTTGGTGGATTGGTATTGGTCAAGGTAGCAGAAATCGGTGGGCGTCATGACCACATTGTGGCCGGTGCTGGCGGCCTCCGCCCCGCCGCCGATCCAGTCCATGACCGCCGCGTTTTGCGCGAGACCGCCCTGCAAGATTTCGCTCCAGCCGATCATCGCGCGGTGGTGGGCGCTGATGAATTTCTCGATGCGGCGGACGAACCAGCTTTGTAATTCCTCCTCGCTTTTCAAACCTTCCCGTTTCATGAGCGCCTGGCAGTCCGGACTGTTTTTCCAGGTGTCTTTGGGCACTTCATCGCCCCCGATGTGCACGTATTTGCCGGGAAAGAGTTGAAACACTTCGGTCAGCACATCCTCCAGAAAGTCGAAGGTCGCTTCATTGGCCGGATTATAGATGCCCTTGAATACCCCGCCCTGGAGTGCGACCTCGAATGGTCCGCCGGTGCAACTGTATTGCGGATAGGCCGCGAGCGCCGCCGAGGCGTGGCCGGGCATTTCGATTTCGGGGACGATGGTGATGTGGCGCGCGGCCGCATAGTTCACGACTTCGCGAATGTCGTCTTGCGTGTAAAACCCGCCGTAACGCCCATCCGGGCCGTAGGCCGTCGTGGCATGGGGATCCAGATTGAAGCCGACTCCCGCACGCCAAGCGCCGACTTGGGTGAGTTTGGGATATTTTTTAATCTCGATCCGCCAGCCGTGATCATCCGTCAAATGCCAATGAAATGTGTTCAGCTTGTGCAACGCCATCGTGTCGAGAATGGTTTCGACTTCGGCCTTGTTATAAAAATGGCGGCTGACATCGAGCATCAATCCGCGCCACGGGAAGCGCGGCCAGTCCTCAATGCGGACGCACGACATTTGCCAATCCACGTTCGTGGCCGGGTTGGTGGAAAAAATCTCCGGCGGCAGCAACTGGAGCAAAGTCTGCGCGCCGTAAAACAAGCCGGCCTCCGTGGACGCGCGAATGACCACGGCTTCGGGGGCGACGGTGAGTTCGTAACCTTCCGCGCCCAGGTTGGTGCTGGCGCCGGACAGGGTCAAGAGGATGCAGTTGGTGCGGCTGTGGGCAGCGGCCAGCCGTTCAATCTTGAGCGCATAGCCGGTGGACTGGCGAAGCGTGGCGGCCATTTGCTCCGCCGTCGGCAACGATTTCAAGCCCGCGACGATTTTCGTATCGGCGGCCAGCCTGAAAGTGCCGGCGCGCAGCTCCATTTTTTGCGGCTGGGGAATGATCGACGGGGCGCTGCTTTCAACGGCCAAGGCCGAGGTGGCGGCCAGGGTTAGACCGAGGAGAATTCCAGCGAGGGGCAATTTTATTTTCATGCGGGGATCAAGTCTGATTCTACAAATGATGAAATTTGGCCACGGCTTGGGAGCGGGAACGGACGTGGAGCTTTTCATAAATGCGCTCAATGTGGGTGCGGACCGTGGCATAACTGACAGCGAGGTGATCGGCAATTTCCTTATAAACGAATCCCTTGGTCAGACAGTTGAGAATCTCCAATTCCCGCGGCGAAAGTTCCGCCGCCACATGATCCGCCGGAAGTGTTTGTTTGAAGGATTGGACGACCTTGCGCGCGATATTGCTCGTCATGGGGGATCCGCCCGCAAAGACGTCACGCACCGCCGCGATCAAGTCGGTGGCGCGGACGGGTTTGAGCAGATAGCCACTGGCCCCGGCCTCCAGCGAGTTGAAAATGGCGTTGGTATCGTCATGCACGGTCAACATGATGATCTGAGTCTGGGGGGCCAGGCGGGCCAATTGGCGGACACAGGCCACGCCATCCATGCCGGGGAGGTTGATATCCATCAGCACGATCTCGGGGGCCAGCCGGGGGATTTCTTCGATGGCCGTTTCCGCATGGGCATAGCTGCCGACGCACTTGATGCCCGGCGCACGCTGGAGAATGCCGGCCAGGCTCCTCCGCACGGACGCGTCGTCATCAACAATGGCAATGGTCTTGGTCATCTCGTGGGCGGCAGCCACTTGGTCAGCCATCAAGATCATATCGTTGGCTTTGCTCATTGCCAAATATTTTAGCCCGGCCCGGCCGTCCGCCTAGTCGGTAATCCTTCCGACCCCTGCCGTGGCGTGGGTATTTTTTTATCCGCGCGGACTTGGCGAAAACCGCCCACTTGGCCGGCGATCAGGCCGGATTTTTCAGGAGCGGTTTCAGGGGCAAGGACAGGAGGACGACGGTTCCATGGCCGGGCTGGCTGGTCAATTCGCAGCGACCCCCCACCGATTGGAGCCGGTGCTGCATATTGCCCAGGCCATGACCGCCACCCACGCCGACAGGAGTCGGCGCCAAGGACGGCTCAGTTGGGATGACGAAGCCGCGCCCATTGTCGATGATGATGACCGTGAGCCATCCCTTTTTGACGTTTACGTGCAACCGCAATTGGACTTCAGTGGCGGCCGCGTGTTTGACGATATTGTGGAGGGCTTCGCGGGTGGCGAGATAGAGATGGTGTCGGACGGATGAGGAGAAGGAGCAAGCCGGCAACAATTCCGGCAGGTCAAGGCGGCATTTGATGCCGCCAATCCGCAAATTGTCCTGGGCCGTCTTGATGATGTAGGCAATGGATGATTCCAACGAATCGTTCTTGGGATCAATGGCCCAGACGATCTCATCCACGGAACGGGCGACCCGGCGCGCCGTGGTGAAGATCTCGTCGATGTGGGACTTGGCCTGCTTTGGCTGGTCGAAATCGGCTTGGGCCAGTTCGCTTAATTGGGCGATGTGCGTCAGGCTGGAGCCCAGGTCATCGTGGATATCCCGGGCGATGCGGATGCGTTCCTTCTCGACGGCATTTTGCATTTCGGTCCATTCCCACCGGCGCTGGAGTTTGCGCCGGTCCTTGAGCACGAAGAATCCCGCAATGCCCAGGGCGAGCACGATGGCGGCCAGGATTTGCACCCAACGTCGTTCCCAGAAACGGGGGATCACCTGGAACTGGATGGGTGCCAGCGCCTCATGCCATTGTCCGTCACGCCCGCCGACCATGAGGCGGAACTTATAATCACGCGGGGGCAGTTGGCTGTAATAAGCCGTGCGTTGATTCCCCGCGTTCACCCAATCCCGGTCCATGCCTTCCAGCTTGTATTGGAAGCGCAGGGCGGGTGACTCCAGCAGGTCAATGGCCGAGTAATGGAATTCAAAGCGCCGCGTGCCGGAAGCACAGCGCAAGGTTTCGCCCGGTGTGAGTTTGACTTCCTTGCCGTCGGCCAGCACGGCTTCCACCAGCACGGTTGGCGCGATGAATTTGGACAAGGCTTGGGCCGGGTCCAACACGCAGATCTGGTCCATATCGGGAAACCAGAGGCGCCCGTCGGCGGTGCGGGTGGCCACGGGCTGTCCCCAACTGGAACAAAGCCGGTTGGCCAGGCCATCGGTCGAGGAAAAGTGCAGCCACAAGAGGGGCAAACTGCGGCCGCGCACATAGCCTTGAAGCGTCTCCGGGGCGATGCCAATGATTCCGTTGTTGGAAAGGAGCCAGAGCCGGCCGCGGTTGTCGGTGCTGAGGTAGGCGATGCGGTCGGAAGGGAGTCCGTCCGCCGAAGTGAAATTGGCAAAAGTGTCGTGGTCGCGCCGGAACAGGCCGCTGCCCCAGCCGCCGACCCAGAGGGTGCCCGCCTGGTCAAAAAGCAGGGCGCGAGCATCAATGGCCCGGAAGTTTTCCACCCGGCTAAGGGTCCGGGAATTGCCCGGCGGCAAGCGGAACAGGCCGCTGCCCATGGTGCCGAGCCAGAGATCGCCCGTTTTATCTTCCGCCAGGCAACGAATATCGACCGCTGGAGCAAAGGCCGTAAATACTCCCTCGCGGCAGGAGAACAGCCCGGTGGCGGTGCCCAACCACAGACAGCCGGCCCGGTCCTCGAAGATTGCCGAAATCCAGTTCGTTGACAATTCCAACGGTTGGGCGACGTGCCGGAAGCGGCCGTCCGCCAGCCGGTATAAACCGCTGGTGGTGCCCGCCCAGAGATTGGACCGGGAGTCGTGAAACAGGCTGAAGATTTGTGGCCGGTCGGCTCCCCAATCGCCGTCCACGGGGGTGAATTGATTTGTCTCAAACCGGAAAACCCCGGCGGTTTCGGTGCCCACCCAAACGGCGCCATCGGCGGTGGCGCAGGCGGTAAAGATTTGCTGGTTGCCGGGCAGCAGTGGCAACATGGCCAGCGGTTGGGGAGTCAACCGATATAAGCCGCTATTGGCTCCCGCCCAAATACTGCCTTGGTGGTCCTCAAACAAGCAGGAGATGGCCACCGTCTGCTCGGCCTGCAAAGTTTGCGGCTTCAGTTCATGCCGCTGCCCCGTCGCATCAAAATAACTCAAACCACCGAAATAGGATCCCACCCATAGATGACCGGCTTGATCTTCGTGCAGGCAGCTTACTTCCACCCAGTAAGGATTATGCATCGGGGGAATCACCAGTGTCGGGGGGTGCCAATGCGCGTTGGCCAGCCGGCGCACCTGCCCGCCGTCCACGGGCCAGGAGCCCTTCGGATCCGCCACCCAAAGCCCGCCCTTGATCGCCGGCGACAGTACCGCCCCGGCGCCTTCAAACTGTTCATCCGGCAGGCTCGGATTCCACCGTTCGTGGTAAAAGCAATAGAGTTTGCCGCCGGTTTCAATCCACACCCGCCCTTCGTGGTCGCAGACCATCTGCCGGATGACGCCGGCCGGCAGTCCGGTCGCCGGGGTGAATACCGTCCAATGTCCGGCTTTGAGCCGGGCGATGCCCTTGCGGGTCACCTGCCACCAGATGCTGCCTTCACCGTCGGCAACCAAGTCAGTGTGAAAACCCCAAAGCCAGGAGCCGGGCGGTCGCTTCTTATCGCGGTCGATCGACCACGGCAAGGCGGGCTGTACGGGCTCGAACCGGTCGCCTCTTTTCCGCACCAGGTTCCCGTCCAGCGTGCCCATCCACAGGGTGCCGTCGCGATCCGTCAGCAAATTGCAGATCCGGGCATCCGGTAATTCGGGGTTGGATTCAGTGTTGAAAACCTTGAACTTCCCCCCGTCAAACCTGGCCAGGCCCTTGAAAGTGCCCACCCACAAATAACCATCCGGGGTCTGCGCCACCGCGGTGATCTCCTCGTCGGGCAAGCCATCCTCAATGTGCCAGTTCTGAGCCGAATATTCCTGGCCGTCCGCCCGGGTGAGCCAAAGGAAAAGCAGCGTGAATAAGATTCCGGCCCGGCCCAACCAAGCCAGGCGAAAAATCAAGGGGCTTGAGCAACAACTGAAATTGACCGGGTTCATTTCTACAATCGCCGTGCCGGCTCAAGCAGTGAGTAACATCTTCAGCCAAGGAAACTCGTTTTCGCTCGATCCGTCAAGTCGCTGACCGGATAACCGGTTGTCGGTAGCTTTACCGACTGCCACCTTGGACGACCAGGGATTAAGATAAGGTCCGTTTGAAAACAAAGAATCAAATCAAACGCCCAATCGACCATTCAATCCCATATTTTCCCCGGACCTCCCAACGCCCACTGCTCATCCGTCGCCTTACGGCCAACCGGCAGGCCCGCGTGACCGTGGGTTGACCAATATACCCCGTGAACCTGACACTAAAACAAACTCCCCGCAGTGGCCCGGCAAGGGTTGAGCCAGCGCTCAAATACGGCATGGAAAATTGGGGGTCGATGAACAAAATGATGTCCCGGCAACCAAACGGGCGCCATGGCTTCACCCTGATCGAGCTGCTGGTGGTCATCGCCATCATCGCCATTCTCGCGGCCATGCTGTTGCCGGCGCTGGCGGCAGCCAAAAGCCGGGCAAAAAAGATTGCCTGCGTGAATAACCTCCGCCAAATGGGGGTGGGCCTGACGATTTATGCCGGCGACAACAACGACCTCGTGTTCAAGGGCAACAAGGAAAGCATCCTTTCGATCAGTGCCTCCAACGCCACGGTGACGGCCAGCATAGGCCTGAACGTAGCGCAGACCAACGGGCTTAGCATTTGGGCCTGCCCATCGCTTGGCCCGGCCGGCATGCCGTATTGGGATGGAGTGACCAGTCAGTGGAACATTTCCTATCTTTACATGGGCGGACTCGTGAATTGGGCGAACCCGCTTTATAACGGGCCGGCCTGCAGTCCGGTGAAATTGTCCAATGCGAAGCCGAGTTGGGTCTTGGCTGCGGATGGCGTCGCCCGGTACTTGGGCCCCTGGTTTTCCTGGGGCGGGGCCGCCCCGCATCAACGGTCAAGGACGACGCATGCGGACACTTCCAACGAGGTGATGGCGGATGGTTCGGTGACCTCCTATAAGTGGGAGAAACTGCTGAATCTCCTCGGCAATCCTGCCAACGAGCCGTTTTATTGGTATCAGGATGATTTGCCGTCGGGCATAACGGGTGTCAGCCTGGCCTCGCTGGCCCCGACGCCATGATCTGAATGCAAATGGAGACCAATTCGATTCATGAAGCGCGCACTCCCCAAAACAGGGTGTTGGAGCCCGTGCGCGGCGGTGCTAGCATGAAAATAGAGTGAATTATAAATTCTTAAACGCTAACCACCTTTAACCAAAACCTGTGCGTAAGACTAGCGTCATAAAACCAACCAACATGAAAACTCCAACGTTGACCACCGAATCACAGAATCGCCTGCTGGCCTACACCACTGCCGCCGGTTTGGGGGCCTTCTTTGCGGGCCAGAATGTCGAGGGGCAGGTCGTCGAATCCACAGCCCTGGCGCCCTATCCCCACAACGTGTTTCCCTTGGCCGGCACGGGGCCCTACGGGTTTTACAATTATTTTAGCGTGGATGGGGGAAACACGCAGTTTGACCTCACCATTAACGCTCCGCTCACCTCCCACCCGACCGTTCAATTCCCCAGTCAATTCGTGGACCTGGTGAGCTATGCGACCGGCGACGAGGTCCTTACCCCGACGCTTTCCGCGCCGGACGCCGGCGGGCATACCAACAACGCCTATGCGGTCTGTTTTCTGGGCGGAACAACCATCAATTCCACCAATGCCAGTGCGCCGTGGTATCAGCCGCGCTTGGGGCTGAATTACTTTGCCCCGAACGGTTCCGGCGGTTTTTATAATTACACGGATAATAAGTATCTGACGACCGGAGCGCTGGGTTTCAAGTTTGTCGGCAGCACGGATGGCCTGACGCATTTCGGCTACATGGATGTTCAAGTCAATACCATTTCCAGCAACGGGGTGGCCATTATTCAATCCGTTGTGGTCAAAGACATATATTATAATGCCACCGCCAACGCGGGAATTACGGTTGCGGTCGAGGTGGAAATATCTTCCATCACGGTGGGGGCCGGGAATGCGATCACGATTAACTTTACTTCCAACGACAACGCGGACCCATCCACCTTCACTCTCGAGACCAGCCCGGCCCTGGGGGCTGCGGCCGATTGGACGGTGGATGCCGGAGCCTCGATATCGCTGATCGAGGCCGCCAACCCAGCCGACGGAATCAACCTAGCCACCTACCAAATTGTCACCACCGGTACGGGCGGTGCTGCTCAATTCTATCGGATACAACACTAATGGAGGCAGACGCAGGGAGTAAAAATGGAAACGAAAGGCAAACCGGAAACGATGCGGAAGGTTCGTTTGACTGACGGATTACAGCAAATCCTGTTCGCGCAAACCGGCGATCCGTCCATCACGGTAGGGGTGGTTTCCAATGCCGCGCCCTCTTCGCTCGCCTTGTTGGCGGCGGGAGTGGCGGGCTTGGAAGCCCGCCGGGCCCGTCGCAGTGCGCGCATCCAATTTCTGCAAACCCAGAAAAAAGCCACCTGAAGCCCATACCGCCACCTGCGCGAGTCGTCGGTTGCCACCGGCCTGGCCAAGTGGTATCCCTTCGCAATAATGGTCCGGCGAGACATCGTAAGCGGTGTCGGTTCGGTTCCTTTTTTGTTGCTCGTTTATGATTCACGCACCCGGAAAGAAAGTCCTGCTGATTGGCTGGGATGCGGCGGATTGGGAAATGATTGACCCGCTGCTGCAAAGCGGTCAGATGCCAGCCTTGGCGCAATTGATCAAAGGCGGCTTGCGAGGCAATCTGGCCACGCTCCAGCCCGTGCTCTCGCCGATGCTCTGGACTTCGATCGCCACGGGCAAGCGCGCGGACAAGCATGGCATTTGTGGCTTTACGGAGCCTTTGGTTGACGCGGTTGGCATCGGGCCGGTGCGCAGCACTTCGCGCAGATGCAAGGCCCTGTGGAACCTCCTCACCCAAAATTCCCTGAAATCAAATTTCATCGGCTGGTTCGCCAGCCATCCGGCCGAGCCGATCAACGGGGTCATGGTTTCGGACCAATTCCTGGTACGGCAAACGAGAGAGAAAGTGGATCCCCCGGATGCCAGCATTGCCCGTACGGTGCATCCGACGGAACTAATCAGTTCATTGCTGAATTTACGGGTGGGGACCGAAAGTCTCACCCCGGAAGATTTGTTGCCGTTTATTCCGCGCTTGGCCGAGATTGATTTAAAAACCGACGACCGCCCCTTGAAGCTGGCCCGCCGGCTGGCCAAGGTGGCTTCCGTCCAGAATATCGCCACCTCGCTGATTCAGACCGAGCCTTGGAACGTGATGGGGGTTTATTACGACGGCATCGATCAATTCGGCCACGAGTTCATGCCCTACCACCCGCCCCGAATGGAGGGGGTGAGCGGGCGTGATTTTGAGCTTTATCAAGAGGTCATGCGGGGCTGTTATCGATTCCACGACATGATGCTTCACGTCTTGCTTCAGTATGTGGATGCCGAGACGACCGTCATTCTGATCAGCGATCACGGTTATGAATGTGGCCGCCGGCGGCCGGCGTTCGATCAGGGCAAGAAGGATCCCGAAAGCTGTCATCGTCCGTTTGGAGTTGTTTGTCTCAAGGGGCCCGGACTCAAAAAAGACGACCGGTTGTACGGGGCGTCCATCCTGGATGTGACGCCGACCATACTGACCTTGCTGGGGCTGCCGGTGGGCGTGGACATGGACGGTCGGCCTTGGCTGGAAGCTTTTGAGAAGCCGGTGAAAGCGGAGCGTATTTTTAGCTGGGAAGGCATTGGCAGCGACCGGGCCGGCTTGCCGGCCGGGAACTCGCGCCAAGACCCCGCCGAAGCGGCGCAAGCCATCGATCAATTGGTGGAGCTGGGCTATATCGCCGCGCCCAGCGACGATGTGCGCAAGACCGTCCGCGATACCATCAGTTGCAACAAGGTCAACCTGATTCGCGCGATGCTGGCCACGCCACAGGAAGCCAATGCCATCCCATTGCTTAAGGAGCTGATCGCGGAGAACAGCGCCAATGAATGGGCGGTGCTCACCCTGGCCAACAGCCAAATCCGCCTCGGCGAGTTGACTGAGGCCCGGGCTAGGCTGGAGGACACCCCTCCGGCCACCCAACAGCAGGCACAAATTCAACTCCTGTTCGCCCAGTTGGCCTTCAGTGAGAAAAGGCCGGAAGCAGCCCTGAGCCACCTGCAGGCCGCCGTGCGTTCCAGCCCGGGCCAGCCGCTGATGTTTAACCAGCTGGGTTGGGCTTTTCTTTGTTTGCAGCAGTGGGATGAAGCCGCCAACGCCTTTCAAAAATCGCTGGAGATGGAGCCGGAAAATCCGGCGGCGTTTGATGGGCTGGCCCGTGTCCATCTGGAGCACAATGAGCCGGAGCAGGCGGTGGAAAAGGCGTTGCAAGCCGTGGGCTTGATCCACTATTTCCCGGAGGCACACTACCATCTGGGAACCGGACTCGAAAAACTGGGCAAGAACCCGGAAGCGATTCTGGCCTACGAAACCGCGCTGGGCATGGGTTACCAGCCGGCTTTGCTCCATCGCCGGCTGGCGCGCCTTTATCGGCCAATCGATGCTCGGAAAGCCGCCGCCCATGTGCGGGCGCTCAACGCCAGCCGACGAATCTACCAGGCCGATATCAAATCCAAGCTGCCACAGATGGGAGCCGGGACATGAATACCTTGCGTGGAATCAACTTCCAGGGAAACTGGGCCATGGCCGACAACTTCATCACGATCGTTTCCGGACTGCCGCGCTCCGGCACCAGCCTGATGATGCAGATGCTGCAGGCAGGAGGCCTGGAGCTGTTGACGGATGGCGTGCGCGGACCGGACGAAAGTAATCCGCGCGGCTACCTTGAGCACGAAGCGGTCAAACATGGCCGCAACGATCTGTCCTGGCTGGAACCGGCCGGCGGCAAGGCCGTGAAGGTGATTCACCTCTTGTTGCTTCAGTTGCCCACGGACCGGAACTATCGCGTGATTTTCATGATGCGAAATCTGGCTGAGGTGATTGCCTCCCAACGCGCCATGTTGAAACAACAGGGCCGGCCGGACGCGAAGTTGACCGACGCGAAGCTGGCCGGGATTTTTGAGGCTCAACTAAACCAGGTGCGACA
>Ga0326728_10021467_pt1 | contig 12138 bp, 6 predicted proteins | sample MB3enrmetagenome_FD_207602 | JGI IMG/M metagenome (GOLD analysis project Ga0326728, IMG submission 207602) | Lab enriched peat soil microbial communities from McLean, Ithaca, NY, United States - MB31MN | ecosystem: Environmental > Terrestrial > Soil > Wetlands > Peat | place: USA: New York...
TCGGTGCCGGTCACGCTGGCGCACATCTCCTTGCGCAACTACATCCAGCACCACATTGCCATTACCGCCTCCGCGGAGAACATCGACATCGTCGTCGACCTCAGCTTCTACGAGAATTGCGCGGCGCGCGAGCGGATCAAGATGGACGCTGACCACGATGGGCGCATCTCCGACTCCGAGGTGCGCGCCTATTTGGACAAGATTGCTGAGAAAGTGCAGGACGGACTGAGACTGTCGATTGACGGCCGGCCCGTGGATTTGCTCGTGCTCCACGAGCCCAAGCTGGACCTCATGGGATTCGCGCAGACAGGACCGCACCCTCATCTTCTGCACCTGTTCTACTTCGCCCGGACGCCGGAGGCTCTGAAGACAGGCGCCACGATAGCGTTGACGGATTCCCTCTGGCCTGACGTGGATGCGATTCGCGGCGTAGAGATCCAGGGGAAGGACGGTTTCAGGTTTTCGGCAATACCCACGCGGGATTCCGGCGTGTGGCAAGGAAAGTGCGTAGCGTCGGCCACGCGTGTTTCTGCCAGCGAGGCGCGCGAAACATCGCGCCAGCATGTCAGCGAGAGGAGATAATCATGGCCAGACAAATGATGAAGGTGTGCGTTGCCGCGGCGCTTCTGGCGGCAACGGTCTGGGCCCAAAGCCCGCCGGCGCCGGCATCGGCGCAGGTAGCCGGCGCTCTCACCCAGGATTATTCGTTCCTTCTCGACAGCGAAAGCAAGAAGACCCTGGACGAAATCAACCGATCCCTGCGTGAAGCCATCTTTAATCAGAACAAGAAGGACACCACCCCCGAAGCCAGGCAGATGGCCGTAACGGCCCAGGCCGACGCCGAGAAGAGACTGGTGGAGGCACTCGAGAAAGCGCCGGGAGTCGTGCGCGTGACTTTTGCAGACAAGAAAGCCGCTCTTGAGCCGGCGCCGCCCTACAACCTGCCGGGCGACGTGGGCGCGTTTCTCTTCCGCATCGATAGGGGGCCCGGCCCGCCGCACTTCGTGCTCACCCAGGTCAACTTCGCCGAAAGCGGCAGCCTCGGGATCCCGGTGGAATCGACAGGCACGACCTGGGCAGTGTGCGGCCTGGCCAACGTTCCTCGCATGCGCACCACGCTTCGCGCCACATTCACGCAAAGCGACACGCCCCTGGGCATGGCCTTGATCGATGTGATGACTCCGGACCAGGGGCGGCTGAAACTCTCCGTCCTCGCCGCCGAAACCGGCAAAACCGTCCCGGCCATGGTCCGCCTCGTCTGGAAGATCGACGGCAGCGTGCGCCGGCCCGACAACGGCATCGACTTCAACCCGCAATTCGACCACCAGGGCAACAATGTCCGTCTTGCCAACCTGCCCGGGCGGCTGCGCGGCATATATTGGTGCGTGCCCGGTCCCATCGATATGGCGCTTCCCGCGGGCGAATGGGAGGTGACAATCCGCCGCGGCGCCGAGCATGTGCCCGTGTTTGACACGTTCACCGTCAGCCCCCATCAAACCGTGGAAAAAAGCTACGTGGTGCGGCGCTGGGTGGACATGCGCAATCAGGGTTGGTATTCGGGTGACGACCACGTCCATTGCCAGGTCCTTAGCGCATCCGACGCGACGCGCCTCATGACGTGGGCCCAGGCCGAAGACGTCCACCTTGTCAACATCGTGAAGATGGGCGACATCTACCGCACGTTCTTTGAGCAGCGGGGATTCGGCAAGGCTAATCGCGTGATCGATGGCGATTATGTGCTTGCGCCGGGCCAGGAATGCCCGCGGACCAATGAACTTGGCCATACTCTTGCCATGAATATCTCGAGCATGGTCCGCGATACCGACAAGTACTATCTTTACGACTGGGTATTCGACCAGGTGCACGCCCAGGGTGGCCTCAGCGGTTACGCCCACGTGCTCTCCGACTCCTTCCACGTCCACCGCGACATGAGCATGAATGTGCCCAGGAACAAAGTCGATTTCGTTGAGCTCATGCAGTTCTTCACTCTCGGTACCGACCTTTACTACGAGTTCCTGAACGCCGGCTTCAAAATTACGGGATCGGCGGGATCGGACGTGCCCTGGGGCGGCACCATTGGCGAGGTGCGGTTGTACGCCCACGTCGGGAACGGCCCATTCACTGCCGACCGCTGGTTCGATGCTGTTCAGAAAGGCCATACCTTTGTCACCGACGGCCCCATGCTCGATTTTCGAGTGAACGACGCATGGCCGGGTGACCAGATCGACCTGAAGGACAACAAGCCGCTGAAGGTCCGTGCCAAAGTCTTGGGCAGTCCCGAGGGGATCATGCCCTCCAAGCTCGAAATCGTTCGCAATGGCGAAGTCATTAAGACCATACAGCCGTCCGATCCCCAGCAGACCGAACTCGCCGTGGAGTTCGAGGTGGAACCGGGTCAGGGATACTGGATAGCCGCCCGGGCCGAAGGCAGCGACGGCACCAAAGCCCACTCTACCCCTATCTATGTAGTGAGGCCGGGTCTGCGCTTCTGGAAATTCGAAGACATCGACAACCTCATCAACAAACGGCTCGCGAACCTGGACGAGATCGAGGAATTGGTAAAGGATTACACCGCCAAGGATGCCCGCGGTGAGATCGACAACAACCGGGTTCAGAAACAATTCGCGCTGCAAGGCCCCGAACTGATGAAGCGCGTGAACGCCGCGCGACAGCTCTATCTCGATTTGAAGCAAGTGGCCGAGCAAGAGCGGCCGGTGAGGATGGCAGCCGCCGCAAACCACTGAGGCACGAGCGCTCCATTGGAATGCACCTGATAGAAGAAGGCGGCAAATGGGGGAGCAGGCCGGACTCCGCCTATGGCGAGAGCGCAGGGGCCGAAGAGGAAATGTGGGGCCTATCGAACCAGGATTGTGGGATAACTGTTGGAACAGCCCATATCATTAAGAACCCGGCATGGCGGTCTCGAAATGGGGTTCGAGGAAATGGCCCTGCCTTGTCGCTGGGAGTTTGCTGATATCGGTCGGGAAAAACCTAACGCACCCCTTATGCCGGATCCGGCACGAAGAACGCCCTTCCCACCTGCCTTCGTACCGACGCGGTTCTGGGATGTCTGGATCTATGCTCCCATTCACATGGCCGTAACGCCCATACCGGACGAGCGGTTTAGGCTGTCGTCTCGGAAGGTCCGAAAGGGAGAATCCTGGCCAGAGATTTAGAAACTCCGGGCCGCTGACTCGTCAGCGGCGGGGGATGCGCCGCGACGAGTCGCGGCGAGCAAGAGCGGCGACGAGTCGCCGTACTCCAAAATTTCGTTGCGTGCGGCCGTGGTGAGCGGCGTAGCGCAGAGTCATTTTTCTTCGAGAAAAATTACTCTACGGTACGCCATGGGGGATTGAACTCATACGGAATTGACGCGATGCGGTCACGGGTGTGAGGAATATACCGGGCGAAACGGTGTCAGGGGCGAAACGGTCAGGTACGGTTTTCGTCCCCACACAGGAGATACGCGCTGCCGCACAGATTGCAAGCAGTGGCGGCGCCCGTGCGAAGCGCCTTCGCCGGCGCCTGGTGTGCCCAATGGCAACGAGCAGGCTAAGCGCCAGGCCGGCAATCGTGAGGCATTGCGCCAGGAAAATTCTAGGAGTGGAAAACCGCTCAGCCAACCCGCGCCCCAAAAACCAAAGCAGGACCCAAAGCAGGCCTGCCTCCCCCATCCGGTTTCTGATTCGGCCCGCGAACGCCGGCGGAGAATTCGTGCGGGGATTCGGCAACGGCGCAGTTACTTCCCCAGCTTCTTTTTGAGAAACGCCAAGGTCGCGTTGGGGTCTCCGCCGCCGGGGCCGGCCGTGCCGAGCGTATAAATTTTCCCGTTATTGAAGGTGATCTTGAAGTAGCCAGAGGGCGCGCTGCCATAAATCAGCACCGGATCCAAACTCTTCACTGCCGAGGTGGATTCGTTAAAGCTGGTGGCGCCGCCCTTGACATACTTGATTGACCCGCCCTCCAGTTGAAGCACGCCGGAATCGACCTTTCCGCCGTTTTGGGACGCGGCCGTCATCATTTTTGACATGCTCATCATGATGTCGCCCCATTGCATGTCGCCTTCACCCATCAAAGCCAGGGGAATGGCGATGGGCATGTCGGCGGAATTGGAAATTGCAAACGTTCCTTTGCCAATCTGATTGGGATAAGTGGATGAATCGCTGGTGTCGCACGGACCTTCCTGCGCACTTACGGGAACGCTGATTTGGACAACCAGGCGCGTGGGGCTTTCAACTTTCGAGCTATCAGCGGGAAAATCCGCCCCTTTGCACGCAAACTGAATTTTCATCCCCTCCTTGAAATTCTGGCCGGTCAAAGTAATTTGTCCATGGCCCCCCGGCGGCGCTGATTCCGGGCTGGCGCTGCTAACAACTTCCACGGTCGAGCCCCGGCTCGGCTTGGTCTCCGACGTCTTCTGGGTGCCAGGAATCTTGGGAACGTGAAATTGCGCGTATCCCGTGGAGATGGCCAGCACCACCGCCATCATGACGCCCGCCGTTCTCGCCCCTGCAATACGATATGCTGTCGGCATAGTTTTCCTCCCGAAGTTAGCCCTCATATTCAAATGCTGGAAGATGCTTGCAAACAACCCCTATGCGTTAATAATACAACCGCGCAGACCCCGTCGCAAGTGGGATCTCGATGAAGATTTCGATAAGTCAAAAAGGGGAAAAGGCGCCCGCCATGAGGCGGCGGTCGGCACTACGAAACTGGGTGGTGAAAAACGTTGGGTCCTGCGGAGGCCACTTACCGGTCTTCACCGCAGCCCCCGGAAATCCCCATCGCTGCAACCCGTCCATCGCCGCCGGGAGTATTCCCGGATTGCCTCGGGCGCGGGCCTCCGGCCAGTTCCATAGGCCCTCTCCACATCAATGCTCACCGGATGGCTCGCCGCCCGGGCCAACTGCGGCAGGAAACGGACCTCCACATTGCTGCAAAACCCCACCCGGTGGAAACCCGCGCGGTTGGAAGGAAGATAAATCCAGCGGCCTGTCAGACAATTTGCCCTAGTAACGCCGCCGATGTTCAAAACCTACACGGAAGTGTAAGGGTTGGCTTCCTCAGAGACATTAAGTCATGTTATTTCAATCATTTGGCTTGGGGTAAAGGTCGACACCTAGGATGGACGCCGGACGGCTCAACTGTTGTGGAATACAACGGTCTTGGTTCAAATGTCCACCTTTTCCACGTGCTTCCTATGGCGAACCTCTCATCCTTGCGCCAAACCTTGGGAAATTGCGTTAAGTCCTTCTGGTAGATAGAGATAAGTGGTGTTGTACCCGCTGGGGCGTGTCGGCCTGGGAGCCCCCGGTACCCCTTCCCCGACATCAATGAGAGACTTGTAAGGATCCTGCGGGGCAATCGTTTTCCACACGCCGGCCGTGTAGAACTCGTGGGTGCATCGAGTACCTTGTCCAGGACAAGGATGGTTGGTGCAGTGATCGTATCGCCAGAGGCGCACCGGTAAGAACTCTACTCCTCGCGCAACGCCTGCAGCGGATCGATCTGAGCTGACCGGCGCGCCGGCACGTAACAGGCGAGCAATGCCACCGCCGCCAGCATCAAGGGTGCTCCCACCAGCAAGCGCGGATCGTCCGTACCAACCCGGAGCACATCCACAAAAATGTTGGTCAACGCCGAGAGCATTTTTGCCAACGCCATGGCGCCCAGAAATCCCAGAACCGTCCCGACCCCCACCAGCGCCGCGCCTTCGCGCAGAACCAACCGCAGCACCTGCGCGTGGTTCGCGCCCAGAGCCGTGCGGATGGCGATTTCCTTGCGCCTTTGCGCCACCGCGTAGGCCGTGATCCCGGCGAGACCGATGGCTGCCAACACCAGGCCGAAGACTCCCATGCCGCCGTATTTTTGCGCCGCGAAACGCGTGGAGAACCGGCTGCGATCCAGGTAATCGCTGAGCGTATGCACATTGAAGAGGGTCAGGTTCGGATCGATCGAGGCAATCCCGCTCCGAATGCCGCTCAGCGCATCCGGTCCACCCTCCGACCGCACCATAACCGTCATGCTGCCCGCCGGCGGCCGCGCAAAATCGCGGGGCGTCAGCGGCAAATAAACTACGGATGGGCTCATGCCGATTCCATTTTTCAAGTCGCGGACTACGCCGACCACTTCGTAGGAGCGCTGCTCGTCCCTGACGCGCTTCCCGATGGCATTCATATTTCCAAAAAGTCGGCGCGCCGCAGTCTCATTCAGAACTACGGGCAGGGAAAAAGTCCGCCCTCCGCTGCCCGGGCTCCGTTGATCGCGCTCCTCGAATTCCCGGCCGGCCAGCATCGGCTCGCTGAGCGTGGCAAAATAGCCCGCGCCCACCGTTTCCTCCACCACGGATTGCTGCACGCGTGAGGTTTCCCCCGCCCCCTCCACCGTCACGGGCGTGGTGTCATCCTCGGTCGAAAAGGGCGCCTGCGCCGCCAGGGCGATGCTGCGCACCGAGCCTGCGGCTTTGAGCCGCTCGGGGAGTTTCTCGAAAAAAGCCTGCGCCTTTTCGGGCGCGTAGCCGTCATGCACCGGATCGATGGACAAGAGATACAAAGTGTGCGGATCGAATCGGGTCTGGATGTTGCCTGCCTTGCTGATTCCCATGACCAGGAAGCCGGTGATCAGCAGCAGCATGAGCGACCCCGCAATTTGGGCCACCATCAGCAAGTTGCGCAAACCCAGGCGCCGATACCCTGGCAACCGCAGCAGCGAGCCCTCTTTGAGCGCCGGGATCAGATTGGCTTTCGTCGCTTGCCAAGCGGGCGCCAGGCTGAATCCGATGCCGCACACGATCGCCACGCCGAATGCGAAAACGGCGGCGCGCCAATCCAGGCCGAAATCTGAATCGACCGGCACCCCCAGGGGCGGGCTGAATCGCGAGCTCAACACCGCAAGACCATACGCGAATGCGAATCCTGCCGCGCCGCCCAACAGAGAAAGCAAAATGCCCTCACTCATCATCTGCCGGATAAGCCGAAAACGGCTGGCCCCCACCGCCAGGCGAATCGCCAGCTCCTTTCGGCGATTGGCGCCGCGCGCGATCAGCATGTTGGCCAGGTTCATGCACGCCAGGGTCATAACCAGGCTCATGAGCGCGCCCAGGAATCCGGCCAACACGGGCCGCAATTCCCGGGGAATCAGCACTCGGGTGCCTGCCGGAACCAATGACACGCGTTGGCCCTTGTCAATGCGCGCCGGCGACGAAGCATCCTGCTCGTCAAGGCCACGGGTGATGGTATCAAGAGCCGCTTCCGCGGAGTCAATCGTGACGCCCGGTGCCAGGCACATCATCGCTAGGAATTCCCGGGCTTGGCGTTGATGCAGAACGTTATTGGCCAGCTCCGGCGCGAGCGCGGGCGGCACTGTGATCGGGACGAACAGCTCGGTGGGATTCTCGTCAGGGTCGTCAAGGGCGCCGTTGAAATTCTTCGGGGTGATTCCCACGATGGCCACCAGTTGCCCATTCAGGCGAAGCATTTGGCCCACGGCGTCGGGAGAGGAGTTGAGGCGATGGCGCCAGAAACGATCGCTGATCACCACCACGGGCGCGTCGCCGGGCCTGTCAAGTGCGGCGCTGAGCGCCCGCCCACGCTGGGCCTGGACGCCGAGCACGGAAAAATAATCGGGTGATACGAGTTGCCCGAACACGCGCTCCGGTTTGGCATTCACATCACCCTGAAAGGTGACTTTGAATGGGATGCCGGTCTGAAATGCGGCGATCCCGGCGAACAGGCTTTTTTGCTCCCGGTACTGCTCGATGTAGTAATACGACACAGGCTTCTCGGGCATCACCAGGCGCCGGGCATTCGCCGCGGCCGGCAGCTCACGAAATAGGAACGCCCATTTCGAGCTGTAGATGTTGGTCGCGAGGCCAATTCCGAGCCCCATGGAAATGATGCCCACCAGCGCGAATCCGGGCGACTTGCAAAGCGCTCGCCACCCATACCGCATATCGCCGCGCATTTCACTCAGGTATTCGAGCGGCACGCGAATCGCGATGTCCACGATGAGCCGGACGAGCCCCATGGCTCCGTGCCGCCTGGCAAGGTCTTCCACGACGTCCTTTCCCAGTTGCGTCACCTCGGGGCCATAAACCAATTTGAATTCGTGCGGGAAAGCCTGCGCCAACCGCCGGTAGATCCGCCAAGCGTAATTCATCCCGTCACCATGGCTTGCTGCACGCGGAGGGTGCGAACCAATTCCTGGAGGCGGTCACATTCCGCGTCGAGCACCCGCCTGCCCAGGGCCGTCAGCCGGTAATAGCGGCGTCGCGCGTCGTCCAGTTCGGGAGCGGGCCGCTCGTCGGAGGCCTCGATCAGCTCCGCCTCGATCAGCCGCTTGATCGATCCGTATAGCGTCGCCGGCCACAACCGCACCTTTCCGGTGGTGCGATTCAGGACATCCTGCATGATTGCGTAGCCGTGCTGCTCTCCGCCCGCGAGTGACAGCATGATGTAAAACCATTGGGTCTTGAGTGGGATAAACTTCTGGGGGTCAATGTCAGTCATTCCGATATCTATATCAAATCATATCGATATGTGTCAATAGGGAGCGCACACACCGGTGGGAACAGGCGTTTCGACGTGCGCGAGGAGGTCCAGGCGACGGGATACCTCCCGCTCCAACAGCCTCAGGAGATCGGCTTCGCCTCCGAACTGATCGGCGAGGCGAAAAGCGAAGCCGGTTCCACCCCGGATGTGGTAGCTTTGTTGCGCCAAGGGAGCATTCGGCTCGCGCTGGAGCAGATCCAGCTCGCCGGAGGGAGCAGGGTCTTTGTGCAAGGGCAGGAGCTCTGTTTTGCCCTCCTCGACTCAGAAAGCGCATCCTTGGACGCAGAATTGTGGTACGAATCCAAAGTCGTTTGGAGTTTAGGGAAAGAGTTGCCGTCAGCCTCCCGCGAGCAAGCGCTGCACACCTCGGCCGCCCATCCCGAAGAATAATGCATTTCGAATGTTTATCACGACTCAATGCTGTCCCAAGAAAGTTGGGGCACTTCGTCGTAACTGCTTGACTGAGCGAACGTAAGAGGTCGAGATGTTATTTTTCGATTTCAATTTTCTGCAGCCCTTTTGGCATCATTCTGCTGTTTTCCAGCCCATGCCGGAGGCAGCAGGTGAACCTTGGCCGAAGTGTTTTCTCTCAGCTTTTGGATTTCCTCCCCACCTACCAGTTTCAGATTTGCGTCGATCGCTACCAAGGCAATCGTTACGTCAAGGACTTCTCGTGTTGGGAGCAGTTCCTTTGCTTGCTGTTCGCCCAACTCACTTATCGCCGCAGCTTGCGCGATATCGAAGCGTGTCTGCGCGCCCAGCAATCCCGACTCTATCATATGGGTTTCCGCGGGCACATGGCTCGCAACACGCTGGCCCATGCCAACGAGGTTCGCGACTGGCGCATTTACCGCGACTTTGCCCAAGAGTTGATTCGCCTCGCCCGCAACCTCTACCGCGAGGAATCTTTCGGCGTGGACTTGTCCGAGACGGTGTATGCCTTCGACTCGACCCCCATCGATTTGTGCCTCGCGCTGTTTCCCTGGGGAAAGTTTCGCCGCCACAAAAGTGCGGTCAAGCTGCATACCCTGTTGGACGTGCGCGGCAGCATTCCCACCAGTGTTTATGTGACCGGCGGGCAGGTCCACGACGTCAATCTCCTCGACGAAGTGCTGCTGGAGCCGGGCGCGTTTTACTTGCTCGACCGCGGCTATGTGGACTTCGCGCGTCTCTACCTTTTTACCCAAGCTTGCGCCTTTTTCGTCACCCGCGCCAAAAAGAACTTGCAGTTCTACCTGCGCACCTCGCGCCCGGTCGAGCGCTCCAGTGGCGTGCGCTGCGACCAAATCATTCGCCTCACCGGCATCCGGACGGCGCAACGCTATCCCGACACCTTGCGCCGCATCGTGTACTTCGACGCCGAGAAAGCGTGCCGGCTGACCTTCCTGACCAACAACTTTTCCCTTCTTCCCTTGATCATCGCACAACTCTATCGCGTGCGTTGGCAGGTGGAACTGTTCTTTCGCTGGATCAAACAGCACCTCCGGATCAAGGCTTTTTACGGTACCTCCGAGAACGCCGTGAAGACACAAGTCTGGGTCGCCCTGGCGGCCTACGTCCTGGTCGCCATTGCCAAAAAGCAACTCGGACTGAATATGAGTCTCTATCAAATTCTCGAAATTCTCAGTGTCACGATTTTCGAAAAAAACCCGATCTTAGAGGGTTTTTCCAATTTCAACGATCAATCTCCCCGTGTCGATCCGGGTATCCAGTTGAACCTGTTCGACTTGTAATGGGACAGCGCAGATCACGACTTAATAATCAAGGAGAGCATTATGCGTAAGCGCATCGGAATGACATGCCTGATGATCTCATTGGCGGTTCTGCTGGTTCCCGCGCTACGGCCCGCCGCCGCGGCAGACCGGGTGGTTTGGCAGATTGGAACCTTTGACAAGTCAACCGCTGAATTCAATCAGCACAATGACTTTTCGAACCCCCAGTACACCCCGGTTTTCACTGTGGGGAAAAGCAACCCGGCCGTGGACTGGCCCGCCACGCAACCCGGTTCCCGCAACCAAACCGAAGGCGGCCGGCCGCACCCCTTCACCATTATTTTCGGCCTGCCGGGCCAACCGCAAGGTGATTACCAACTGAATGTCAGTCTGTTGATCCGGCCTCGCAATCCTAATCTCTCCGTTTCCATCAATGGAAAAACCGGACTCTTCTATACTCAAAACCAGGAACATAACTCCTACGGAACGCTGAACATTCCCCTCCCGGCCGGTGCCCTTCACCGCGGCGAGAATCGGCTTATCCTGACCGCCATCGATGACCCGGGCGTGGAAAGATTCCAAGCGGCGCTACAGTACGACGCCCTGAGTTTGACCAACGCGCCGAGCCGCGCGCAGGCCCCCGGCGTCACGGTGACGCCTACCGTCTTCTATCAGGGAAAGCCTGGCGATTTGCGGGAAGTCATGGAAACCACCATCACGCTCAATCAAAAAGTGCGCCAAGGCCACTGCACATTGAGCATCGGAAAAGAAAATGTGGAGCAGGATCTTTCTTCCGATCCCGATTTCGGCCAGCAGCGCTTCGAGTTGCTCGTTCCGGAGCTCACCGCGGCAACGCCTGCCGTGATGACGGTCCGTCTGGACGGCAAGGCGTTCAAAACTTCCGTCACCCTCCAGCCGCAGCGCAAGTGGACCATCTTCGTCGTGCCGCACGCCCACCTCGACATTGGATACACGGACTTCCAGGCACGCGTGGCGGAGGTGCAAAACCGCAACATTGACAAGCTGCTGGCGGAGATCGCCCAGCATCCCGAAATGCGCATCTCCCTGGATGGTTCCTGGATCGTCAGCCAGTATCTCGCCTCGCGCACCGAAGCGGACCAGAAAGAGTTTCTGAACCTCGCGCGCGAGGGCAAGATCGGCGTGCCCGCCCAGTACATCAATGAATTGACGGGCTACGCCACGCTCGAGGAGTTAATCCGTTCCACTTCCTATTCGCAATCGCTGCACAACCAATACGGCATTCCCTTTGACTATGCCAACATTACGGATGTGCCCTCCTACACTTGGTCGTACGCATCGGTGCTGAACGCGGTGGGGGTTCACTACTTTGCCGCGGGCTCCAACGGCGACCGCGGACCCATCCTGCCGTTCGGCAATTGGGACAAGATCGCTCCCTACTGGTGGCAAGGGCCGGATGGCCAGAAGGTGCTGATGTCGTACCAGCGAAGTTACGGTTATTTGGGCGCCCTCTGTGGAATGCCCTTCAGCGCCACCATGTGCCGAAGCGCCATGCCGGGATTTCTCTACACTTACAACTCACCTACCTACAAACCTGATGCCGTCCTCATGTTCGGGAGCCAATACGAGAACACCGATCTGGTTCCGGGCGAGCCGGAACTTGTGGCGGAGTGGAACGCGCAGTACGCCTATCCCCAAATGGTATTTGGCCGGTTTGCGGATTATTTCCGCTACATCGATGAACACTTCGGAGCGTCGCTCCCCACGGTGGTGGGCGGCGGAGGCGACTACTGGGAAGATGACATGGGGACGGATGCGCTTTCCACCATCATCGATCGCGCCACGCAACAGCAGGCGCTTTCGGCGGAAAAGCTCTCCACCATTGTCACCTACACTGA
>Ga0326728_10021471_pt1 | contig 12137 bp, 11 predicted proteins | sample MB3enrmetagenome_FD_207602 | JGI IMG/M metagenome (GOLD analysis project Ga0326728, IMG submission 207602) | Lab enriched peat soil microbial communities from McLean, Ithaca, NY, United States - MB31MN | ecosystem: Environmental > Terrestrial > Soil > Wetlands > Peat | place: USA: New York...
GCACGAGGCCGATGGTGCTGCGGGCGGCGACGTACTCCGTGACGGCCTTGAAGGGGCAGAGCCACATGCAGTAAGCCGGCTCGAAGAGGGCCAGCGAGAGCAGCACCATGGCCAGCAACACGGCCCATGGAAGGTAGCGCCAGCGGGGATCGAGCTTGCGGATTTTGGCGCGCGGAGGAATGGCGGCCACGCCCTCTTCGATGCCGCCAAAGAAACAGGCGTAGCTGCACCAGCCTTTTCCCATGACCAGCGTCATGGCCAGCCATATGCCCACCATGGCCGCAATGCTATGGCTGTTGCTGACAATGGCGCCGGGAAAGACCAGCGTACGAGTGAAGACTGCCGGCAGGATAAGCAGTGGAATGGGCATGAAGCAGAAGGGCGTGCGTCCGGCGATCATTTCTTCGATGGGAATGCCCATGGAGCCGCGCATGACGAGGAGGTTATGGATGAAGCCGATGGGAAAGAGGATTCCCAGGCTCACGAAGAAGATTCTGCGCCAGCGATAGGTATTATGGGTGCGCATCATCATGAAGAAGAGGGCGGTCATGAAGAGCGCGGTGATCGCGCCAGCGATGTGCGACAGCCGGTCCGCTTGCGCTTGCGGGTTGCCGAACATGAGCAGCGACCAGATGAGGATGGGCAGGGTGAGCAGCAGAGAGCGGAGGATGCCGCGCGGCGCCGGGCGGATGGCGAGCGGCAGAGTGCGAGCGTCAGTAGCCATAAGTCTTTTTCCCCAACAACATGGCGATTCCCATGGAAAGATAATAGAGGGCGATGAGCGCCATCGCCATGCGCGCAACGGTGATCACGGCCTGGTTGCGGACGATGCAGCCCAGGCCCACGAAGGGCACAAACCAAATGGAGGTTCCTAGAAAGAATACCGCAAAAAAGATGAGGGCGGCGGCCATGCTGCCCAACTGAGCAGCCCTGATGCCGGCAACGAGAAATGGAGGACAGAGATTCAAGCCGGTGAGGAGGCCCAAAGAGGCCGCTCCGGCGAGGCCGCGATTTTTGCTTTCACCGATTTGCACCAGTTTTGACTCCGCGCAGGGTTGAGCGCAAGTGCGCCGGGCGGAAACTGCGTAGCCAATCAGCACGCCGGCAAGCAAAACATAAACTACGCCCATCATCAGCAGGCGCGGCGCGGGCGGCAGCGAGACCAGCGCGCCAAGTTCCCAGGCGACAACGGCAAAGATCATGTATCCCACAAGGCGCGCCGCCAAAAAGACGGAGAGATAGCGCGCGTGAGGCCGGAAGCCCGCGCGCTCGGTGAGCAAGGAGGGGACCAACACCGGCCCGCAGGCTGCGATGCAGGCAGGACCCGACGCCAGACCCAGAGCCAGCGCCTCGCCGAATGAGGCAAATGCCGCCATGCAAGGATGTTCTATGACCTTTCATGGCGAGGTCGGTGACGGATGGCACAGGAGGACAGAGAAGCTCTCTGATTTCCATGATTTCATTGGCCATCTCATCAATATTATTCAGTCTGTTCAAAGCAGAGCTCAGGGGCTAAAGCCCAACATCTTTTTGTCTACGTTGCGGCACGACTAAACAGCTTGCGGAAAAAGTTTCATTTCCATGCAACAAGCAGGAAAAGCATACCTCAGGGGCTAAAGCCCGCATTGATTCCATTAGCGTTATGCCGGGGATAAATCCCTGGCCTACCGTCCGAATGATTTTTTCCGCAAGCTGTAAAGCCACCCCATCGACAAAGACCTGTCGATGGGGACCCCGAAAAAGCCGTGCCCTTTCAAAATCTGTTTATGAGATAGCTTCTATTGTGCGCAACTTGTAAACTGTTGAACCGAACGCCAGATCCGTTTGACCGGAAGACACGAATTCCGCAACCAAATGGAGGTTCGCAGACTCCAATGCAATGAGGTGCAGGCTAATGGCAGGCATGGTCGTGGCGATACTCACGTTTGGAAGGGTATTCGCGGCAACGAAGCGGTCGCTGGATGCGGGACTGCGCAGAGAATGGGGCAGAGGATGGGCGCGGAGAGCGGCGGTTGCATTGCTGGCGGCCGTGGTATTGGCAACGGCAGCAGAGGCCAACGGACAGCAGATGTTGCCGGATCTCTCCGGGGCGACTTCGTGGTTGAACTCGCCGCCGTTGACTCGGGAGCAACTCAAGGGCAAGGTGGTGCTCGTCGATTTCTGGACCTACTCATGCATCAATTGCCTGCGCTCCCTGCCCTACCTGCGCGCCTGGGACGCGAAGTACAGGGCGAGCGGACTGGTGATTATCGGCGTGCACACTCCGGAGTTCGAATTTGAAACAGATCCGGCAAACATTGAGAAAGCCTTGCGGAAATTCGGGATTACTTACCCGGTGGCGGTCGACAGCAAGCGCCGCATCTGGAGCGCCTTTCACAATGAGTACTGGCCCGCGCACTACTTCATAGACGCCCATGGAAAAATTCGTTACCACCATTTCGGCGAGGGAGAGTACGAGGAATCGGAGCGGTGGATTCAGAAACTCTTAAAGGAGCGCAATAACGCTGAGCAGCCTGCCGCCGGGCCTCTCGCGCTGAGCGCCAGCGGCGCCGAGGCGGCAGCCGATACAGGCACCATGGGCTCGCCGGAGACCTATATCGGCTACCTGCGGGCGGAGCGTTTTGCCTTGCCCGGCGGGTTGCTGACCGACCGGGCGCAGGTCTATCATGCGCCGACGTTTCTTGAGCTGAATCAGTGGAGCTTGAACGGTGAATGGATCGATCACGGCGAGGCGGCGGCGCTCAAAACGGCGCACGGCAGCATCCTGTTCCGCTTCCATGCGCGGGATTTGCATCTTGTGCTTAGTCCAGGCTCGGGTCCGGTTCGCTTCCGCGTACGCCTTGATGGACAAGCCCCCGGCGCGGATCATGGCGTCGATTGCGACGAACAGGGGTTTGGAAGCGTGACGGAAGACCGGCTCTATCAACTCATCCGCCAGCACGGGAAGATTCAAGACCGCACCTTCGAGATTGAATTTCTCGATGCGGGGGTGCAGGCTTTCGCATTTACATTCGGGTGAGCGTTGCTGTCATTGCTAGCATTGCTTGCAATGCTAGCGGAATTGCGCTACACTGATTTCATGGCAACCCTTACGATTCGCAATGTCGATGAAACGGTCAAGCGCAGGCTGCAAGTGCGCGCGGCGCTTAACGGGCGCTCGATGGAGGCGGAGGCACGAGAAGCACTTGTGGAATTTGTAGCGAGCAGCCCCATATCCATTGAGTCTGAAGAAGATCTGGGAACTGCGATTCGTAAACGATTTGCCGCCTTCGGGGGAGTAGAGCTGCAAATTCCGCCGCGCCGGAAATCTTCCAGACCAATCCCCACCTTCGACTGATGATTCTGCTCGATACAAACGTCATTTCGGAAATCATGCGGCCACGCCCTGATTCGCGCGTGGCCGCATGGATTCAATCGCTCCCGAGAAAAGAGTTCTGGACCTCTTCAGTGGTTGTGGCAGAATTGCTTTCCGGCATTGAGTTGATGCCCCCAGGACGAAGGCAAAAGGGATTACGTGAAGCCTTCGAAGCGATGCTCACGGAGGATTTTCACGGTCAAATTCTCAGTTTCGATCTTGCCGCGGCACGCCACTTCGGACAAATCCTCTCTGCACGACAACGCCTGGGCCGCCCCATCAACGAAATGGATGCACAAATTGCAGCAACAGCCAGAGTTCATGGAGCGGCTGTCGCGACCCGCAACATTAAAGACTTCCTGGCATGTGAGCTAGCGCTTATCAATCCCTGGTCTGACAACCCAACGGAATTACAGCTTTAACAAAACGCTATGCGGCTTTCTCGTGCGCCTGGGCGGCTTGATCGGGGCTGGCGACGGGGTGGGTAGTGACCCAGACGATCAGGGCAATGCCCGCAAGGACAGAGCCGGCGCTTGCCAGTTGGGCGTTGGATAAACCCCATAGAACCTTGGGGTTGCGGCGGATAAATTCAACTAAAAAGCGAGCTATTCCACTGAGCAGCAGATACTGGCCGAGGATGGCGCCGGTGCGATGTGGCTTGCCCAGCCGCCACCAGAGCCAAGCGCCAATGAGCAGTCCGGCGGCCAGCTCGTAAAGCGGAGTGGGATAGACGGGGACGAAGACCGGCTCGAGGCCTTTGGGAAAGCTCATGCCCCAGGGACGAAAGGAAAAAGATAGAAAATGCAGCGTGGTGATGGGGATTCCGTAGCAGCCGTCGCCGGAGAGAAAGCAGCCGATGCGTCCGAGGCCGTAGCCGATGGCGGCGGCCGGCGCGGCTAAATCCAGGGTGCGCAACATGCCGATCTTGGCCCACCTGCCCTGAATGAGCAGCGCGCAGATGCCGAAGAGCAGGCCGCCGAACCAGGCGAAACCATCCGACTGCCACAGAACGCTCCAGCCCAGATAGCGAAAATCTTCCGGTGTATCAATGACGTGCCATAGCTTTGCGCCCACGATGCCTGCCACCACGGTTACAGCTACCATGCCCAGAGCGTCGGCGGTGACGCGCGCGCGGCGGAAGCAGCGGTCCATGACAAAAGCGGCTATTACAGCGGCCAGCCAGAGCATCAGCCCGAAGGTGGGCAGGTTGAAATGCCAAAGGTGGAGATAGGGAAGCATGCAACTCAAGTATAGACGGGCGCGGGTAGTCAGGCGATACTGGGAGCATGGCAACGAACTTCCCCCAGGGACTTAAGGTTCTTTATACCCGCCAACAGATTGCCGAGCGCGTGGCCGAGATGGGCGCTCAGATTACCCATGACCTGAAGGGCGAGAAGCTGGTGATGGTGGGAGTGCTGAAGGGCGCGGCGCCGTTTTTGGCCGACCTGTCGAGAGCCATACAGGCCGACGCCACCTTTGACTTTGTAGCCACCACGAGTTACGGCCAGGGGCAGCGATCTTCCGGCGCGGTAAAGCTGATCAAGGACCTGGATGAGCCGATTGAGGGAAAAAACGTTTTGATGGTGGAGGACATCCTGGACACCGGGCTGACGCTCTCCTACCTGCGCAAGCTGTTTCTGCAACAGAATCCCAAGTCGCTGCACATCGCCGTGCTGCTGGACAAGCCCTCGCGGCGCCTGGAACCAATCAAAGCGGACTACGTGGGCTTTTCCATTCCCAATTTATTCGTGATCGGCTACGGAATGGATTACGCAGAGCGTTACCGGAATTTGCCGGACATCTGCGTGATGTCGCCCGACCACCCGGAGTAGGGTGCGCGGGGGCGATGGGAGTCTTTGAAGTACAGGCTAATCATGCTGCGGAAATAGGCCTATTGCAATGAAAAACCGCGAAAGGCATACCGCAGCTTACGGCACGACTGAAGTCATGCCCTGACGCTTATCGCAACTCCAAATGATTTTTTCCGCAAGCTGTAAAGTCGTGCCCTGACACTTCTTGCTACTCCGAATGAGTTTTTCGGCAAGCAGTGAAGCCCGTACCTTCAAGCTAAAGCCTATAGAGTTGATGAGTTTGCATTGCGCCGGTTCCGGGTGACGTGTTCTTCCATTATGCCGCGCGCCGCGGCAGACACTATACTGACTGCTGGCAGAGCGCGTTTCGCCGCCGGCTGAGAGCGACATTCGCGGCAAGGAGCACGGCCTCATGACCGCACACACCCCCCATCAGGACGCGGAGACCAAAAAAGGGAGTTATGATTCCGCGACATTCGCGGCGGCAACGCTCAAGAACTGGCAGACGGTGGCCGCGGTGATCGACCATACTCTGCTGAAGCCCGAAGCCACACGCGCACAGGTGGAGAGCCTGTGCGAGGAGGCGATTCGCTACCGATTTGCCTGCGCCATGGTAAACCCGGTGTGGGTTTCGACGGCGGTGGGCGTGCTGAGCGGCAGCGGCGTTGCGACGGGCGTAGTGATTGGCTTTCCGCTGGGCGCGACGCTGGTTTCCACGCTGCACCAGGAGGCGGCTGCGCTGAGCAAGCTGGGCGCGAGCGAGCTGGACATGGTGATCCCCATCGGCCTGCTGAAGAGCGGCGACTACCGGGCCGTGCAGAACGCCATCCGCTCGACGGCTGACATAGTTCACCATCACGGCGCGCTGCTCAAGGTGATTCTGGAGACCGCGTTGTTGAGCGTGGAAGAGAAGCTGCGCGGATCGGAGCTGGCCATCCAGGCGGGCGCGGACTTTATCAAGACATCTACTGGATTTTCTTCAGGCGGCGCAACCGCGGCGGACGTGGCGCTGATGCGCGGCGTGGCCGGCAGCCGATGCGGGGTGAAGGCCGCGGGCGGCATTCGCACCCTGGCCGACGTGAAGGAGATGCTGGAAGCCGGCGCCAACCGCATCGGCGCATCGGCCTCGGTAGCTATTGTGCGGGAGATGGGAGTGGAGTAAAGACAGGGATTAGGGATTAGGATAAATTGAGATAATCCATGCCGAAACACGCGATTTCAATCGAGAACAGGAATGAGCCGCGGACTATACTGCCGCGAAGCGCGGTAACGCTTGGCATCGTCTGCCCGATGGCGAATGAGGGAGACGAGGCAGTACCGTTCTGCCGGGCAGTATTGGAGCAGTGTTCGGGATTTCAGAAGGTTACATTCTTCGCGGTATTCGATGGCGTTACCAAGGATTCCAGCCTCGATCAAATGCGCGCGTTGGGCCAATCAGAGCCTCGCTTACATGTGGTGTGGGCTCCCGAAAACCGGTGCGTGGTGGATGCTTATTTGCGCGGATACAAAGAGGCTCTGGATGGAGGCTGCGATTGGATACTGGAAATCGACGCTGGATTCAGCCATCAGCCTGAGGATATTCCGCAGTTTTTCGATGCCATGGAAGAAGGGATGGATTGCGTGTTCGGGAGCCGTTTCATCGGCCGCTTTGAAAAAGTCTCATTCAAGCGCCGCGTTATCAGTTGGGGCGGGACCAAGCTGGCGAACCTGCTGCTGGGGACGCGGCAGACCGACATGACCAGCGGGTTTGAGTTGTTTTCCCGAGAGACACTTACCATGGTGATGGAGCGGAACATACAGTCCAGAGCGCATTTTTTCCAAACCGAGATCAAGGCTTATTGCAAAAAGTTGAAGTTTGCAGAAGTGCCAATTACCTACCGGTCGCTTATGGATGCTTTCAGGCAATTGTGGCGCCTCTTAGGACTACGACTCAGGGAGCAATTGTGATGGATTCCGTATTTCGAGGCCCGGCCAGCATGGTTGTGACTTCTATCTCCGCGCCGACTTCAGGGTTGCGGGAATTGGCGCGCCAGTCGAAAACACGCGGGCTTTCGTTTTATGTGATAGGCGACGTACGCAGCCCGGCGGATTTCTCGATTGACGGCTGCGAGTTTTACAGCCTGGAGCGGCAGAAAACCACGGAACTGAAGATTGCCGAACTGCTGCCCACGGGGCATTACTCGCGGAAGAACATCGGCTATCTGCTGGCCATGAGGACACGACCGGGCATGCTGCTTGAAACCGATGACGACAATATTCCGTTGCCGGAGTTCTGGGATTCACGGCAAATGCGACAGCAAGCGCGAGTACTTTCCGGAAACGGCTGGACCAACATTTATGCATATTTTACGGAGGCAAATATCTGGCCGCGCGGGCTTCCCCTGGATGCGGTTCATACACCATTGCCGGGATTTGAGTCGTTGCCTGAGACGGGGATAGATTGTCCGATTCAGCAGGGCCTGACAGATGAAGATCCCGACGTAGACGCGATTTACCGGCTGCTGCTGCCGCTTCCGATCTATTTCCGGAAGGACAGGCGGCTTGCGCTGGAGCGCGGGACATGGTGTCCTTTCAACAGCCAAAACACAGCGTGGTTCCCAGAGGCCTATCCGCTGCTTTACTTGCCCTCTTATTGTTCATTTCGCATGACGGATATCTGGCGGAGTTTTGTGGCGCAGCGAATTTTGTGGGAAAGCGGTTGGGGCGTGCTGTTCAAGGGCCCGGATGTGCGTCATAAGCGGAACGAGCATCATTTAATGCGGGACTTTGCCGATGAGACGCCGGGATATCTCAACAACCGCAACATCGGGACTCAACTGGAAGCGCTGAAATTAAAAGCGGGGGCAGAGAACATCGGAGACAACTTGATCAGATGTTACGAGGAGTTAGTTCGAATGGAGCTGATTCCTTCCCAGGAGATTGACTTGGTTGAAGCGTGGGTAGAGGATGTAGCGAAGTTGCGCTAGCAGTACCAGTTATTGAAGATTTATCCCGCGCTGATATTCTTATATACAGATGCACGATACGAATCCATTGCCGCGCAAGGATCCTGAGTTTGAAGGCGACTATCGCCCTGCCGACCTCAAAAATCCTGGAGCATATTATGACCCAGGGGAAATTCGCGTGGAAGCGGCGGACGTGGCCTACATGATGCAACTGGCCGATGCTCTGAACACCACACTGGACCTGGAGACGCTGCTGAAGCGCACCGCGGAGCTGGTGAGCGCCGTGATTCCCTACCGCATTTTTGCGATCTTACTAGTGAATGACCGCACGCGGGAGCTGCGAGTGAGGTTCCAGATCGGCCACACCATGCAGGTGGAGCGGCTGCACATCCCCCTGGGCAGAGGGGTGGTGGGGCAGGTGGCGCTGACTCGCCAGCCGGTGCTGCTGAACGACGTGAGCGCATCGGAGATCTACGTGGAGGTGAATCCCGAGGTGCGCTCCGAGCTGGCGGTGCCGCTGATCGCCAAGAACCGGCTGATCGGGGTGATGGACATGGAGAGCGAGCAGAGCGGCTACTTCCGCCCCGAGCACCTGCGCCTGCTGACGTTGACCGCCTCGCGCATCGCCCAGGCGATTGAAAACGCGCGTTTGTACGCGCGGGTATCGCGACAGGCGCAGACGCTGACGGTGCTGAACGAGATTGCCGCGGAGTTGACTTCGATATTGGAGCTGGACCCGCTGCTGGAACGCGTGGGACAGCTTTTACGCCGGCTGATCGATTACCAAATGTTCACCATCATGCTGCTGGACGAGAAGGGCGAGACGCTGATTACGCGCTACGCGTGGCGCTTTGGACACGCACACGCGCCTCTGCGGCAGATTCCCGTGGCCAGCGGACTGGTGGGCGTGGCGGTGCGCGAGTGGCGGATGGTGAACGTGCCCGACGTGAGCAAAGACGCGCGCTATCTGGCCGTGAATCCGGAGACCCGCTCGGAGCTGATTGTGCCGCTCTTCCACAAGGGGCGCATCATCGGCGTTCTGGATCTGGAACACACGCGGGCGGGTTTTTTCAACGAAGAACACGAACGCGTGTTGACTACGCTGGCGGCGCAGGTGGCCATCGCCATCGAGAATGCGCGGCTGTACCAGGCGGTGCGCAGGCAAGAGGCGCAACTTGAGCGGGACATGGCCATGGCGCGCGAGGTGCAACTGCGGCTGCTGCCGGCAACTGCGCCGGAGATGACCCATGCCGAGATGGCGGTGCGCTTCTTGCCGGCGCGCACCATCGGCGGCGATCTTTACGACTTTGTGGACTACGGGCCGGGGCGGACGGCTATCGTGCTGGGCGACGTGAGCGGCAAGGCGGCGCCAGCAGCCTTGTTTGCGGCGCTGGTGAGCGGCATCATGCACTCGGCGGCGCAGCAGAGGCCGGAGCCGGCGCAGATGCTGGCCCAGCTGAATGACGCGCTGCAGGAACGCATGCTGGAATCGCAGTATGTAACCATGCTGTTTGTCCTGTGGAACGATGAGAGCCGCACCTTGCAGGTGGCCAACTCGGGCGCGGTGCAGCCTATCTTCTGCCGCGCCTGCGAGACGGTGCCGGTGCGCGCCGAGGGCTTTCCGCTGGGGATGTTTCCCAATGTCAGTTACGATGAGCTGACGGTGGCCACCGAACCGGAGGACGTGATTGTATTTGTGTCGGACGGGATACTGGACGCGGAGAACGCTGAGGGCGAGATGTACGGCCATGAGCGGCTGGCGGGCATATTATGCAGCCACCGCGAGCAGACCGCGCGGGAGATAGCGGACGCTGTTCTGGCTGACGTGAGCCGCTTTCAGGGCGAGCGGGAGCGGTTTGACGATGAGACGATTATAGTGCTGAAAGTCAGGTGAAACAGCTTTTAGCTTTTAGCTAGTAGCTAGTAGCTAGAGCGTGTTTCAAAAATGGTTTTGCGGATACAGTCGCGATTCCTCATGGGCTGAAGCCCGCGTTGATTCCATTGGCGTAATGCCGGGGATAAATCCCCGGCCTACGATCCGAATGAGTTTTTCCGCAAACTGTGATGTCGTGCCCTGACACAAAGCAGGTTTTTGAAACATGCTTTAGAAGCTAGAAGCTTCACTGATAAACTTGAATAGAGTCCACACTCTTGGAGCCACTTTGCAAACTGAACGCATCATCCGCCCGGCAAAGAATGTTTATGGGAGCCTGCGGCTGCCGGGCGACAAGTCCATCAGCCACCGCTACGGAATGCTGGGAGCGTTTGCGGAAGGCACGTCGCGCTTTACGAATTTTTCAAGCGGGGCCGATTGCGCCTCGACGCTGGGCTGCATGGAGGCGTTGGGGGCGAGTGTGCGGCGGCTGGAAGACGGCTCGGTGGAGGTGACGGGGGTAGGCGGGCGCGTGACGCCGGCGGAGGCTCCGCTGGATTGCGGGAATTCCGGCTCGACGATGCGCATGATCTCGGGCCTCTTGGCGCCGCAGGAGGGCCGCTTCACGCTGGTGGGCGACGAGTCGCTCTCGCGGCGGCCGATGGAGCGGATTCGCGCGCCACTGGCGGCGATGGACGCGAGGCTGACGCTGACCGGGGGCCATGCGCCGCTAACCATTGAAGGCTGCGCGCTGAAGGCCATCGATTACAGCACGCCGGTTCCCAGCGCGCAGGTGAAGAGCTGCATCCTGCTGGCAGGATTGCAGACGAAGGGCACGACCACGGTGCGCGAGGCGGTGCGGACGCGCGATCACAGCGAGCTGGCGCTCAGGGCCTTTGGCGCGAAGGTGGAGCGGACGGTGGATTCGGTGGCAATTGCAGGGCCGCAGAAGCTGCACGCGATTGAAGCCTTTGTTCCGGGCGATATTTCTTCGGCGGCGTTTTTTTTGTGCGCGGCGGCGTTGTTTCCGGGGTCGAATCTGGTGCTGGGTGAGCTGGGGTTGAATCCAACGCGGTCCACGCTGCTGGATGTGCTGACGACGCTGGGGGTGCGCGTATCTGTTTTGAATCTGGAGGAGAAGAACGCGGAGCTGGTGGGCACGGTCGAGGTGACAGCGCCGGATGGAGGACTGGGAACGGCGGAGATCAGCGGCGCTCTGGCGGCTCAACTGATCGACGAGCTGCCGGTGCTGGCGGCGATTGGGCCTTTCACCGGCGGCGGCATCCGCATCCGCGACGCAAAAGAATTGCGCGTGAAGGAGTCGGACCGGATTGCGCTGGTAGCGAAGAATCTGCGGGCGATGGGGGCCGAGGTTGCGGAGTTCGAGGACGGCCTGGATGTGCCCGGCGGACAGAAGTTGCACGGAGCGACGATAGACTCCGGCGGCGACCACCGCATCGCCATGGCCTTCAGCGTGGCGGCGCTCAGAGCCGAGGGGGAGACGATGATTCAGGGAGCGGAATCGGCGGCTATCAGCTTTCCGGAGTTTTTTGATTTGCTGGATCTGATGGCGGAGAGATAGGGGCGAGGCAGCGGGATTAGCGAGTTAGCGGGGTTAGTAGAGTTTGCGCATAAGATGAAAAGGCCCGGTAGTTAGCCGGGCCTCATCCTTGTTGGGCTGTCAAACTGCCTACTGGTTAGCCGGGGGGTTGACCGGGGGCTCCTTGGTGTCGCTTACAGGTTTAACGCCTGGAATGATGGGTGCTGTCCTCACATCGCCCGATGCCGCCTCCTGCAGATTGATGCCGTAGTGCTGCAAGGTGGTAGCCAGCATCTGGTAGAGACTGGCGCGGTCCTTGGCGTAGGCGGCGTTAGCGGCGATAAGGTTGTCCTCCGCAGTGGCCAGGCTGCGTTCCTGGAGCATGACAGTGGCGGTAGTGGAAGAGCCGTAACGCAACTTGGTGTTCTCGGCCTCGACATTCTGCCGGTTGTAGTCCCTGGCGGCGATGTCCGCCTGCACCAGCGCGCGGTCGTTGATGAGGGCGGACTGCGCGTTGACCACCTGCATGCGAATCTGGGTGTAGAGCTGCTCCAGGCGCAACTCCGCCTGACGGTACTCCATCAAGGAGCGCGCCTGCACGGACTGCGCATAC
>Ga0326728_10021473_pt1 | contig 12136 bp, 12 predicted proteins | sample MB3enrmetagenome_FD_207602 | JGI IMG/M metagenome (GOLD analysis project Ga0326728, IMG submission 207602) | Lab enriched peat soil microbial communities from McLean, Ithaca, NY, United States - MB31MN | ecosystem: Environmental > Terrestrial > Soil > Wetlands > Peat | place: USA: New York...
TAACCGTGAAGCTAGAACTTAACCTTAACTGGCTCTTGGATAGCTGCTGACTGACTTTCCGGTACATCGTAAAATTCTTTATCTACATGGTAGCCAAACAGATTAGCAAACATATTGGTCGGGAAAGTCTTACGGCGAGTATTAAAGTCACGCACCATAGCATTGTAAAAGCGTCGTGAGGCCTGGATTTTATCCTCAGTATCTGTTAGCTGGGCTTGCAACTGCTGAAAATTCTCAGTAGCACGTAGTTGCGGGTAAGCTTCCGCGACTGCGAACAGACTCTTTAGGGTTTGTTGGAACTGGTTTTCAACCTTACCTGCAGCAGCCGGCCCTTTGGCTCTTAATACGGCTGCCCGGGCATTGGCTACATCCTCAAAAACTGTCTTTTCATGAGACGCATAACCCTTAACTGCTTCAACCAGGTTAGGAATCAAATCTGAACGCCGCTTTAGCTGAACAGTTATATCGCTCCAAGCTTCTTCGGCTCGTATATTCAAACGCACCAAGCTGTTATAAACACTAATGAAAATTACTACTAGCAGAACTAAAACTACAATTACAATTATCAATCCAGCCATCTATTTCTCCTTATTATTGACATCTTTTAGTATAGCACGCAGTTTTCACTGTAGTTAAGACCGTTTTGCTATTATATTATTAGTTTATGCTTAAACTACTTGGGCGAAGACGGCATACTTCAAAACTAATTTGGGTACTTATCGTACTGTTAATTTTTCTAGTATCGGCTGGCGTTTTCGGTTATACCAGACCTTTGCCTGTAATATCCCCCAATATTACTTTAAAGTTAAGTACTCCATCCGGCGCAACGCTTGCTTGGCCTAGCGGCGGAGAGGCAGCTATAGGTGCTTTAGGGTACGGCACAATAATGACAGCCGGCACTCAAACCCCTGAACCAACGGCAAGTGTAGCTAAGCTTATAACAGCTTTGGCAGTACTTAATAAATACCCACTTGAGCCAGGCCAATCAGGACCAACAATTACCCTAACAGCAGCTGACGTGGCTATTTACAAGCAATATGTCGCCGAAGACGGCTCAGTAGTACTCGTCCAGGCCGGAGAACAAATTACCGAATATCAAGCCTTGGAAGCCATGATGCTTCCCTCGGCCAACAATATAGCCGACAGTCTGGCAATTTGGGCATTCGGTTCACTGGCAAACTACAGTACTTTCGCCAACCAGTTCGTAACCACGCTTGGCCTAGCCCAAACTCACATCGGTTCTGATGCCAGTGGTTTTTTACCAAACACCACCAGTACAGCAAGTGATCTGGTAGCCCTTGGACTAGATGCTATAAAAAACCCTGTACTAGCTGCTATTACCAGTGAAGCTAAAGCCACCCTACCACTTGCAGGCACAGTTGATAACGTTAATTGGTTACTTGGCGAAGACGGCATTTTTGGCATAAAAACCGGCAACAGCAATCAGGCGGGCGGCGTCTATATATTTGCTGCTCATGACAGTATAGACGCAAACCATATTGTTACTGTCGTCGGAGCGCTACAAGGCATAGCAACTTTACAGGATGCACTTGATCAAGCCGTGCCGCTACTTAACTCTGTTAAGCAAAATTTCGCCCTAAGCGAAGTGGTTCAAGCCAATCAGATTGTCGGCTACTATAAAACACCTTGGGGTAGTGCAACCCCAGCTGCAACGAAAAATAGTTTAACGGCCGTCATATGGAAGGGCGTTCCATTACAGCCAACAGTAAGCCTTACTCCTCTGCGCTCACCCGAGAGTAATGGCTCACTGGCCGGACAATTAAGCCTAAATTCAGCCGGTGAATCTTTATCTGTGCCAATTGACTTAACCCAACCAATACCCAAGCCGCCACTGCTTTGGCGTATTTGCCATCACAAATTAGACTTATAAGCCAGTCGATTGGCTGTTAGCAATGATCGTACAGCCAACAAGATATAAACCTAGTCAAACTTCATGTTGGGTTACCGATCTAGAGTATGCTTATGTTGACAACATGCCAAAAACGTCAGCCCCCCATTATCGTAAAATAAGTTCACCCGTAACTGACCCGCAATACGAACGCTTGACTACGATGGCAAGCAGACGAGAAATCCCTCTGACAGAGCTAGAACACCGCGAACTTGCAACTTTTGCAGTACTTGATGCTCTACAGAAGCGTAATGGCCCAGGCCATCTTGATTGGGTGGCACCGCCAGAAAATAACCCCCAGGACAAAGATTTCCCCTTGTCCTGCCTAATGAATTGTCGTCTATTTAGAGAGAGCTTTCGTACTTACTTTATATACGGTCGGGTAGTTTTGTGTGCTAATAAATATAAGTTACAGGCTTACACCTTGGCTTGCTGCCCGCCTATTAGCTTCTGTCCCGCATTTGTCTATCTCTTATAAGGCTGTAATGGCGATCACAAATGGCCATAGTATTACTAGCACAAACATATTAATATAATAATACATGGAAAATAAACTGATCTTAATTGTAGATGACGATACTTCCTTACTTCTTGCCTTGTCTGATAAGTTCAGATCAGAAGGTTTTAATGTGCTTCAATCTAGAAACGGGAATGAAGCAGTGAAAGTTGCATTAAAAGAACATCCAGAACTTATTTTATTAGACATTTTGATGCCAGGAGAAGGAGGCATATCTGTAGCCAAACAGATTAGGGAGAATGAATGGGGCAGGACCGTAAATATCATAGTGCTATCAAATCTTGAGCCGGACGATGAAAGCATGGGATTTATTAAGGCTAACAACTTAAAGTATATTCTCAAAAGCAGTGTATCTTTAGACGAGTTAGTGCAAATTGTAAAACAATATTTTGCACATTAAGTTTGGTTATTTTATAGCTATAATTTCCCCTTTTTTATAAAAGCCCTGTTAATGACGATCGTTCATCTCTTAATAGGGTATAATTATACTGGATTACTGTAGTCAATGTTCTCTTGATCAAAATAGCTAGTGGGTGATGGGGTGGTCGGGTGGAACCCCTTACTAAGTAGTTTGATTAGTTTAGCCGAGGAACTAGAGAACTTAGGGCTGGTCTACTATGACAGAAGCGTAAGCTATGTTGAGTTCAAGAAGGTTAGCCATGTTTAGTATGCCCTACAGTTAGCTATGCCGAGATCTCTGCTCGTACCCTTTCACGGATGTATTGTTCGAGCTCATGACGATTCACTTTGAAATTTGGTTGAAAAGTAATTGGTTCATCTTCGATATCTTCGAAGTACACAAGTGACTTAAGGACCACATTCGTATCAAGTGTAGGAAATTTCTGTCGTGTTGCCGCAAGTAAATCTTTCAGTTGCAAATCATGTAGAATGACAAATAAGTCAATGTAGTCTTTCAATGTAGAGCGCTGTGTGATTGCCGATAGCTTCATAGCCCCAATGTCCGTGATGGAGGCAAGGTTAAGATCAGGAGTTTTAATAAGTGGTTTTACAAGTGTGTACTCAAAAGTGAAGAAACTAAGACGAATATTTTTATCCACCTCCAATGAAAGTGTGTTTGGTTCCCTTTGTGTAACGATAATGTCATGACCGGCCAGATACTGCTTTAGGGTGCGCTCAAGAATAGCTGGATCAAATGGTTCGACCGTAAAAAAATCGAAGTCAATGCTATTGCGATGGCCTTTTTGAAGCGCAAGAGCCGTCCCGCCAGCAAGGTAGAATCGAGACTTCAATGGTGCAAGAAGTGGGAGTAGCTTCTGCCTTGCAGGATCAAAAATGGAGAAAAAAAGCTTTGGTGCTTGTTTCTTATTGTGCATGCATAAGCTCCAAGCGAGTCTTCGGATGAATGCCAAGCACTGTAGACCATAGAGCGAGAGATCGTTTATCCCAGGTACCGCGTGGGATTTTTTCCGCGACTTGCTTTAAGGTTGTTGCGCCATAGTATGCAAACAGCCAGTCTGTGGCTGCTTTGGTGCCATAATTGAGAACGGCACTGATGATAAGTTTCCTGTGAAGGATCGGGTCAAGTTTAGCTGAATCATAAGACCACAACGTTGCAAGTACCTCGGATGGAAGGGGAGCTTTAATTGTACTCATACAGATAGTATACAACAAAATGAAGGTAATATCTGGGTAGCGCAGTCTAAAATGGTGGGTGATGAGGGACTCGAACCCCCGACCCCCTCGGTGTAAACGAGGTGCTCTAGCCAACTGAGCTAATCACCCAAACTACATGGTGCGGACGAGAGGATTTGAACCTCCACACCTTTCGGTACTTGCCCCTCAGACAAGCGTGTCTACCGTTCCACCACGTCCGCTTGGATGTTGTATATCTTATCTGTTTTCACTAAATAACTCAAGTGCATCGTGCATAAAGTTTACGAACGCGGCATGTGGCCATACCAAACGCCTAAAGAATACTCCTGGCGCATGAGAAGTTTTATATCATCCATACTGACATTAACCTTTACGCCAGGGTTAAGTATGCTATACGGATCAAAAATCTGCTTTACTTTTAGCATAAGCCCATAAGCTTCTTCACCGTAAAGCTTTGGTAAAAATGGCGCCCGTAAACGGCCGTCGCCATGTTCGCCGCTAGTAGTACCCCCCAGACCTATTACTAAGTTGTAGTACTCTTCCATCAGTCTTATAGCCTTCTGGCGATCACCTACCTGCGCCAAATTAAGTAACGGCCTAACATGTAGATTAGCGTCCCCCGCATGCCCCCAAACAGCTACCTGCACATGGTGGTGTTGTAGTAGCTGCTCAAGTTTGGTCAAATATTCCCCGTAGGCTGCTACAGGAACTACCCCGTCTTCAATTATAGGAACAGCCTTTAGGCCGCTGTCACTCTGAGACATGATAGTAACCACGGAGTGACGGATTTTCCACAACCGTTCTTTATCTTGTTCGCTAACGGCTTCCTCAAGATTATTCGCAAACTTTTTTAAGATCTTCTGAGCTATTTTGCTTAACTTTTTTTGAGAGTGTTCTCCAAAATCATCAAACTCAACAAGCAGTACAACTTTAGGCAATGGTGTAGGGACAATACCTTTTAACTGGTTGGGGTTAATATTCTTAACGGTTTCAAGTAAGTTGCCATCTACCATCTCTATAGCACTCGGCAGGGTTGGCATGGCCCTTAACTCCAAGATAGCTTGTTGGGCTTTACCTATATCATCAAAGAACCCAGCAAGTAGCGTAGTGTGCGGATTGTGTTGCTCTGTTTCAAGCGTAACTTCTGTAACGATTCCTAATGTACCTTGTGAGCCAACAATCAACGGCGTTAGGTCAAACCCTTCCTTGGTTTTAACGTCAAGCAAATCATACCCAGCAGTATTTTTGGTAACGTTTAGCTCAGTCCTGGCTATCACTTTTTGGTTTTCCTCTACAAGAGCATCAACCGCCCGGTAGATTTCCCCTTCAAAAGTTGCCAAACCTAGCTTTCTGTTAAGCTCACGCTTATTAAGTCTGCGGGTTTCAATAACTTCACCGTTTGCCAGAACCACGCGCAGAGATTTTACATAAGTTCGAGTATCGCCATACTTCAGCGATTTCTCACCGCTAGTATTATTAGCCACTGCCCCACCAATAGTTGAATATTCCAGGTTAGCCGGTGAGGGCGGTAAAAACCGGCCATGCGTCTCAAGGGTTTGTTGCATTTTACCGTAATTAATGCCTGGTTCAACTTCTATAACGCCAGTCTTGGTATCAAGTTCTAGAATCCGGTTCATGTGCGCAGGGAAAACCATTACAATACCGGAGCCAATAGCCGCCCCGCTCTGGTCAGTGCCGCTGCCTCTAGGTGTAATTGGGATAATACGGCCGCGTTCAGCTAATTGCCAGGCAAACCTAGCGGTTTTACGCACATCGTTTTCATTGCGCGGATATAAAACCACGGCAGGAGCAACATAAAAGATACTGCCATCGGTAGCAAAGTACTGCCTAGCATCAGCGCTAGTCATAACTTCACCCATAACATGTTCCTGTAAGTAATGTGCCACTTTACTCATTGCAATATTAGCCCTCCATTTTTTTCATTTTCTAGGAGTTATGATAGCACAAACACTACAAAAGCGCTCAAGGTTATTAAATTACGTGCTTATTCTATGGTAAATACCCTTAAGATGCTTCGGTCTCAATAGTTAATTGATGTAGTATTAACTTATGAATAGTGACACAGAAGAGCTGCCCTGTAGCAACAAAATAGCTTTTGATAACCGCCAAGAGGCGGATACAGCAGCTATAATTGCGCGTTACCGCTACGGTACTATACTGAGCCCATATCGCTGCCAATACTGTGGGCTATGGCATTTAACCTCAATACCGTCTAGTACTGATTAGATTTTGTTTATAGAAAATTATACTTTGACTATCCAGGTAGGTGAAGTAATGGGACTACAGCGTTTAGTGCTTCACCTGGGTTCACTAACAAGAACCCATGGCCTGAGAGTTCTTGATTGGAATAACCCACTATGTGAGCCTCTCCGCCAGCAGCTTTTACGCCCTCTTCAATCCCATCACGTCGGGCGGCAAAGTCGTTTATCCCTACAACTACCATATAGTATGCCCCTAGTTTCTGAAGTTTAACAAAATGGCCAGCACTATCAGTATCAATAATTTCTTGTAATGGGGCTACTAGATCTGTCGCCGAAAGATTGTTCGCTGATTTTGCGCTAAGACTTAGTAAGCTAATCAGTTTGGGATCTTTCCTTGCCCTATACTCATGAGCAGCAAATGGTCGAGATAATCCTGAAAGTCTTTCAAATTTTTCTAGCATAGGTTCGGCTAAAACACCTACGATTGGGAAGTAATCACTTTTGTCGGTCTGAGTTTTGTCGGTCTGAGTTTGAGCCAAAAGCAAAACGTTGGCTCCTGCACAATGAGTTAAAATAGCCGTGGGTGATGGAAATTTTTCACGCAGAATGGTTTTGCCTAAATAGTTCAGAATGTTAGCTCTACGCTGCATACGACCTTCATTAACTTTCTCAGTTGCGCCTACGGTGTCAAAAGCGCTTAGACCAACTGAGGATATACCATGCACTCCCGCTAGTACATTTTGAAGGCCAAGCATTAGATCAGGGTTTTGTCCCATACCACCCAGAAACACTATCCGTCTTCCAGTGTCATCGTTATCGCTTATAACGGTATGTATCGGCGTATGGATTTGGCCATATGGGCTATTAAATGATTCAATAGTAGTTACTTGCATGTTCCTGATTTTCGAGTGTTAACAATAAACAGCATAATAGAATCAGTACCAATATGACATATTTATTATGGATTATTATTCAATTTTAACGGCAACAATTAGACAAACTGCCTTACTTGTGTTAAAGTATTGCCATGACAGAGGCTTCAGTATTCGGCTTCGAAACTCCGCCCAGGTTTACGCCAAGAGTATTTAAAGGTATTCCTGTAACAGGTAGTAGATCGGCTGAGGAATTAGCATGTAAACACGGTGCTAGTGATCTTGCCACTTTTGCTATGAGCTTCCCCGAAGAAGCTTACGTGATTGACGTAGGCGCCGGTCTTTCTCCTTTTGGAAATGAAGTGGGTGCTGCGCGGCCAGACATTAAGTGGGTTAATTTTGATCATAGCTACAGTGATCCAGGAATACTTGAGGATGCAAGCAGAGATGCACCAGCTAATGTTGAATATGTAGCTGGTGATGCTACGAAGTTAAATGAAGAATATGAACCCAATACTTTTGATGCAGTGTATTCATATTGGTTGATGCCGCATATTTCTGCAAATGACCCTGTATCCGCAGCAAGAATAGTCCGTGCTATGTTTACGGTTGCCAAAATAGGCGGGTTGGTTTCTGTAGGCCCTAGGACCGTAGACGCTAACAACCCACAGGGTAAATCTATAAGGGTCATGAACCATGAAGGTATGGATGTTGGCTTCCTTACAGATAGAATCGTAACACATACACAAGTTGCCGAATCTCTTAGGCATTTATTTCAACCACAGTACCCTAACCGTAAGGTTACGAGAAGCCCGTATTTAAACTCTAGACGAAGAATGGTCAGATAAGATGCTATACTAAACAGCTTAAAGGGTGCTTTCTTTTGGTGCGCACACTGGATTATAGGTGGAACCAGTTTATGCCAAGTTTGTATTTGTTACAGTCTAAGTTAGAATATTTCGACTTAACCATAACCGACAACAAAGTGAGCTATATTGAGGAGGGGCTCAAATGCCCAAATTGTACTTTTAAGCTCAACATTGAAAGAATATTTTAATCATTAACGCTATGCAATTTAATATTAAATTGCATATTGACACTATGCAATTTAAGACTATAATACCCAGTATATGTTACAGCGAATCGTACAAGAACAGATAGAGGTTTATTTAAAGGGTACCGACTACAAGATATTCTTTGTCTGGGGACCAAGGCGAAGTGGCAAGACCACCCTACTGGACAAACTGGCTACTGAAACTGGAGCGCCCAAGTTTAACTTTGACCTTTCCTCAGACAGGGATGTCTTTACGCCAACAGAGGCGATACTTAGCAAGCTAGCTGCTAATCACAAAATTATCCTGATTGATGAAGTACAAAACTACCCAGAGAGTACCGTTGCCCTGAAGATTCTTCACGACGTGTACCACGTAAAAGTGATCGCAACAGGCAGCAGCGAGCTGAGGCAAAAGTCTAAGGATTTCGATAGTCTTGCTGGCCGCTACACTGAACATTATTGCTTACCACTTTCTATTGCAGAGATCAGCGAAGACAAGACCATACCGGCTTACGGTCGTGCCCGTTTTGAAACAGACTTGCAGGGCCAGTTACAAATTTATGGTTCATACCCGGAAATATATGCCAATCAGACGCTGACAGATGCAGAACGAGTTGACCTCCTGCAAAATATTCTCGATGCCTATGTCTTAAAAGATATAATTGACATCTATGACCTCAAGAATGAGAAGCTGGCCAAAGACATCCTCACCAAAATTGCTTTGCAATTAGGCTCTGAGGTAGCGATCCGAGAGATTGCCAAGAGCCTGGGAGCTAACGATTCAACGGTTGCTAGTTATATTGAGATATTCATCAAGAACTACATTCTTATACCTTTGCCTGCTTTCAAAACCAACGCTAGGCGGGCAGTGTCAGAGAACAGGAAATTATACTTTTATGATCTCGGCATTCGCAACGTTCTCGTCAAGGACTTCCGGGAACTCGACTTGCGCCCTGACAAAGGTGGCGTATTCGAGAACTTTATAGTGGCCGAGCTTGAAAAGAAACGCCGGAATACGAAGGCTCAAGCCACTATGTTCTTTTACCGTGAGTACTCCGGCCAGGAAGTAGATATTGTGCTAGAAGATTATCAGAAAAACCACATCTGCCTAGAGGTTAAAACCAATCCCAAGCAGCGCAGCAAGGATGTATTCCCCTTATCTCACTCTTTTGAGATGGTCAATCCGGCCAACTACTTTGAGGTTATAGATAAAGCGTTTCCAGAAAAGACAAAAAAAATAACTTGCTGAAAAGCTTCCTCCTGAAAGTTAGTCGTACGGTATTTTATGCAATGCCAGATCTGAAACTTTAGTCTGTGGTGCGCGAGAGAGGAGTTGAACCTCCATGAGTGTAACCTCACTGGAACCTGAATCCAGCGCGTCTACCATTCCGCCACTCGCGCACATCATTTACTTTGGACATTCAAAGACAACGCAATTAATCGTATCTGTTTTATTGTAAAAACTCAAGTGCTAACTTTCGTTAACCTTGCCTGTTAGGATTTCCCAGTTTACCACATTATCAAAACGGTCAGCTGCCGAATTTATAGTGTGCTCAGTTAATCCCGCAACTGGTTCTCGGGTAATATACAAAAACCGCGGTTGATATAAGCCCAGTGCCGGCGCCTCAGTCTGCCAGGCTTGTAGGAACGACTGGTATTTGGCAGCCCTAAGAGCCGGGTCAAAAACAGTACGACCCCCCTCCAGCGCTTCATCGGCCGCACTAGACTTATACTCTGATAGATTAAGCCAGATGCTTGACTGAGGATTAGCTTGTGAACTATCCCAATAAACGAACACATCAGGGTCAACCCCAATAGATATACCATAAAGCAGCGCATCATAAGTATGAAACGCCACCGTGTTTTGCAGATCAGTGTCATCTTCTAGCACGACATGTACATCTACGCCAACAGCCAGCCATTGTTGCTTAAGAGCTTGCGTGACATATTGGCTTTCGCTGTCATCGGCTGCATATAAATCAAACGTTAGTGGTTGCCCATCCTTATAGCGCCATTACCTACCAGCCAGCCATCTTGTTGGAGTAACTGGGCGGCACCAGTCGGCTCATCGGTTATCTGGTTGTAGGTCGGATTATAACCAAGCTGGGCGGCAAGTAACGGTTCACGAACCGGAATTGCCGGATAATTTAACCCTTCAATAATTTTATTGACATTAATGGCTTTGTCTAACGCCTGCCGTACTGTCTGATCGGCCAAAACACCACTGCTGGTTTTATAGAAAACCATATCGGCGCCGGTTAGCGGAAAGCTATAATCCCATAAGCTTTTATTGCCTTTAAGGTCAGACGGTACGCTTGTTAAGCCTACAAGAGCATCCATGTCTCCCTGCTTAAAAGCTTGGATTAGTGCATTCTGATCATGGTAAGCATCGACAATAAAACCGTCTATTTTAGGTTTGCTACCATAGTAATCACTAGATGGGACAAGGGTGATTTGTTCTTCGCGAGTAGCCGGCGTACTGCCACTAACTGCTATAGACTTCCAGGTAAAAGGTCCGGAACCTACTGGCTGCTCGGTATTAAATGCAGCTGAACGCATTTCAGCCATGGGGATATTATCAAGTAAATGCTCTGGCACAATGCCGTTTGTTAGGCTATATGGGAAGGAGCTCAAAGGATCGGCTAACGTAAAAACAACTGTTGAGGAATTTGTTGCCTTAATGTTTACGTCTTGCCAACTACTTTGCAATGGCGATTCGGCATCGGGGTCTTGGATAGTGTGATAAGTAAACACCACGTCACTGGCCGTTAGTGGCTGGCCATCTTGCCATTTGAGATTAGGTTTTAGATCTACGGTATAAATCTTTCCGGTAGAATTAACACTCCAGCTTTGCGCCAAGTCACCTGCCAGTTGATTGTTGTCGTTATAGGTTAACAGGCTACTAAAAACCAACCGCGATAGTGAAGTATCGACTAAGCTTGTAGCATACAATGGATTTATGTTAGTAAAATCGCCGAGTATGCCTTCGGTGTATACCCCACCTGGCAAAAATTCCGCAGATTTATAGTAGCTGCTAAGTGAAACAGTTTGAGCAATAACAGAACCACCTAAGAGTACAAAAAGTAATAGCCAAGTAATTACGAAACGTCGCACAAACAGCAATCGGCTAAAACGGCGAATAAGGTTTTCGTCTAAACTTTCACCAGCTAATAATCCTAAGCCCTCAACCTGTTTACGACTACGTTTAACGCGTCGGCGAAGTTGCCGTGCAAAAATTTGGGCAGTCATAATTGATTGGTTGCCCTACCTTATCTTTACTTGGCCACTACACCTAGTATAAGAGAGGAAGCAAAGATGATAGCCATAATAATGGTTAACTGAAAGATGGTCTTATCGGTGCCCCTGCGCTCCATGTTAACTTCACCGGTGCCACCTAAACCAGCACCAAGCGAAGCTCCGCGTGTTTGCACCAATATTAGCAGCACCATAAGTGCCATTGACCCCATAGTTAGATAGTTATAGATACTCATGTTAGTAACTTTGACTTTCCAATACAGTTTAGTTGCTATCAGTTAGTTTATCAGAATGACAATCATTCCGACAAGTCGAGCTGCAATATAGCGACACTTAGATCTGATAACACGTGCTACTGTTTAAAAGAAAGCTACAGCTGGCTGGGCAAATGACTGCTTAGATTTTTGTTGCCATCGGCAGTAATAAGTATATTGTCTTCAAGCCGTACCCCTATCCCTTCTTCTGATATATATATTCCTGGCTCAACCGTCAGCACTACTCCTGGTTCAAGCGGCCGTTCGTAATCACCGACGTCATGTGGATCTAAGCCTAAAAAGTGGGATGTAGCATGCGGGAAATATTGCCTTACCGATTTACTGTCAACGGTTTTAATCAAACCGAGTTCACGTAGGCATTCACCTAAAAATGACTCAGTCAGTTTTTCGTTTTCACTTATTAATGCCCCTGGTTTTT
>Ga0326728_10021476_pt1 | contig 12135 bp, 5 predicted proteins | sample MB3enrmetagenome_FD_207602 | JGI IMG/M metagenome (GOLD analysis project Ga0326728, IMG submission 207602) | Lab enriched peat soil microbial communities from McLean, Ithaca, NY, United States - MB31MN | ecosystem: Environmental > Terrestrial > Soil > Wetlands > Peat | place: USA: New York...
TTGCCCTGCTTCTGGGTGACTGTGCCGAAATTCGGAGTGTTCACCTTTCCGGTGGTTCCATCGAAGCCCAAACTCAGGTTGTTGCCGTTGAACGACCACAGCGGGTGGTTCAGGAAGTTGTAGCCGTCGAAACGGAATTGCAGCTTCTTCTGCTCCGTAATCTGGAAATTCTTGAACAGCGCCAGGTTGGAGTTGAAGAAGCTCGGTCCGTAGATCGCGGGCAAGATGGTGGGACCATTCGGTCCACCCGGGGTCGTCGGAAACGTAAAGCAATTCGGGTTGATGTACTGATGGGGCCCCAGATTTGACGTCGGATTGCAGGTCAGAATCGGGCTGAGCTGAATGTCCGGCGTGCCCAGGATGGACACATTGCTCACGTTGAACTGAGTGCCCGGAATCTTATAGCCGTTGAGGTTCGGTCCGAACTCGCCGCTGATGGCCGGCAGGTTGGCCCCACTCTGAATCTGCGTGATGCCCGAGAGCTGCCAGCCGTTCACAAAGCCCCCTGCCACTTTAGTCTTGGCGAAGCTGGGCAGTTCCACGGAATAGGCCGCATTGAAGATGTGAGTGCGGTTAGCCGCCAGCACACCGTAGTCGTTGGACAAGTTGAACTGATCGTTGGTTCCGAGGATCCCCAATGCTCTACCGTAGGTATAGTTGAAACTGATGGTGTAGCGCCCCTGCGTGCGGGCCCAGGTCACTTGCAGCGCGTTGTAGTTGGAGTACAGGTTGTTGGTGGTCAGGTTTAAATCCGAGAAGCCCAGCAGCGGGCGGAAGTTGTCTGCGATGAGCAGGTTGGGATCGGCCCCGCCGTTCTTGCTGGAGAGCATGGCGCCCACCGGCACCAAATTGATGTTATCGCTGTTGGCGCCGATGCTTCCGCCGTTGCCGGCATTGGGGATGTCCGAGGTCGAGTTGCCCACATAAGAAACCTCGAGCAGCCCTGACCACGGCGTGCGCTGGGCAACGGTGAAGCTGTAGCTGTCGGTGTAGGGCTGCTTGTCGTCCTTGGCATCGACAGCCGCCGGAGACAGCGCGCTGAGACTGTAATTACCCGTGTCGAGCTGGTTCGCCATCAGCGGGGTGCCGTTGGGGTTCGTGGTCGGCGGATTGATGGTTTTGACCCCGGCCGACACATCCAGACCGTTCGTGAACTGGCCGGCGTGGAAGTAAAAGCGCCCCCAGCCGCCCCGGATGACGGTCTTGCCGTTGCCGAAAACGTCATACGCCAGGCCGAACCGCGGCTGATAGAACAGCGCGCGCGTCGGGAAGCCGCTCAGCGGCACGTTCGAATCGCGCGAGTGCCACTCGAAGCCGCAATAATCCGTCGGCAGGCAACTCGACTTGTACTGTGAGTAGTCGAAGATTGAGAAGCCGTACCCCAGGCGGTCGGCCCAGGGCTGAAAATGACTCAGGCGTATGCCGAGTTCGAGCGTTAGGCTCTTGGTCACTTTCCACGAGTCCTGCACAAAGCCCTCGTACGTGTTATAGGCCTCGTCATTGATCCGGTTGAAGGAGGTTTCGTTGTAGCCGCCGCTCAACGTTCCGGTAGCCAGATCGGCATACGGATTACCCAGCGAAATAGCGGCGCTGGCGTTGACCTGCAAGTAGCCGTTGGTGTTGTTGTTGGCGGGCTGGGCGTTGCGAATATATTCCCAATAGAACCCGGCCTTGACGGTATGGGTCCCCCAGACCTTGGTGACGGTGTCGCTAATGCTGGGCATGTACTTGTTGGCGTACAGGCCTTGGGATGGGCCGCCCGCCTCAAACCCGCCGGGGTTGAAGACCAGCGCCGCCTCGCCGCCAGACTGGCCGAACGACGGAATCTGCGCCACACCGTTCTTGAAGATGCCCTGGTAATTGTAGCCGACCTTGCTGCGGTCCACCTTTGACGGATCTTCAAACACGTTGGGGAACCCGATGAAGGTGTAGCCGAAGATGAATTCATTAGTCATCGTGGGGCTGAACACGTGCGTCAGTGATGCCGTCGCCGAGTCGGAGCGGTTCTTGCCTTCCACCGGCGTGGGGTACGGAACCTGCCCTCCCTGGCGCCACCACAGTCCCACCGGGAATAACTGCGTTTCGCGCTGCAGATTGTAGCGCAGATACATCTTGGTGTTGTCGCTGATGTTATAGTCCAGCCGCGTCATCCACTGCGTGTTGTTCTGGTTGAAAGTCTCGGCCTGCACGTAGTTGTATCCGCCCGTGGCATTGGGATCGGAATTGGCCGCCGGGTACAGCTTCATCAGGTTCACCATGTTGGGATCGAGCTGTGAAGCGGGAATGATCCCGCCCGGATACTTGGCCAGCGCCGCGGCGTTGAGCTGAGTCGGAGGCGCTCCGGTATTGCCGACGAGGTTGCCCTCCTTGGCGATTTCCGAGGGCGAGAAGTTGCCCGTCAGCATGCCCGGCGTCGGAACGGTCGCGCGCAGCAAACCCGTGTCCAGCACCTGGTAGAAATATTCGAAACCGGTGAAGAAGAAAAGCTTGTTACGGTTTTTGTTGAAGCGCGTTCCCGGGAACAGTACCGGGCCGCCCAGGGTGCCGCCGGGATAGTAATACTTGTTTTGCGTGCGCGGCGCGCCGCTGGCGTTGTTCAGCGCGTCGTTGGCGTTCAAAACGTAGTTCCGGGCGTAGAAGAATCCCGAGCCATGGAACTGCTGGCCGCCCGATTTCGCTATCGAACTGATTACCGCCGGGCCCTTCTGGTTCTCTGCGCTGAAGTTCGAGGTAAGCACCTTCAGTTCGGCAATCATGTCCAGGTTGGGATTCACCGGTGTATCGCAGTTGCAGCCCGGGTCCGACGTATGCGCCCCGTCGGCCGTGATATCCAACGAATTGGCAGGCAACCCGTTGTACGAGTATGCGTTGTTGAGCGGGCTCTGGCTGCCCGCATCGCCATTGGCATTGATGCCTATGGTGCCGCCGTTGAAGTTCGCGTGGTTCGAGGTCCCGTTCTGGATGCCGAATCCCGGCATGATTCCAATGAACGAAGCCGCGTTGCTGCCCACCTGTACGAAGTTCTCCAGCTCTTTGGTGCTCAATGTGGTTGATTTCTCGCCCGAATCGACCGGCACGATGGAAGTCGACGTGCCCGTAACCTCGACCACCTCGCTGGTCGCGCCCACCTTCAGCGCGACATTGATGTTACGTTTCTCGCCGCCGTTCAAAGCGATTCCGCTGGCTTTGTAAGTGACGAAACCCTTGGCCTCGACCGTCAGCTCGTAAGTGAAGTCGCCCACGCCGACTGAGGCGAACGTAAAATAGCCCTCGCCATTAGTAGTCGTATCGCGCAACGAGCCCGACTGCTCGTTTTTCAGTTTGACGGAAGCGTCCGGGACGACCGCCTGCGCCGGGTCGTAAACAACGCCCGTCAGGGTCGCATAGATCGACTGTGCACGCAAACTGCCCGATGGAAGAAGCGTCAGGACAGACACGAAAACGGCAGGCAAAACAACAGGCAAAACAACAGGCCAGCACCTCATGAGACTTTGCTCCTCGTCGTGGAGTTACACGTCCACTCTCTGAAACTTACAACGAACCCCTCTCGGAGAGCACCCTCCGCCCCCCGCTTACAAATAGCCGTAGGCTAGTATAAACACATTATTCGATCTGAAACAAGAGGTTTCTTGGGATCTTATGAAAACGTAACACGGCCTTTTTAACCATATCCCGGCGTCGCGCATTTTGTGATCGGTCATACATAACAGGCGCGAGTTGGTTGTCCCCTGGCCATCCCCTGTTAAACTGAGAGCCTGAGCTTTTGAACTGGAATCCTCGCCATGAAGAGCTTGGTGCCGATCGCTATAGCGTTGTTGTTGGCGCTGGCGGCGGCCTCCCCGAGTCCCAGTCCCATCCTGTTCGAGGAAATTGCCCGGCGGTCCGGGCTCGACTTCCTCAGCAACAGCGATCCCACGCCGAACAAGAATCAACCCGAAACCATGGTAGCCGGCGTGGCCCTGCTGGATTACGATAACGACGGCTACCTGGACGTCTACTTCGTCAACGGCGCCGCCATTCCGTCGCTGCGCAAAGAGGGACCGGCATACTGGAATCGCCTTTACCATAACAATCGCGACGGCACCTTTACGGACGTCACCGCCACGGCCGGCCTTGCCGGCGCGGGCTATGGCATGGGCGTGGCGGTAGGCGATTACGACAACGACGGCTGGCCGGATCTCTACGCCGTCAACGTCACCGGGAACCAACTCTTCCACAACAACCGCGACGGCACTTTCACCGATGTGACCGGCAAAGCCGGCGTGGGTGGAGGGATGCTCGACGGCAAAAAAATGTGGTCCGTATCGGCCCTCTGGATCGACTACAACAACGATGGCCTGCTGGACTTGTTTGTCGCCAATTACTGTAAGTGGGAAGTCAATCGGGATCCAGTCTGCGGTCCCAAGCCCGAGCAGCGCAGCTACTGCCACCCCAAGAATTACGCCCCTTTGCCCAACACGCTTTACCGCAATAACGGGGACGGCACGTTCACGGATGTCTCCGCCGAAACCGGACTGAGCAAGTTCTACGGCAAAGGTATGGGAGCGGTAATGGCCGACTACGATAGCGACGGCTTCATGGATATCTTCGTCGCCAACGACACCCGCCCCAACTTCCTGTTTCACAACCTGGGCGGCAAGAAGTTCGAGGAGACCGCCTTCGAGAGCGGCGTCGCCTACCCGCAAAGCGCCAGCGCCATTTCCGGCATGGGCGCCGACTTCAAGGACGTGGACAACGACGGTCGCCCCGATCTGTGGCACACCGCCATCGAAAACGAATCCTTCCCGCTATATGTCAACCAGGGCGGCAGCTTCCTGGAAATGACGGACCAAAGTTTTCTCACCAAGACCCGCACCATGTCGGGCTGGTCGAACGGCATTTTCGATCTCGATAACGACGGCTGGAAGGATCTGTTCGTCGCCCGCGGCAATGTGCTCGACAACGTCTCGCTGTTTTCCAACCGCAGCTACGAAGAGCCCAACACCATCTTCCGCAACCTCGGCCGCGGGAAGTTCCAGGACGTAAGCGCCCAGGCCGGACCCGACTTCCAGAAGGCCGCGGCGCATCGTGGAGCCGCCTTTGGCGACCTCGATAACGACGGCCGAATCGATGCCGTGGTGACCGTTCTCAACGGCCCGGCCAAGTACTTCCACAACATCACGCGCAATCCCCATCACTGGATCCTCCTGAAGCTGGTTGGCTCGAGGAGCAATCGCATGGGCTTGGGCGCGCAGATCCGCATCACGGCCGAGGACGGCGCCAGGCAATACAACCAGGCCACCACCGCCGCCGGCTATGCCTGCGCCAGCGATTCGCGCGTGCATTTCGGCCTGGGCGCATCCAAGACCGTCCGCGAGATCGAAATCCGCTGGCCCAGCGGCATCCGCCAGACGCTGCGCAACGTGCCGGCCGACCAGGTGCTGACAATCGAGGAAAAGGCGCAATGACCGGCTACTTGCTCTTCTCCCGCTCGGCCGTCAACTTCTGCACCAGGGCCTTCTCGCGGTCTCCATCCTCCTTGCGCTTGAGCCGGTAGTAGATGGTGGCCAGCGAGACGTGCGCCTCCAGAAAACCGGGCGACTCTTTGACGATCCGCTCCAGCCTGAGCCGCGCTTCGTTCAGTTTCCCGGTGGCGAGATCAATCGCGGCGACCTGATAGAGCGCCGCCAGGTCCCCCGGCCGCACCCGCAGCGCGCGGTCCAGCAACTTGCGCGCGCCCTCGTACTCCTGGTCCTGCTTGAGCAGAACCGCCAGGTTCAGGTTGGACTCAAAATCGTTGGGATTCTGCTGGATCTCCTTTTGAAATTCGGCGCGCGAGGCCTCCATATCTCCGCTCTCTTTCTGCGCCACGCCCAGGAAGGCGTGGACGTCGGGAAGATTGGGATTCAGTTCCACCGCCTTCTGAAAATCGGCGATCGCTCCGGTGAAATCCATAGCGCTCATCTTGGCCGTTCCCATCATCAGCCGGGCCTCCGCCGAATCGCCGTTCCGCAGAATGCGATCGATCATTACCTGGCCGCGTGCGATCTGCTTGTCGCGGACCAGCGCTGTGCCCAGCAGGTAGGCGATGGCCAGATCGTCCGGCTTCTCCTTTTCGATGGGCGTCAGCAACTCGATTACTTTCCGGTCCTGTCCCTGCTGCAGCCAGCAGTCCGCCAGCAGCAGGGTGACCTGCGGATCGGCAGGCTGGGCCGTGTGCAGTGCGGAAAGCTCGCCGGCAGCCTCCGCAATGCGGCCCGATTTGTAGAACGCGAGCGCCAGGTTTAACCAGATGCGCGGATCGCGAGGGCGGCCCTTCAAGGCTTCCCGATATTCGGCGACGGCTTCGTCATAATGCCCGGCGCCGGCCAGGGCGGCGCCCAGGTTGGAGCGGGCATCCACGTTGTCCGGCCGCACCTTCAAATAGGCGCGATACTGCTGGATGGCCTTTTCCACGTCGCCCGCGCGATGCAACTCGATGGCCCGCTGGAGAATCGGCTCGGGAGATTCCTGCGCGGCCGCCATGCCGCAGAAGCCCACCACCACTGCCACTCTGAGCCAAAATGACGCCATCTGAAAATAGAATAAAACAATTGTGCCCGGCATCCTTCGTCAGTTCGGGTAACCCTCGCCCGCGCGAACGACACGAATCTGGTGATCGGTGAAAACGGCATGCGAGCCGGGCAGTTCCGCCTTGGGCATGTGGCAACCCACGCACCCGGCTTTAGCGACACGACAGGTCTTGGTGCGGGCTGCCGCGGAATGGCACGCGGTGCAACGCCGGTCATAGGCCCCAGCCTTGGCCTCCAACGGACCGTGCGGATCGTGGCAAGCCGTGCACCGTATGCGAGCATCGCCCGGGTCGTAGCACTTGCTATTGGTCAGCCGGTAGGGTTGAAATCGGACGTTGTTCACCCCGCGCGGTCCATTCAGCGATATCTCCGCCCACGTGCGATGACATCGGCCACAGAGCTCGTTCATCTCCTCCGCTGTCATCTTGCCCAAACTGGCAAGCCGGGCGTTCGCCACGTCTCCCGAGCGGACCGCGGCCGCGTGCCTCTCTCCCGCGCCATGGCAGGCTTCGCACCCCACACCCGGCGCCAGGTTCTCCAGGTGCAGCCGTCCTGCCGATACTGCACCGGTGGCGTGGCATCCGAAGCAGTCGCGCGCGGCCGCCGGGTCCATCTGCCGGCCGGCAGCAGCGAGAATGCTGTTGGGCGTACTGCCCGCGGCGCCCATGGTCACATCGAGGCCGCCCACAGACTTGAAAAAGCTCGCGCGGCTTTCGTAAAGTGCGCCGGCATATTCGAATACGTAGGTTTGCCCGGCCTTGCCGTTTCCAAACGCCCATAACAGGGGCGCAACCAGAGTCTGACGGCCATCGGTCACCGAGAGAACGCTGCCCTCGCCCTCCCGCCGGATCGCCGACTGATAGACACCCTCCCTAAACCGGAGATCCATGTGGTCCTTCAATATGCCGCACTGCGCGACGCTGGTCAGGGCGCGCGCCATGGGTGTGGTGCTGTAGCGAGTTGCTTCCGCCCGGTGGCATTGTGCGCAGACCGCATCGCCCACTAATGGCGGCGTGGCCGCGGCCAGCGGGGCCACGCAAACCACTGCCCACCCGAGCACCCTCCGCATCAGTAGTAGAGCCTATCACAAGGGCTATCGGAAATTCTCCACCTGCATCGGATCGCTCTCGCGGCGGTCCACCAGCGGCAACGTGATGATGCGCTCGTCAGCCGAAACGGTGATGTTGGTGCCCGCCTGATAGATCGCAGGCGCGCCGGCCGGGAAGCGCACGTATTCGAATTTTCGGCCGCTGTCCAGACGGTAAACCCTCCGGAGCCTTTCGGCCTCTCGTGATAGACTCCGTTGAACGAGGTGGGATCGGCATGGCCGGGTGCTGCAGATCGCCGTGCCCGGCGTCGTTTATGATTCAGGAGGCTCGCGACTGACGCCAACGGTGCGAGGAGACGAAAAAGGCGAGCGCGAACGAATCCTCGATGCCCTGCGCCTTTCCGGCGGGAGAGTCGCTGGCCCCTGCCGCTGCTGCAGCAAGGCTTGGATTGAGGCGTACCACGCTACAATCCCGCAGGAAGAAGCTGAATATCTCGCGGCAGTACCGATGAGGCCGGCCATTGTCCGGCGAGTGCCGTTGAGGTCCCTCTCCTGAGCGGCAAGGATCTTGTTCACGTCGGTTCCCCTTCCTCATGGAAATGATGCGCGTTACCTCATCGCGCGGTGAGTGGGCTATCACGACCAACCGTCCGGCCAGCGAGCCCAAAGCGATCAACCGTTCTTCCCCGTAGTCGAAACGGTCATCTTCGAGCGTGACGCAAAGGCCCGGAAAAGACCTGTCCGGCTTCGTCCCATTCGTATTTTCATTCCCAAATGCAGCTCCTTTTGTAGTTACAGGCAAGCTGTTGAGCCACAGGAGCATCCGGTCAGACTCGCCCTGCAGGAGAGGATCGGCCTTGACAACCAACCTGTTGCATGACAATATTGTTGCATGACACAGTTGTTTGCCAACAATTTAGTTGGCTAGATGCCAAGACGAGTTTCACCCCTGTGCCTGACACCAAATTGGAACTCCTGATCCGCAACCACTTCCCCTGGGGGCAGACCGGCTTCGCTGCCCGACCGGCGGATGCCTCACCGGGCGCTCTCGCTGCCTCCGTACACGATTGGATGAGCCGCCAATTGGCCGATCTTGGCTTCGAGAATACGGCCCTGGCCCTGCATGCCAGAATACAATCCGTCATCGACGAAGTGGAACAGGCGCTGCCTCCGTCCGAAAAGCACCGGCTCTTCTACCGGTCGGATCTGGGGCACTTGGTGAAATCGTCCGAAAGCATCCTGGACAAGATGGTGCGGGATTGGAATCCAGAGAACGGAAGACCCCGCCTCTCATTCGACAATTTCCTGGACGAAATGGAGGATCTGGCGCGATTTCGGATCGTCCTGAACTTCCTTTCGGATGTAAAAGCCGTGTGCTCCAGGCTGGAGGAGCCCTACAATTGCTCCCCGGAGGAACTCGCCCGACTCTCCGATGCGCAGCACGCCCTGTATGGCGACTTTGCTTTGCGCGGTCATCGAATGCGGGACTTGATCCTCTTGGGGCCGGAGAAGCGCGACAGCGGCGAGAGGTGCTTCAAGGGGATCTTCTACCGAAGAGCCAATACACGCATGAGGGTGGAGGTCCAGATCCAAACCATGTTTCAGGAGGCCTGGGACAAGAAGGACCATTTCCTGATGTATGAGCCCAAACGCCGCGGCGAAGCAGTAGAGCTGAGTCACCGGATTGAGATCTACGCGATCAGTGAACTGCTCTACGTCGCCGATCTCACCTTCGACCGCTTGCTGTCAATCCTTCGTGAGCGGCGCGCGCGAGGCGCGGAGTAAGAAACAAAATGCGCTTGCGAAATGAAAACCTGAAGACGGGCAAGGCCCTGACCTGGATCGACCCGGCCGGCCGGTGGAGAACCCGTGCTCTGCTCTTTCTCGTTCAGGGAGCGGACGATATTGATGTGCTCAGCGGCATTCAATCGGTCTGCGACCGTCACATCGCGGAGCGGGGCTACGGCGGTTTCGCGTGGCGCGCCGTCGCAGATCCCGGCCAGATCTCGTTGGTCGATAATCGCCTGTTTAACGCCGACCTGGCGCGCTTCGAAGCAGCCGAGTTCGGCGGCCTGGACCCGGATTCACTCGCCACCCTGCTGAAACCCGTGATCGACCACATTGTGGCCGGTGACGCCGAAATGCTCCCGCGCGCCGGAGGGGCCGTCGGCAGTCCCGCCGAAGGAATTCAATTCCTGAACAGACTGGCAGAGTTGGACAGCCTCGCTTCGCGGGTTCGTGCTGGGGAGAGCTTGTTTCTTCACGCTCCGCGCCGCATGGGCAAGACCTCGTTGATGCGGCGTCTACAGGCGGTGCTCGATGGCGACCACAAGACGATCGCGCTGAACATCGAGCGCGATCCCACTCCCGCCGAGGTCGCTGCCCGCTTCCGATCACTGGCGGCGGGGGAAGGTTATCGCACGGCGCAGAGATCCGTGCAAAGCAACCCGATGGGCGCCTTGCGGGAATCAACCGGTTCCGTGTGCCGGAACAGCGACAAGCCCCTGGTGCTCTTTATCGATGAGCTTGCTGCCCTGTTTGAAGGCATCAGGCAGCAAAACGCCGGCGAAGGCTCGCGCCGTAGCGAAGTCCTGGCATTCCTGAGCGCATTGGCGGAGCCCCTGGCGGAACATGGAGCGCGTCTAGTGATAGCGGGTTCCGTCGATTGCCTGGACTATCTACGCGCGGAACTCGGTCTGCCGCAGGAACAGCTTCCCGGCCTCTTTTCCCGCATGCAGAGAGTATCGCTGAAGCCCCTGGACTTCCGCCATCCGGAATGTGAGCTGCGCCGGGTATTGCTGGGATCCGCCATTGTCGCCACCCCCGAGGACCTTGACTGGCTGCACGACCACGTCGATCTCACGGTCCCTTTTCCCGCGCTCAAGTTCCTGGATCTCCTGGTGAGCGAAGTCAAGCGTGCCGGATCTGCTGGTCCTGCGCAATGCCAGGAGCTGTTCCGGGATTTTGTTGCCACCACCGAATCCTTCGATGACTTCGACGCACACATCCGCCGCAAGGTGCAGGAGGTGAGGAACGCCGCGGAAACGATTTCCGCAGCCCTGGATCTCATCGCACGCGAGCCGTTCGAGAGCGGAGTAAGTGAAGGACAGGTCCAGGCGATCCTGATGGAGCTCGGACCGGCGGTGGCTGCGACCCTTCAGTCCTGGCTTCTTGAAACGTTTCCAGTACTGACGGAGGCCAGCCGCGTGAAGTTCGCATCGCGGTTCTTCCGGCACTGGTGGCGGAGCCAGATGCGGGATGGAGCGCCTGATGGGGACGAATAATCCCGTTCCGCTGACCTATAACCCCCGCGAGGAATCGCCTGGGGTGCTCGAGGCAATGCTGGTTGGTCGCGACGACATCCTTGCGGAGCTGCAGAGCGACCTTCTCTCGCAGGCCAAATCGGCAACGCGCCAGCACTGGCTAATCCGGGGTCCACGCGGCATCGGCAAGACCCACCTCATTGCTATCCTCTACCATCGCATCCACGGAAATGCGGGGCTCTCCTCGTCATTCCAGCCGGTGTGGCTCGGCGAGGCCGAGGCTTATGAGGCTTACTCGGCCGGGATGCTCCTGCTCGCCGTGGCCTACCGTCTGGCGGCCGAGCTCGATCGGCATGGCAACCGAGCCGCTGCTTCTGCCATCAGGGATGCCATCTCCCAAATGCCCTACGGCGGCGACGACCCTGCCTTGTTCGACAGTCTCAGCCAATTATTGAAAGAAGAAGCCCATAGGAGTGGCAAGATCCTTGTCGTCCTGATGGAGAACCTTGATGCATGGCTGGAGAGCATTGCCGGACAGCGCGGGACGGTCGAAGCAGGCCGGCTGCGCTCTCTCCTTTCGGAAGACAAGGAGTTTCTCTTCATCAGCACAACCCCTACCCGCTACCTGCCGAAACTCTCGCGTCCCGGCTCTCCCCTGTTCGGACACCTGCGGGAGCGCAAGCTCCAGCCCCTGTCCGAAGAGAATCTCCGCGACCTCTTCGTCAAGCTCAAAGCCCTGACCGGGCGCGCGGTTGCCATTGAGGACGATCCTTCCCGCCCGGAGACCCGGCTCCGCTGGCGCGTTTTGCATCGCCTCGCGGGAGGTAATCCCCGCGCTGCCGTCATGGGCTTCTCGGTCATTTCCGGAGTTCCAGGCGTCCGAGCCATGGTGGGGGAGCTGGTCCAGCTCCTCGACCGGCAGACAGCCTACTTTGAGGCGCGCCTTGCGCGCCTCGCACCCCGCGAACGCGCCATCGTCAAAGCCGTGGGCGCATCGTCTCAAACTTTAACCATCTCTGAAATAGCCGCCGCAACCCGCCTGCCGGAACGTTCCCTTTCTACCCAGGTGAAGAGGCTGCTGGACGAGGGACACATCGCGCCGGCGGGAGATCGCGCCGGCAAAGGCTCGTTCTTCGAGCTCACCGACGGGCTCTTCCGTACTTGGCTTCACTATCGCAGCGGACACACGCTCGAACCCCTCGTCCGCTTTCTGGCCATGTGGCATACCCCAGTGGAGCTCGAATCGACTCTTTCGGCGCTTTCCGCGGAAGCG
>Ga0326728_10021477_pt1 | contig 12134 bp, 12 predicted proteins | sample MB3enrmetagenome_FD_207602 | JGI IMG/M metagenome (GOLD analysis project Ga0326728, IMG submission 207602) | Lab enriched peat soil microbial communities from McLean, Ithaca, NY, United States - MB31MN | ecosystem: Environmental > Terrestrial > Soil > Wetlands > Peat | place: USA: New York...
GCCTCCGGAGGGGAAGGGCCAAGGAAGGCGAGACGGTCCTCGTGAACGGCCTGGGAGGGCTCGGGCTCCATGCGGTCCAGATTGCATCCAGGGTCTTCAAGGCGGGGAGGGTCATCGCCGTGGACGTCTCGGATGCGAAGCTACAGCTGGCAGAGAGGTTCGGGGCTGACTCGTTGGTCAACGCGAGCCAAGAGGGGGCAGGGGAACGCATCCGTGAGCTCACCGACGGGAAGCTCGCCGACCTGGCGCTGGACTTCGTCGGTAGAAGGGGCACCGTCGAGAACCTCCTCCGCTGGGTCGGCAAGGGAGGGAGGCTGGTCGTCGTAGGGATAAGCCCGGACAGCGTGACGTTCTCACCGTACACCGGGCTCATCGGCAGGGAGGTCGAACTCATCGGGGTCAACGACCACCTGAAGTCCGAGCTCGCGGAGCTGATCCGGCTCGTCGAATCGGGGACCCTGGACCTTTCGCAGTCGATAACCCAGAGGGTCAGGCTCGAAGACATCAATCGGGGGATGCGAATGCTCCGGGAGCAGACGGGAAGCCCGATACGGATAGTCTTGACAACCTAACGACACAGTCGCCTTCGAAATGCATTAATCCGGGGACGGGCTCGAATCCTCATGCTCTATCTGGTGGCGCACTCGCACACTCTTGAGAACTGTCCCGCAAGGGAGGGAAAGGAGGCCGTCGAGAAGCATTACAGGAGCCTGCAGTCGGATGTGGGGGCAAGACTCGGCGTCAAGGTTCTGGCACTCTACACCGCTCCGATTCAGCACTCGCGCTTTGTCGTGCTCGAAGCGGAAAGCGTCGAAGCCCTGCGCGACTACCTCGAGCCCCTCTACATGCGCGGAAAGGTCGACGTCTTCCCGATCATCCCGTTCTCCGAGAGGGTCCGCGACCTGGGAGCCGGCCGCGAGCCGCCCCAGGAGGACTTCTACTGCATGACCTGCAGACTGAACTTCTTCGAAAGCGACAGGGAGGCCCACAAGGACCACAAGTACTTCAGCCAGAAGGATATGGAGGAGATCTGGCCCCATGAGTTCGGCGGTGAGGCCGGGTCGGGTTAGGCCCGACTCGCTGGCCTTTCATCCAGCTCTGTCGCATAATCGCGCCACGCTCCCGACCTCGGTGAGACTCGACCTTCGGCCGGCGACCGAAGGCCCGACCAGCTCGTCACTGAACGTCTGGGCTCACAGTTTCGAGGCGGCGGAGCCAGCGACGAAACCAGGGTTCTCCGATAGGAAAGCGGAAGATGGGCACATGCAGTGCTGCTAGACACATATAGCGCGGCCGCGCCGATGTAGAACCGATGGTATTGTCAGAAGCAACAATGACTGCCGGTTTACCCAAGCTGGGCGATGTTGCGCCGCAGTTCGAGGCCTCTTCGACGCAGGGGACCCTCAGGCTCGCCGATTTCAGGGGCGGATGGCTGCTCCTCTTCTCTCACCCCGCCGACTTCACCCCCGTCTGCACCACCGAGTTCATCGCCTTCGCCGAAATCTACCCGCAGCTCCAGATGAGGAAAGTCCAGCTGCTGGGCCTGAGCGTGGACAGCGTCTCCTCGCACATCGCCTGGATAAGGAACATCGAGGAGAAGACGGGCACGAAGATACCCTTCCCCATCATCGCCGACCTGGACAGGAAGGTGGCCACGGCCTACGGCATGATTCACCCCGGGCAGAGCAAGACCGAGACTGTGAGGTGCGTCTTCGTCATCGACCCGGACGGCGTGGTCAGGGCCATAATCTACTATCCGTGCAACGTGGGGAGGAATATGAAGGAGATAATCAGGCTCATAGACGCGCTCCAGACGGCCGACGAGAACAACGTGTCGACCCCCGCCAACTGGCAGCAGGGGGATGCTGTGATTGTGCCCGCGCCGAACACCGCGGAGGAGGCAGAGGCGAGGATGAAGGAGGGCTACGAGTGCACGGACTGGTACCTCTGCAAGAAGAAACTCTAGTGGATTCAGAGCCCGGGATTTCCGCAAACATGCCCTGCACTGGCCGACTGGGCCTCGCAGAGACATCAATCGACGAGTAGGGAGATTGCGTTACTCAGCACCCTTATTAGACGTGGCAGCGAACTTGGCCCATGGTTCAATATACGATGGAACGCTTTGAGAAGGACTTCCCAGAACTGGCCTCGAAATACATAGAGCTTATCGACGCACAGCGGTCCCTGAAGGGGCTCGACGCGAAGACCAGGCAGCTGATCAGCATCGCGGTCCAGACCACGAACCGCAACCTCAGAAGCGTGAAGCACCACGCCTCGATGGCCAAGAAGGCGGGCGCGACCCAGGACGAGGTTCTGGGCGCAGTGGTCCTGACACTGCACGTCTGCGGGATCGGGGCGGTGCTCGACACCCTCCCGGCCGCGCTCGAAGGATTCGAAGGCAAGAAGTGAAGGCAGCACACCGAGAGCCCGAAAAGATCTCAACCCTCGGAATAGGCCAGGGCACGGTCTTCAGACCCGGGTCCAGACCACGAACCTCAGACCATAGCCGCGGGCGCCGTCGTTCCACCGCCGCTGGATCCAGCACGTCTCGCCGGCACAAGAACCCCCTTCTCCAGTAGGAACCCCGAGGTCTCGGTTGAATCGGCCGCGGTCCTTTGAATTCCTGTTCTTCTCTCTCAACCTTGCGAAAGTATTTCAGAAGCCGCAGATTCCGTCCGCTCAGGAATATCCATTGAAATAGCTGGTGAGTCGTGAACGTGACCAACGAGCTCCTCTTCAGGGTTCTCTTCACTGTCCTCTGGGTCATCTTCATCGGCAACATAACCCGAGTGAGGTACTCGCTCAGGGAGCCGAAGAGCGAACAACCAGTCGGCCAGGCTGTCAAGCACGAGAGGGAGTTGCACGTCGTGGCCCTTGCCCTGTTCGCTCCCTTCTGGTTCGGCGGGGTGATACTCTACATCTTTATTCCCAGCTGGATAATGTCCCTCTCTATCCCACTGCCCGACTGGTTCCGGATGGTCATGGCAGGCGTGACAGCGGTCGGCATCCCGTTCATACTCTGGGCCTACCGGACGATCGGCAAGAACTGGGTCCACGCATTGGACCCGTCGAGGTTCCTGCAGAGGAAGGAGGAGACGCTTGTGACCCGGGGGCCCTACCGATATGTCAGGAATCCCATCTACCTGGGGTCCTTCGCCTTCATTGTGGCCATGGCGCTCCTGGCGGCCAACTGGCTCCTCCTCCTGCCCTCGCTCGTCCTGATCACGATAATCTACCTGCAGATACCCAAGGAGGAGCTTATGCTCACGGAAAAGTTCGGGGACGAGTACCGCGAGTACATGAGACGAACGCCCCGGATCATCCCGAAGCCCAGGCACGAACACCCAGCACAGCAGGACCGGACGCTCACGAACCTGACGGGAGGGCTAGAGAACGACGGGGGGCGAACCCGTCGCCATGACCGACTGTCGAGTGCGGCGAGAAGGGAACAAGTGAGGACTGCAATCACAGTCTGCAGGAACTGGACGGTGGTACTAGACTGGTCGGCCTTCCTGCGCTCGGCCCCAGTAGAACTCGTACAGGTCGCTGCACCAGCGGTGGAACTCAGGCTCATCCCCAGCGAACCCTCGGGTGAGGTCCATCCTTCCATCAACGTCGGGAAAACAGACGACCGCTGTCTTTTCGTTCAAGGCAAGGCTGACTCTGACGGAGACCATCCGGGCCATCCGGAGAGTATCGCCAATCCTGCCTCTGACTCGCTTGACAACCCCAGCGTTGATTTCTTTCGGGAAGATCAGCCTGAACTCGATTCCGGCAGGGTGCTCGTGCGGGTAGGTCTGCCGCAAGGATTGGTCCGACAACAGCCAGACGTACTTCCTTGCCTTCGTCACGACTTCCTCAGTCTGGGCGACGGCCTCGTCCAAATGGTCGAAGATGAGGCCCCCTGATAGCTCACCCAGCCTGTGGACGAACGGGGCGGGGAGCCCGGACAGGTCGTGGCCGAGGATGAAGTCTCGGTGCACTTCGATGAACCGGAATGAAGGCAGGAGGGAGAGTGTTATTCTACCGAGAGAGGTTATTTCGAATCTCGATTCCGAATCCCTTGAGATGAGCTTCGCTTCCGCGAGGCGCTCAAGCTGCCTGGAGGCCTCCTGAATCGTTATGGAGAGCTCCCGGCTGACCTCCGACAGCCGCCGGGGTTGCGTCTCAATCCCAGAGAGAATGGCAAGCCTGTCGACGCTTGACAGCTCGAAGAACAGATCGGACTCGCCCAAGTGAGATTCCATCTCAGGGGCTCAGCAACACTGCTGAATTTTAAGGCTTCATGATGAGGCGACCTAATCTGGACTGCTATTCTGCGCCAGGGGCATGAGCGATGAGAAGTCGACCTACGAGAGGGCGCACTTCGGGATCATCAAGTTCGTCCACGATACTCTCTATCGGGTCTTCGTGAACCCCCATGAGTGGCTTAGGGCGACCGGCCTGGCGGCGGGGCAGAGGGTCCTAGAGGTAGGCTGCGGACCCGGCTTCTTCACCATTCCTGCCGCTGAGACGGTTGGCGAGAGAGGCCGAGTGTACGCCCTTGACAACAACCCGGCGGCCGTGGAGTATGTGAAACGAAAGGTCCAGCTTCGAGCCGTGAGAAACGTGGAGGTCATCCTGGCGGATGCGGCCAAGACTGGCATTCCAGATGGCTCGCTAGACGTAGTGTTCCTCTTCGGCGTCCTGCACGCACTATGGGACGACGTGGACTCGGTCCTGAAGGAGGCTCACCGCGTCCTGAGGGCCGGCGGGACCCTGTCCATTAGGTCGCGATTGCCGGAGGAGCAGGTCATCGATGGGGTGACTCGAAGTGGCAAGTTCCGCCTGCTGCGCATATCTGACGGGGTCCTGAACTTCGAGAATGTTCAGTGAAGGCACCCTCGCAACGCCGATTCATGCGAGCTCCACCAGCCGGACTTGACCGGGAAAGAGTAAACTATAGGAATCCGAAGGCTCGGGCCTGTCAACCTTGCGCCGCTCGGACCCAAACGGAATGATAGTCGTCTTCGATGTGGAGGGGGTGCTGGTCGACGGTGAGTTCTTGCCAGAGCTTGCCGCTTTGGTGGGCAAGAAGGAGGAGGTCCACGACCTCACCGTGAAGGGCATAAGGGGAGAGATAAGCTGGGAACGCGGCCTCGCCAAGAGGATCGAGCTGGTGAAGGGCGTGAGCTACAGGCAGTGCATCCGGGTCGCCAACTCCCTGCCGACGATGAAGGGGGCCGTCGAGACGACCGAGGCGCTGAGGGAGAGGGGGTGCCTCATGGTCGGCATCAGCGGGGGCTTCTCCTTGCTTACGAACAGGGTGAAGAACGAGCTGGGCCTCGACCACGTCTTCTCGAACGAGCTCGTCTTCCACGACGAGAAGCTGGTGGGCTACGGGCTCCTCGTGAGCGCCAACAAGGGCCAGATACTCAGGACGGCGTTCGGAGACATGTTCAGCGGGATGAGGAAGATGGCGGTCGTGGACGGGGCCAACGACGTCGACCTCTTCGACCTGGTGGACGTGAGGGTCGCCTTCAACGCGCAGGAGGTCGTCAGGAAGAGGGCGGACGTCCAGGTGAACGTCAAGGATCTGAGGGGCATAATCGACCTCGTGAAGTCGGAGACCGAGAGGAAACCCTAGCAGCCGAGCACAGTCTGCCGATGAAGGCACTTGGGTGACCCCGGCGGGCGTGCGAGTCCTCCAGGCTATCCTTCCCGAAACCGATTTCGCGCCCGTTGGTCGCCTCCTCTGGTAGTATCGTGTGCGATACACTTCGCATAATCGATACAAGTATCGTGTCAGTATGGTTTAAATGCACCGCAATTCCGGCCGCGACGCATTGCCAGTCGAGACGAACGGCAACCATCGTCCTCAGCCTCTTCACGCTCAGCGCGTGGCGCACGGGGCCAGCGGCGTTGAAGCTGCAAGCGAGCACGGGCGGGAGGACTTCTCGATGAACATGTCAGTGGAGGAACGGGAAGCATGAGCGTCCTATCGACTGTCACGGACGATCACATCCAGGAAGGCGACCCCATGATCAAGGTAGAAGGCCTGACCAAGGTCTTCAACAAAGACTTCGTGGCGGTCGACGCCATATCGTTCGACGTGAAGAAGGGGGAGATATTCGGTCTCCTCGGCCCCAACGGAGCGGGAAAGACCACCATCCTCCGAATCCTCTCCACGCTGGCGAAGCCCACCAGCGGAACGGCCACGATAGGCGGCCACGACATAGTGAATGAGGACACTGAGGTGCGCAAGCTGATTGGCATCGTGTCGGAGAAGATGATAATGTACGACAGGCTGACGGCCAGGGAGAACCTCTGGTTCTTCGGAAACCTCTTCGACATCCCGAGGGAGACCCTGAACAAGAGGATCGACGAGCTCCTGGACCTGGTCAAGCTGACGAAGTGGCGGGATTCCCTTGTGGGGACCTTCTCGACGGGAATGCGCCAGAGGATGAACGTGGTGCGGGCGCTGCTCAACACGCCCCAGGTGCTCTTCCTTGACGAGCCGACCCTCGGACTGGACCCCCAGTCGACGGTCGAGATCAGGGAGTTCGTGAAGAAGACGAACAGGGAGAGTCACACCACGGTCATCATAACCACCCACACCATGGTGGACGCAGACCTGCTGTGCGACCGGATAGCCATCGTCGACCACGGCAAGATAGTCGCCCTCGACACCTCGGCCAACCTCAAGAAGATGATCGCGGGCGCGGGCACGACCGTCCTGGAGCTGGACATCCCCAATCTCTCTTCGGAGATTCTCGGGGCGCTGCAGTCCCTTGGGTGCGTCCGTTCCGTCCTCCAGGAGAGCCCCACGACGATAAGAGTCCAGGCGCAGGGCGACGACGCCTTTGACAACGTGATCGACTCCATCAGGAGAAGCGGGGGGAAGATCAAGTCCATGGAGAGCATCCAGCCCACGCTCGAAGATGTCTTCCTCCACCTGACGGGCCATGACGTGAGGGACAGCGCTGACCAGAAGATACCCATGCAGCGCCAGGGACGCGGACATGGAGGGTTCGCGGCACCGCAGAGGAGAATCAGGTAGGCGAGATTGATGGGAGCGAAGACAATTCTTTCTCACACTCTCCGAATCACCTGGAAGGACCTGGTGGAACTGAAGAGGAACAGGCTCAGCCTGGTGCTGCTGATGGTAATGCCGCTGTTCATGCTGGGCATGGTCGGCTTCATCTATCCGAGCAGCGGCGCGTCCGTCAGCAACGTGCCTGTGGCGATAGTCAATCAGGACTCAGGATTCCACAACTCGACGGCCGCGAGCCAGACGTTCCTTTCCGTCCTGAATCAGATCAACACAAGGTCCGGGATGATGAAGCTCTCCAGCGCGTCCAGCGTGGCAGACGCGAAGAGCCTGATACAACAGGGGAGTCTCGACGCTGCGATAATCATTCCAAGCAACTTCACGACGAGCCTGATGGAGGGGAAGCAGGGGACGGTGGTGATCATGACCGACGAGTCCAACCCCCAGATATCTGCGACCATCGAGTCGGTCCTGTCCAGCGTGTTCGGCGAGATAGGCACGATGAGCGCCCAGCAGACGGTCCAGTCGCTCAGCCCGTCCGTGGTCAACGCCAGCAACTCCCTGGCAGTCGTGCAGCCCTACAAGGTCCACACCCAGGGGGTCGTACCCGGCACGGCGAACTACTTCGACTTCGTGGCCCCGGGGATAATGGCGCTGACCGTCATGATGAGCGTCATGACCGGGCTCCCCGCCGCCATATCTCAGGAGAAGGAGATCGGCACCATGGACGGGATGATGGTGGCTCCCATCAACAGGCTGTCGATTATACTCGGCAAGACCCTCAGTCAGACCGCGAGAGGCATGCTCCAGGGGGTCATAATACTCGTGCTGGCGATTCTGCTCTTCGGGGTGGTCGTCCAGGGGAGCCTGATCCTGGTCTTCGCGCTGCTCCTGCTGGGCGTCTTCAGCTTCGTGGGCCTGGGCATCGTGATAACATCCTTCGCCAAGGACCAGCAGACGGCGACGATGCTCATCACGACGCTGATGTTCCCGATGATGTTCCTCAGCGGCGTCTTCTTCCCGATACAGCAGATGCCGTGGTACATGCAGGACGTCTCCAAGTTCCTCCCGCTGACATACGCGTCGGACGCCCTGAGGAAGGTGATGGTGCTGGGAGCGTCTGTCGGTGACATAGGAACGGACCTGGTCATCCTGATTGCCTTCGGGGTCGTCATGACCGCCATTGCCCTTCCGGTCTTCAGAAGACAGATGACCCGCTAGTCGAGGAAGGGCAGGCGCAGGGCAGCGTCCAGCCGCCGGGACGGAACGCGTTCCCGCCCGCGTGCGGCAGCCTTCGAGCTGTCGGTCGGCTGCAACGCCGGCCCTGGCACACTCCTCTACGGCGCAGAGAGGACGGGTCAGGGAAAGGGATAAATTCGCAGAGCGTCGCCGATAAGAGGATTGACGAAAGAGTCGCGTGAACAGGTCAGCCTTCTGCAGAAGGTCCCACTTTTCTCCTCCTTGAACACGAAGCAGCTGAGGACCATAGCGGCTGGAGGGAAGGAACTGTCCTTCACCCCCGGTCAGCACATTGTGGACGAAGGGGCGGTGGGAGTGGGCTTCTTCTTGGTGCTGGTAGGTCAAGTGCGGGTCCGGGAGGGCAGGAAGACGCTCGCCGAGCTGAAGGCCGGCGACTTCTTCGGCGAGATGTCGCTCTTCGACGCGCAGCCGAGGTCGGCCACCGTGGAGGCCGTGACGGAGACCAAGTGCCTCGGCATAAGCGCCTGGGCGTTCATCGGGATGATAAAGAGCAACCCAGACATCGCCATCAACCTGATGAAGGAGATGGCGGCTCGGCTGCGACTTTCCAACAAGGGCCTCGCCTAGTCCTCCCAGACGGGACCGCGCTGCCAATCTCACGCGGTCGGCTCTCTGCGCTCCATGTTTCGGAGCGCATGTGACGCCTAGTAGCTGGCGCGCCTAAGCTCGGAGAACGGAAGATAGAGTGCCACCGAGACCACGAACATTGACGCGCCCGCCCCCAGGAAGAGCGAGCCCAAGGAGACTACCCCCGCAAGCCCTCCGAACGTGAGCGCCGCTATGGGTTGCGCAGAGGCCAAGAGAGACATCCCGACGGTCATGGCCCGGCCCAAGAGCTCGTTGGGTACCTTGGTCTGCATCAGCGCGATGATCGGCGGGTTGACCGTGCCCAAGACCACGCCGATGAAGAAGAAGACCACAAGCGCCAGGGGTATCGACGACACCAACCCAAGCATTGCTATCAGCACCCCGAAGCCCATGATCCCAATCATGAGCAACCTCCCCACGTAGGCCCTGAAGTTCACCTTGCCAATTACCCCTGAACCGATTATCGCTCCAAGTGCCACGGACGCAAGCGAAAGACCGTAGGTGACCGAGTCCCCGTGAAGCTGAGTCCTGACGTAGGGCGCCAGTATGGCGGTGCTGCCCACCGAGAAGAAGTTCGCAATAAGCCCGAAGACTATCAGCTCGAGGAAGACGCGGCTGCTCCTTACGAACGCCAGACCTTCCCTGAAGCTCTTCCAGAAACTCTCCGCGGGGGCTGCCGGGGTCGCTGAGACACCTTCCCCCACCTGTCCGAAGGAGCGAGCCACGAAGGTCAGCGCGGCGGCGGCGAAGAAGAAGGTGAAGCTGTCATAGGATATCGAGCCCGCCGTTCCAACCGTGGCGATGACGACGCCTCCCAGGGCGTAGCCGACCAGCTGGTTTGCGGAGGACGTCAGGGAGAGGAGGCCGTTCGCGGCACCCAGGTTCCCCTTGCCCACCACTCTGGGCAGGATGGCGTTCACCGAGGCGCGCATGAACTGGGCAGCGGTGAAGAGGAGCAGGACCAGGAGCAGGAGGTAGGGAAACCTGAGCACGCCCTCAAGATACATAATGGAAAGAACAGCCGTCAGCAGCCCCTGAACGACGTTGCTGGCAATCATGATGTTGCGCCTGTTCAGTCTGTCGGCGTAGACTCCTGCGATAGGCCCGGCGAGGACCTGGGGCAGGACGACCACCGCCTGGGTGAGACCCACCAGCAGGGTCGAGCCCGTCGTCACCAGGACGAGCCAGAGAAGGGCGACGTCGAATATGTAGTCTCCGGACTGGGACACCAGCTGCGCGGCCCACAGTGAGCCGAAAGAGCGGTTGCGTAGTAGTTCTAGGTAACTCGGGCGCTCACTCATGGCGCTCGTTTCCAGCGCGGACCTGATGTTTGGCGGCGGGCAATCCTACTAGACGGCCACCCCCGTGCATGGAAGCTACGTGTTATTAATCGATTGACGCGGCAGGAAACGCGAGCGGGAGGCCAACGACAAGGAAGAGAGGCCATCCTTCAGCGAGAGCCGACCGACGTATGACTTGGTAGTCGGGTTGTTGCTAGCCCTTGGGCTTCGCACTGATGGCGAGCCTTCCGGCCTCCCAGGGCTTCATGATGAGATCCCAGGGCGTGACGACCACTTCCCTCCCGACGATCTTCAGGCAGGGCCCCCACTCGCTCCTTAGGTGCAGCGCGGCCAAGTGTAGACTGGCCTTCGCCGTCACCTCTATGGGTGCGATCTTCTTCAGCCCGTCTATACGCGCGTCGAGCACTCCGACATTCGGTTCGTCGCGGTCGCGGACGAGGGAAGCAGGACTGAGGAACTTCTCGATGATGCTGCGGTCGGAGATGTACATCTGCTCCCCCGAGATGAAGACTCTCCTCTGCTTCAACCTGAACATGGCCCCAAGCGCCTCGCGGATCGAACTCCTCCCCGGCATGCCAAGGATCGGACTCGCGACGTCGGCGACGACCATGTCAGATTGCAGTTGCTTCGTCTTGTAGAGTCTCAGGAGGTCGACCAGGCTGACCAGGCTGATGCGAGTCTCACCTTTCACCTTGCCGGAGACCAGGCAGACGCCCATCTTCGTCTTCTTGAAACCCTCGAGTAGCGTTTCGAGGTCCTCGTTCATGCCGAAGCATCCCAGCTCCACCGATGCGCTCTCACAGGGCCCTTCGAGGTACTTGTCGAAGTTCTTCGGGGTCAGTTCCACGAGCTGTGGCAGAATCGAGAATCCGAAGACCGCGCGCCTGCTGAACCCGTCTTCATTGATGGGCACCGCGGGGACGTCCTGAATCCTGAGCAGGTACAGGACCGTAAGGAGCGGATAGGATGGCTTTACCGTGGGGTACTTCCTGTCAAGCAATCGGGGGAGCGCCGACCCTATCTTCAACGCGCACTAGCTCCAATCATGGGTTCTCCTGTGTGCATAGTTAACGAGGCGGTATCAAATCAAACCAACTGCAATTATCAGGCTGCTAGGTTCGCGCACCTGCTTGAAGGTTCTCGCCACTCTACTGAATCAGGCTTCTCCTGTGTACGGACGCACCTTGCGAGGGTCGCCAGGGTCGGCTGCTGCAACAGGGACACCATGGCTGGCGCGACAGAGAGCGGAAAGTGGGGAGAGACGGACGTGCTCGTAGGCGGGCCCGAGGGCGAAGAGGAGCGCAGCATGGGCGCGATTCGCGGTCCGTGACCAGGTCATCCAAAGAGCACTTCGCTGCCGGAACCACTAGGCGACGACGAGGAACGGCGGTCACCCGACGCTCTGGTACATTGCACCGATCAAGCTGGAAAGGTCACCCTCGAGCTCGGAGAGCGGTTCTGTGGACGAGAGATGGGCCTGCAGGAAGACGTTTCCGTCGGTGCAAATCCCGTTTGCCACCGCTATCCCGTCGACGTCCTCTCCGTAGGCATAGCATGCGCCGTACTTCTGGTACCCACTTAGCACGCCGGTGATCTCCGTGTACCCAGCCAGACCCTTGACGTTGGACAAGAAGAGCCCGTAGTAGGACTCGCTGGAATTGGTCGAGTCGAAGACTATCACGGTGATGTTGGCGGATGACTCGCTCTGGTAGAGGACCGCATAGGCTGCGCTCTGCGCCCCTGGATAGTCCGGGGCAAGGGGACCAAGCGAGGTGGCGTTGTATCCGTTGGGGTACTGCTGCGCCGCGGCGATGACCACGGATGACGCTGCTGTGTCGTAGGTCGTGCTCGTCGTCCGGGTGCCGGAAGACCCCGTAGAGAACCCGAGCCCGCCGAAGGCGTAGACCGCAAGGAGGGCGACCAGGACGACTGCCACGGCCCATGCGGCGTTCTCC
>Ga0326728_10021480_pt1 | contig 12133 bp, 13 predicted proteins | sample MB3enrmetagenome_FD_207602 | JGI IMG/M metagenome (GOLD analysis project Ga0326728, IMG submission 207602) | Lab enriched peat soil microbial communities from McLean, Ithaca, NY, United States - MB31MN | ecosystem: Environmental > Terrestrial > Soil > Wetlands > Peat | place: USA: New York...
CAGAATCAAGCCAAGTCAAGAGGATTCTGAGATTTGCAAAAATGCCAAACACGGAAGCTGGCCCGCAGGACGCTCAGGATAAATGGCCTTCGGCTCCGGCCGCGGCCGACCTTACGGAATCGCTGCGCCGCCTGCAACTCGTCGCGCGCATGCAGGTCGCCTTTGCGCGCGGTCACTTCCAGACCCCGCGCGTAGAACGCGCGTGCCTCGTCCATCCGGCCCAATCGTTCCAGCGTTTGTCCGCCGTGAAAGTAGGCCGCGGCGTAGTCCGGGTCGGCCGCCGCCAGCGCCTGGAATTCGCGTACGGCGGCTTCCAGGTCGCCGGAATTGCGATATTCCATCGCCAACCCGTAACGCGCAAAACGGTCGCCCGGGTTTTGGGCCACCATGTTCTTCAAAATCTCCAGCCGGCCGTTGGCCATGCTACGATACCTCCGGAAATGTCTTGTCCCTGCTTTTCCCCGCGCCAGCCGCGCATACCGGGCGCCGGTCCGGAAAGCGCTCCGCTCCCGCTGGGCGATGCGTGGACAGGAATGTGCCTGGCTCAGCCCGGCCATCCGGTGGAACCCGGCGACGCCTGTCTTCCGCTCTGCAATCTTGGATACGCCCGCGGAGCCTGCGCGCGATTTCCCTCCACCGACGGACCCGACGCCGTTCGCTTCGCTATCGCTCGCGACGACGGGCGCTCTCTACAAATCTACTACGTTCTGGAGCGCGGCCATCACCCCTTCGATCACGGCCAGATCGAATACCGCCGCGAAGAGGATGCGTTCCAGCCGGCCTTCCCAGCCACGGCGTTTAACGACCAGGTCCGCGCCTACGTTGCCAGCTACCTGCACCGCAAGAGAGACGCCGGGTCGGAGTAAAATAGCTCTGTGCCACGACTCGGAAACGGCTGGGCTTATCTTCTCACCCCGGGAGCCGCGCGATGACCGGTAAACCCGTCCGCGAATCCGCGTCGGAGTACGCCCAACTGGCGCTTCCCAACGACGCCAACAACCTCGGCAACGTGCTCGGCGGCACCATCATGCACCTGGTCGACATGGCCGGCGCCATGGCTGCCATGCGCCACGCCCGGAAACTCGTGGTCACCGCTTCGGTCGATAGTTTTCAGTTCCTCCATCCCGCCCACATCGGAACGTTGATGATCCTGCGCGCCTCGGTGAATCGCGTGTTCCGGACGTCCATGGAGGTGGGCGTCTACGTGGAGACCGAGAATCTCGTGACCGGGGAAAGGGTTCACAATTGCTCGGCGTACCTGACGTTCGTGGCCCTCGATTCCGACGGCCGGGCAACCCCGGTCGACCCCGTCATTCCCGAAAGCGAAGACGAGATGCGCCGCTACCGCCAGGCCGGCGAACGCCGCGAATCCCGCCTGGCCCTGCGCAACCACATGAAGGCCGATAACCCCACGCAGCGCTAGACCCAGAGGACATGCGGGATTTTTCGGGCCGTTTGAGGGGATCGGGGATTGACCGGCGAAGCCCAGGGAGCGGCGAAACTAGCGCCGCGGGGAGCGAAAAGCGGACGGGCTAGCCTTCTTTATACATGTACTTGATGGCCGGCTTGTAGACCAGCAGGTTCGGCCCTTCGGTGCGGTTCACTTTGAGGCAGCACTTGTCATACCACTCGATAACCCCGTGCAAGGTCTCGCCATCGCGAAGCACGAACACCATCGCCGTCTTCGCCTGCATCTGCTTTACGTAGTAAAAATTCTCGGCGTTGGTTTGATCCGGAGGCACCGGTTTCTTCTGTGGGGCCCGGCGCGGAGGCGCGATCTGCTCTTTGATTTCGTTAAGAGACGGACGGATGAGTTTACGATTGACAGCTTCCACGGGATGCCATCCTTTTGATGAGACTTATGATCGACCGTCGCTACGCAAGCAGGGCGGCTTCTAGTTGGATCAAATTGTCCGACTTGAACTCATAAATAGCATAATGGGCGGTCCGCCGCAACGTGGGCGCGCCGCGCCGCGGTCCGCCGCCCATTCTCAACCGCCGAACAGGCGCTTGGTCAGAGCGTTCCAACGCTTCTTCATCCGCTGCAGGATGGTCTCCTTGGGTTGTTCGGCGGCGGGGGCGTCGGCGCCGGGCAGCGGTGCGGCAGCTTTCACGGTCACCGGCGGCGGCGGGGGTTCGCAAGGTTGTGTTCCCACAAGCCGCACCTTTTCGTTATAAAGCGCATACTCCCGCCGGTACCGCGCGCCGTCCCGGTTCTCCGTGCAGACCGAGAATCCGGGATAGCGCGTCCGGGACGCGTCGCTCTTGTTCCTGACGCTCGCCGGGACCTCCACCGGATGCACCAGCACCGGCAGGTACCCTTTGAGGCGCAGTTCCACGTGAGCCGTCTCATAATGGCGGTGGCGCAGGCTCCAGACAAATACCCGAAAGCTGTCGAAATCGTACGGCGCGTTACCGCTTCCGGCGGTGGTCCAAAGCCAGATGGTCTTCTTCTGGTTTCCGTCCTGCACGTCGCCCAGTGGAAAGTAGGAGACGATGCGGTGCCCTTCGGCGTACTGCGCCACTTCATCGGGAATCGCCATGGTGATCAAGCGCGTGTAGACCCAGCCCGATTCCCCGCCCGGCGTGCGGATCAGGCTCCAGCGATCGGTGAGCGCGGGCTTGTCGGCGGGCGCATCGGCGGGCGCCGCCTCCTTCTTAGGCAGCGTGGATTTGGAGAGATCCAGCCAGTCGGGTGGAGGTCCCGGTGGCCGGGGCACCGGAGGCGGCAGAAGTTTGGAGTTCTTCGGGGACGGTTTCCGGTCCATCTTGCTCTTTTTCGGCGGCGGCGGGACCAATGGCGCGCGCTCGGCATCGGCGCGCGGCACCACGGCGTGCGCCAGCACGTCGAATTTGTCGTTGGCTTTGAGGATCAGAAAGCTGGGCGCCTGGTAGGAAGGCTGGGTATGCACGCGGAGGTCGGCGTAGGTGGTCGCCTGCCCCTGCGCCGGCATTTTGGCGGATCGCTCGGAAAGTTCCTTCAGAGCCGCCATGTCCGATGCCGCCAGCAACTGGCGTTCGTCGGTCCACCCCTCCGCCCCGCTGGCGGTACGCACCAACAGCAGCTTGCGCTTCTGCTGGAGAATCGCCAGGCGTTCCCCATGCTGCACCGTCGCCACCGGCGCGGACTTGGGAGTGGTGTCGCTGCGAATCTGTACCGTAGCCGGCCCCACGTAAGCTTCTCCGAGGACCGGGCCTCGCTTCGGACCGTTGCTACAGCCCGCCAGGAACACCGCCGGCACGACAAAAGTCCAGCCGCCTCTTGTTATGGAACGCAAATGTACGCCGCTTCTTCGATTCTAGCAACGGTACGAGCGCCCGCCCAGGCCAGCGCCATCCCCGAGCGCGACCGAAACCCGCTCCGTCGCGGCCTCTACTGGACCGCCATCTGAGGAACGTCCATCGCCGGACGCGAGCAGGCGTTGTACAGAATGCGGCGGACCTCCGGCTCGTAGAAAGGCTGTGCCAACAGGTCGTACGCTCCCAGATTGAGCGCCTCCGCCCAGAACCGCGCGTCTGCGTGCGGATCCGTGACGATCACCTGCAAATCGCGATCGCAGTCGCGAGCCAGGTGCAAGGCATCCACCCAGGTACCATCGGGGAGAGCGGCTTCGGTCAGGATGACGTCGAAATCGTCCTGCTGAAGCTTGGCGCGTGCGTGCTTGATGCTTTCCGCGTGGTCGAGCTGAAGCGGCAAAGCGTCCAGCATCCGCGATAGGCGGCGGGCATCGTCATGACGCCCGGAAACGAAGAGAACCCGAGACCTCATCATGCACGCTCACTTTTGTTAATCTCTCTTAATTCTAGTCCCGAATCGGTCGCGTGGCGATGACAAAATCGAAAAGATCCGGTGACGGCCATCCGCGTGCACACCTCCCCGTGCGCGCCTCCCCTTGCGCGGGTCGGCCGATTTCGTGATAATACGGCACAGATCCCGCAATTCGTTATGCCGTATCACCGATAGGAGATCTGCCGTGCGAGACGCTCTGCTATCAGCTCTGGTTGCATGCGCCCATAGCCGCCCGTCGCGATGGCGGACCCGGCGCTTCCTGACCGGCCTCTCCTCCGACGAGCTGCAATTCATCGCCGAGTATCTGGGCTCGCGCATTCTGGGCTCCTCCGCAAGCTGTCAGCACCCATCTAGCGCCTTCCTCGGACGGAGCGTGCCATGCCAGCGCGCGGACGCCGGTATCGCGGCTTGCCGTTCTCAGGATCGGGAACACAAGATGATTCTGCTGATGGAGTTCCTCGGCCGCACTGGCCTGCAGCAGACTCCCCGGCGCACCGGGACGGCGCACTGGAACTGAAGCGTTCGGCGCGTCGCAACCTTACTGAACGAAGCCGCCGCCGGCGTGCGGCTCCAGCTTGATCTCGCCAAACGCCGACTCATATTGGGTTACGTTCTGCTGCAGCACGTTGAGCAAGGCCTTGGCCTGTTGCGGGCTGACGTAAATGCCCTGGAAGTTGTGAATCGCGACCGAGTCCGGCGCGGTCTGGTTCACCCGGCCAAACATGAGGAGGAAGTCCCACAGATTCACCCGCACCTGAACGCTGTTGGCGTAGTTCTCCCGGTATTCGGCGGTGTTGACCAACTGGATTTTGGGACCGGTGGGTTGCGTCATAGCTTCCAGGGTAACACCGCTCCCACGGAAGCCCTCGACACCCGAGGGCGCCCGAGATTTTAAGAATCTTTACGATTTCCGGTGCAACGCGGCCGTGAAATCCGCGTCCGATCAAGTGAGGCAAGCGTATGAAGGCATTCATTGAAAACCACGCCGAGGGACGGGTGTTCTGTCCGATCTGCACGCACACGGTTCCGGCGAATTTGGACTTGAAGGGGAAAACCGTGCGGGTATTGCCCGGCCAGCGGTGCCCTCGCTGTCGTGCTACCCTGGACGTCGCTGTGATAGTGCAGATTCCCGAGGCAGCCTAGTACCGGGTTTACCTCCGGCTGGGTTGTGTGACGAATCGGTTTCTGCCATAGTTAAAGCAGCCTGGGATACGCCATGCGACGGAAGCCACTGCCAAAACCGGAGCCGATAGTTGCCGCTGAGATTCTCGAGCAGGCCAAACGGTCCATTTCCAGCGACCGGCTGAAGAAGGCCGCAAAGTGCTCCGTGTGCGGGGCCGAAAGCTCGGGTAGCGGAGACGAACCGCTGTGTTGGGTGTGCCGCCGTCTCAAAGTAAGCGCTTGGCGCGAAATCGAACAACCCATGCCCGCCCAAGAGTAGCGAGTCCCCAGCCAACCTACGAATTCGCTTCGATCGCCTGCGCCACCTCTTCCCACTCCGCCATCAGGCCCTCCAGATCTTTGCGGCGCGCCTCCAACAGTTCGCCGACCCGCCGCGTCTCCTCGGCGCTGACGTAGTTGCTCAGGGCCGCTTCGTAATCGGCGATCTCCGTTTCCAGACGCGTCACGTCCTCTTCGATCTCCCGCCGCCGCTCCTTCATCTGCCGCAACTTGATCGGATTCAGCCGCCTCGCCGATTCCGCACCGGACGCCGGTTCCGCGGCCGCGGCGGCCGGCATGGCAGCCGCCACAACCGCCGCCGGTTCCACCGGCTCCGCCGCCACCGGATTCTCCTTCCGCCACAGGTAATCCTCGTAGTTCCCCGGGAAGACGTGGACCCGCCCGTTTTCCACCTCGAAGACCTTGGTGGCCAGCTTGTCGATGAAGTAGCGGTCGTGGGATACGAATACCACCGTGCCGGTGTATTCCTGCAGCGCCGTCAGCAGAACGTCCTTGGCGCGCATGTCCAGGTGGTTGGTCGGCTCGTCCAGCAGCAGGAAGTTCGACGGCATCATCAGCATGCGGGCCAGCGCGTAGCGGTTGCGCTCCCCGCCCGAAAGCACGCCCAATTGTTTGAATACGTCGTCCTCGGAAAACAGAAAGCACCCCAGGATGCTGCGCAACTCCGTGTTGCTGGCGCGCGGCGCCACCGTCCCCAGGTCGTCGATCATCTTGGCGGATGGATCCAGCTCCTTGTACTGGTCCTGCGCGAAGTAGTCGGGCTGCGCATTATGACCGAGCGTGTACGTCCCCGCGCTCACCGGCTCGGTTCCGGCCACGATTTTGATCAGCGTGGATTTGCCGGCGCCGTTCACGCCCACCAGGGCCACCCGGTCCCCGCGCTCGATGATGAAATCGACGTCCGCGAACACCTGCTGATCGCCATAACTCTTGGACACCTTCTGGAACTCCGCCACAATCCGCCCGCTGGGTTTCGGTTGCGGGAACTTGAAGTGGATGGTCTTCTCATCGGGCGGAATCTCGATCTTCTCGATCCGCTCGAGTTCCTTGATGCGGCTTTGCACCTGTTTGGCCTTGGTGGCCTGGTAACGGAAGCGGTTGATGAAGGCTTCCAGTTGCTTCACCCGGTCCTGCTGGTTCTGGTGGGCCGCGTAGAGCTGCGCGCGCCGCTCGTCCTTCAACTGCTCGTACCGGGTGTAGCCGCCGGTGTAAAAGTGGAGCGCCTTGTTCCACAGTTCCACCGTCTTGCGCACCGTGACGTCCAGGAAAAAGCGGTCGTGGGACACCAGCACATAAGCGTGCGGGTAGGCTCCCAGGTACTCTTCCAGCCAGTTGCGAGCCTCCAGATCGAGATGGTTGGTCGGTTCGTCGAGCAACAGCAGGTTCGGCTTTTCGAGCAGCAACTTGGCCAGCGCGATGCGCATCTGCCAACCGCCCGAGAACTCTTCGGTGCGCCGGCGCCAATCCCGCTCGCTGAATCCCAGCCCCGAGAGCACCGCGCCCACCTGCGATTCCAGCGCGTACCCGTCGCGGCCCCGGAATTCGGTCTCCGCGCGGTGGAAACGGTCCGCCACCTGGGCATATTCCGCGCCCTCCGGATCCAGTTCCGCCAGGCGATGGGCGAGTTGCTTCTGCTCCTCCTCGAGCGCCCGCAAGCCGGCGAATACCGTCATGCATTCCGCGAACACGCTCCGCCCCGAAAGCGACAGGCCTTCCTGCGGCAGATAGCCGACCGTCACACCTTTCTGCACCGACATGCTGCCCAGATCGAGACCTTCGATCCCCGCCAGCACTTTCAAAAGCGAAGACTTCCCCGTACCGTTGGCGCCCACAATTCCAGCGCGCTCGTTGGGTGTGACCAGCCAGTCGGCATTTTCAAAAAGGATTTTGGGGCCGTACCGCTTTTGTGCCCCGGTGATCTGAATCATTGGCGAATAGAGGTGAACCTCTATTCTAAGCCTTCAGCCATCAGCCTTCAGCCTTCAGCTAATTCCGTGCGCGGTGCGGCCCTCCCGGTGCTTCGCCGCGTAGCGCAGGAGGGACCTCCCCTGCGCGCGGAAAAGCTGATGGCTGAAGGCTTATGGCTTTGGCGTAAACAGCGCGAATGCCGCTCCTTGCGGATCCGCCACCACCGACATCCGCCCCACCTTCTCGACGGTCATCGGTCCCATGTGGACCGCGCCGCCCAGTTCTTTCACGCGTTCCGTCGCGGCATCGGTATCGGCGACGTAGAAATACAACATCCAGTGCGACGGCACATAGGGAGGCAGGAACTGGGACGGCGGTACCCCGCCAATGAACGTTTCGCCGTTCTTGATGTGTAAGTACCCAGAGTTATCGTTTTCGCCGGGAATGATCTGCCAGCCGAATACCTGGCTATAGAATGTGACGGCCGCCTCGATGTCGCGGGTGCACAGGTCGGCCCAGCAGAAGGTCCCCGGCACTCCCGCGATGCCATTCGAAGAAGGCCGTTTCTCCTGCCAGAGTTGGAACATGGCTCCGGCCGGATCCCGCACTACGGCCGAACGCCCGACGTCGAACACATCGAAGGGCGGCGCCACCAACGTGCCCCCGGCTGGTCCCACCTTGGCGGCTGTCTCGTCGGCGCTATCCGCGGCAATGTAGAGGCCCCAATGCGGCGGAACGCCCTTCGCCCGCATATCCGGCCTGATGGTGTAGGCCGCACCCGTGCTTCGGCCTTCCAGTTGGAACATGCTGTAGACATCGTTCGGCCCCATGGGCATGTCGTTCACGCCCCAGCCGAACAAAGACATATAGAAACTCTTGGCTGCATTCTGGTCCGTGGTGGCAAGCTCGAACCAGCAGAAAGACCCCGGTGCGTATGTGTCGATATTGGCCATAGGGGGAAGTGTATCAAACCGGAGCCGCGAAGTTGTTACGGCTTTTGCGAGTCCTTCTTGTACACCTGGTCCAGGATCTCCACCACGTGCATCACCTTCTGCCCGCTGCCGTGCAGCCGCACCCCGGCCTGCAATTGCAGCATGCAGCCCGGGTTGGACGACGCCACAATCGAAGCTCCCGTCGCGTTGACGGCCTCCATTTTGCTCGCCAGCACCTGCATCGCCATGCCGGTGTGGACCACGTTGTAGATACCCGCGCTGCCGCAGCACTGGTCGGCGCCGCGCAACTCGCGCAGGGTCACTCCCGGAACCGCCGACAGCACCTTCCGCGGCGCGCTCCGGATGTGCTGCCCGTGCGCCAGGTGGCAGGAGTCCTGATACGTAACCACCGCGTCCAGCCGCTTCATCGCCGGATTGAGCTCGATGGACGCCAGAAACTCCGTCACGTCGCGGACCCGCCCAGCGAAGTCCCGCGCCTTGTCCGCATACGCCGGGTCGTCCGCCAGCAGCTCCCCGTACTCCTTCAAAGTGGTCCCGCAGCCGCCCGCGTTGCTGATAATCGCGTCGTACTTTCCGCCGATCAGGGCGTCGATGTTGCGCCGCGCCAGGGCCCGCGCCTCGTTCCGTAAACCGGCATGTAAATGCAACGCGCCGCAACACCCCTGACCGCCGGGCACCGCCACCTCGCAGCCATTCTTCTGCAGCACGCGGACGGTGGCTTCATTGAGCCGCGCAAACGCCACATTGGCAAGGCAGCCGGCCAGAAAAGCCACGCGATGCTTCTTCTCCCCTTCCGCCGGAAACGTCTTGCCGATCTGGCTGAAAAAGAACGGAGGATCGATCGGCGGCGCCACCTGCACCAGGTCGCCCAGTACCCCCAGCAGCTTCAGCGAGGCCACCGCGCGCAACAGGGTCTTCATGCCGCTGGCTTCGAACAGATACAGCGCCGTTCCCGCCAGCGTCATGTGCACCCGGGATTGCAGCACCCGGCCGAAGAACTGGCGCCGGATCCACGTCGCCACGCGGCCCCGGCTGCGCCGCGTTTCGATTTCCTCGCGGGCGTCTTCGAGCATGCGCCCGTACTGCACCCCGGACGGGCACGCCGTTTCGCAGCCGCGGCAGCCCAGGCACAGTCCGATATGCTCCAAGTAAAAATGCGTGATGGGAGCGCCCTGGGAAACCTGCACCATCTGGTAGATGCGGCCCCGCGGAGAATCCATTTCGAGGCCCAGCTCGCGATAGGTGGGGCAGGCGTTCAGACAAAGGCCGCAGTGGATACAGCGATCCAGGTCGAATTGCCGGGGTCCCAGTGCGCTTCCTTCCGAATCGGTTTTTTCAGATAAGACGGTAGAGCCGGCCACGATTCAATACGTTTCCCGGGTCGAAGAGACGCTTGACCCGCTGCATGATCTCAAAGTCTCCTCCCGCCGACGGCCACAGATTCAGCCCCGGCTTATCCTCGTTGGACGCGAACTCGATCACGGCCTTCCAGTCCCGCCGCACGGCGGCGTCCAGCCACTCCGCGGCGGCCACCGGTTGTTCGAAGTAGCCATAGCATACGCCCGAGCCGGCTCGCGCCACCGCCGGGCCCTCGAACGACGTCACGACACTTTCCAACTCCTTCAGCGTACACGAGGCGCGCACCACCGCGCCATTCGGGTTTGCCGCCAGAAAACTCGGGGTGAACTCCTCCAGTTGGCGCCACAGCGAGCTCTGCGACGAACCCTCCAGCACTAGCGCACCGCGCAGCGCCGGATCGTCCTGGTAGCGGCTCACCGCCGCCCGGTTGCCGCCGGCGCGGACGGCCAGCAGCCATACATTGTCGGCCACAGTCTGTCCCGCCGCCGGATTCAGCAGGTCCACCGCCGAAGGTTGCAGCCCGCCCCCGAGAACCCGGTCGCGCGCCGCCATCGCCTCCCGCGCCGAGCCGAACGGCGCCAGGAACGTCCGCTCCGCCTCTGGCATGGGAAGCACCTTGAAGTTCACCACCGCGATCGCCGCCAGGGTGCCGAACGACCCGATCATCAGCTTGGCCATGTCCAGCCCGGCCACGTTCTTCACCACCATCCCGCCCGAAGAGACCAGCTTTCCGTCCAGGGTGGCAAACCGCATTCCGATCACCAGGTCGCGCGCCGTGCCATATAGCAGCCGCCGCGGCCCGCTGCAGTTGGCCGCGACCACCCCTCCCACCGTGGCGCCATCGGCAAACGGCGGGTCGAGCGGGAGCGTCTGCCGGTTCTCGGCCACCAGCGCGGTCAGCTCCCGCCAGGGGACGCCGGCCTCCACGCTGATGGTGAGGTCGTTCGGCTCGTAATCCAGAATGCGGTTGAGGCCGCTGGTGGAGATGTGCTCGTCGGAATCCTCGATGGTCCCCGCCATCTGGCGTTTGGTGCCGTTTCCTTCCAACAGGATCGTGCGATCGTGCAAGGCTTGCCGGCGGAGCTCTTCGGCCAGGTCTTCGGCGGTTTCGGGCAGAGTCACGGTTCGGATATCCTGATCTCCGGCGTAAACGTACGCAGCGCGCGCCGCGCCGGGTCGACTGCGGGTCAGAGATAATGATACGCCATGGCGGCGTTCGATGCGGGGACGTCCTACCGCTTGCGAGCGATTCATTCACGGCTTCTTATCCTCGCGGTTCCGTGTCGGGCGCCCACCAAACACCAGGCCAGCGGTCGCCCTGCGCTACCATGAAACTTGGTCCCACTCATCGATTTAAAGGCCCAATACCGCGCCATCCGCGAGGAGATCGACGCGGCCGTTCACCACGTCCTGGAGAACACCGCGTTCATTCTGGGCAGCGAAGTCGCCGCCTTCGAGCAGGAGTTCGCCGCCTGTTCGGGCGCCGCGTTCGGTATCGGCACAAATTCCGGCACCAGCGCCCTGCACTTGGCGCTGCTGGCCGCCGGCGTCGGCCCCGGCGATGAGGTCATCACCACGCCGTTCACCTTCATCGCCTCGGTCGCTACCATCGGCTATACCGGCGCCACGCCGGTCCTGGTCGATATCGACCCGCGCACCTACAACATCGATCCCGGCAAAATCGAAGCCGCCATCACCCCGCGCACCAAGGCCGTTTTGCCGGTCCACCTTTTCGGCCAACCCGCCCACATGGACCCGATTCTGGAGATCGTGCGGCACTACCAGCTTGTGGTTATCGAGGACGCCGCGCAGGCCCACGCCGCCGAGTATCAAGGTCGGCGCTGCGGCTCGCTCGGCGACATCGCCTGCTTCAGCTTCTATCCCACTAAGAACCTGGGCGCTTACGGAGAAGGCGGCATGGTGGTCACCAGCCACCCCGAGTATGCCCAGACCGTTCGCCTGCTGCGCGACTGGGGAACCGACAAGAAATACGAGCACCGCCTGCGGGGCTACAACTACCGGCTGGAAGGCCTGCAGGGCGCCATTCTCCGCGTCAAGCTCCGTCACCTGGAAGCCTGGACGGAAGCCCGCATCGCCCACGCCGCGCGCTATGGCCAATTGCTGGCCGCGAGCGGAGTCGAGCTGCCGGAGGCGATGCCTTGGGCCCGGCACGTGTACCACACCTATACCGTCCGCGTGCCGCGGCGCGACGAAGTGCACGCGCGGTTGCGCGCCGCGGGGATCGGGACCGCGATTCACTATCCCGTACCCGTCCACCTTCAGCCCGCCTGGCGAGGCCTGGGATACCATCCCGGCGATTTCCCGGCCGCCGAACGAGCCGCCGCCGAGGTCCTTTCTCTGCCCATGTACGCGGAGCTGGCGCCAGCGCAAATCGAAGCCGTGGCCGCGGAGTTGTCCGCCGCGATAGCTTGAATTGACCCGACTCGGGTCAACCGCGCCCGAAGATGTGGGACAGGATGCCATCCTGCCCCGCATGGCGGCAAGCCGCAGACGGTGCAGGCGTTTCTCCGAAGGTGTACGTTGTTGGATGACCAAATCCGCAACGGAGGACTCAAGAGAAACGCCATGCAACAGTTTATCGCCAAATTCGAGAAGGATCTCCAGGGTGTGATGTCGGGTTTTGACCGGGTGCTGTTTCGCG
>Ga0326728_10021482_pt1 | contig 12132 bp, 9 predicted proteins | sample MB3enrmetagenome_FD_207602 | JGI IMG/M metagenome (GOLD analysis project Ga0326728, IMG submission 207602) | Lab enriched peat soil microbial communities from McLean, Ithaca, NY, United States - MB31MN | ecosystem: Environmental > Terrestrial > Soil > Wetlands > Peat | place: USA: New York...
TGACGCTATATTTCGACATTCGATGCCTCCTTTCCATGTACCCCGGTTGTCGTAGGATTTAATGCAAATGCTTTCCTTACGAACACCCGCTCGTGCTCCCGCAGTTCGCGCAGCGGTAGCATGACCCGTTGCGAGTCATAATTGCCCCACAATCCATGCAAGCCGGCGCGTCCATTGGCTGCTCGCTCAATTCGTCTCCTGACAGACAGGCGGGCGCCGAAGCCTTTGCCTCAGTTCCAGCGCCCGTGGGGGGAGGAGACGTGCGGGGGAGAAACTTGAGCGCCAAATAGCGGGCGACGTAATCCGCTAGCGATTTGGCGTACCCGATTTCGGGATTCCCCGTCCACCCGCTCGGCTCGAAGCGCGTGTGGCTGAACTTGGAACACAGCACCTTAAGCGGCAAACCGTATTGCAGCGCAAGCGACACCGCCGTGGCGAAACAATCCATGAGCCCAGAAACTGTCGAACCTTCCTTCGCGGTGGTGATGAAGATTTCGCCAGGGCTGCCGTCCTCATAAAACCCAACGGTCAAATACCCCTCATACCCGCCCACGTTAAAGTGATGCACGATGGCTTGGCGCTCGTCGGGCAAGCGACGCCGGACCGGCTGCGTTGCCACGTTATCTTTGGTTTCAGGCATAGAAACCTCGCAACAAAATCCCCTCGAAATGTCTTATCACTCGTGGTTTGCCCTTTGTGCGCCATCCACGCCAGGCCTCGGGTAACCCACTGCGGCACGAATCATGTCGCGGGTGCAGCCGGCCCAACAGATGTACTTGCGAGGGTCCTCGATGGAGATGGAGAGGTTATCTCCGCTGCGGTCGTGCCCCTCTTCAGCGCAGGATGGACAGCGGGTGATGTTGTTATGCCCCACTGTGCGGAGCTTGGTGTGCATGTGGTCGAGGATGCGGAATTCCGGCCCACACGTATGTCGCCTCATCTCCAGTTCAGCCTTCGACTCTGTTGGTAGGAGCTGAGGTGGGACGGTTTTCCCGGCAATCAAGCGGGCAAGCTGGTCACGGGTCATTTTGGGAAGCGAATTCAGGTAGCGCATCTGGTTCACAAGGTCTTCATCTGCACCGTCAAACCAGAAGCGTTGAGCTGCACCCCGGTGAATGCCCAGCGGTCCACGGATGGCATTGCCGTACCTGCCCGGCTTCAAAGCGTCTTGCTTAGGGAAGAGCTCAATGCCTTCCCGCGTGCCTGCCTTGACCGGTATACCCAGCCGCAGGGCAAGGCCACAAACGTAGAGGCGGCAGTCCCGCGCCGGAAGCGGCTCCGCCAGGAATATCCAGAGATGCCCGCCACGACGGCTATTCTCAAGCGCTGACTCCACGCCGTCCTGCTTCAGTTGGGAACGAATCCTGGCGAGGTCCCTGAGCGCGTCCGGGTAATCCGCGTCAATGGCCACCCACTTCGAGCATTGAGTAGCAGGGTTGATGGCGTACAGACCGATGGTGATTTCGCCTTCGACGTGGCGCCGGATAGTGTCCAGCGTCAGGCTCAGTCCATGGCCGTTTTTCTTGTCCTTGGGACGGTAGTAGTAATGCCGGGTGCTTTCGGGGTGGGGTCGGTTGGATTGCAGGGTGTAGGCCCGGCGATTGACGAGGAGACGGAAGTAATCCGCCGCCACGCTGGCAGGCGTTTTGAGGCGTAGATTCGGCATTCTCTTCTCCCTGAAGTCAGGCGGACAACACAGCTAATTCATGTTGGTGGGGAAATGATGAGAGTTTCGGGCACATGGGGAGACAGGTTGTGTGACCCGAAAGTTGTCAGGGTGAATTCGTCTTTGGAATTGACGGTGAGTTTGCCACCGAAGGTAAAGCCCACGGTAACGAGGGCTGTGGCCGTGGCCCGCTCGCTGTTATCCGATTCAAACTTGGGCGAAGGAGCTCCCGGTTCAAATCACAGCGTCCCGAGCAGGTTTCACGTTTCCGGTGACAGGTTACAGACTACACCCGCCCCGCGGGCCGGTTTCCCGCGAGGCGCGGTCCGCGGCTTTTGACATTCGTCCTCGCGCAAAAGCCGCTCCCATGAATCGAGGCGCTACTCGCTGTCGTTTTAATAGGCCCCGCCCTCTGCTTGCTGCCCCGGCGAGCTTATCGGGCTCCGCTGCCCATGGGCGCCTGGGGCTTGGCGCCGCTCTCGAGTTGGCGCATCAGCTGCGGGTGATGCGCCCACTCGATGCCCTTCTCCTTGGGCTGGCCGAAAAGCTCCGGATGCAGGTAGAAACCTTTTTCAGCCTCAGGTTTTTCCTCCTCAACCGGTAATCTGTGCGCTTTGGCGAAAGCGTCCTGACGAATGCCGGTCACCTGCCAGGAGACTTTCCCACCCGGCTTCCCACCCGCAATCTTGAACCGGTTGCCGGAAATCTCTTCGGCAATATACAGCCCTGGCGCGGGCGCCCCAATGGCCGTGAGCTGGTAGCGGAAGTCGCTGTTCAGGGTTTCGAACCAATCCGGCAAGTCAACCCAAGCCTCGCCGTTCGCGTCCAACACCTTGACCCCGTCGTAAACGTTCTTCATGTCCGGGCTTTCCACGAACGAGTGCACGAGGTATTTGTCAGCCGGGTCCAGCGGATGGTCGATTTTGAACCCTCCACCCCCTTTCGTCAGCAAACCGGTTACCTCAACGGGGCCTGCGAACCACCCCGCATAGGTTCCGCTGCCTTGGGCCCCCCACACGCCGACTGCGTTGCTGACCGAGCCGTAGGCGTACACGCCCAAATAGCCTTGCCCATACACGCCGATGCCGCCGACAGGGGACCCCATGTACGTGCCGGTCGCGTTGTCGGTGCCATACACGCCGTAGCCGGTGATGGAGCTGCTGGTGCCAAACACGGCGTAGGCGGCGCCGGTGGTCGCGCTATTCGCACCATACACGCCGTAGCCGGTGCTGGAGCTGCTGGAACCGCTCACGCCGGTGGTGGCGGAGACGGAACCCGCCGTCACGCTGCTCGCAGTGAACGAGTTGGCGGCGTTGCTGAAGGTATACGCGTTGCTGTAGGTGCCTGCTGCCAGCCCGCTGGCGCTAACCCCCGTCAGCCCCGCGCCGCTGCCCGTGAACGAGTTGGCGGCGTTGGTGAAGGTATACGCGTTGCCATAGGTGCCTGCTGCCAGCCCGCTGGCGACACCGGGGAACGTCTGACCGGACGCGAACGTTACCAGGCCATCGAACTTCGCCGTGCCGTTCACTTCCAGCGTGGCTGCCGGCGCCGGCGTGCCGATGCCCACGTTCACGCCGGTTGCCCCCAGCACCAACGAGTTGCTGGCGGAGACCACGGCGTTGGCGCCGATGGCGGTGGCATTGTTGAGCTGGGTGGACGTCCCCGGCCCGCTGTTGTAACCAATGAAGGTGTTGTTGGCGCCCGTAACGTTGGCATTTGCTTCGTTCGCTGTCAAACCAGCTCCATACCCCACCGCGGTGTTATTGTTTCCCCCGCAGCTACCGGAGACGTTGTAGCAGTTCAAGTAGAGCGCGTCCGTGCCGCTTGCGGTGTTGTAACTGGCCGTGGTGTTGAGGAAGAGCGCGTTGAAGCCGCTGGCGGCGTTGTAGCTGCCCGTGGTGTTGGATTCGAGCGCGTTGATGCCGCTGGCGGTGTTGTAGCTGCCCGTGGTGTTGGATTCGAGCGCGGCCCAGCCGCTGGCGGTGTTGCCGCTGCCCGTGGTGGTGAAATTCCCCGCATTGGACCCAACAAAGGTATTGTATTGAGAGGCAGAGCAACAGGCATGAATGAATGGGCTGCCACCCAGATTGATGACCCCCGCGTCCGCTCCCGTGGTCTGAGCTAGTTTCAGAGCAGTATTCAGGGTCTGGTCGGCCGCAAAGGTGTTGGCGATGTCCAGGCGCGCGTAATTGCCTGCCCCCACCCCTCCCAGATTGGCCGCATTTCCAGCCGTGGTGGCGGTGGCCGCGTTGCCGGTAATGTTAATTCCCGCCGTCCCCGCGGCGATATTCGCAGCCGTCAGGTTTGTCAGCCCCGCGCCGCTGCCCGTGAACGAGTTGGCGGCGTTGCTGAAGGTATACGCGTTGCTGTAAGTGCCTGCTGCCAGCCCGCTGGTGGTCACCCCCGTCAACCCCGCGCCATTGCCGGTGAACGAGTTGGCGGGGTTGGTGAAGGCATACTCGTTGCTGTAGGTGCCTGCTGCCAGCCCGCTGGGACTCACATCCGTCAGCCCCGAGCCGTTGCCCACGAACGACGATGCCGTTACCGTGCCGCTCGAATTGATGTTGCCCACCACGTCGAGCGTGGCGGTGGGCGTGGCCGTGCCGATGCCCACGTTCACGGCGTTGGAGCCGGTTCCGCCCAAAACCAGCGCGTTGCTGGCGGAAACCGTAGCCATTGCGCCGATAGCAGTGGCGTTGGAGAGCTGGGTTGACGTCCCCGGCCCGCTGTAGCTGCCAATGAAGGTGTCGTAGGCGCCCGTAATGTTGCCATTTGCGGCGTTGGACGATACTCCGGCATAAAACCCCACTGCGGTGTTATAGTTTCCCGTACAGTTACTGGGCACGGATTGGCAGTTGTTATAGAGTGCGTTGAACCCGACGGCAGTGTTGTAATTGGCCGTGGTGTTGCTGGCGAGCGCCTGGTTGCCGATGGCGGTGTTCAAGCTGCCCGTGGTATTGACTTGGAGCGCCTCGAAGCCGGTGGCGGTGTTGTTTTGGCCCATGGTGTTGGAGTTGAGCGCGGAGGAGCCGCTTGCGGTGTTGCTCCAGCCCGTGGTGTTGAGGGCAAGCGCCCCTTCGCCGCTGGCGGTGTTGGAGTAGCCCGTGGTGTTGGAGAGGAGTGCGTTGTAGCCGCTGGCGGTGTTGTTGCTGCCCGTGGTGTTGAAGTAGAGCGCCATCGCGCCGCTGGCAGTGTTGTTGCCGCCCGTCATGCCGAAATTCCCCGCATTGGACCCAACAAAGGTGTTGTTTTGAGTGGCAGCGCAACACGCATGGAGGAATGGGCTGCCACCCAGATTGATGGCCCCGGTGCTCGCGCCCGTGGTTTGAGGCAGGGAAAGGTCGCCGCTGCTGATGGTTTGGCCGGCCGTGAACGTATTGCCCCCCAACGTGGCGTAAGCTCCCAACGGTTGGAAGGCGCTCGCCGACAGTCCGCCCAGTTTCGCCGCGTTCACATTGGTCACGTTGGTACCGTCGCCCGAGAAAGCGCTGGCGGTGATGCTTCCGGTGAAAATGTTGCTGCTGGCCGCGAGCGTCGGAACTTTGGTGGTATCGAGATTCAGCGTCACGCTGCCCGACGTGCCGCCACCCGTCAAGTCTGTACCTGCGGTGACGCCCGTGATTGTCCCTCCGCCGCCGCCCGGAAAAGTCTGGCCACTGGCAAAAGTAATCTGGCCGTTGGGCGCAATCGACAGGCCGGTCTCCGCCGGCGTGCCGGACCCGGCGAGGTACAGCAGGTTCAGCGTCCCGGAGGGACTGGACGTATTGTTCGCCGCCGGCTCCGCTTTCCAGCGGAACAGTTGTGGCACCGCCGCGTTCGTCGTGCTGCTGAACGCAGAAGCGACCAAGTCAAAGGGATTGGAGGCGAAGGCCTGGGCGGGGGTGGCCGTGCCCGTGGCCGGCAGCTCCGTGCCCGCCGCCGTCAGCGTGCCACTGAACGTCCCGGTGGTCCCATTCAGCGCCCCGCTGAAGTTTCCCGTCCCATTGACGTCCAACGTGTGTGCCGGAAGCGTGGTGCCAATGCCCACAAAGCCGCGCGGGCTGTTATAGAGCAACGAGTTCCCAATCGTCGCGGTCCCCGTGAACATGGCCGCATAATTGGCCGTGCCCGCGCCGGTAATGGGGGCGCTAGTGGGGGGAGCACCCAAGACCGGGCTAGGGAGCGTAATCAGCGGCGTCACGCTGCTGCCCGGCGACGTATTGGCGTTCGCCGAAAGCATATAGGCCGAGGCGGGCAGCCCTCCCAGCGTGTCGGCATCGGAGGATTTCAAGGCATAGGGCACCGCCACCAGCAGCACGCGCGGCTGCTCGGGTTGCCCCGGCAACTGCGCCTGCACCCCCAGCCACAACGCCTTGCTGCTGGTGAACAAATCCAGCGGCAAGCCCTCCGGAGAATTCGCCCCCAACAGCGCCGTGTAATGCCCCAGCGAGTCCAGCGTCAAACTCTGCGTCTCCACCCAGAGCGGACTGCCCCCCTCGGGCAATTCGTAGAGCGAGAATATCAGGCCCACCACTCCCGTGGGGACTTTGCCCGTAAGGTCTTTCACCGCGCCGGTGAACTTGATGAGCCGCGGGACCGTTCCCGCCACCGGCTGCGAAGAAGCGGACAGATTCGTGTTATCCGAGGCGCTCGAATCGGACTGCTGCGCCTGTAACCCCAAACCGCAAAGCAGACACACTACCACCGCGCCAGCCAAAATATACTTTCGGCGCATGGTGCACCTCCCGGTAAAGTTGTCGAGTTTGTGACTACGTTGTCCGAGGAAGAAGAGGCGCTTGCGTCCGAGGTGACGGCGGGTCCCTTGGTCGGACAGCAACGGTATGGCTAGCACATGCAAGAACTGATGTCAATGGAGAAAATGCTTGTGCTCAAGCCTGAGCAGAAATGTCCCCTTTTTGAGTTCTGGCCAGCTGCCGCAGACCTCTGTTCTTGGGGGTCTACGATATCCCGAAGACTTGTGGGAGCTGACGGCACTATAAAAGCAGTGGCCGAGTGACGAATGACAAGAAACAGACAAAGTCCTCTGGCTGGCAGCGCTGAAAATCCACCGTTTGGTGTGCCAGGGGAAGCCTGGCTGGTCTTGTAAGCTGAAAGGAGCTTACCCTGTAATTGCTCAGATAACAGGTAGCCGACCAGAGGTGGGGAAGAAAGAAGTTCTGGTCAGCGAGGTATGCCCGCGACGGCCGACGCCATGAGTTCAGTGGCCGCCCTCAGCTTCGGAATATCAGCCTCCGTCATGCGGCCGACGTCAGGGATGGCGTGGTCGCCTCCTCTACCGGCGTGGCGTATTTCTGCACCGTGCTGAGCGACTCGCCCAGCTTGCTCCGCATACTGACTGCCGCAGCGTCCAGAGCCTTGAGCACCGCTTCCTTGCTTGCCGCCTGCTCCTGCGCTTCCGCCAGCACGTCCCCCGTGCTGCAGTTCACCGCCTTCAGGCCAATCACGTACTGGCTGCCCAGCCCCGCAAGCGAGCCATTCAGCATGGCCTTGCTGCCCGTGCGCTGGCAGACCTCGCGGGTGACCTCCGGCGTCAACCGGTCACCGGCCGCGCGACCCATCAGCTTCAATGTCTCATTCACCTTAAGGTCGGAAACCAAAGCGAGAAAGGGCGATTGCTCAAGCTGTGGCGAGCGCTGCGCGAACTGTTTCGCCGGGCATGGGACATACCGGATGTGCACATGATGTGGGACGGTTTGCTTCTCGAATACGGTGAGCTATGAGCAGCGCTGCTGCGCAGCGGGTGAAGTTTGACACGTCACCCCTTCCAGGTTGGCGTATGCGATCAAACGTTACCGTATGCGAACTTGTTTGCCACCAGCAAGTTGCGCTGCGGTTGATTGCATACGCGATCTTCCATGCGCAGGCCGTTTTTCAGTACTTCGGCGTTACAAATTCAGCTTGAGACGTGAGTCTGTTTCCATGTTTGACCGCGATCACTACCGCACCAAATGCATTGGCGTTCGCGTCAGAGAGGCCGACTTTGCGCGCCTTCAGGCGATAGCGGATTCGCAAGGCAAATCTCTTGGCGAGTGGTCCCGTGACGTATTGCTCGGAAGGATTGAGAACCGAAAGCCGACCCGAGCGGAGGAGACGATGGTTTCGGAAGTCCTCGCATTGCGTACCATCCTCCTCAATGTGCTTTTTTCGCTCGCCAAGGGGAAAGCGATCTCCGAGGCAGAGATGTCTGAGCTAATCGAAAGGGCGGACGCCGAGAAGCTGAGACGAGCCAGCCAGCGCTTGGGGCAACCGGATTCGGATCAATTTGTTAAGGATATAACCGAATTGCGGGTTTACTTGAACAGATATCCAGGTGATCGAGATTGGCGCTTCTTCTCACTCCGCGACCCTATTGCGAGACGAAGGAACCTCTTTGTCGGGCAGACGGTGCCCTTGAGCACTGAATTACCCATAGGAATCGGCGAAGAGATCCAGCCGCCCATCCACCTTCCTTAGCAGCCCACCGCGCCCAGGTTTGCTCAGACTCTCGCGCGGCGAATTGTCCAGGCACCCAAGGCCCGCAGAGAATGGCATTAGCTGGACCATGACCGGGGGCAGCGAGCCGTCAAAGCCTTCGACCGCCATCGCGGTCGGTGCTGACATTTGTCGACCCGTGAAAAATAGTTGGCAGGTAACGTGCCCCAGGCCCCTAAACACATGCAATAAGAAAATCTTCCAACGGTCCCCCGCGTTTTAAGGTGGTCTGTCCAGAAAACCTCCAACTTGATGGCACGATCAGCCACGTCCATGGCCAGGTGTAATGAACCCCAGCTTGTGCTTCAGCCTTTCGCGCCCCTCGACAGCCTGACCTTTTTTGAGAGTTTCAGCGATGAACCCGTACACCTCTTTCGGATGTTTGAGGCCAAGTTGCGCCAGCGAGGTCAGCAGCACACCCGGCTCAACAGAACCCAGCAAGTCAGCCAGCATGGAGTTTATTCCCTGCTGAATAACAAGCCCTGCGCAGTCGTCAATGGCGATTTTTCCGTCGATGACACCCTCAACTACTTCCGTGAACGCGCCAAGCGCAGCCAGCATCTCATCGGATATCGCAATCTGTGGCATAACTTTCCCCTTCGTCTGGGTCCAGACGGTGGCATCATAGACTGGTCCAGACCGTCAATCAAGCTCGCGTTCGCAACCACACCCCCAGCGTTGCACAGAATAAGTAAGTGACTCTCCACTAAGCTCTCCGGCAGAAGTTGGCCGGAGTATCCGCAAAGTCATCGTGACGACAACAGTCTAAATTGACAACCACGGTTACACGCTGTATAGACTTAACGCTGGCAAAGGCCAGCAGAGGAAGGCCGAGACATCCCCAATTCGGAGCGAGAGGAGTTTCTGAACATGCCGGGATCTTTGAGCCAAATATGGGTATTGCTGGTGTTCATTATTCCCGGCTTCGTGCTGATGCGTGTGAAGCGCGTGGCCTATCCGACGGCGGAAGCCTCAACCGGAAGCACGGTGTTGGACAGCCTTGCCTTAAGCTGCGTTGTTTACGCGCTCGTGTCTCCGTTGCTTTATCTCAGCTACTTGTACAAATGGCCCGTCACGCGGCCAGTGCTTTTCTCGATTCTGGCGCTGGTCATTCTGCTGGTGGTGCCATGCGGTTTGGGCACGCTCTACGTCCGATTCACCAAATCTGGCAGGGCGCGATGGCTGCGAGAGGTCCTCGGCTTTCCCAATCCTGACCCCACCGCATGGGATTATCTATTCCGCAAGCAAAGGGCGTACTGGGTGTGGTTAACGTTCAAGAGTGGCAAGGTGATGGCGGGGCTGTTCGGACCCAATTCCTTTGCCTCTTCGTTCCCAAACAAGCAGGATATCTATGTTGAGAAATTACTCCGACTCGATGAAAACGGGCATGTGGTAGAATTAATTGACGGCTCCGCTGGGGCGCTCGTAAAGATGGAAGATTTGGAACGCATTCAGTTCTTCGAGATCGATGAGGTGAAAGTATGACCGAAGACACAAAGATTCGAAGGGTCCAACAGGGCTACCAGCCACAGAGAGACGAGTTCACGAAGGGCTATCGCCCCACGCAACCGGTGAACATGAGCAATCTGAAAATCCCGAAGAACATAGGCGATGCAGCGGTTATGCCGCGAAACAGCAGCAATTCCGTCCACCCCACCATTGAACCCAACAAGGACTAACCTGGGCTGCAATTTTGCGAGTACAAGATCGGTACAACTTGAGCGTTCCAGGGGTGTTTTTGCGTGCTTTTGGGGCGCCAACCGTGCCGCTAAGTTATTGTAATGGAATAGTGAACCTTGCGCCCAAGGCAAGCGCGCTACCAGGCTGCGCCACGCCCCGTATTGAACGCACCCTTCATTCTGCCAAGCTTGGCGGCAGGTGTCCAGTGCGATTCGGATGTGATCCCTCCTTTCCGTCATAAGCCCCCCGCGACCAGTGGCCCTCATAACCCTTCTTCTCATGCACTCCCCGCTTCGAAGCATCTCCAACTCAGAAACCCCGGAGCCCTCCGCAACTTTCGCCGCGCCACCGCGTTTAAGCCGGCAGGAGGGTCCAAAACTCGGGGGCAGCGATCATGCGGAATTGCCGCGTAGCGTTGTCAGGCCCTCAACCGACGCGCACGCTCGGCCGGGAGGCGGGGCTCCCACGCGAGTCCTCCCATTTACGCCTCTACGCACCGGGGGCCATCTATGTGCCGCTCTCGCCGCGGCGGCTGGGGCGCGCGCAACTGCCTCCTTTCCCGAGCCTCGCCGGAGGGATCCCCGGCCCCTCCGGGCCGGTAAGACAATTGATTGCTCTGCCCTTCCTGGTGTTATACTCTGGCTGTTTTTGTAGGGCTCCAGCCATGAAACGGTGCTCCTCCTGCCAAACGCCTTACCCCGATGAGTTTGCCTTCTGCCCACTCGACGGCGCGGAGTTGGATGACCCCGCGGTGTATGCCGTGGGCACGACGATCCGCAACAAGTATCGCATCCTCGCCAAGGTGGGAAAGGGCGGGATGGGGCACGTCTACAAGGCGCTCCATTTGCTCTTCAACGAAGTGCGCGCGCTGAAGGTGATGGACCCTTCGCTGACGCAGCGCGAAGATTTCGTCCGGCGTTTTCTCCGCGAAGCCTTCGTGGCCCGCCGCCTGCAACACCCCAATGCCGTCCATGTGGACGACATCGATCAGACCGACGACGGCCGCCACTGCATCGTGATGGAGTTCATTGACGGGCGAATGCTCCGCGACGTCATCGAGCGCGAGGGGCCCCTGCCCGCCGCCCGCGCCTGCTCGATCGTCAAGCAAGTTGCTTCGGCGCTCGCCGCCGCCCATAAATTAGGTATTATCCATAGAGATATCAAGCCTGAAAATATTGCTCTAGTAAAGAGCGAGCAGGGGGACCTGGTCAAAGTCCTGGACTTTGGCATTACCAAGCTCCGCGAGGGGGAGCTGAAGGAAGAGGCCGGCGCCATGGCCTTGACCGCCACCGGCACGGTGTTTGCCATCGGCACGCCTGAGTATATGTCGCCCGAGCAGGTCCGGCTGAAGGAACTGGACGGCCGCTCCGACCTCTATTCCCTGGGAATAGTTTTCTACGAAATGCTCACCGGCGAATTGCCTTTTCACGCGCAATCTCAGGCGGAATGGTTTCTGGCGCACGTAGGTGAAGCTCCCAAACCGCTGCATGAATGCACCGCCCACTTGCGCCTTCCCACCGGCGTCGCCGACCTGGTGATGTCGATGCTGGAGAAGGAACCCGTTCGCCGGCCCGCCAACGGCGCCGCCGTCATCAAGGCGATTGAAGCCTGCGAAAGAGAAGGCTTGTTGCTCGCGCCGATGGCGCCCGCGGTGGGGCGAACCGCGGGCGAAAAACCCAGGGGTGAGGCCACAACTGTTCCCGCCTTCTTCGAGGGCTGGAAGAAGGGGAGCCTGATTGCCCAACGCTATAAAATCCTCGATCAGGTCGCGGAAGTCCGCATGGGGCCGATCTACACCGCCCTGGATTCGGCCGCCGGCGGTGTTTGCGCCCTGAAGCTGGTGACGCCGTGGAATATTCCCACCGCCGACCTCATCAATCAGCTTTCCGAGTATTACCAACGCATGCAGCGATTCCAGCATCCCCATATCGTCCGCACGCTCGAACTCGGCCAGGCTGAAGATGGAGTGCTGTTCCTGGTTACCGAGTACGTGCGGGGAGCGAACCTGCGGCAAATCATCGAGCAGGAAACTTCCCTGGGTGTTTCTCGCTCCTGCCGCATCGTTTGGGAAATCGCCTTCGCGCTCGACGCGGGCCAGCAGTTGGGGATGATGCACGGCGAGATCAAACCGGAACACATCCTGCTGTCGGGCGCCGCCAAATCGGAGCAAACCAAGCTCCTCGATTTCAGTCTGGACCGAGTGAAAGATGCGCTGCCCGAGCTTTCGGACTCTGACCTGCCTTCCGGACTGCTTGCCCCGCTCCACTACTTGCCGCCGGAAAAAATCTCCGGCCAGCCCTACCTGCCGGCGTCCA
>Ga0326728_10021483_pt1 | contig 12132 bp, 9 predicted proteins | sample MB3enrmetagenome_FD_207602 | JGI IMG/M metagenome (GOLD analysis project Ga0326728, IMG submission 207602) | Lab enriched peat soil microbial communities from McLean, Ithaca, NY, United States - MB31MN | ecosystem: Environmental > Terrestrial > Soil > Wetlands > Peat | place: USA: New York...
GATCATCACTTGTACGGCATTGCCGTCTTTCTTTGCGGGGTCGAACCTCCAAGTCCTCACTGCATTGACCGCCGCTTCGTCCAGACCCATGCCCAGCGGTCTAGCAATCCGAATGTCCTGAGGTAATCCATCTCGATCTACTACGAGCCACAAGACTGTGACCCCCTGATACATCGCCTGTCGAGCCGGTTCTGTATACGACGGGTCCTGCGAGTATGTTAGGTGCGGAGCTGACACGAACCCACCCACACGGTACACGCCCTGCCGAGTCTCTACGGCCCCCGCACTCTTCGGCAGAGCCGGTGGCACCAACGTCTTCGGTTCGACGTAGCTCTTCCAGAAATCTGGTACCACTCCCGCCAGCGCTTCTCCTGGGGCGAGAAACACTGCATTCATCGCCTTGGTCAAATCTGCGGTCTCCGGTTGCGCCACGCCGCACTCCACTTCAATCTCAGTCTCGCCCTCCTTCTCTGCCCACTTGTGGACGTCTTTACTTGCGGAAGAGGCTGCTGGCCTTGTCTGTCTTTGTCACCGAACCTACGTCCCGCAACTGCTTGCTATTCGGATCAAAGAAGAGAAATAACCGTTGCCCCTGGATGTGCACCACTCCGTCTTTCAAAGAAATGTCCTTTACCCGCACCTGCCCGTCCACCGTCCACGTACCTGGCGTGACGGCGCTGGCCACCTTGCCCGCTGCGTCGAAATGCAAGTGTTTTCCTGGATAAAACTGCCGCATTGTCAGGACCTGCCCCTCATACTGCTTTTGCAGATCCGCGCTATTCACAGTGCCATGCGCCAAAGCCGCCAATCCTAAGAAAAGCACTGCGCTAATCCGACAACAAAGATGTTTGCTAAAGTTCATGGCACCGTCCTCGGACTTCGGAAACAGACCCGGATTTTAACACTCGTTCCCGGCTTACACAGTGATTGTGCGAATCGGACTTGCGTCCACGCAGGTGTCCGTTCCTGGTTATTGACGTTAAATCCCGATTACACTCACGACCCTCGCCAGTTTCCCCGTACCCAACTCGCCACCCCGCGCCCGTTCCCGCATTGTAGGAACTGCTCATTCTTGTCATACTTGTAATGCTCTGGCCTCGATTCGGCGCTGCGGGTATCATTTACCTAACGCCGTCGCTGCCAAATGACATTTTTCACGAAGATTTTTACGCCCACCAGGAACCGGCGTCTGAACGAGCTCGTCGGCATCCTGTTGTGCGTCTCCGCTCTCCTCCTTTTCCTTGCGCTAGCGTCTTATTCGCCGCTTGATCCCTCGCTGAACAGCGCCTCCATCCTCACCAAGTCGCACGCTGCCCGAAACTGGGTTGGCATCTTTGGAGCTTACCTTTCCGACCTCATCCTGCAAATCTGGGGAGTCGGATCGTTCCTGCTTCCCGTCTTCATGACCATGCTGGGCGCGCGTTGGTTTCGCTCGCGAGCCGTGCAGTCTCCGGTCGCCAAGACGCTTGGCGGAATCTGGCTGCTCATCTTCGTGCCTGCGCTGCTCGCCATCCTGCCCGGGCACTTCCGCTGGATGGGCGCTATCCCGATCGAAGGACTGGCCGGACGCATCGTCGGCGACGCCTTAATCCGTTACCTGAATGTGGCGGGCGCATACATTGTCTGCACAACGGTTCTGGCTGTAGCGCTCTATCTCACCACCGCCTTTTCGTTTACCGCCATCGAACTCTGGGCGCCCACGCGCTTCGCTTTCATTGTGGCGCTAAGAGATCGATTCAAAGACTGGCGGTACGAACGTGCGCGCCAGCGGCAGCAAAAAGAGCTGGAAAAGCGTCGAGCCGAAAAACCTACCGTCACGGCACAACTGGTGCCCGCGCGTCCGGCGATGCCGCGTCCCGAGCCGGAACAGAAAATCGGCCAGGAAATCCCCGGCGTTCAGTCCGCAGCTCCAGTTCCGCGAACTGGCATCGAACGCATGATGGCGGAGGAAAACCCGGTCGATGCGGCTAGCCCGCAGCCACAAAGCGCGCCCGCCGCTTCCGGAATCGAGGTCACCGAACGGGCCGACACGGAGCACAAACCGAAGACGACTCTCCCGAAAATCGCGGGCAGCTATAAGCTTCCGCCGTCGAGCCTGCTGCACCGTCCCGACGAGCAGCAATCCGTCAACGAAGAAGAGCTCAAGATTGTCGCCCAGGTTCTGACCGCGAAGTACGCGGAGTTTGAAGTCTTTGGCCAAGTCACCCAGATCAACCCCGGCCCAGTGGTCACCACCTTCGAATTCAAGCCCGAAGCCGGCATCAAGTACAGCCGCATTGTCGGGCTCACGGACGATCTCTGCCTTGCCTTGCGCGCCGAAAGTATCCTCGTCGAGCGCATGCCGGGCAAGAGCACCGTCGGCGTCCAGGTGCCGAACCGCGAGCGCGAAATTATCTTGCTGCGCGAGAACATCGAATCAGCAGAATTCCTCGGCTCGAAATCCAGGCTCACCGTAGCCATGGGCAAGGACATCAACGGACGCATCGCCACCGCCGACTTGGTCGGCATGCCGCACCTGCTGATCGCCGGTTCGACCGGCACAGGCAAGAGCGTGGCCATCAACGCCATGATCATGTCGATTCTTTACAAGTCGACACCCGAGGAAGTGCGGCTGGTGCTGGTGGACCCGAAGCGACTCGAACTCGGCAATTACGAGGGTGTGCCGCACCTCTACACGCCCATCATCACCGAGCCGAAACTCGCCGCCAATGCGCTGCGCAACGCCGTCCGCGAAATGGAGCGCCGCCTCAAGCTGCTCGCCGCCAAAGGCGTCCGCAACATTGACAGCTACAACCGCCTGTTCGACGACACGCCCAGCCTGTTCAGCGAGCAAGCGACCGCGGATGAAGGACCGATTCCCAAGATCGTTATTATCATCGACGAGTTGGCTGACTTGATGATGCTCGACGGCCACAACGTGGAAGAATCCATCACCCGGCTAGCGCAGATGGCCCGCGCCGTCGGCATTCATTTGGTGCTCGCCACGCAGCGGCCTTCGGTGGATGTCATCACCGGCCTGATCAAGGCAAACTTCCCCGCGCGCGTCTCGTTCCGTGTCGCAACTAAAGTCGACTCGCGCACCATTCTCGACGCCAACGGCGCTGAATCGCTTCTCGGGCGCGGCGACATGCTCTACCTGCCAGCCGGTTCGGCGCGGGTTCATCGCCTGCACGCTCCCTATGTAACCGAAAAAGAAATCGCGGCCGTGGTTGAGTTCTGGAAGGCGCAGGGCCAGGCGCAATACCAGGAAAAATTCCTCGAAGCGCCCAAAGAAGATCAAGAGCCGCCAAGCGGCGCGGGCGACGATTCCGGAGAAATTTCCGCCGACGACAACGATCCGCTGTTCAATGACGCCGTCCGCCTGGTAATCGAGTTCGGCAAAGCCTCCACTTCCCTGCTCCAGCGCCGCCTGCGCATCGGCTACGGACGCGCCGCCCACCTCATCGACCTGATGGAACGCGATGGCATCGTAGGCGCAGCCGACGGGCCGAAACCACGCGAAGTGTTGAAGCGGCCTAATTGGATCTCGGAAATCGAAGAATCGATGCGGTAAAGTCAAAAGTCAAATTAAGAAGTGTCTCGAGTGCGAGCTGCGGGATCTGAGTCTCGCTCACTCGAACCTCACAGCCCGAAGCTCGCAGCCGACCTACTTCTGCAATTTGACTTCTGACTTCTCGTGGCGATGCCAGACATGATTAGATAGCCCCATGAAAATCCACACCGAGTACCTGACCCTGCACACGAAAACCAAGCGAGCTTACATTCACCTGACGCCGCAGGTAGAAAGCGCCCTGAAAAAGTCCGGGATCAAAGACGGCATGATTTTGGTCTCCGCCGTGCACATCACCGCCGGGGTCTACGTCAATGACAACGAGAGCGGCCTCATCCGAGATATCGACCAGTGGCTGGAAACACTGGCGCCGTTCCGGCAGAACTATCAGCATCACCAGACCGGAGAAGACAACGGAGACGCGCACCTGAAATCGCTGATCATTCACCACGAAGTCATAGTCCCGGTCACCAACGGGAAACTCGACTTCGGCCCCTGGCAGCAGATTTTCTACGCCGAATTCGACGGCCAGCGCGACAAACGGGTGATCATTAAAGTAATGGGAGAATAGCCAGCTTGGTTTATCCTCATAGATCGTCGGTGGAGCGACGGGCGTCTCGCGAGCCTGCCCTGAGCGAAGTCGAAGGGTCCAGCAGTGTGGTGGCCGGGCGGGGACGCCCGGCTCTCCACCAGCAAGCTTAGATAGGAGCACGCCAAACATGACCGAAGAACTCAACGAACTGCACGAACACGCCGAACATGCCCGGGAGCATCCCGATCTCGCTCCTATTACGCTCACCATGGCGGTGTTGGCAGTCCTGGTGGCCACGGTGTCGCTGCTCGGACATCGGACGCATACCGAAGAAATCATTTTGCAGAACAAGGTCACCGACCAGTGGGCCTATTACCAAGCCAAGAATATCCGCATGCACACGGATGAGTTATTCGCCGATCTGGGGAGCATAGTCACGTCCAAGGACAGCGAAGCGGCCTCCAAGTTTCAGGAGAAAGTGCGCACCGAGGCCGACCGTTACAAAGAGGATAAGAAGGAACTCGAGGCTAAAGGTCACGAACTGGAAAAAGAATTCGCGCTCACACACCGCAAAGCCGACCGCTTCGATCTGGGCGAAGTCTTCCTGGAGGTTGCCTTGGTGATCACCTCGATCACCCTGTTCTCGGGCCGCCGGCTATTCTGGCATCTCGGCCTGTTCATGGCGACTGCGGGCATACTCCTCGCGGCTTCTGCCTGGATCGTCCGCTAACAGGCTGCAAAGAGGTCACCCTGCAGTCGGCCCAGATTGTGGTCATCCACCAAGTCGACACGGCGGCGGCCCACAAGGTAGAATTTGTTCGCGGGAACATTCGCAAAAGCAATCATAAGTCGACGATTTCTCGGAAACTGCCTGACGCGTCCTCGACATCGCGCCCGAATCCATCAGGGACGCCGCGTGCTGGTGGTGGAAGACGGTCCCACGCTCACTCACGAAATCCTTACCGCCCTTAGCGCTATGCCCAGCGAGGTGACGAAGCAATGACTCCGAGCGATTTTCTCTCCATCAAGGATTTTTCGCCCCAGCAGATTCGCCATTTCCTTGATCTCGCCCGCCACATTAAGGCGCGCCCCCCTTATTATGCGCAGAAGCTCAAAGGCAAAACCCTGGCCATGATCTTCGAGAAGCCTTCGCTGCGCACCCGGGTCAGCTTTGATGTCGGCATCCAGCAACTGGGAGGGTTTTCCATCTACCTATCGCCCGCAGAGATCAACCTGGGCAAGCGCGAATCGGTCTATGACGTGGCGAAGAATCTGGAGCGCATGGTGCAGGGCATCATGATCCGTACCTTTGCGCACGAGATCGTGGAGCAAATGGCCGAATACGCCAGCATTCCGATTATCAACGGGCTCACCGACTACAGCCACCCCTGCCAGGCGATGGCTGACTATATGACCATTCTGGAGATCAAAGGGAAGGCGGCAGGCCTGAAAGTCGCCTATATAGGCGATGGAAACAACGTGGCCCATTCCCTGATGTTCGCCGGTGCGCAACTGGGCGCTCATGTCTGGGTGGCGACTCCGCCCAACTATGAGCCGAAAGCCGACGCCATCAAGTGGGCGCAGGAACGTGGCGCGCAGACGGGTGGCACTTGCACCATCACGAACGATCCGGGAGCGGCAGCCTTGGGCGCTGACGTGATCTACACCGACGTCTGGGCCAGCATGGGCCAGGAAGCCGAGGCCGAGAAACGCCGCAAGATATTCATGCCTTACCAGGTGAATGGCGCTCTTTTCGGACTTGCCAAGCCTGACGCTTTGTTCCTCCACTGCCTGCCCGCCCACCGTGGCGATGAGGTCACTAATGAGGTGATCGATTCTCCCCGGTCGGTTGTCTTCCAGGAGGCTGAGAACCGCTTGCACGCGCAGAAGGCGATTATGCTGGAGCTGATGGAGCACGGGAGCCATAGCGCACCGGGTGTATCCGCCACGGAATCGGTGCACGTGTAAATAGAATCATGAAGACCATGCTGATTGCCGTTGGTGGCAACTCCCTGATTCGCGCAGGCGAGAAGGGGACGGTCAGCGAGCAGTTGGCTAATGCCCGTCGCACGGCCGCGGCCATTATCGGCCTCATCCGCCGTGACTATCGGCTGGTAGTTACTCACGGCAACGGCCCTCAAGTAGGCGCAGCTTTGCTCCGATCGGAATCCGCGTCCAACCAGGTACCCGCCCATACCCTTGATGTCTGCGGTGCTTCCACTCAAGGCGAGATCGGTTACCTGCTGTCCCAGGCGCTAAACGACGAACTCGCAGCGGCGGGCCTGCGGGTACCAGTGGTGAGCGTGGTCACGCAAACCGTCGTCTCCCAGGACGATCCAGCCATGCAGCACCCGACTAAACCGGTTGGCCCGTTTTATTCTCGCGCCGATGCCGAGGAACGCCGGCGTCTGCTGGGATGGCAAATCGTCGAGGATGCCGCTCGCGGCTATCGCCGGGTCGTGCCCTCACCCGAGCCCATCGAGATCGTCGAGTTGGAAGTGATTCGCGACCTGGTTAACAATGGCGTGCTGGTGGTGGCTTGCGGAGGCGGCGGCATTCCCGTCGTACGTTCCAATGCCCGTTCCAACGGAGGTGTAAAAGGCGTGGAGGCGGTGATCGACAAGGACCGAGCTTCGGCTCTTCTGGCAACGCAGCTCGGCGCTGATGTTTTCGCCATTTCCACCGACACCGATTACGTCTACCTCGATTACAAGAAGCCAACGCAGCGGCCCCTCAAGTTGGTCAATGCTACCGAGATGGAAGCGTATTACAGGGCCGGGCACTTCCCGCCGGGCAACATGGGGCCGAAGGTCGAGTCGGTACTTCGCTTCCTGCGCAGCGGCGGAAAAGAAGCAGTCATCACTACCTACGAACATCTATGCGATGCAGTTGACGGCACCGCTGGCACTCGTATCGTTGCTGATCCTCCTGCCGGCGCCGCGACCGGCAACTCCTCTGAAGTTTCCTCTGGACTCCCAACGAGAGGACGGACCATATGAAACTGAAACACGTAGTTGAGTCGCAGCAGTTTACCGTCCCTCTGTTAATGGAACTCTTTGCCCGAGCCCGCGGCATGGAGCGGTTGGTAGCCCGCGGAGGCTCTCTCGATTACCAGAACCGGATCATGGCGACCGTGTTCTACGCACCTTCGACACGCACGCGCTTCTCCTTCGAAGCTGCCATGCATCGTCTGGGCGGCCGCGTGCTTTCGACTGAGCAGGCCCGTGTGTTCTCCTCGGAGATCGAAGGCGAGCAGGTCGAGGATTCCATCCGCGTCATTGCCAGCTATTGCGACGTCATCGTCATTCGCCCCAATGAAGAAGGCGGCGCCAAGCGTGCCGCCCAGGTTTCTCCGGTTCCCGTGATCAACGCTGGCGATGGCCCCGGCGGCCAGCATCCGACGCAGGCCCTGCTCGATCTCTACACCATCTACCGCGAGCGTCCTCTCGATGGTTTGAGTGTGGCCATCATCGGCGAACTGGATAAGGGACGCACGGCCCGCTCGCTGGCCTACCTGCTGGCGAAATTCGATCGGGTGAAGATCTTCTTCGTCAGCCCGCCCGAACTCCAGATGAAGCCCGATATTCTGGAGTATCTGGACGAACACGACGTCCACTACGAACTGGAGTCCGACCTCGACCGTGTCATCCGCGAGGTCGACGTGGTCTATCAGACCCGCGTGAGACCGGAGCGGGTGGCCGACGTCAAGGCCCTGAAGCGGTATGCGATCGACTCGGCAGTCCTGCAGCGCATGAAGCCGGATGCCATGATCCTGCATCCGCTGCCGCGCACAGTCGAGCTCGACAAGACCGTGGACGATGATCCCCGGGCTCTCTACTTCCGCCAGGCAGTCAACGGCCTCTACGTGCGCATGGCGCTGCTCACCATGTTGCTGGATAAGGACTAGGTGTGGCTCCGAACAACTGCATTCTGAACTCCGCTTGGCGAACTGCACGGCGAATCTTAGGGCAAGTCCAGATCCAGCGCGTAGATCTCCTGGGTGCCTACATCGCGCGCGACCAAAGGCGAATCATCCGAAGCTAGTCCGGTTAAGGAACCGCCGTAGGTTGGCGACAGGCGAATGCCCTGGAGGCTTGCCACCAGCTCAAGATTGTGGTCGGCAACTCGAATGCGATACAACTTCGGGACGCTTTCACTGGAGTCAAAGTAAATGTATCTCGAGTCCCTCGACCACATCGGGAAATCGACTGCAATGTCCGCCAACTTGGTCCACTTGCTGGTGCGGACATCGTATAACTGTAGGACCTCGGGGCCAACCTGGAGCGCGGCAATGTACCGTCCATCGGGGGACCAGCGTGGGGAATAGAACCCCTCCGAACCCGGGATTGTTGAAATCTGCCGGGTCTTCAAGTCCAAAAGCTGAACGGCTCTCGGGGAAGTTGAGTCAAAATAGTCCATGCCGGAATGGAAGATCAGAGACTTCCCGTCTGGCGACCAAGCCACATCGCCGATGCCTGTCATGACTTCTTCCACCTCACCGCCATCTGTGGAGACAAGGTACATTTTCCAAGGTTGGCCTGGCCTGATTCCCTGGAAAGCGATCCTCTTCCCATCCGGAGACCAGTGAGGCTGATAAGCAGTTAGAGGGGAAAATGTGAGCTGCAACTTCTCGCTGCCATCGATTCTACTTCTAAAGAGGTTCCCTTCAGGGATACTTATATAGGTTACCCACTGTCCGTCGTTGGAATAGGTCAGACCTTCGGCCGACATCCCCGACATAAAGGGCACGAACTGTTTGGATTTCAGGTCGTAGCGAGCGAGCTCGGCACGTGGCAGCCACCCGACCACAAACAGTTTCTTACCATCCTTGCTAGGGACTGGCCCGAGAAAATCCATCGGACCCGCCGTCAATTGCACCGGTTCCCGATTAGATTTCCCAAGGAGGAGTGTTCCTTTCTCGCGCATAGCCCAGATATCCCATCTACCGTGGTGCGTGGACTGAAAGACAAAATGTCTTCCGTCTGGGGTCCAGCTGCCACAGCATTCGGCGGGAGGATTGTTCCAGCCGGGAAGCACTGGATGCAGATTGGTCCCGTCAACTCGCGCCTCCCAGAGTGATTCCGATCCGGTCTTTGCATCAGAGACGGTGAAGCGTAGTTTGTTGCCGTCCGGTGACCATCGAATCCAGGAAGGTGTGCCGGTCACGGTCAAGATAGTATGTGCTCCAGTGCCATCGCTGCGAGCAAGATTCAAGTTGCCACCTCTCGCAAAAGCAAGGGTTTGCCCGTCCGGTGACCAGGTGGCATCACTGGAGACGATGCTGCCCAGCCGATGGCGTGGCCCGGCCAGAGTTGGCACGACCCAGACAGGTCCCTCGGACTGAGACCCCTCGTGGGTCTGCACCAAGAGTTCGGAGCCACTGGGCGAGAGTCCCGTCAGGTAAGCAATGAGACCAGGAAATGGCTCTGAGATCGGTGCAGCTCCCCCGCCACTTACAGAGACCTGATAGAGAACGTTCCCTTGACCAATGGCCATGTAGTACAGACGGGAGCCGTCGGTAAGCGTTGGCGTTATCTTCACGCTTCCGTCATTGGTGACTTGGGTTGTGCCCAGGACCCGGGGTGGCGGCACCGGCCAACGCAGCCAAGCCACGACAACGCCTGCGAGAATTACCGCTGTTGCAATGAGCGCTGCCCATCTCGACCAACGCCGCTGCGCCATTGGCGTTTCCGTCCTTGTCGTTCCGGCGGCCGGCGTTCTGCCCGTTGCCAGCGCTTTCCCGGAATCCGTATCACGTTTCAAGCGGTGGAGATCGGTACGGATATCTGAGGCATGCTGATAGCGCAGGTTGGGATCCTTCTCCAGCGCTTTATTGATGATGTCTTCCAGCTTTGGCGGCAGATCGGGATTTACGCGGAGGGCGGGTGCCGGAGCGCGTTCGAGAATTGCGTGGAAAATGACGCCGGATGTATCGCCCCGAAACGGGAGCAGTCCGGTCACCATCTCATACAAGACAGCTCCGAACGAGAACAAGTCGGTGCGCGTGTCGAGTTCTTTGCCCCGCACCTGTTCCGGAGACATGTAGGCGACCGTTCCTAGCGCTGCGCCCGGGCTGGTCAGATGTTCCTCAGACTCGACGGTCGCGGCGCTCAGGGCAACGTCTTCCGGCTTCAGCGAGACCTTGGCCAGCCCGAAATCCAGAATCTTCGCCTGACCCCGGTTCGTCACGAAGATGTTCGCGGGCTTGATGTCGCGATGGACGATGCCCTTCGAATGTGCGGCGTCAAGAGCGTCCGCGATCTGGATGCCCAGATCGAGAACCGTCTCGATCTCCAACGGTTTGCCAGCGATCACTTTCCGGAGCGTCTGCCCCTCTAGCAGTTCCATGGCGATGAAAGCTCGCCCATTGGCTTCATCAATCTCATAGATCGTGCAGATGTTTGGGTGGTTCAGAGAAGACGCAGCTTTGGCCTCCCGCTGAAAGCGGCTGAGAGCCTGCGAGTCGTTGGCGAGTTCGTCAGGAAGAAATTTGAGGGCAACGTGTCGACCTAGCTTCAGGTCTTCCGCCTCATACACCACGCCCATACCGCCGCCACCGATTTTGCGGATGATGCGGTAATGGGAGACCGTCTGCCCCACGGGTTGGGAGGGCGTGGACATGTACTGAGATCGTATGTTTGCGGTGTGCCGAGGTCAATAGCAGGCGGGGCATTGTGCCCGAATTACGGGCAATCTCGGTTATTACCGCCCCCGTGCCTAGCGTAAGCGAACCTCCGGCGCAAGCAGTCATCGATTAGATGGGGCTTCCCTCTCCCCACGCCTACCGCTTCTCGATCACCTTCTTGATGCGCTCAAAGGCCCAATCAATTTCTTCGCGCGTAATGACCAGCGGCGGCGCGATCCGGATTACGTGGTCGTGCGTTTCTTTGCAGAGCAGGCCTTCTTCTTTCAGCGCCTCGCAGTACGGACGTGCCGGACTGTGCAGTTCAATGCCAATCCAGAGGCCGCGACCGCGCACCTCTTTCAGATCGGGGCTGCGCAAGGTGCGCAGTTTCTCCAGGAAGTAGCCGCCCAATTCCGCCGAGCGCTCGGGCAGTCTTTCTTCGATGAGCACGCCGAGCGCCGCTCGCGCCACGGCGCAAGCCAGCGGATTGCCTCCGAAAGTGCTGCCATGGTCGCCGGGACGAAAAACGCCAACGCCCAGAATTTCCTTGGACGCGAGCACCGCCGAGACCGGATAAAAGCCGCCGGAAAGCGCTTTGCCAATGATGACGGCGTCAGGCCGAATGCCCTCATGCATGTAGGCAAACAGCTTGCCAGTGCGGCCGAGGCCAGACTGGATTTCGTCGGTAATCAGGAGCACGCGATTTTGTCGGCAGATGGCTGCCGCTTCTTTCAGGAATCCGGCGGGCGGAATCACAATGCCAGCTTCTCCCTGGATCGGCTCGACCAGGAACGCACAGGTGTTCGGAGTAATCGCGCCGCGCAACGCAGCCGCATCGCCGTACGGAATAATCTTGAACCCCGGCGTGAACGGGCCGAAGCCGTCGCGGTACTGCTCGTCGGTCGAGAAGCTGATAATGGTCACCGTGCGTCCGTGAAAATTGTTGGCGCACACAATGATCTCGGCCTTATTGTCTGGAATGCCCTTGACCTTGTGCCCCCACTTGCGGGCGGCCTTGACCGCGGTCTCCACAGCTTCCGCTCCGGAGTTCATGGGCAGCGCCATATCGAAGCCGGCAAGCTCGTGCAGTTGCTGGAGGAGCAACGGCAACTGGTCGTTGCGGAAAGCTCGCGAAGTGAGCGTGACTTTGTGCGCCTGATCCACCAGGGCGCTGAGGATCTTGGGATGGCAGTGGCCCTGGTTCACCGCGGAATAAGCGGCCAGGCAATCCAGATACTTCTTGCCTTCAACGTCATAGACCCAGCAGCCTTGGGCGCGGTCAATGACGACATCGAGCGGGTGGTAATTATGAGATCCGTACTGCTCTTCGAGCTGAATGAATTCCTGGGTCTGGTTCTTCTCTTCGGTGACGGGCATGTGGGCTCTCTTCTCTCCTTACATATTTTGAGCTTTAAGAGTTGGTTT